>Ga0315899_10001396_pt1 | contig 27598 bp, 28 predicted proteins | sample LakEriMetagenome_2_FD_203518 | JGI IMG/M metagenome (GOLD analysis project Ga0315899, IMG submission 203518) | Freshwater fungal communities from buoy surface, Lake Erie, Ohio, United States - Buoy 4 MA112 | ecosystem: Environmental > Aquatic > Freshwater > Lake | place: USA: Lake Erie, Ohio... | reverse complement strand
TTCAGTTTAGCGCGAATAGAATTCGACGACGAGCGACGGTTCCATCTGCACCGCATAGGGCACATCGGCAAGTGTCGGGACGCGGACGAACTTCGCCACCTGCTTATTGTGATCGGCTTCGATGTAATCCGGCACATCGCGCTCAGCGAGCGCATTGGCTTCGAGCACGACTGCGAGCTGCTTCGACGCCTGCTTCACTTCAATCACGTCGCCCGGCTTCACCTGATAGGAAGCGATGTTGACGCGCTTGCCATTCACACGGATGTGGCCATGGTTGACGAACTGGCGGGCGGCGAACACGGTCGCGACGAATTTAGCGCGGTACACGACGGCATCGAGACGACGCTCAAGCAAACCGATCAGGTTTTCACCCGAGTCGCCCTTCAAGCGCAGCGCTTCTTCGTAATAACCGCGGAACTGCTTTTCGGAGATATTGCCGTAATAGCCTTTGAGCTTCTGCTTGGCGCGCAGCTGCGTGCCGAAGTCAGACATTTTGCCCTTGCGGCGCTGGCCATGCTGGCCGGGGCCGTATTCGCGGCGATTGACGGGAGATTTCGGACGGCCCCAGATATTCTCGCCCATACGGCGATCGATCTTGTACTTGGCCTGGACGCGCTTTGACATCGCTGTTCCTCGTTAAGTGTCAAAAGGTTGAGGAACGCGCCCTCCTCTTCCGGATCTCTCCGGCGACAGACCGGCCACGCGAATGGCAGGTCACGGGTGCGTTAAACACAAGGGCGGAGCTCGCGCCCCGCCTCTGTGGGCCGGTTTCTAGGCGTAAGCCCCCGCCCTGTCAACCGAAAGGCCTGCTGGACAGCGTCTGAAGGCGTTTTTTGGATTAGGTATCAATAAGGCGGGAAGGCGGGCGGGATGAGGCTGCAATACTGCCTACCACACCCGTCTGGGCCCTTTGGGATGATGGCCGAAGAGGCGTCAATGCAAAGGCAGCGGATCGACCGTTATGGCAACAAGGCCAAATTGCTTCAGAACCGGACCAAGCCCGTCAGCGGCCATGTGCCCCCCGGTAAAAACGGCTAGAGCGTCCGGTGCCGGGTCGGTCGCGATGATCGGTGTCATCAAGCTTGCCATTCGCCGAGCGATGGCCTGGGCCGGGTCGATCCACCGAACGGGCCACGGCGCCAGCCCTTCCAGGCGGTCGCGCAGCAGCGGGTAATGGGTACAGGAAAGCGTCACAACATCGGTGCGCCGCTCGCCCCTTTCAACGAAACAGGGCGCAATCTCAGCCAGGAGATCAGCATCAGCGACCTGTTCACCCCGCAAAGCCGCTTCGGCGAGCGTTGCAAGGCGTGGCGCGCCCACAAGCGTCACATCGCACCCTGCCGCAAATTCGCGAATAAGGGCGGCCGTATATTCCCGCTTCACCGTCCCGGGGGTGCCAAGCACAGAGATGAGGCGGGATTGGGAGGCTTCAGCGGCAGGTTTCACGGCTGGTACAGTACCGACAAAAGGAACGGAAAACCGCGCCCGCAGCGCCGGCAGCGCAATGGTCGAAGCCGTGTTGCACGCCACCACAACCAGATCGGGTGCATAATGCCCGATCAGCCGCTCCATAACGGTCACGATACGGACAACGAGCGAGGCTTCATCGAACCGACCATAGGGAAAGGCCGCATCATCAGCCGCGTACACAAAACGCGCATCCGGCCGCGCCTTAACCGCTTCGCGGAAGACGGTCAGGCCTCCTAGGCCAGAATCGAAAACGAGAACAGTCGGATGCTGTTTCATGGGCGGTACCGTGCCCGCCTGATACAGGGTTCCGGCCAAAAGATCGACACGCATGACGCGCGCACTATGCCACCCGAGAGGTTACCGAGGAGTGAACCCATCCTCCAAACGCCAAAAAAGTAGGACTGGCCTAACCCTCTGGTTTACCACCGACCCTCACCCTTCGACCCCCTAAGCGTTGCCCGGCGAAGTGGGTACCGGTTCGCCGCAAGGCAACGCATCAACAAAAACCGAAAGGGTGGCTGTCACCCCTGCTCGGGTTCTCCGCGCCACCCTTTCGGCGGTTGCTTAGGCCCCCGCCGCTTCTTGGTCTGCGGCTCCCGCGGGCCTTCGACCAACCGGACGATCATGCCCCGCAGGGTGCGAACATCCTGCTCGCTCATGCCGATCCGGTGAAAGATGTTGCGCAGATTGCGGCTCATCACCGGCTTCTTGTTGGCAGGGCGGAAAAAGCCGCGCTCCGCTAAAACCTCTTCGAGATATTCGAAGAATGAGAGAACCGTTTCGCGATCCGCCGGCGGCCATGTCTCTTTTCGCGTGAAAGGTAACGGCATCGCCGTTCCTTGCGCAAACGCATAACCCGTCAACAAAACCGCTTGCGCCAGATTAAGCGAAGCATGGCGCGGATTGACCGGGAAGGTCAGAATTTCATCCGCAGCCGCGATGTCATCATTTTCGAGCCCTGTACGCTCGCGTCCAAACAGCACGCCGATCTTTTCGCCCGCTGCAACCCGCGTGGCCATTGCGGTCCCCGCCTCTTGCGGTCCAACAACAGGTTTGCCCTGCCCGCGTTCACGCGCCGTCGTTGCATATACGAATTGAAGGTCGGCAATCGCCGATTTCAAATCCGGGAACACCTGTGCGGCATCGACGACGAAGGCCGCATTCGCTGCCGTCGCCATCGTCTTCTGATGTTTCCAATTCCCACGCGGTCGCACGAGCCGCATTTCGGTCAGGCCGAAATTCGCCATGGCACGCGCCGCCATGCCAATGTTTTCGCCTAATTGCGGTTCAACTAAAATAATGACCGGCCCGCCTTCGCGGGCCGGTCGCGATGTATCGGTTCCAGCACCGGGCATTATTTGATCGTTTCAGCCGCTTTCTTGGCAAAGCGGTCATCGAATGTTTTCGATAAATCGATTTTGGCGTTCTTCATCTCTTCATCGAACTGCACAAGCATATCGTTCGTGCTCTTCATACCTGCCGCTGAAACGATGCCGTTTTGAGAATAGGTAGGCTTCGAATTTTTCACCGCGAGAATGTAGAGATCCTTGTCGCCAAGTAGATATTCAGGCGGCACCACTGTTGAAATCTCTTCCGGCGTTGCCTTGTTGATCCAGACAAGCGCTTTATAAAGTGCATTCGTGAGCGCCTGCACTGTATTCGGATTCTTCTGCATGAAGTCACGCTTCATGTAGAGGACAGCTGCTGGGTTAGAACCACCAAACAAATCGATCGTGCCCTTTTCTGTACGCGTATCGATCACGATCTTGATATCGCCGTTGCGTTCCAGCATCGAAAGAACAGGCTCAAGATGAGAGATGGCATCGATCTCGCCCTTCTTCACGGCCGCAACCGCAGAAGCCGCAGAGCCAACGCCTATATACGACACATCAGAGGATGAGAGGCCCGATTTCGCCAGCACAAAATTCATCAACATATTTGTTGAAGAACCCGGCGCGGTCACGCCGATCTTCATACCTTTGAAATCGGCTGGCGTCTTGTAATTCGCTGCCTTGTCTGCCTTTACACCCACAGCAATGCCAGGGAACCGACCCAGTTCAACGACAGCAACGATGTCCTGCCCCTTCGCCTGCATGCGGATGGTATGCTCATAGGCACCTGTCACCACATCGACCGAACCGCCAATCAATGCCTGCAACGATTTTGCGCCACCGGCGAAATCAGAAATTTCGACATTCAGTCCCTGCTCGGTAAAGAAGCCTTTCTTTTCCGCCACCGTCAGCGGCAGATAATAGAGAAGCGCCTTGCCGCCCACGCCCAGCTTCACGTCTTTCTTTTCCGGAGTCTGCGCCATCGCCGTGCCACCCAGCACAAGAACTGTTGCAGCCGCGATAAAGCTCCGTCTGATCATTGTCATGAATCTCACTCCCCCTCAGCCTTTTTGTGTTGCTTCCGGTCGCCAGACCAGAAGTGCCTTTTCAATTTGCGTCACCACAGCATCCACTACCAAAACGAAAGCAGCAAGGATCGCCATGCCGGCAAATACGCCTGTCACGTCAAACACGCCCTCGGCCTCATGGATGAGATAGCCCAAGCCGGCCGCAGCCCCCAGATACTCACCCACGACCGCGCCGACGAGCGCAAAACCAACGGATGTGTGCAACGATGAGAACATCCAGCTCAACGCGGATGGCCAATAGACATGGCGGAACAATTGCCGCTCATTGAGTCCCAGCATCCGCGCATTGGCGAGAACTACGGGGCTCACCTCCTTCACACCTTGATAGACATTGAAGAAAACGATGAAGAAAACAAGCGTGACGCCGAGTGCCACTTTCGACCAAATGCCAAGCCCGAGCCACAGCATGAAGATTGGCGCAAGCACAACACGCGGTAGCGCATTGGCCATTTTGAGATAGGGATCGAACACGGCAGCCACCAATGGCTTGCGTGCAAACCAGAAACCAAAAACGACACCAGCGACTGAACCGATCACGAAAGCGAGCATCGTCTCCGTCAGCGTAATTCCGATATGACGCCAGATGGTCGTGCCCGAAAACATCTTTACGATCCGCCAAAATACATCTTGCGGTGTCGAGAAAAAGAATTTCGGCAAAAAATTCGTCCCGAAAATCGGCACGGACGAGCCCACGTACCAGATGCCGATCAGCGTAAAGGCAACAAGAATTTGCAAAGCGATCAGTTTGGGACGCGCAATCATGCGGCATCCCCATAGGCTTTGATCACTTCTTCGCGCAGCTGCGCCCAGATTTTTTGCTGGATTTCATGGAAGTGCGGATCGAGCCTGATATCGAGCGCATTACGAGGCCTCGGCAGATCGATGCGGTGGTCACCGATAATCCGCGCCTTCGGGCCCGACGACATGATGACGACGCGGTCGGACAAGGCGATCGCCTCTTCAAGATCATGCGTGACGAAGATCAGCGCCTTTTTGTCCGCCGCCCACAGATCGAGTAAGAGATTGCCCATGATTTGCCGAGTTTGCGCATCGAGCGGCCCAAAGGGCTCGTCCATCAACAAAATCTTTGGGTCCCGGATCAGCATTTGCGCCATAGCGACGCGCTTCTTCTGACCACCCGAAAGCTGGTGAGGGTATCGGTCGCCGAAACTCTTGAGGCCGACCTTGGTCAACCAGACATGGGCGCGCTCCAGCGCGTCCTTGCGCGGCGTCCCGGCCGCCTCAAGCCCAATGGCGACATTGTCAGCGGCATTCTTCCACGGCATCAGCGCATCTTGCTGGAAGAGATAGCCGGCCTGCCGGTTGAGGCCCGCAAGCGGCACCCCGAAAATCCGCACCGCTCCTGCGGCGGGTGCAATCAGCCCAGCGGCGGCATTCAGTAGGGTCGATTTCCCGCAACCCGTCGGCCCGACGAGGGAGACGAACTCTCCCTCCCCGACCACGAGATCGGCGGCTGTGACGGCCTCATACCCATTGGGATAGGCGATGGTGACGCCCTCTAGCGCAACAGCCCCCGCTGCCATGGTCGCTCCCTTGTTCTTGAGGCCGAACATTATGGCCCACAGGCTTCAGGGGCAAGACGGGAGGGCGCGCGTGCGAGAGGCAAAGAAGGGCTTGCTTGATTGGACTTGGGCAGCGGCGGCCATTTGGCCTTTCAATGCTGCATGCAAAAACCACATCTCATCATTGCGAAGAGGGCTTCAGCCCGATGTGGCAATCCATGTCGGGCATTGAGCACGCTGACAGATGGATTGATTCGTTGCGGCGCTCCTCGCAATGACGAGGTTTACTCTCCAAAAACTCAGCCCATCTTTGCGAATCTGCGCAGTAAGTGCGGGATCTTTGCTTTTTGAGGACCTCGCGAAGGCTCGGGCGGTCATTCGGCCTTTCAATGCTGCATGCAAAAACCACATCTCGTCATTGCGAGGAGGGCTTCAGCCCGACGCGGCAATCCATGTCGGGCATTAAGCACGCTGACAGATGGATTGATTCGTTGCGGCGCTCCTCGCAATGACGAGGACATTTCCAATCTCTCATCTCTGAATTGTCAAAAGCATTACGACCACGTCAAACGATTTTGGCTATGACTTTCAAAACTGGCGAGAGATTAGCTCAGACGCTTTCGTCGTCTGAAAGACCAGACAGCTCTTCCCGGTCCTCGAAGAAATCGTTTTTGTATCGCTCACCCACAATCACAAAACTCATCATCATGGATTCTGCACGGAAATGTCGTAAGAAATGGGGAATTTCATTCTTATCTAAAAGCTCGAAAAAGTTAGTTAGACGTGTCAGACCGTTCAACGCATCTCATCCTCAACCATCTGGATTAAAGCAGGATAATCGGCCGCTACCGCTTCACTGCCGCGGAAGACCGAATAAACCGGCCCGTCGTCGAGAAACTCGACTTCATAGCGCGCGCCGAACGTGGCAAATGAAACCATAATGGCATCGTCTCGTCATTGTGTGATCGTAAAGCGAATATGCTTTAACCTCAAAAAATTCGAAAATTCCAAAATTTGGGTAAATGTTGACATGTTAATCCTTCCTATATTCTGGGCGTATCAGGAGCTTTTTACACGTTTTTGTTTTGTCGATTGTGGGCCAGATAAAATATCGCAAATTGTCAGATCAAGATACTCACTGGGAAACTCCCGCAGGATCGATGCTTTACAATTCTCCGCAATAAACTCCTGCGCCGTCATCGCCCTTTCTTCTTTGGTAAACCCTACCTGCTGTATCGGCAGTGCGTTCCCACGATGGTCAGCCGATCGATCGCCGCCATCGCCGCCATCGCTGCTACTGTCCGAGGTCGAGTCATCCCCCGCCGATGTCCCACCTTCAGCCGTCCATTGCCCGCCATCGGGATTGCCGGCGGGAACGCGCGGCTGATTGGGATCATATTTGACGCCTAGCTACAATCACGTTGGTAAGCATTTAGCTCTAATATAAAATTGAAAATTGCTAAGTTTACATCACACCTAATACTTCATAGATTGCATAATCATGGCGGCAACATGGTTTGCTCGGTCAACATCTCCATTAAAGCCCATGTTCTCACGCTCGAATTCTAATAAGGCCAATGCGATCTCTTGTTCCGTACGTCCGGCATAAAGCATTCGCTTAATCGAGATTGCATAGGCACGATATTCGTCGTGAGCCTCCACGACATCGGCAATATCGATCGGATCCCATTCTGAAAGAAGAATGTTTTCAATCGTATTGTCCATCATTGCCTCCATACTGTTATCACTTCACCTTCAGGGTTGAGAACCACGACTGCCTTGTTACCGATGTATCGTGTTGACCCATTTGAACGTGGCTGAACCTTTAACGGATTATTGACGGCATCAAGTATCGCTATCGGGCTGACACCCCTTCTGATGGCTTGATTTATTCCATGCATCTTGAATCCTGTAATATCGGAAGCAAGGAGAATATTTCGCTCATCCGTTAATCTTGGCTGCTGTAGCGAAGCAGGAAACGGAATTCGGTTAGCGGGCTTGTCTCCACCCCCGCCCCCTCAGCCGTCCATTGCCCGCCATCGGGATTGCCAGCGGGAACACGCGGCTGATCGGGATCATATTTGACTCCATCGCGCTTGGCTTCGACGAAGCGGACGAAATGGCGGAACGGCTCAAGGGCGTCTTCCGCCTCAGGCGGCAGAGGCTCGCGCGGCCAATAATGGTCGCCTTTGACGGCGGCACCAATGCGGCGGCGCGCATAGAGATAGGTCAGGATGGCCCGATCGTGCACGCCTGTGCGCGGGAAATGATCGGCCGCAAAGGCCAATCCATTCTTGAAAAGCTTTTCTTCCAAAAGCCGCATCGGCAATGTCCTCGTCGCACAAAGAAGAGATTGAAAATACGCTTCACAATAGGGATTAATGTATAGGCTTTTTTTCTGTTTGTCAAGCTCAAGTCGGGACGGACACCCCAACCCGGCAAGGCCCCCGACCGGCAAGACGCGCGCCCATCCGTCTCCCCTAAAAGGCGCGGTGGCGAAGCGGGCAAGGCCATGCTACACGGCCCGCCGATGGGGGCATTCCGTCGGATGGGACGGGCCCCGGGGGATCTAGAGAGAAGGCTTGAAAGACATGGCGAAGATTAAGGTCGCAAACCCGGTCGTCGAACTCGACGGCGACGAGATGACCCGGATTATCTGGCATTACATCCGCGACAAGCTGATCCACCCCTATCTCGATATCGACCTCCAATATTTCGATCTCGGGGTCGAGTACCGCGACGCCACCAACGATCAGGTGACAGTCGATGCCGCCAACGCGATCAAGAAGGTCGGCGTCGGGGTGAAGTGCGCCACCATCACGCCGGATGAAGCCCGCGTGAAGGAATTCAACCTGAAAGACATGTGGAAGTCGCCGAACGGCACGATCCGCAACATCCTGGGCGGCGTCATCTTCCGTGAGCCGATCATCTGCAAGAATGTGCCGCGCCTCGTGCCGCACTGGACGCAGCCGATCGTCGTTGGCCGCCACGCCTTTGGCGACCAGTATCGCGCCACCGATTTCAAAGTGCCCGGCAAGGGGCGCATGACGATCAAGTTCGAAGGCGAAGACGGCACGGTGATCGAGAAAGAAGTCTTCAAATTCCCCTCCGCAGGCGTCGCCATGGCGATGTACAACCTCGACGATTCGATCCGCGATTTCGCCCGCGCCTCGTTTAACTACGGCCTCGAGCGCAAATACCCGGTCTATCTCTCGACGAAGAACACGATCCTCAAGGCCTATGACGGCCGCTTCAAGGACATCTTCCAAGAGATCTTCGACAACGAGTTCAAAGGCAAGTTCGACGCTGTCGGCATCGTCTATGAGCACCGCCTCATCGATGACATGGTCGCATCGGCACTGAAATGGTCTGGCGGTTATGTCTGGGCTTGTAAGAACTATGATGGCGACGTGCAGTCCGACATTGTGGCGCAGGGCTTCGGCTCGCTCGGCCTGATGACCTCGGTGCTAATGACGCCAGATGGCAAGACGGTGGAAGCGGAGGCCGCCCACGGCACCGTCACGCGCCACTATCGCGAACATCAGAAGGGCAAGGAAACCTCGACGAACTCGATCGCGTCGATCTTCGCCTGGACGCGTGGCCTGCAACATCGCGCCAAGCTCGATAACAACGCCGATCTCGCGAAATTCGCTAGCACGCTCGAGAAGGTCTGCGTCGACACTGTCGAAGCGGGCTTCATGACGAAGGATCTCGCGCTGCTCGTTGGCGACAATCAGAAATGGCTGTCCACCACAGGCTTTCTCGACAAGATCGATGAGAACCTCAAAAAGGCGATGGCGTGAGGCGCCTTGCATCATCCCGAAAAGTGCGAAGCGGTTTTCGGACCGAGATGATGCAACATAAAGAAAACAAAACCCCGCTTCGGCGGGGTTTTCGCATCATCCCGAAAAGTGCGAAGCGGTTTTCGGACCGAGATGATGCAACATAAAGAAAACAAAACCCCGCTTCGGCGGGGTTTTCGCATCATCCCGAAATGTGCGAAGCGGTTTTCGGACCGAGATGATGCAACATAAAGAAAACAAAACCCCGCTTCGGCGGGGTTTTTTTAGCCTGTCTTACACAACGATATCGTCTGGCGGGCCTGACATACGCTTCTCATGGACACGGCGCATATGCTCCGTGAGTTCTGGATGTGCTACAAACAAATGTTGGACATCGTCAACATCGAGGACGAGGAGATCGGTCCGCACCATGGCGCGCGCCGTAGATGAGTGCGGCTTGTCCTGCTCGTGAAATGTGGTCGCATCAAAGAATTCACCATCGCTGATCAGATCGTGCCGGTGACCATGATCGAGCGAGACCTGTCCTGATGTAATAAAATATATTTTACGATCGCGATCGCCGCGCCGAACGACAATTTCATCCGGCTGCACGACCTGTGAACGCAAAAATCGCATGATGCTCGAAATATCGTCGGGCGAGAGTGAGGCGAAGAGAGGCACACGCACTACCATCCCCCATGTCACCACGAAATCACGCCGGTGGATGACTTGGGCAAATGATGTCGCGATGATGCCAACAGGAAGCGCGAGCATCACAAGACCCATCAGCGCGGTAAGGCTTGCCACTACTTTGCCAAGCGGCGTGATCGGCACACTATCGCCATAACCCACTGTCGTCAGTGTGATGACGGACCACCACATCGCATCCGGAATCGTACCGAAGCGATCGGGCTGCGCTTCATGCTCCACCATATGCATGATTGATGCTGTCCCCACTACCAGGGCAAGCAAAATGACACCGCAACCAAGCAGCGCCCGCCGTTCAATGTAGACCGCTTCGGACAGCGAACGCATCCCCGGCGAATAGCGCGCCAGCTTCAACAGCCGCAGGAGGCGGAACATCACAAAAACGCGAAAATCGGCGGCAATAAAATAGGCCAGATAGAAAGGCAAAACCGTCAAGAGATCGATGATAGCGCCCGGCGTCTTCACATAACTGAGCCGCGCTTTCCATAAAGGCATGCGCTTCCATGGCGGATGGTCGGGCGCAGCCCAAAGCCGCATCGCATATTCAATCGTAAACATGATGACGGCAAATATTTCGAACTTTTCGAGCACGCGCCCGAAACGCTCTTGGACAGACGGCACCGTCTCGAGAATGACAGCCAGCACGCTCAAAAGAACGAGTATAACGAGTGCGTTGCGCGCCAAACCAGCAAGCCGGTCGCCCGGACGCGCCAATTCGAGAATTTCATAGACCCGCTCGCGCCAATGCACGAGCGGATTTCTTTTATTCCGGTGCGGATGCTCGCCCGGATTCATCAGCCCTGCAACACGGCAACGATGGCCTCCAGCGCCTCGCTGGCCTTCGCCCCATCGGGGCCGCCCGCCTGCGCCATGTCAGGACGTCCGCCGCCGCCCTTGCCGCCGAGTTTTTCTGAACTGGCACGCACGAGATCGACTGCACTGAAACGTCCCGTCAGATCGGCCGTAACGCCGACAACAAGACCCGCCTTGCCGTCTTCGCCGGTTGCGATGATCGCGACAACACCGGAGCCAACCTGCTTCTTGCCTTCATCGGCAAGGCTTTTGAGATCGCGCATATCGACGCCACTCACCGCTTTGCCAAGGAATTTGACGCCATTGATCTCGCGCACTTCGCTGGCAGCGCCACCCGATGTGCCGCCACCCATGGCAATTTTCTTGCGCGCATCGGCAAGATCGCGTTCGAGTTTCTTGCGCTCTTCCAGCAGCGATTCAAGACGTTGCGACGCATCCTGCGACGGCACTTTCAAAAGACCCGCCAAATCGCGCAGACGGCGACTTTCCTCCGCACGATATTTACGCGCTGCCTCACCCGTCATTGCTTCGAGACGACGTACGCCTGCCGCAACAGCACCTTCCGACACAATCGAAACAAGACCAATATCGCCCGTGCGATTCACATGCGTACCGCCGCACAACTCGACCGAGAAAGCCTTGTTTGATTGACGATCGATTCCCATCGCAACCACACGCACTTCATCGCCATATTTTTCGCCAAACAAGGCGCGCGCACCCGATTCAATCGCATCCTCAACACCCATGAGACGCGTAATCACAGGCTCGTTCTGCAATACGAAGCGATTGGCAATCGCTTCGATTTGTTCAAGCTCTTCTTCGCCAATCGGCTTGGGATGCGAGAAGTCAAAACGCAAACGATCAGGCGAAACCATAGAGCCCTTCTGCGCAACGTGATCGCCAAGAACTTGACGCAAAGCTTCATGCAGCAAATGGGTCGCCGAGTGATGCGCACGTACGGCCGAACGTCTTGTATGATCAACCTCGAGTTCGAGCGCCGTACCAATCTTCAAAGCGCCTTCGGTGACCTTCACCTGATGCGCAAATAGATCGCCGAGTTTCTTCTGCGTGTCGGTGACGTCGGCGCGCACGCCCAATCCGATCATCACGCCGCGATCGCCGACCTGCCCGCCGGACTCGCCATAAAACGGTGTCTGGTTAAGCATAGCGATGCCGGCTTCGCCTTCCTTCAGCATCTCGACCGGCTGACCATCCTTGATGAGTGCGGTAACGACGCCCTCGGCACGCTCCGTGTCATAGCCAAGAAATTCCGTTGCACCGATCTTGTCCTTTAGTCCAAACCAGACCGTTTCCGTCGCCGCTTCGCCCGAGCCGGACCATGCCGCACGGGCCTTTGCGCGCTGCTTTTCCATCGCCGCATTAAACCCGTCGACATCGACCGAAAGGCCGCGCGCGCGCAGCGCATCCTGCGTGAGATCGAGCGGGAACCCGTAGGTGTCGTAAAGCGTGAAGGCTATATCGCCCTTCAGCGAAGCGCCTTGCGTCAGCGCTTTCGTCTCTTCGTCGAGGATCGACAAACCGCGTTCCAGCGTCTTGCGGAACCGGGTCTCTTCGAGCTTCAGCGTTTCTTCGATCAGAGGTTGCGCGCGCACAAGTTCGGGATAGGCCGCTCCCATTTCCCGCGTCAGCGCCGGCACAAGGCGATACATCAACGGATCACGAGCACCCAGCAACTGCGCATGGCGCATCGCACGGCGCATGATGCGGCGCAGGACATAGCCACGCCCTTCATTTGACGGCAAAACACCATCGGCTACGAGAAACGACGTCGCTCGCAAATGATCGGCGATCACGCGATGGCTCGCTTTTTGCGCGCCTGTTGAGTCGACATTAGTGAGTTCTTCCACCGCGCGGATGAGCGCCCGCATCATGTCGGTTTCGTAATTGTCATGCGTGCCTTGCAGCACCGCGGAAATGCGCTCAAGGCCCATGCCGGTGTCGATCGAGGGCTTCGGCAATCCGACGCGCTCGCCCGGAGCAAGCTGCTCGAATTGCATGAAGACGAGATTCCAAATCTCGATGAACCGATCGCCATCCTGATCGGGTGAACCAGGAGGGCCGCCCGGAATATGATCGCCATGATCGTAGAAGATTTCCGAGCAAGGACCGCAAGGACCGGTATCGCCCATCGCCCAGAAATTGTCCGAGGTTGGAATGCGGATGATTTTGGAATCGCTCAGGCCTGCGATTTTCTTCCACAGTCCATGCGCTTCATCGTCTTCGGAATAGACCGTAACCAGCAAGCGATCCTTCGCCAGACCGAATTCCTTCGTGACCAAATTCCAAGCAAGCTCGATGGCGCGCTCTTTAAAGTAATCGCCGAAAGAGAAATTGCCGAGCATCTCGAAAAATGTGTGATGGCGTGCGGTGTAGCCCACATTGTCGAGGTCATTGTGCTTGCCGCCGGCGCGCACGCATTTCTGCGATGTCGCCGCGGTTGAATAAGGGCGTTTCTCGACGCCAGTGAAAACATTCTTGAACTGCACCATCCCCGCATTGGTGAACATCAGCGTGGGATCGTTGCGCGGCACCAGCGGGCTCGAGGGCACAATCTCATGCCCGTTCTTCTGGAAATAATCGAGGAAGGTCGACCGGATTTCGTTGACGCCGCTCATGAAGGCCATTCTCGCTTTGGGCCGGAGCCCAAAGCCCCAGTTTCGGGGCCGGTTTTAGTGGTCCGGGCGTGTCCGAGCAAGGATCAGGATGAACTTCAATGTGCAGGATGAGACGATAGCCAGATCATCCTGCGAGCGTCGTCCGGCCGGATATCGGGCCCACAGGCAAGAACAGGCCCTCATTGGACGAAAGGGGCGCCCTTACGGACACCCCTTTCGGCGCTGGGAACTGGGACGGCGGGTGCGGCGGCACCCGCCGTTGCGGGGTGGACTAGACCCCACGAAGATTATTAGGCTTCGCCTTCGTCGAGATCCTCGGCCGAGGGTTCGACATTCTCAAGAATGCGCTCGGCGAGGAGACCCGCATTCTGACGAATCTGCTGCTCGATCTTGTTGGCAAGTTCAGGGTTCTGTTTGAGGAAGATCTTAGCGTTCTCACGGCCCTGCCCAAGACGCTGGCTGTCATAGGAGAACCAGGCGCCCGACTTTTCAACGATCCCAGCCTTCACGCCCAGATCGACCAATTCGCCGGTCTTCGAAATGCCTTCGCCATACATGATGTCGAATTCGACCTGCTTGAAGGGCGGCGCAACCTTGTTCTTGACCACTTTTACGCGGGTCGTGTTGCCGATTGCCTCTTCCTTGTCCTTGATTGCGCCGACGCGGCGGATGTCGAGGCGGACGGATGCGTAGAATTTCAGCGCATTGCCGCCGGTCGTTGTCTCAGGCGAGCCATACATCACACCGATCTTCATACGGATCTGGTTGATGAAGATCACCATACAATTCGACCGCGAGATCGAGGCCGTCAGCTTGCGCAGCGCCTGGCTCATCAGGCGCGCTTGCAGACCGGGCTGCACATCGCCCATCTCGCCTTCGATTTCCGCACGCGGGACCAAGGCAGCAACCGAATCGACCACCAGAACGTCGATCGCGCCGGAGCGAACGAGGGTGTCGGCGATTTCAAGCGCCTGCTCGCCCGTGTCAGGCTGCGAGATCAAAAGGTCTTCGAGATTGACGCCGAGCTTCTTGGCATAGACGGCGTCCAGCGCATGCTCGGCATCGATAAAGCCGCAGACACCGCCCTTCTTCTGCGCTTCCGCAACCGTGTGCAAAGCGAGCGTGGTCTTCCCTGAAGATTCCGGCCCGTAGATTTCAACGACACGGCCCCGCGGCAAGCCGCCGACGCCAAGCGCGATGTCGAGGCCCAGAGAGCCTGTCGGTACCGTTTCGATCTCCACCGCCTTCTCGTTCTTGCCGAGCCGCATGATCGAGCCCTTGCCGAAGGCGCGTTCGATCTGGGAGAGGGCGGCGTCGAGTGCTTTAGCCTTGTCCATGGAGTGACCTTCAACGAGTTTCAGTGCAGCGGATGACATGGTTTCACTCCTTATGGCAGGGGCTGAAATGAGTCTCAACGACCATCTGCAACTACTATGATCACGTTTTGTTCTCGTTATCAAGTTCTATTTTTGTTCTCGCGCGTTTTTTCTGAAATTCACCGATTAAATCGCATAATTTATTGATTTTATTGATTTTTTATATCAGCCCGAGAGGTGATCCTTCACCGTCTCGATCAATTGTTTCAGCGAGAAAGGCTTCGGCAGGAAGCCAAACGCCTCACCCTCTGGCAGATTCTTCCGGAACGCCTCCTCCGCGTAGCCGGAAACGAAGATCACTTTGGCTGCGATTCCCTGCTTGCGAAGTTCCTTCAACATGGTGGGCCCATCCATCTCCGGCATCACGACGTCAGAGACGATGAGGTCAACATGGCCGATCTCCTCCATCACGAGGAGCGCCTCGGCACCGGAGCGCGCCTCATGCACGGTATAGCCACGCTGAGAGAGAGCGCGCGCACCGAAGGCCCGCACGGCATCCTCATCTTCGACGAGCAGGATGACGCCCTGTCCCGTCAGGTCCGCTGCGGGCTTCGTCTCGGCCACGCTATGGGCCGTCTCGGCTGGCTTGGCTTCCTCTTCGCCGCGCGGCAGGAAGATGCAGAAGGTCGTGCCTTCCCCCGGCGCGCTGCGGCAGGTGATGAACCCGCCCGATTGCCGAACGAACCCATAGACCATGGAGAGGCCGAGGCCTGTCCCCTTCCCCACTTCCTTGGTGGTGAAGAAGGGTTGGAAGATTTTTTCGACAATGTCCGGCGCCATGCCGATGCCGGTGTCTTCCACCTCCAGCATCGCATAATCGCCACGCGGCAGATCGGCGCCGCCAAGTTCGGCACAGTCTGCGGCGGCAACATTCCGCATCCTGATGGTGAGTTTGCCGCCCTCCGGCATCGCATCGCGCGCATTAACGGCGAGATTGACGATTGCCTGTTCGAGCTGGGTCAAATCCGCCTTCATACTCCACAGATCGCGGCCATGACGTATATCGAGGTCGATGCGCTCACCAAGAAGTCGCTTGAGCAGCATCGTGATGTCCGACAAGACCTCGCCATAAACGAGATTTTGCGGACGCAAGGTTTGCCGCCGCGAGAATGCCAACAATTGCCGCACGAGCCCTGCAGCGCGCAGCGCATTCTGTTTGATCTGCATGATGTCTTGAAAGGACGGATCAGTCGGCAGATGGTTGACGAGCAGAAGATCGGTATAGCCGATGATGCCTTGCAGCACATTGTTGAAATCATGCGCGACACCGCCGGCAAGTTCGCCCACCGCCTGCATCTTTTGCGCCTGCGCGAATTGCACTTCGAGCGCACGCTGTTCGGTGGTTTCCAACGCATAGGCGAGCACCGCCTCATCGTCCTCGCTAGCGTCTGGGACAGCAGCTAAATAGAGCCGCGCCGAACGGTTTGGTTCGCGCTGCAACCACACTTCCGCGCTCGCCGTATCGCCACGCCGCTCGAGCGTGTCGCGCAGCAAAGCAGCAAGCCCTTCGCGGTCGCGCTCGGTCACACGGCTCGTCAACGTGTCGCCCTCGCCCACACGGCCAAACAACCGCATGAAGGCCGCATTGGCGCGCACGATCCGGCCGTCGCGCGCAATCGCTGCAATCGGCAGCGGCATCGTATTGAAGAAGCGCGCAAAGCGGATCTCCGCCACACGCTGGCCTTCCTCTACATCTTGGCCCAGCGCGCGGTTGAGCAGCAAAGTGCGCGATGGCGTGGCCTTGCCATCGGCATCGAACGCAAAACTGTGAAAAAGCCTTACCGGTATGCGCTCGCCGCCACGGCGGAGAAGATCGAGATCGAGCATTTCGGTGCGCTGGGATCCTGGTGCACCGTTCAGCCCAATCAGCAATTCAGCATCGCCTGTGGGGAAAATTTCGCGCGCCACCAATCCATCGCGACCAAATTGGGTGAGGTCATAGCCGAGCCATTCCGCCAATGTGGCATTGGCATAATGGATACGCCCCTCGCTATCGATAGAAACAAAACCCGCGGGGGCATGGTCAAGAAAAGCGATGCTGTCCTGCAATTCCTGAAACAGAGCATCTTGTCTTTGGCGGTCGGCATGAATGTCGGTCAGCGTCCAAAGGTTCACGCGCCCGCCGCCCTGCTGGGCACTGCGCACGCGCACACGATACCAGCCCGGCTTGGCAATGCCTTCGCCCGCTTTGAGAAGAAGATCGTCAGCGCCACCCGCACCGTCCCGCGCGCTTTGCACGAGCTTATAGAGAGCCGAAGCCGCTTTCTCCGAAGACCCGAATAAATCTTCCACCCGCCGCACCTCGCCACGCAAAGGCGCGCGTACCAAAGCAAGATAGGATGGGTTGGCGTAAAGCACGCGGCCCTGCCGATCGACGACGAGCACAGCCTCGTCACTGAGATCAAAAGGGGCGAAATCGGAGCGCTCGACCGGTGCATTGAAGCGGGCAAGCCCCGCCGCGAAAACGAAAAGGGCCACCACGCCGGCCATGGCGAAGAGGCCAAGCAGAGCAAAAGCGATTGGACGCGTCAAATCTGCCGGCAACAGGGCAAGCGCCACCCCGAAACCTGTCAATACGAGCGCGAGTAGCACGAGCGGCAACAGCGTGCGGCGGCGCGGCGGCGATGCGGTCGCCTGTTCGGTCATGCTGCCCTCCTCATCCTCGTCCCTGTGCCGGTACGGCGCGGCGTTTGAGCCTCAGCACGAATCCGATGACCTCCGCCACTGCCCTGTAATGCTCGACCGGAATGGGCTGATCAAGATCGACGCTGGCATAAAGCGCACGCGCCAGAGGCGGATTTTCAATCACCGGCACGCGATTGTCCTCGGCCATCGCCCTGATTCGCAATGCGAGATGGTCGAGCCCCTTCGCCACGCAAACAGGTGCATCCATGCCATTGTCGTAACGCAAAGCCACCGCAAAATGCGTCGGGTTCGCGATCACGACAGTTGCCTGAGGCACTGCGGACATCATGCGTGTGCGCCCACGCTGAATGCCAATCCGACGCATGCGCGCTTTGATTTCGGGATGGCCTTCGTCGCTCTTACGCTCCTGTTTGGCGTCTTCACGCGTCATGCGCAGCCGCTGCTTCCATTCATACCATTCATGCAGATAATCGAGCACGGCAAAGGCTGCGTAGAGAACGAGCGCTGCCAAAAGCACGCGCAGCAGTAAATCTTGAATCAGTTCCGACAAGAGCGGTACGGCAATACCGGCAGTTCCCGCAATCAAGCTACGCAGAGGCCAAAGCGCAAAGAACAGCGCGGCGCCAACGCCCGCGACACGAACAAATCCCTTTGCTGCGTGCATACGCGCGCGCCGCCCGAAGATGCGTTCGAAACCTTGCGCAGGTGACAAGCGCGACAATTGTGGTGTCAATGGCTCGGTGCTGAAGACGGGTTTATGCTGCACAACGCCCGAAACAAACCCGGCGACAAAAACAAAGCCGAGTGGCACAGCGGCAAGCAAAGCCGCCGCCAAGATAAATTGAGTGCTCACATTGAGAAAATCCGCACCTTCGCGACCGGTCGTGCCCATCTGCTCCATGAAGGCACGGCCAAGCGCCGCAAAAGAAGCGCTGCCAGGCCCCGCCATCGCTATGAACACAGCAAACCCGCCCAGCACAAAAACGGAATTCACATCCGCACTGCGCGGGACATCGCCTTTCTCGACAGCCTCTCTAAGTCGTCGTTCGCTGGGGTCTTCGGTTTTGTCTTCATCCGCTGTGTCTTCGCTCGCCATGTCAGAACCCCGCGAGCCGCAGAAATTGGCGCAATCCGTCGATATGCAAGGTCATTAATGTCGCCGCGAGCGCGGCGAGAAGCGCCATGCCTGCCAGAATAACAAGCGGGATGCCGATGAAATAGATCTGCAATTGCGGCATTGCGCGCGATAGAATGCCCAGCGCGCCATTTACCACAAGGCTGAGCAAAACGAAGGGCGCCGCCAACCCAAGCGCGACAACGCCCATTTTTGCAAACGATAGCAAGACCCATTGCGCAAGGCCCTCATTCATCGACCAGCCCAATGGCGGAAATACGCTGTAGGATTCCACCATCGCCGCAATCAGCACATGGTGCATATCCGCTGCCATCAGCGCGGCAATACCCATGAGAACGAGCCCCTGCACCAGCACGGAGGATTGTCCACCCTGCATTGGATCGAACGTCTCGGCAAAGGTCAGACCCAGCGATTGCGTAATCAGATGACCTGCAAATTCAAGCCCGGCTGCAACGATCCTGAGCGCCATACCGAAAATAGCGCCAATGGCCATTTCGCTGAAAAAGATTTGCACGAGGCCCGATGCAGACCCGCGCGGCACGTCGCCAAGCGGCACGATCGGAAGCATCACGAGCGTCAGAAACAAAGCTAAGAGAAAGCGACCCTGCCGCAAGACAATGCGTTCGCCCAAAGCGGGCACCAGCATGATCATCGTTCCGATACGCGCAAAGACAAGCGCGGCATCCGTCATCGGCGGAATGGCGAAACTCCACATCAGCCGCCCGCAACGATCCGCGCTGCAATGCGCTCCATGAAAGCAAAAAGCGCGGCAGCCATAAAAGGCATCGCGATGAGAACAGTGGCGCCCACCGAAATGATCTTCGGGATGGCAACTAATGTCTGCTCCTGAATTTGCGTCATCGTCTGAAGAATCGAAATGACGACGCCGACGATCAGCGCGATTGCCATCGCCGGGCCGCCGACGATCAGAAATACCGTGAATGCATCACGACCTGCATCTGCAATTCCGTTCATCAGATCGTCATCCGCATGACTTCTTCATAAGCCTGAACGACCTTGTCGCGGAGCGCGACCACGGTTTCGAGCGCAGCTTCCGCCTCTTGGATCACTTGAACCACTTCGACGAGATCGGCCTTGCCGGCGGCCATCGCAGTGGCTTTTTGATCGAATGCAGCGATATCGCGCGTCGCTTGCCCCATCACATTCGCTAATTGTTGGCCGAACCCGCCGGACGATGCAGCGGATGTGGACGAAAGCGCCTGCGTTGGCAGAGCTTGTGTCGCTCCATAGGCACGTGCGGCAGCTAGAGCTGTCATGGTTCACTCTCCTATTCGCGCAAGAGACCGATCGTGCGCGCCAACAGCGCGCGCGCCGATGTGATGACATAAAGCGACGCCTCGTAAGCACGCTGCGCCTCGCGCACATCGACCTGTTCGATCAGCGTATCGACATTGGGATATTTGACGTAACCATTCGCATCGGCAGCGGGATGGCCGGGCTCATGCCGCATTGAGAATTGGCCGCGATCACGCATCACACGTCCGACGCGAACAAGCGAAGCTCCCGTGTCCTGATCCTGCTGCGATTCCATGACCACGAATTTGCGCCGATAAGGGTCGCCATTCGGCCCCTGTGCAGTCGAGCTAGCATTGGCAATGTTTTCGGCGGCGATCCGCATCCGCGCATCATTCAGTTTGAGCTAGGACATCGCCGTCTGGATGGAGCGATTGAGTTCCATCAGCGTTTTCCAAGAGCTGTTTTGATGAGGCGGAAGGACCGCGCATAAAGCGTGGCCGCAACTTGATAATCCATCGACGTTTCGGTAAGTGCGGCCGCTTCCTGCTCAAGCGAGACAGGCCCGCCGCGCGAAATCGCGCTGAACCGGCCCGGCCCGGATGTGGCCTGCAAGCTGCCGCCCGCCGCCGGAGTTAAGGGAAGGCTCGATGCCGCCGGTCCAAACGGCGCAAGATCGCGCGGCACGAAACCGGGGCGCGCGGAATGGGCGATGTTGTCGGCGATGACCGCATGGCGGGACGATAGCCAGGCCATACGGGAACGGATCAAACCAATCGCAGGGAGATCGTTCAGGCCCATAGGCGCTCCTCAACCGGGGGTGGTGGTGAACGCAGCACTGGCTTGCAACAGGCAAAAACTTCCCACTTTATGGTTAAGGAGAGGTAAACGGGTGTGGAGATTCCGATTTCCGCCTTGCCCTTGCCCTGTTGTCTGGGACATTTGATCCAAGCCCGCATTTAAGGAGCTTTTTTGGTGACTGGCTTGTCCTCTTTGAACCTGCCGCAACCTCTCGTCTGGATTTTGGCTTTCGCCATCATCTTCGGGCTTTTGGCTGCCCTTGCGCATCTCCTGAAGCGGATTGCCGGGGGCCGTGCTGCCGAGCTTGAAGGGGGCCGCAATCGGGTGCCGCGCTTGGGGCTTGTCGACAGTTTCGATCTGGACCGCCATCGTAAGCTCCTCATCGTGCGCCGCGACAATGTCGAACATCTGATCCTCGTCGGCCCGAGCGATGTTGTGGTTGAATCCAATATTGTCCGCGCAGCCAGCGCCTCGCCGGTAAAAGAGGATCGCCAGCCATTTCAAGCGGCCCTTGCGCAGCCGTCCGGCCCGATGGCCAGTAACATGCCCACACAGGCCCAACCGGTGCCGCCAACGGCGCAGCAACGCGAGCTGCCCATCCCACCAGTGCCTGCCGTGCCGCAAGCGATGCAGCCCGCGCCGACCCCCGTCCCGCCGATGCCGACTGCGCCATTCCCGATCCCGCAGCCTGTGCGCACAACGGAACCGTCACGCAAAAGCACCATGCCACCGCCCCCCCCCTTTGGCGCGCCCAAGCGCGGTCCCAGCCAAACAGCGCCGCAGCGCGTTGAGCCAATATTGACGTCGTCGAATGCGGCAGCCGCTCCGGTGAAGCCCGCAACGGCGGACGCCATGCCCAAACCCGCGCCTGACACACCTGAGGCGAAGCGCGGCCCCGAAAAGCCTGCTGAATTGGCTCCGGTGATTGAAAAAATCTCCGAACCGGCCGCGTCACTCGCGCCTAAGCCTGTCGCTCCGATGCCGGCCTTATCCGAACCTCCCGCGAAGGTGGACGCTGCGCCGGCACCCACTCCCGCGCCAATCCAAGCAGATGCGCCTTCGGCCTCGCCCAAGCCAGCCGCACCGGCCGCAGCCGCAAATGCCGATCCCGTCCTTGCCGATCTATCGTCGAAATTGCAGGACGTGTTGAAAGCCAACATCCAGCAAGAGCCCGCGCCCGTGCCGGTACCCGCGCCTACTCCAGCTCCTGCTGCGGCAGCCTCGCGCCAACCCTTGCCGCCCTTGCCGCCGCTGCCGCCCTTGCCGCCGCAAACGGCCGAAAAGGTGGAACGGGCTGCCCCCGCACCCGCTCCTAAACCAGCGGTCACGGACATCCCACATAAGCCGGAAGCGGCACCTGAGGCCGCGCCACCCGCGCCCCCTGTCGATGCGTTCGAAGAAGAGCTACGCCGCATTCTGGGACGTGCGCCGCAAAAGGGCTGACCGGCTCTTATCGCGTCCGCGCGTGCTTTTGAGCCAAGTTCACGCTAACGTAGCGGCATGTTGATTCGTGCCGTTTTCCGGCGAAGGCCCTTTTTTTATGCATTGTTTCTGGCGGTCCCGCTCAGTGTGGTCGCCTTATCGGTCGCCTGCGCACAGTCCCTCACACTCGAGATTGGTCAAGGCGGTGGCGCAGCCGAACGCGCTTTGCAAATCGTTGCACTCCTGACCTTGATCGCAACCGCGCCTGCAGCGCTGATCATGGTCACATTGTTCACGCGCATTGTGGTAGTGTTATCCTAGTTGCGCTCGGGACTGAGTACGCCCACTTCCCGGCCCAATGAGGTGATGTTGGGGCTCGCCTTGTTTCTGACAGCCTTCATCATGATGCCGACGATCCGCGAGGTGCAGCAACCGTGCTATGGCCAGCGAGTGATGCACATTCTGTTGCCTTTCTGAGCACTTCAACGAACTCAAAACCCGTACTAATTTTCGCTCGATTACCCATTTTGGGGATATTTCGACCGGTTTTCCCCACGCTCCTGGATCAAACCTTACGCAGACGGGACTGAGCACGCTAAATAGGCTCGAAACGAAAATTCGAGCCTCATCATGTTGTCCGCTCAACCATCACTGCCTCTTTGGGTCGAGATCGCCGCAATGGCGACGACAGGTGCCTATGGTGCCGCTGTTGCGCGCAGCCGCAATGTGCCGGTCTCAGGCACGCTGTTCGCTGGCATCATGATGGGGCTTGGCGGCGGCATGGCGCGCGATGTCCTGCTCGGCGAACAGGCCGTTGCAATTTCGAACATCTATCTTTTGCCCAGCATCTTAGCTGCTTCCATCCTCGGGGCCTTTGCGTTTTATCGCATCGTGCAAATCGGGCTGCCCAATCTCATCATTCACGGCATTGCTTTCGGTCTCCTGATTTCCATCGGCTGCCAGAAAGCATTGTCTGTGGGCACGCCCGCCTTGTCGGCCATCTTTTGCGGCGTCGTCACAGCTTCGGTGGGCGGAATGGCCATCGATGCGCTTACCAAACATCGCTCGGCAGCTTTCAGCCAAGCGCATTGGACCCTAACCTCGCTGATCATCGGCAGCACGCTTTATTGGGCGCTGACAATCAAGAGTAATTTCTATGTCGCGATCGCCATCACCGTCATCGTCACGACGACCCTTTTTGTGGTCAGTGTGAAGCGGAATTGGCCGTCGCCAAAATGGCCGGGCGAAAGCTCCGATATGAACGCCTGAACGAGGTTTTGTGCATGAGCGTCTCCACACCTTTCAAAGTTGCTGCGGTTGAATTCAATCCGGCCTTCATGGAATTCGAGAAAAACATCGCGGGTGCTGCAGCCATGGCGGAAGAAGCGGCACGCAATGGTGCGCGCCTCATCGTCCTGCCGGAAGCTGCCGTATCGGGCTACATCTATCGCGATCTTGCGCAATTTCTGCCTTTCATGGACACCGTACCGGGCAAGACGACCGATGCGATGGCCAAGATTACTAGCCAATATAATTGCTACATCGCGATTGGAATTGCGGAAATCGATCGCGATACGGGGCTGACCTACAATACGGGTGCGCTGATTGGGCCGAAGGGATATATCGGCAAATATCGCAAGAATGGCCTCAATCCATCTGATATTTTGTGGTTTGTGCCGGGCAACACAGGCTACCCCGTCTTCGAAACGGAACTGGGCCGGATCACGATGATCATCTGTTACGACGACACCTATTGGGAGCCCGCCCGTGTCGCAGCTGTAAAAGGTTGCGACATCATCGCGTATATCTGCAGCTCAGATCGTGTCTTGCCGCAACTCGCAGCAGAAGCGGCCGGCAAGCATTCCACGATTGCTGCGGTTCAGCATCAATGTGCTTGGAACGGCCTCGCCATGGTGGCAGCGGACCGTAACAATGCAGAAACCAATCCCACCACAGGTATCACGGTGACTTATGGCGGCGCGGCCTCGATCTGGCAGGCCGATGGCGAACGGGTTGCCCATGCCGCAAGCACAAATTATGCGGCTACCATGGCCGATCAAGGCGTGATCATTTACGGAACGCTTGATCCTGCGCGCTTCAACAATGCACAGAAGCAGACACTCGACCGCAGACGCCCAGAGCTTTACAGCGATATTGCCTTCTACCGCGCACCAACAGACGGTGCAGCATCGAAAACGGCGCATACGATTCAAGCAGCAGCGTTTCAGTATCGCATCAACGCTAACGGCTTCGACGATAATTTGCGCCGTTGCGCAGCGATGGTCGAAAGCGCACAACAAAAAAAGCAGAGTTTCGACCTCATCGTGCTGCCGGCCTTCTCATTCTGCGGTCCAGTCACGAAAGATAATGCCGCAACGCTCGCGGAAAACGCACTTGGCCGCAGCACGCAAGCGGCAAGCGATTTCGCTGTGCGGCTGAAAACCCACCTCGTCGCAAGCTTCATCGAGCGTGCCGCCGATGGGCTTTATCATACAGCCATTCTGATTGCGCCGGACGGCAAGATCGTCGGCCAATATCGCCAGACGCATCTGGATCCTGCGCTCGATGGGGTTTTGAAAGGCGGCAACGATCTGCCTGTTTTCGAAACAGCCATCGGCCGCATCGGTCTGATGCTCAATGACGATTTCCGTTTCCCGGAAGCCTCCGCAGTATTGGCGCTTCGCCGCGCCGATGTCATCGCGGCGCCCGTATCATGGTCGGGCGAATATGGCGGGCGCTTGCAAGATGCAGAAGGCTTGTTCGATCGTCCCTATGCGGCCAATACGATGATCTTCTGGTATGCCGCTGCGAAAACCGCACAAGCCTATACGGTGGTTGCAAATGCCGTTTCAAATGGCGCCATGGGCTCGAGCGGAATTTTCACCATCAATCCGATCGATTCGCTTGAAGCTCCGGTGATCGGCTCGGTCGATAATGAAGAGGTTGTGACCGCCAGCTTCACGACGCTCGGTGCAGGGTCTTGGATGAACCAGACAAAGCTTGTCGGCGGTCGCCGCGCCGATCTCGCTGCCCCTCTCACCTTCCCGCTATCGTCGAAGGCGCTGGCTGCGTGGCGCGCGGCACCAGGGTTCTCGCTCGATGCCTGGGCCGCCTACCGGCAATGAAGCGCGGGGCTAACCAATAAAAAAGCGGGCACATCGGCCCGCTTTTTTCACTTCCGTATGCCGGCGGGATCAATCGTCCCGATAGACCTTCTCGTTACGCTCATGCCGCTCTTGCGCTTCCAGCGAAAGGGTCGCGATCGGGCGGGCTTCGAGACGACGCAGCGAGATCGGTTCGCCCGTGTCCTCGCAATAACCATAAGTGCCATCTTCGATGCGCGACAATGCGGAATCGATCTTGGAAATCAGCTTTCGCTGTCGGTCACGGGCGCGCAATTCAATCGCACGATCGGTTTCCGACGAAGCGCGATCGGCTAGGTCGGGATGGTTCTCGCTCTCATTCTGCAGGGCCACGAGCGTCTCGCGCGCTTCCCTTAGAATGTCGTCTTTCCAGTTCAGCAGCTTGCGTCGGAAATATTCCTTCTGACGCTCGTTCATGAACGGTTCTTGATCGCTGGGCCGATACTCTGCATCAAGGACTGTCGCCATAGGCTTTTAAAACCTTTTTGTTGCCGAACCTCTAAATGGCGCGCCTATATAACGATACGATGACCGCGGAGCAACGCCCAAAAACAGACCGTAAACTCGGCTCTCCCCAGCAATATTTGAAAGTATTTAGAGCCAGACGTTTGAGCTCAGGTATTGCCTCAACAATTCTATTTTCGAGCGCTTAGCTTTAGCTTGGTTCGACCAAAATCCCTATTTGGCTTTGTTCTGCCAAAATAGTCCCGAAGCATGAAGCGTGGGTCGGGCTCGATTTGATTGGTTTCTGCCTCACGAGCGAAATGCACCAAGCTGGAGCCGTCCGTGACCTAAGCCTAATACAAGCTAAAAAGAACATAATAACAATAGCATAGCCGTAGTTTAGCTTTGTTCTGCCAAAACCAAGACTATGGCTCTTCAGCCTTGGTGGCAGGCGGCATTTCGGATCACGAACACCAGATCAACATTACGCAGGTCGAGTACCTAGGGGTTGGGCCTCACAATCCAACTGAGAAACTATTTAAACCGGACCCCAGGTTTATCGTCAGGTGAACCTATAAACTCGACACCCGCTTCTTCGAAGGCTCGTTTGAGATCCATCAGGGTCTGAGAGCGGCTGGGTGGCACCCCATCTTGCTGCTCAAACCGTTGGATTGTTGGCAAGCTGATGCCGGCTCTATCCGCAGCCTCCTTCGCGCTCCAGCGCAGCATGGCTCGCGCCGCACGGATTTGAATTCCGCTGAGAGGCATATTGACTTCCTAGTGATTTAATGTATATCACTTTTGAAGCAATATACATCTCTAAAGGATGAGCTTATGAGTAAGCAGCTGACCTACTGGCACTCCACCCTTCAAGGCAAATCTTTGCCTATCCACGAAAATGATCCTCAGGAGGGGTGGTACCGGACGCGACCGCGGAAGGGGTACCGGAGTTTGCCGGTCAGGATCTGGCGGGATGAGGCGTCGGGCGGGCTTTTGGCGGTTCGGGATGGCAGGCGGGTGGATCCCTATGAGGTCTGGACGTGGGCGTGTCTGAACCCAGTGTCGGTGGAGGCCTATGAGGACGTTTTGGAGCGCGGTGGTCGCTGGCCTGATGATGTCGATTTAGAGCTGCGATCGAACCGCCATGCCGAGATCATCGGCTCTGGCACGGGGACGGGTCGTTCTGTGGCGCGCCGGCATCGGAGCGCGGACACTGTGCGCGTAGCCGTGAAGCCGCATGGTGCTATGGGGCATAACAGCCGAACTGGTCTCGATAGATGTCCTGAGCTTGGTGTTGAGGACGTTGCTTTCACCCTTGAGCAGGATCTGTCTCTGCTGAAGTCCGATGTCTTGGCCTGGCTTTCCGACGTAGGTGAGATTGCTGATCAAGTGATGGCGGATCGCTGTGCGAACTATGCCGATGCCTTTGCATCCTTTGAGAAGGAGGCCGAAGAGCAAAGGACGAGTGCCAAGAAGCCCGTGCTTGATGAAGGTCGCGCCATTGATCAGCGTTGGAAGCCGATTGTGTCGGCCGCGGAGGATGCCAAGCGTCAGTGCAAGAAAGCTCTTGAACCTTTCCTGATTGCTGAGACGGAGCGTCTTGAACGGGAGTTCATGGAACAGCTTCAGGCCGAGAATGGCGATCTGTCTCTTTTGGGACTGGCCTCTCTGACCGCGAAGGCCGGCACCTTTGGCCGGACGATCTCACTCAGGCGTGTGCGGACGGTGCGTGTGTTGGACCGGAATGCCCTCTTGGCTCATTACCATCGCGATCCTCGGTTTTTGAACGACGAGGCTGTTCAGAAGCTGTTGGGCAAATTGGCAGAGCATGATCTCCAAAGTGGAAGTGAGATCCCCGGTGTGGCGCTCACTGAAGAGAAGGTCGCAGCGTAAGAGATCAGGTCAGTCATTTGGTTCGGCGCTTCAATTCGCTGCTTCCGTTCTGCGCTTCGTTTTTGAGGATCTGATCGGATCCTCAAAGGCCCTCACACTGACAAGAGCATTCCCTGGTTTGATCCTTTGAGGG
>Ga0315899_10001395_pt1 | contig 27602 bp, 15 predicted proteins | sample LakEriMetagenome_2_FD_203518 | JGI IMG/M metagenome (GOLD analysis project Ga0315899, IMG submission 203518) | Freshwater fungal communities from buoy surface, Lake Erie, Ohio, United States - Buoy 4 MA112 | ecosystem: Environmental > Aquatic > Freshwater > Lake | place: USA: Lake Erie, Ohio... | reverse complement strand
TTATTTTTTGCTTTTCCCAGTCTATGTCCTTCCACTGAAGCGAAAGGACTTCCGTAGGGCAACGCAGGCCCCCAAATCGGCACAAAGCGAGTATTATTTTCCAATCTCTGTCCGCAATACCGATAATGTTTTTCACAATCTCTGCGGAGATGTATTTTTGCCGAATTTTTATTGCGCCTGAGCCAGAATGCGCTACACCCCTAAAAGGATTAGCGTCAAGGAAGCCATGATCCACAGCATAATTAAAAAATTGGCGTGCAAAACCAAGCCTTTTTTCAACCGTGGTTGGGGCTAATTCTTTTGAAAGAAGGTGGTCCTTAAAGTTCCGAGCATCGCCTACAGAAATATCTGATAGTAATTTTTTGGCACCAAAAAAAGCAGTTAATTCACGGATAGTTTGATTCCAGACTTCTTTTGTAGAGTTTTGGACGCTTTTTCTAGAAAGGATATGGTCATTTAGAAAATCCCCAAGGCGAAGAACATGCGCCTCCTTGATAAGTCCTCTTTTGGCAATTTTTGAACGCAGTGCTTGGTCCAATCCAGAAACCCAGTCAGCAGTCGCTTTATCTACGGGTTGATTGGTTATTTTATGAGCCAAAAGGCTTTCGATGTGGACACAGATCCTTTCTGCCATCTTTTTGGGCACTCTGCCTAAAGAGATGGTTTCACGAATTCCGTTGGTGTTTGTGAATAGGATTCTAATCAAACCGTTTGCACTTTTGGATACACTAGCCATGAATAAGCCCCTTCCTGTGGTGAAAAAATAAAAAGGTGTTTTGGGTCAAGAAACCTTGGATTTAATCCAATGTCGCAACGACTCAAGCGGGTAAAGATTTAGATGGCCTGACTTGAGGCAGGTAATCTCTTTGCGTTTGACGAGATCAAATAAGTGACGAGATGAGATGGATAGAAGCCGTGCAGCTTCTTGGGTGGTGACTAGTAGGGGTTCAAGTTTCGGTTGGCTAGATTCTGGCCCAGATTGAGAATCCTGAAATCGTCCTTGTTGAAACGACATTTAACAAACTCCGAATAAATCCTCCGCATAATGTGTTGGCCTCCTTAAGCGTGGAGGCCGCACCGAACGGTTTACTCAAGCGTGCGGTGCCGTATTGTTGATTTCATCATGACAAGGCCAAGATCAAGCCGCAATACCAAACATAAAAAAAATAATAAAAAATAAATTTTTTTATTTTTAATAATAAATTGATAATATATTTCAAAATTTCAGTGAGCCTTAAAACCTTTTGGAAAAAAAAATTAGAACAGCTTAAATCGTTTCAAAATAAGTACATAACGCTCAAAGTGGGCTGGAGGCAATCACCTTGAAATTGCTTGGGTCTGGCCCAATTTTTATTAGGTTTTCGTTTTGTTCTTCAGAACAAAGAAGGTGAAACATAAAAACAAAGTCAAAATTTTTGGGCACTTCAAGATAGTTTAAGATATAATTTTATTATGAAAGAGGCTATTCCGTATTACGATTCCTGGTCACTCATTCCACCCTGGATGAAGTCACCTAGCCAATGGAGGGCTTTGGGTTTCCAGCCAAAGAAAGGAGCCATTCCCGCTGGGAGATTTGTTGAGCCAGAAATACACAGCCAATTACCTCCGGGATATGAGCTTCTGGTGGAACATGGCGACATAAAGCTCGCTACCAAAAAAACGGTGCTTCTGTACCAGCAAGATCAATGTGTGCCCTATCGGGCCAAACCTACAACCATTGCAGCAAGGAAGTACTTTGATATTTTCGCCAAACACATGAAAAGGGACGCTTGGATTTCAAAAACCGATTACAAGACCAAACTTGAGACCCCAAGCTGGTATCGATGCAGGTCTCACAAAAACGGAAGAGGTTTTGAAATCGGTTTGGACTATGCGAGAGTCAAATCCCATGTAGATCAAAAAGAAATATTGGGTGTTATCGGCCACAAAAAGACACGATTTGTGGTCATCGATTTAGACTTGCACAACGGCAGTCCTGCAATCTTTCTTTCCCAGGCAAAAGTATTGCTGGATTTGATACATGGAAAAGGCGGTTGGCATTATCAGATTTCAATGGAAAAGCTAAATGGTATACAGTTTTTTAAGGTTTTTACTGAGCCTGTTTGTATCAAGGAGGTTACCCAAAAAATTAGGGGGTTGTTATTAGCGTTGGACCAAAAGTACCCAGACCTTGCAACTAGTGCAAAACAGGCGGGAATGAAAACGCTTGGAAACCTTGAAATATACCCAACAATTAACGGAAACGGGGTCCGATTGCCCCTGTGCAAACACAGGGTAATGGTGACTGACCAAGTCCTAGGGCCAACTGTTGGTGGAAAATCAAAAAAAACATCCAGTCGAATCCAACCAATGGATGAAAATGTAGTTGGTGATGTTGTTAGGTATGTTGGTTGGCTTGACGACCCAGCCAGAAAATATGTTGAGGCTGATAGGGTAATTGAGCTACTGGAGATGCTGCTAAGGGATCGCCAAGATAGCGAACAAAAATCAATTGCCGTGAAGGTTGCCCCGAAAGAGGTTGAAAAAAATAGTACTGACAAAACGACCCGGATAAATTCTGGGATTTCCGCAAAAAGTAAGTTCATTTCATCGTTGCGTGAATTTTGGATTGAGGGTGGGCGATCAAATTTAAACAAAGAATTCATAACTTTGTATCAGCTTGCACGCCTCTATGGTCATACTGCCGAACACTCATTCAATGGAATTATTGGGATGCTTCCCAGCCTCAACAAAGCCACTTCGCATCGGCTTCAACAGGGATATGTCCATAAACTAAAAAATGACCTTCAGCGAACAGCAAAAAATATTGAGGCGGAGCTTGTTAGCCCGCAAGTTTTTCAGGACAGCTTTGCAATTCTGAAAAGGTTTCTCGGAGCGCACCCTAATTTTGACCCGCTGGATCCAGAGACATGGATGCCAAACACAAAATCCAAGCAAAAGATTGTTTGGTCAAAAGATGACCGTGAAAAATTAATCGATACGCTGAAGCCTATTTTGAAAATCAAAAGGAATGATGATGAAATCATTATCAAAATTGTTAACTGGATAGTCAGATTGGTGCAGATAAAAAAGGAGAATCGGAAAGGATTTGGGCGTGCCTATTTGAAAGTGTGGGGAGCCAAAAATTTCCCAACTATCAAGTGGGGGAATGACCATAAGCTTTCAGAGTTTCTCAATGCGCTTCAACGATTGAGGGTTACCTATCCCATTCGGGTTGGCAACAAAGGCAACACGGCAACTGTTTGGGGGTTGGGTGCCTTGGCAAAAGGTGCCTTGGAAAATGGCGCAGAAGTGGGAAGTAAATCCCAAAGCAAGCTGTGAATGTTTGGCTTTGAGGGAAAGGTTTCAAAATCCAAAATGGCACACAAGTGAGTAGTAAATCCCAATATGTTGTGATTTAGTTTTCGTCTGGGGTTTCAAAATGTCATGTGAGTCTGGAAATATTTTAATTTGGGAAACCAAATTCTTAAATTTGGTTTTTGAACTGTCAAAGAATATAATTTAGAACCTGCTAAGGAGATAAAAATGAGACGAGACTGGTTGACATTAGATCAGTTGGCAAAAATAAGTGGTGTTTCTAAATCAAAAATAATTAAAGCCCAGAAAAGCAATTTGATTCCTGAGGCAGAGAAGAGGGGAAAGTTTAGGCACTATTATCAATATGATACAAATCAAATTGTACTTTATTTTGATAAACTCAAGGAAACTTGTTGGTCAAATTTCTGGGATAATTGGTATGCTATCTGTCAAAATGATTATTACGGAAGTTTTGACGAACACATCGACCAAGTTTTAAAACAGAAACTAAGCAGTTATCGGCTATATTTTGATTATAATTCCACGGATTTAAAGCGTTAACAAAGCTACTTTCGCCAAAAGAATTTACTTGAAAGGTCTTTTGCTTCATTTTATAGATCTTAACTTTTTCAGTTTTAGGGAATTAGATGAATTAGTTTGTACGCAATACAAGAAGATTTTGCTTTTTTAAAATTTAAAAAGCATTATCATTCTCGCTAAACAGCCTGCCTTGGGGATCCTGATGGCTAGTTTGGGGCAACGCATTCGCCAGATGCGTAAGCACTTAAAGCTTACGCAGGAGGGTGTTTGCGCAAAAACAGGCATTTCTAAAAGTTTTCTTTCTGATGTAGAAAACGGAAAGAGAAATATATCGACATCCAATCTTTTAGACATTGCCAGAGCGCTTGGGGTTAGTTGCGATTTCCTGCTTTTGGGGGAACAAGGGCAGGGAAACGGTCAGGAAAGCCTTCCAGCCTCCTTTTTGGCTTTTGGCGACGCTCAAAATTTATACTTTAGAGCGCTCCAAGCCCTATTTGGCATGTATCTGCAGTTTTTGTCCTTCAGGGCATGGGAAAGGGAGAGCGGCGCAGAGCATGTCGACTGGGAAAGCCTGTATCGAGGTGTCATAGGGCACCATGAGCGATGCTAGCCCTCCAATTACCGGCCCGGATCTGTCAAAAAAGTGCCATCTGCGTGGAAAAAATCCATTCCGACCCAGACTTTGCCCGTTTAGAGGCCAAATTTGGACATTTGGTGCGAGATCTTGTCTTTGCTGGCCCGGTCGGCGTTTTTGCGCAAAGTGTGTGTAGGGCACTAAATCGTCGTTCTAATGGCCATCTCATTGATCTGGGAAATTTGGTGGCCCTAGTGGGCTGCCGAAAGCCCAAGGTTAGCAGTTATGGGTGATCGCAAGCCCTGAAGCATTAGAGGTTGCGAAGGTAATTCCAAAATATAGGGAAGTGGTTTGTGGAATAAGGAGGACACGGGGTCTTGGGTGAGGTGGTTACACAGCTTGAGCAGGCTATTAAACAAGTGGCGAGCCAGTATTACCGGCTCGTGATTCTTGTTGGTGGGCCAGCATCGGGTAAAACGACTTCCCTTCAAGCCGTAGCCAAGAATCTTGAGTGTCAAATCCTGAATTTGAATCTGGAACTAAGCAGAAGGATGCTTGAATTGACCCGCACCCAACGCTCCAGGCAGGTCGAGCGGTTGGTGAAGGAAGTGATCGCCGCAGTCCCCGGTGACGTGGTGTTGCTTGACAATCTGGAGATTCTGTTTGACACCGATTTGGAGCTTCAACCACTTCGGTTACTCCAGGTGTTGGACCGCAATCGCACTATCGTCGCCTCCTGGACTGGCAGCTTTCAGGGTGGGACATTGATCTACGCTGAACCCGGTCATCCTGAATTTATGCAGGTCAAGCAGCCCGAAGCCGTCATCGTCACGGTCAACAAAAGCTTCAAACATTGAGAGAGATTATTTGGCCATGAAATACAGCGATCTAGTTAAGTTTGAACCAATTGAATCCGTCATCCAGCTTGAGCAGTCAAATTCTGCCGATGCAGTTCGTCAACTCGTTCAGACCTTTGTGATCTCGAAGGGCATGGCCGAGCAGTTATGCGACATCGTGATTCCCAGCCTCCAATTCGAGACGCCAGCCGACAACAAGGGGGTTCTCATCGTCGGTAATTACGGCACGGGTAAGAGCCACTTGATGTCGCTCATATCCGGATTGGCCGAACATCCCGATATGGCGAAGATAGTCAAACACAAGGACGTTGCGAAGTCGGCGAAGGTCATCGCTGGAAAATTCAAGGTTGTTCGCCTGGAACTCCCCGCCACAAAAAAGAGTTTGCGCAACATCATCTGTGGCAGGCTCGAAGACTTTATGTCGGACGAAGGTCTGTCGTTTTCATTCCCCCCTGATGAGAATGTTGACAGTAACAAAGACGACCTGACGGGCATGATGGCCCAGTTCAACCAGAAGTATCCCGATCATGGGTTGCTGGTCGTGGTGGACGAACTGCTCGATTACCTTCGGTCACGCAATGGCCAGGAGATCATCCTTGACCTTGGATTCCTGCGAGAGATGGGTGAAGTCTGCAAGCTCATCCGTTTTCGCCTGATTGCCGGCTTGCAGGAAAGCCTGTTTGACAACCCGAAGTTCCAGTTCATCGCCGAAAGCCTACGCCGGGTGAAGGACCGCTTCGAGCAGGCTCGCATTGTTCGCCAGGATGTGGCTTTCGTCGTCTCGGAGAGACTGCTCTCCAAGACTGACGAGCAACGAGCCAAGGTTCGTGAATACCTCCAGAAGTTCACACCGCTTTATGGAGGCATGGCAGAACGTCTTGAAGAATTCGTCAAGCTATTCCCCGTCCATCCGACTTACCTGGAGGTTTTCGAGGCTATTTCCATCGCTGAAAAGCGAGAAGTGTTGAAGACCCTCAGTGCTGAAATCAAACGCTGCTTCAGCACCGACGTTCCACAGGACCAGCCTGGCCTTGTCAGCTACGACTCGTACTGGGACTTCCTGCAAGCCAACGCTGTTCAAAGATCTGTCCCCGAAATCCGTGAAGTGATCGACGTGAGCAAGGTGGTAGAAGGGCAAATCCAGAATGCCTTCACACGCCCGGCACTCAAGCCTTTGGCGCTGCGAATCGTTCATGGTCTTTCGGTCAAACGCCTTGCCACTGATGACATTCGAGCCAAGATCGGACCCACTGCCGAGGAACTTCAAAACGGATTGTGCTTGTTCACTACGATCCCGGAGAAGACCAGCGATTTCCTGAGGACCACGGTAGAAGCCTGCCTCAAGGAAATCATGCGGACGATGAGCGGCCAGTTCATCACGCACAACACCGACAACGATCAGTACTACCTCGATCTCCAGAAGACCATCGACTACGACGCCAAGATCGACGACAAGGCAAGCACGCTCTCTGAATCCCAATTGGATCAATACTACTTTGATGCCTTGACCCGTGTGGTGGTGGAAGACCAGTCGCCCTATGTTCGGGGCTACAAGATTTGGGAACATGAGATTGAATGGCGAGAGCACAAGATCACCCGCCGAGGTTATCTATTCTTCGGCGCACCCAACGAGCGATCTACGGCACAGCCACCAAGAGACTTCTACCTTTACTTCCTACAACCGTTTGAGCCGCCGCACTTCGAGGACCAAAAGCTCTCTGATGAAGTCTTCTTCAAGTTGACCCATCGGGACAAAGCTTTTCTTGATGCCCTGCGGCTCTACGCTGGCGCTCGTGAGATGGGAGCATCAGCCAGTGCTGGAACGAAGAAGGTCTACGAGGATAAGGCAGACGGCTTCCTCAAGACGCTTGTGGCATGGCTGCGGACCAACATGCTGACTTCGTTCGAGGTCGTCTATCAGGGCGTCCCGAAGAAACTTGTCGAATGGTTGAAGGGACACAAGACGGGTGGAGCTGCCGTCCGGGAGCTTCTGGAACTCACCGGGTCAATCTGTCTGGCGGCTTCGTTCGAGGACCGTTACCCGGAATACCCGAAATTCACCGCCAAGCTCACTGCCAGCAACTTGAAACAACCGACCGAGGACGTGATCCGTTGGCTGGCAGGCGGCGTGAAGAACAATCTGGCAAATGCTGTTCTCGATGGTTTGGAGTTGCTTGACGGCGAAAAGCTGAGGCCACATCTTTCTCGGTACGCCAAAGTCGTGCTGGAGAAGTTGGAAGCGAAGCCTTCAGGACAGGTGGTCAATCGCAAGGAACTCATCACCATCAAGAACGATGTCGAGCGAGAGAGCCGGTATCAGCTTGAGCCGGAGTTCTTGCTGATTGTGCTGGCCTCACTGGTTCAAAACGGCAACATCACTTTGAGTTTTGCAGGTAAGAAACTCGATGCTGGCAATCTGAACGAAGCAACAAAGACACCTTTGGACCAACTAATAGCGTTCAAGCATGTCGAAAAGCCCAAGGGACTTCCGCTTGCCGAATTAGTCGCCTTGTTCGAGATGTTTGGTTTGGCCGAGGGGTTGATCCGCAACGAAAACACACACGAAGAAGCGGTCAAGCAACTTCGCTCCAAAGCCAACGAACTGACCGAGCGGGTCGTCACGGTCGCCCAGCACGTCCAGACGGGTTTGCCCTGCTGGAGTAGCGAGGTGATCCCAGTGGAAGAAAGGGACAGTCAGCGGCAGAAACTCGATGACTTGAAGAGTTTTCTGGAAGGGCTGCAAGCTTTCAATACGCCCGGCAAGCTCAAGAACTTTTCCAAGAGCGTGTTGGAAATAAAGGGCCAGACTACAACTCTAGTTCTCATCAAGCAAATCGAAGACCTGAATACACTGGTGCAGGAATTGACAGCTCTGACCGGCTACCTGGGGACTGCTGCTGCTGTGTTGCCGCCTCAAGACCCCTGGCGAAAACAAATGGAAACGATTCGCAGTGAGTGGCGGGCGAAACTCATGGACCCCACGGCGCGAAGCGCCGCTGATTTCCGTCAGAAGATCAATCGGGCGCTCCAGAAGGCGAAGGATGATTACCGCACGGCGTACTTCCACCTGCACAAGAAGGCACGGCTCGGCGTCAATGAGGATACCAAGAAGAAAGAACTGCTGAAGGATTCCCGGCTGGCCTGTCTGGACAAGCTGGCGAAAGGCGTATCGTTACTGCCGCACGCAACACTTTCTGATCTTCAGACTCGATTGGCTAAAGTCCAAACATGCTTCACGCTCGTCAAAGACGAGTTGGACGCATCTCCCACTTGTCCGCATTGCAGCTTCCGTCCACAAGAGGAAAACCTCGGTGTAAGCGGTGTGGCCGTCCTCGATCAGATCGACACACAGCTTGACGGACTGCAGGACAACTGGACCAAGACGCTGCTCGAAAACCTGGATGATCCAACAGCCAAGAAAAGTATCAAGCTCCTGCCTGACGTTCAGAAGGAAGCAGTCGAAGCGTTCCTCAAAGGCAAGAAGTTGCCGGAGAAGATCAGCAATGATCTCGTGCAAGGAATGCAGCAGGCGTTGGCGGGGCTTGTTGCCATCTCCATTCGTCCTGACGCACTGCTTGATGCCCTTGGTGATGGTGGCGCTCCCTGCACAGTCGAACAGATCAAAACCCGGTTCGAGTCCTTTCTCCAGAAGCTCACTCAAGGCAAAGAACAGGGCAAAGTCCGTTTGGTCATTGACCGTGGCGAAACTCCTGGAGGGCAGTCGTAACTTTTCACAATTGGACGCCTCGCATCACAGAAGATTCTCATCGAAGGGTAACGGCACGAATATGGCAAAGAAGTCATCGAACAAGCAGAAGGAGCGGCTCATTGAGGAGAAGCTCGTTCCGGGGAAACCGGGATCTGGTGAACTTTTTGATGTCAGCAATGATGACGAGCCGAAGGCGGTCGAGTGCCTAGGGCAGACGTTTCCCAACGACGAGGCACGCCGTGCGCACTTCACGGAGTTGCTGCGTAAGAAACTAAAAGACCCGGCATTCCGCAAGATTGACGGATTCCCCGTCGGCGAAGATGACGACATCCTGGCGATGTCGGATCCGCCATATTACACCGCATGTCCGAATCCATTCATCGGCGATTTTGCAAAGACGTTTGGGAAGCCCTTCGATGCGAAAGAGAAATACGAACGAGAGCCGTTAGCAGCCGATGTGTCAGAAGGCAAGAACGACCAACTATACAATGCACATTCATACCACACGAAGGTTCCACCGAGAGCTATTGTCCACTACATCCTTCATTACACTAATCCAGGCGACCTTATTCTCGATGGATTCTGCGGATCGGGCATGACGGGAGTGGGAGCGCAATTATGCGCCAGCCCTCCTTCGACACTAAAAGATGAAATCGAGGATGCCTATCGAAAGCAAGGTCGGCCGGAACCTTTGTGGGGAGTTCGTCCTTGCATCCTCTCCGACCTGTCTCCGATTGCAACATTCATTGCATACAACTACAACGTCCCGGTAAATGCAGATCGGTTCGACAAAGAAGCCGCCAGTTTCTTTCAAGAGATCGAGTCGGAGTTGGCATGGCTCTATCACACTAGTCATAAATCTGGCCCACCATGTCGTGTCAATTATACAGTCTGGTCAGAATTATTCGTCTGTGCTGAATGCAGCAAAGAGATTGACTACGTTAGCGAAGCGCTGGACCGTTCAACCAAGAAGGTTCGGGAAAGGTTTCCATGTCCGCATTGTGGTGCCACGGTTACAAAACGCCTTCTCCAAAAGAAGAAAGAGCAATTCTTCGACCAGTACACCAAAGCCACTTACCTTCGCAACGGACGTATTCCAGCAATTATCAACTACTCCGTCGGAAAGACACGACACGAAAAGCAACCGGACACCGCCGACCTTGCACTAATCAAAAAAATTGGCAAAGCCACCATCAAGGATTTTTTCCCGACGGATGAACTTCCGTATGCGCACATGACCCATGAACGGGTAAAGATCGCTGACTACGGAGTGCATCGCTTCCACCATTTTTTCTTTCCTCGCCAATTATTGTCATTGGCGACCATGTGGCGGTTGGCATCTTCCTGTGCTGATACGAGACTCAGGAACTTCATGTTGTTTATGGTCGAGCAGTGTGTGTGGGGCATGTCGATGATGGCTCGATATGCACCCACTCATTACTCGCAAGTGAATCAGTATCTTGCGGGCGTGTACTACATCTCGTCTCAGAGTGTCGATGTGTCGCCGTGGTATATTCTTGAAGGCAAGTATGACCGCCTGATGAAATCCGTTAGGGCCTCGTGGGCAAAGCAACCGTCTTCGCTCGTCTCAGTGTCTCCCTGCGCATGCCTAGGAGTGCCAGACTCTTCTATTGATTACATTTTCACCGATCCGCCATTCGGTGAAAACATCTACTACGCAGATCTAAACTTTCTTGTCGAGTCGTGGCACAGAGTTCGGACAAACGCAACTTCTGAGGCCATCATCGACCAAGCTAAGAAGAAAGGTCTTAATGAATATCAGGATTTGATGCGTGACAGCTTCCGAGAATACTATCGGGTTCTCAAGCCTGGACGTTGGATGACCGTTGTATTCCACAATTCACATAACTCGGTATGGAATGCGATTCAAGAAGCGATGTCATCAGCCGGATTTGTCGTAGCCGACGTGCGGACGTTGGATAAGCAGCAAACGTCATATCGACAAGCGACGGCGCTCACTGCGGTTAAACAAGACTTGGTGATCTCGGCTTATCGTCCGAGTGTAGAACTCGAAGAACGCTTTCAACTTACTTTGGGTAGCGAAGAGTCGGCGTGGGAGTTCGTGAGGTCGCATTTGCGACAAGTGCCATTATTTGTTGTGAAGGGAGACAGACTGGAGACGGTAGCGGAGCGGCAAAAGTACGTCCTTTACGACAGGATGGTGGCTTTCCACGTTCAGCGTGGTTTTTCTGTTCCACTTTCATCTGGTGAGTTCCACACCAGTCTTTTGCGAAAGTTTCCTGAGCGGGATGGGATGTTTTTCTTGCCAGAGCAGGCATCTGAATACGACCGCCGCCGTTTGGAAGTTAATGGACTGGAGCAGTACGAGTTATTCGTTAGCGATGAAAAGAGCGCAATTCAATGGGTTCGGAGGCAACTCGCAGAAAAGCCCACTACTTACCAAGATTTGCAGCCGCTTTACATGAAGGAAGCACAGAGGGTATGGGAAAAGCATGAGCAGCCGTTGGAGTTGCGAACGATCCTCGATCAGAACTTCGTGGAGCAGTCGAACGGCGATTGGCGTGTACCTGACCCGAAGAAGGAATCCGACATGGAGCAGATTCGTCATCGTGCGCTCGTGAAGGAATTTCAGCAATACTTTGATACGAAGGGCAAGCTGAAGGTCGTCCGCACAGAGGCTTTACGGGCCGGTTTCAAAGAATGCTGGCAGAAGAAGGACTACACAACCATCGTTCAAATGGCGAAGCGAGTTCCCGATGCTGTGATTCAGGAGGACCCAGCATTGCTGATGTACTTCGACAACGCCTCGCTGCTGAAGGGCGAGTAGACCATGACCACGCATCTTTCCACACGTTTGGTTTGGCACGACCGGGCCTGGGATGGTCACATTTGCGATCATCCCAGCAAGAACGCCTATTGCATCGTGCAGCAGCATATCCGTGACGGTCGTGATGATGACCGTGAGGACAAAGCTGCGGGCCTGCACCTGGCCGAACTGGATGGTTGGCAACCACCGTGTTCCCGTGATCCGATTGCGTTCTCGCAGCGTGGCTACACGATCACACACAACGACCCGCTCGAATTCCGGCAGTTGCCTTCGGTGAAGGAAGACATCCCGCCGTATTCGGTCTGTCCATCGCCCTACCGCTGGATGCGTGAGGAGAACTTCCGCATCATTTGCGAGGACGAAAAGCTCGACATCCGAGAATCGGATCAAGCGGACAAGGAGTTTGGCTGGGTCTTTGAACCTGACCGACAGCGTGAACTACTCAAGAACTTTTGGGGCAAACTGGAGAAGGAGAAGTCGCTCATCTTCTTCTACTGTAACCACGGCAATCCACTAGATGAGAGCCAGAATCGAATCCTGCTGGGTGTCAGCCGAATTTCGCAGATCGGCCCGCAGCTTTATTTCGGGACAAAGCTGCCGAAGTTCCCTGACCAGTATCCCATTTGGTCCCGCTGCATCACGCATGACTTCGGGAACCAGGGATTTCGACTTCCGTATCACGAGTATCTGAAGGGCGGTCACGATCCAAAGAACATCCTGTCTCTCGTCCCGGAAGGGGCGATGCTCAACTTCTCCTACGTTGCCGAACAACTCGGTGACGATATGGCAGTCGGTGCGCTGGAGCGGCTAGTTCAGTCGGTCCAGGCTGTGAAGGACGAAGCCAAAGTCCCAGGCGATTGGGACCGGCATCTGGTCTGGCTCAATGATGTACTCTCTGAAGTGTGGTTGAATCGTGGTCCGTTTCCCGGCATTGGCAGCGTGCTGCAATATCTAGGCTGCGAGTCTGGCACGGCCTATCAGCGGCAAGTTCTCGTGCCGCTACTAAACAAAGGTGAGAACGCCTGGGAATATGTTCTGGACATTCTTGAAGGTCGGAAGAAGTGCGAACAGAAACAATATGCCAAGGCGATGAAACAGGCGGCTGAACGCTGGGCGGCATACAAGGAACCACGGCATAACCTGCTTGCTCAGTTGGCTCGCTTTGAATTGTCTCCTGCCCAGGTCGAGCGGATTGCCAATCCAGATAAGCGTGCCGAATGCGGCATCAGCGGCACAGACAACGAGATTGTCGCAAACCCATACTTACTGTCCGAGATGGATCAGGGCGACGGAGTGTCCGATCTGATCGCTCTTGAAACCGTTGACCGTGGGATGCGGCCCGAAGGGGCGGCGGCTCGCTTCATCGACAAAGAAGATGTCTGCGCCCAGGATGATCCCCGTCGAATCCGTGGCGTGGCCGTTGCCGTGTTGCAAGGTGCGGCTCAAAACGGCGACACGTTGCTCCCTTTCGCCGAAACCGTCAATCGCATCACGAAGCGGTTCCCGGAACGGCGTGCCTGTCGGCCAGATCGTGACTTGGTGCTGGGCCAAGCCACGTTCTATCAGGAGTCTCTCGACTTTCGGGTTGATGGTGATCCCCCGACGATGGCCCTTAAATGGCTTTCAGAACTGGAACGTGAGGTCTGCACTCGGCTTCCCCGACGCACGAAGACGAAGAATGATCCTCCCAAGAAGGAATGGAGTTGGGAAAAGCTGCTGCTCGATGAATTCGGCAAAAAGTCCGGCTCGAAGCTGCCGCCGGAAGTTGAGGAACGGGCCAGGAAAGAAAAGGCTGAGTCGCTGGCGAAGCTGTACGAAGGCCGCTTCAGTGTACTTTGCGGGCGGGCGGGAACTGGCAAGACCTCTGTTCTGAAGGTCTTCCTCAAGGGACTCGAAGAACTCGAAGGCAAGCGGCCCATCCTGCTTTTGGCTCCGACAGGCAAAGCCCGTGTGCGCCTGATGGATCGCACTAAGCGTGACGACGGCAGCGTGCGAGATGCCTACACGATCCATCAATTCTTGATGCGGCACAAATGGCTCAATCCAGAGAACTTTGCCCTCAAGCTCTCTGGCGGCGACCAGCACGGCGCACCGACCGTCATCATTGATGAAGCGTCGATGATCCCGATGGACTTGCTCGGCGTCCTGTTTCGTGCGCTCGACTTGAACAAGGTGAGTCGGCTGATCCTGGTCGGCGACCCGAACCAGTTGCCTCCCATCGGTCCCGGTCGTCCCCTCGTGGACATCATCGCTTGGCTCGAATCCGATGAGGACCGGAAGAAGTGCTTGGCTCGGCTGATGGAGCGTGCCAGACATGAAGACCACGAGAGTCAGGCCCTTCAGTTGGCTGACGGTTATCTTCGAGACGACACGTCACCCGGCGACGATGACATGCTCTCCCGTGTTGCCCGTGAAGACGTTGGCGGCGACCTGGAAGTTCGCTATTGGCGAGACGGAAGCCAACTTGAAGAACAGCTTGCCGCTTCGATGAAAAAGCACTTGAAGCTGACCGATGGCAACAAGGCGTACATTCCCTTCAATGCCAGCTTGGGCCTGGAGGAAGACTCGAAGCAAAACAATCCCGTGCTGGCTGAACGCTGGCAGATTCTCAGCCCAGTACGCAATCATGAGTTCGGCACAACCGAAATCAATCGCAAGATTCAAGCGAAGTACCGGGGAGGGATGCTCAATTACTCGAAGGGTCGTAGCGGGCTGAAGCCGTTCGGCGAGCAAGAGATCGTCTGGACCGACAAGGTGATGCAGGCGATCAATTGTCGGAAGAAATCCTATCCAAAGGACGAGGACGGATTGAGCTACGTCGCCAACGGCGAGATCGGCCTCGTCGTTGCTACCCAGAAGGGAAGCGAGCGGTCGGACTCGATGAAAGTTCAGTTCTCGACACAGCCAAAGTCGTCGTACTACTACCCTCGTCCCGAAGTCGATGGGCAACTCGAACTTGCCTATGCCCTGACGGTTCACAAGTCACAAGGAAGCGACTTTGACATTGTGTTCCTGATCTTGCCGAAGTCGGCATCGACCCTTTCACGGGAGTTGCTGTACACCGGCTTAACCCGCTTTCGGCAGAAGATGGTGCTGCTCATCGAACGGGATACAACCGTTCTTGAACGGCTCCGCAATCCGCAGTGTTCCGACACTCTGCTGCGGAATACGAATATGTTCGTGCTGGCAGTGCGGCCCGAATCGGTGGACCGCTACTACGCCGAACACCTGATCCATCGAACGCCGCCATCATCGCAGCATCCCAACGGAATTCTGGTCCGTTCCAAGTCGGAAGTGATCGTCGCTGGGGCATTATCGAAACTCGGCATCAGCTACGAGTACGAACAGAAGCTCCCGTCGAAGGGCGACCCGAACGACTTCAGGCTCCCGGACTTCACGGTGAGCTATGAAGGCGACACCTTCTATTGGGAACACCTGGGGATGTTATCGGTCCCGTCGTACAAGGAAGCCTGGGAACGCAAGCGGCAGTGGTATGAAGACAATGGCTTCCTTGGCCGTGTAATTACGTCCGAGGATGGATTGGACGGCAGCATAGATGCTGCCGCAATCGACCGGATCGCACGCAAGAAGATTCTCCTCGAAGGTTAAACGGTCACGAACATGGCAAAGAAGTCATCCAACAAGCAGAGCGAGCGGCTCTTTGAAGAGAAACTGGTCCCGGCAAAACCGGGGTCGGGGGAACTCTTCGATGTCAGCTACGGTGAAAAGCCAAAGCCCGTCGAGTGCCTGGGGATGATGTTTCCGAGCGATGATGCTCGGCGTGCGCACTTCACGGAGAAACTTCGTGAGAAGCTGAAAGACCCGGCCTTCCGCAGAATCGAAGGGTTCCCCATCGGCGACGATGAGGACATCCTTGCTATGTCCGACCCTCCTTACTACACGGCTTGCCCAAACCCGTTTCTCGAAGACTTCATTACCCACTACCGGAGCAAGCGGTCGCACCAACAGGATTACGTTCGTGATCCGTTCGCATTCGACATAACTCAGGGAAAGAGTAACGCCGTTTATACGGCCCACACCTATCACACGAAGGTTCCGCATGAGGCAATCATGCGATTCATTCTCCATTACACTGAACCGGGCGACATTGTTCTTGATGCCTTCTGCGGAACGGGCATGACCGGCGTGGCGGCGCAATTCTGTGCTTCCCCACCCTCAGAACTGAAGGCGACTCTTGCAAAAGAGTTGCCAAATGCCAAATGGGGCGCTCGTGTCCCGATACTTCTCGATCTCTCACCTTTCGCAACCTACATCGCTCACAATTACAACTCCCCAATTGATGTAGCACGTTTTCAATCGGAGTTTGAAACTCAGATTTCGCAAGCTGAATCGGAGATCGGTTGGGCCTACCGTTTCGCCGAGGGGAAAGATACGGGTGAGCAGACCAGCCTTGCGATCTGGTCTGATGTGTATGTTTGCTCAAACTGTGGCGAAGATATTGTCTATTGGGGAAATGGCATCAGGAGGAATAAGGGCGAGATCGACCCTATGCCGTGTCCGTCATGTGGGTCTAAGTGCAAGAAAAACGATGTCACTCGCAAAATGAGTTCTTACTTTGATCCCCTCCTCGGAAAGTCAGTCACGCAACCCATGCAGATACCCGTCCTGGTGCGGGGTAAGCGGACCGAGCGAGAGGCCACGAAGCACGACATGACTATTTCAGCCAAATGTCTGTCGAAGGTGGCTGAATATCACCCTCCCGTCGTTCAAATGATGTTGCGAGAGGAACCTTGGGGAGACGTTTATCGAGCGGGGTATCACTCTGGAATTACCCATATCCATCATTTTTACAACCCAAGGCAATTGCTTGCGCTCTCTTGCTTGTTCTCGCATTTCAAGGCATCTCCGATGGGACGAAGACTTCAGCTTGTGCTGACTTCGTTCGCCGTGAGAAATGGGTTTCGGGGGAATCGTTTTGTCATCAATACCCACAATCCAAACGGTCGAATCAACGGACCGCTGACGAACTGCTTGTATTTCCCGAGCCTTCTTGCCGAGCAAAACATTTTTGATCTCGCCAAGTCGAAGTCGCAGGACATTGTTGAGGCATTCAAGGCCGTTTCTCAATTTGGTGGCAAATACTGCCTGTCTACAGAATCCGCATCAGGTATTAGCCGAGTCCCAGATGAGTCCATTGATTATATTTTCTTGGACCCACCGTTCGGTGCAAACATCATGTACTCGGAAATGAACTTTATCGTTGAAAGCTGGCTCGGATGCGTCACAAACAATAAACCGGAAGCGATTGTCAATTCAACGCAAAAGAAGGACGAAAACGCATACCGGACGTTGATGACGAAGTGCCTGGAGCAAATGTATCGTGTACTGAAGCCTGGGCGCTGGCTCACGATGGAGTTCCACAACTCGCAGAATGCCATTTGGAATGCGATTCAAACTGCACTTGGCGATGCCGGGTTCATAATCGCCGATGTACGAACACTGGATAAACAGAAAGGTACTGTTTACCAAGAAACCTACACGTCAGGTGCAACAAAAAACGACCTCATCATTTCTGCTTACAAACCACATCAAGAGTTCGAGAGGAGTTTCAAGCTCCAGGCCAACTCTGGAGAAGGAGTGTGGGAGTTTTCCAAGCAGCATCTTCAACATTTGCCGGTTTTCACGTCCAAATCTGGCAGAGCGGAAGTCGTAGCCGAGCGACAGAACTTTCTGCTCTACGACCGTATGGTTGCATTCCATGTACAACGGGGCTTTTCGGTCCCCGTGACTGCGGCAGAATTTCACGCCGGATTGCGCCAGCGCTATCCCGAACGTGATGGGATGTTCTTTCTCCCTGAGCAAATTGCGGAGTACGACCGCAAGCGAATGGCTGTCGAGGAAGTTGAACAATTGACTTTGTTTGTAAGCGATGAGCGAAGTGCAATTCAGTGGGTCCGACAAGCATTGGCCGGGAAGCCGATGACATATCAAACACTCCAGCCAATCTACATGCGTGAAGCGCAGCGAGTGTGGGAAAAGCATGAACAGCCAATCGAACTGAAGGCGATCCTCGATCAAAACTGTGTTGAAGATTCGACAGGAGTTTGGCATGTCCCAGACCCGAAGAATGAGTCACATCTGGAACAAATGCGAAGTCGTGCGCTCTTAAAGGAGTTCGAGCAATACCGCAGTGGCAAGGGGAAGCTGAAAATAATTCGCACAGAAGCCCTTCGAGCAGGGTTCAAAGACTGCTGGCAAAGACAAGACTACTCAACCATCGTTGAGATGGCGAAGCGAGTTCCCGATGTGGTCATCCAGGAAGACCAATCGCTGTTGATGTACTACGACAATGCCTTGATGCGGGTGGGCGAGTAAGCAATGACCACGACTCCAGCGAACTTTGTAGTCGGAAGTTGGGCCTTCAGTGCGGCCCACGGGGAATCTGTGCGCATTCTGGATGTCGAGACGGTCTGGAATCACACCGTTTATCAGGTGTGGATACCCCGGCTAGGAACCGTCGAACGAGTTCCTGCCGAGTCCCTAGCTCCGGCGCAACCGACAAAGACTACTGGCCTCGACCGTATCACCTACGCCGTCGCCGCCGCACGAATCGCCGACGCCTTAACCCAGGATGTGCTGCTCGCCCCGCTCGAAGCGGGCGTCATTCCACTTCCGCACCAGTTGCACGCACTCACTCGTGCCGTGACTGGCGACCGGGTTCGATACCTGCTCGCTGATGAAGTCGGCTTAGGCAAAACCATCGAAGCCGGTCTGATCTTTCGTGAACTGAAGTTGCGTGGGTTGGTAAAGCGGGTGTTGGTCGTTGCTCCCAAGGGCCTCGTGACTCAGTGGGTGCAGGAAATGCAGACCCACTTCGGCGAAGAGTTCCGGTTGCTGACACCGAGCGAATTCTCGTCGTGGCGCAACCTTACTGGAGCCGAGAACGTATGGCGGCAGTTCGATCAGGTTGTTTGTCCAGTCGATTCCATCAAGCCGATTGAAAGACGACGGGGCTGGTCCCGTGAGAAGCTGGAGACATACAACCAGGAACGACTCGGTGATCTGATCGACGCCGGTTGGGATTTGATTATCTGCGACGAAGCACATCGTCTCGGCGGCAGCACCGAACAGGTCGCTCGCTATCGCCTGGGTAAAGCATTGGCCGAAGCTGCCCCTTACCTGTTGCTCCTCTCAGCCACGCCACACCAGGGCAAGACCGCTGGGTTCCAACGGCTCATGGCCTTGCTCGACCGAGATGAGTTCATTGCCGCAGGGTCGATTCGCAAGGAGAAGGTCGTCCGATTCGTGATCCGCACGGAGAAGCGACGGGCGATCAACGACCGAGGCGACCCGCTTTTCATGCCCCGGATGACGAAGCTCATGCCCGTCCGGTGGGAAGAAAAACATAAGCTCCAGAAGCATCTGTACGAGTCGGTCACTGAATACGTTCGCCTGGGCTACAACCAAGCGATGCGGCAGAACCGACAGTACCTCGGCTTCTTGATGATTCTGATGCAGCGGCTCGTCACCAGCAGCACACAGGCAATTGCCACTGCGATGGAACGCCGTCTTGAAGCCTTGCAGTCAACCAATGTTACGGCGACCGACGAGGAGCCAACTGAAGCCAACTTGGATGAACAGGACAGCCAGGAGCAATTGGACGAACTGTTGGCGACCCGGCTGGCTGGGCTTCAGAACGAGAAAGAAGAGGTGAAGCTACTGCTTGATTTGGCACGTCGCTGTCAGGCCCAAGGACCAGATGCACGAGCAGAGACATTGTTGGGCGTCCTCTATGACAACCAAAGGGAAGAGAATAATCCGGAGTTGAAGTACCTGATCTTCACCGAGTTTGTTCCGACTCAAAATATGTTGCAGGACTTCCTCGAACAGCACGGATTCTCAGTCGTTTGCCTCAACGGTTCGATGGACCTTGAGGAGCGTCGGCGGGTTCAAAGGCAGTTCGCAGAGAAGGCACGCATTCTTGTTTCGACCGACGCCGGTGGCGAAGGTCTGAACCTTCAATTTGCTCACATTATCATCAATTACGACTTGCCCTGGAACCCGATGCGAATCGAACAACGCATTGGGCGTGTGGACCGTATTGGCCAGAAGCTCCCGGTGAAGGCATTCAATCTGATCTTCGAGGACAGCGTGGAACTGCGGGTCCAGGAAGTCCTTGAAGAAAAGCTGGACACGATTCTAGATGAGTTCGGCGTGGATAAGACCCAGGATGTTCTGGATTCTGCCGAGAGTGGTGCCGTCTTCGAGCGACTGTATGCCCAGGCAATCCTCAACCCCGGTGACATTGAAAAGAACATCGACAAACTGATTGCTGAAGTTCGGGAGCAAGCCAAGGATGAAATCGCTGGTCGGTCCTACTACGGTGAAACGGTTCTGGACCCGACATTGGCCCAGCAGTTGAGCAGCCACCCGCTACCGTTTTGGGTCGAACGGATGGCGACGGCATACCTTCGATGTGAAGGCGGGAAGGTTCAGCGGGACTTGTTCAGCTACTCGTTGGAGTGGCCCGATGGGAGTCGGATGGATCGGGTGTCGTTCCAGAGTCGGGATGCCCAGGACAAGGGATTGACCCACGTCAGCCTCGAAGATGCCCGCATCCGTCGCCTTGTGCAACAGTTACCCCGTGTCGTCATCACCGAACCAATTCCCTGTGTCCGTTTTCCCAGCTTGCCCGCTGAGGTCGTTGGGTACTGGTCGTTGTGGCGCATTGCCATTGACCAGCAGTCGCTCCGTGACGTGAAGATTGTTCCGATCTTCCACCACGACGATGGGCGCAACCTCGTGCCAACTGCTCGACACATTTGGGATGCCTTGATGGAAGATCAGCCTGAAGTCGAACAGATCGGAACGAAGACGGGTGCCGAAGTTGAATGGGTGTTCCGAAATCTGCGAACCGAAGCCGAACGTTTGGGCGAAAACGCATTTCATGAACTCTCCGCTCGGCATCAGCAGCGATTGAAGCGAGAACAAGAGAAAGGCCAATATGCTTTCCAGGTTCGGCGTGAAGCACTTGGTCGTCTCGGCCTACCCGAAGTGCGTCAGCATAGGCTCAAGCGACTGGGCGATGAAGAAATCGCCTGGGCTGCTGAATTGCGCAAGCGTGAGCAAATCCTCCCCGATCTCCAGCCGGTGATTTTGTTGCGGGTGGAGGCAGGGAATGGCTAGTTGGCGTGACACGATTCTGAAAAACTTCAAACCGAAGATTTCCCGACTGACCTTGGTTGCCGACCCGGATGGGCTGCTCACCGAAGAAAGGATGCTCACGGCCATCAAGGAACGTGGCTTTGATTTAATCCCGTTCGATGACCCTATTGCATTTCGCTACGCCTACGAATCAGAATATCGCAGGAAGTGGGACATCGGCCAAGCCACAGATTTGGTGGTGGTGCTTCGCTCCGCCGAATCGCAGTTGGAAAAGCTTCCCTTTGATTTGCTGAAGGCAGGACGACAACTGCCATTGGCATTGCATCAGTTCTTCCCGAAGTTGAATTATAAGGTAATCGCAGGGTTGGATCGGGAATACCTGGACGCCGTTGACGAGGCGTATCAGCAGCATGATGGCAACCAGTTGACCGAACGTGAGACGAAGGAGTTCGTTCTCATGCACTGCTTTGGCCTGGTGCCAAAGCTCATCAAGACGCCAGTTCAATTGCTGAAGGAACTTCTGTCGCTTCACTCTCGCAAGGTGCTTCTTCCCGACTCCCTAGAAGAACACCTGCTTGAAATCTTGAAAAAAGACGGCATTTTTGCTGACTGGCCGTTGGCCGACATCCTCGGTAGTCAGAAAAGGTTCCTGCGATTCCTCCAAGATGAATGGAATATTTTCCTTGCATCTCTGAGCAGCAAGTCCCAGCAGAGTCGAATTCCATTCAGTCACGAAGATGTGCGGGCCTATATCGACACGTTCTTCCTTGATGGTTCGCTGAATCCAGTGGACGTGGAAGATTTGACGAATATTCCTGCTTGGGTAATGACTGGCGTTGTCCATGATCCCAAGACTGATGCAATCCGGCGCTTCCGAGGTTTGCGTGAAAAGTTTGAGTCCACGTTGCCTGTCGAGAACACCTCCTACAAGGAGTGGCAATTAGCTGCGCAGCGGTGGGCTGAACTCGTTGTATTGCGATGGGAATGGGACGATGGGTTGAACGAATCCGATCGCAAGGCATGGGATATTTTGCACACGAAGGTCGAAGAGACGTTCGGGCAGTGGATGATGAAACGATATGGATCCTTGCATAACCTTCCCTATCAGCAAGGGCCTGTCATGGTTCATCAGATTTCACGCTTCATGGCATTTGAGCGGAATCGAAAAAAGCTTCCCAAGACAGCTTTGCTTGTGTTGGATGGCCTTGCTTTGGATCAATGGCTTTTGGCTAAAAAGAAGCTAGAAGCGGCTGACAAGGGATGGAGGTTCCGGGAATCGACAACATTTGCCTGGGTTCCGACCCTCACTTCGGTCACTCGACAGTCGATATTTGCTGGGGAACCACCTCTTTATTTCCCCACATCACTCGAAACAACATCAAAGGAGCGGACCCATTGGTTGCGTTTTTGGGAAGACCAAGGCGTTCATAAGAATGCTGTTGAACTGGTCACAAATATCAAGGGCGCTGATGATCCAGACCTTGAGTTGGCTTTAGCCAATCCACGACTGTCGGTCCTGGGGATCATTTGGAACCAGATAGACGATTTGGTTCACACGGCGATCATGAAGACCGCAGGATTGCATCTGCTTGTAAACAAATGGATTGCCGAAGGCCATTTGCAAAAACTGCTCTTGCGTCTTCATCAAGAAGGCTTTGCCGTCTACTTGACAGCAGACCACGGAAATGTCGCAGCGACCGGTATTGGCAACCCACAAGAAGGCGTCTGTGTTGAACAGAAGGGAAAACGGGTTCGTGTCTATGACCGAAATGATTTCCTTGAGGAAGTGGCTAATAAGTTCCCAGAGTCAATTCGTTGGCCGAATTATGGTCTGCCCTCAGCACGGCATGTTCTACTTGCTGGAAATCTGAAGGCGTTCACCAATCCCGAAGAGGAAATCGTGTCCCACGGAGGGATCGCCCTGGAAGAAGTCATGGTCCCTTTCGTGGCGATCAGCAGGGAAGACATATGAGAAAAATTGTCGGCCTTTCATCAAAAATAAAACGAGCATGGCTAGATGCCGTGCTAGACCGGCTAGTGAAAACGACCGACGAACCGGAACTGCGTGCCTTCCTCGATAGGCACTTGAAGGATGATTTACCAGGCAAAGATTCCAGGTCAAAAGTCGTTGGAATCATTTTGCGAATCTGGAGCAATATCCCCGTTGAGCGTGTTGCACTTCGGGATCGAGCTATCTCGTTACTCCCCCACATCTCTGGCCAAGAAAGAATCTGGTTACATTGGGGTATGGCCGCCCTGGCTTACCCTTTTTTTAGGGATACGACTGAAATTGTTGGTCGCCTTCTGGCCTTGCAGGACGATTTCACATCTAGTCAGGTTCAAAGTCGGATGCTCACGACCTGGGGTGATCGTGCTACTACCAAGGAAGCTGCCCAGAAGCTCATCAACACATTGGTTGACTGGGAAGTCCTTCGTTCAACGAAGACTAGAGGCCATTTTTTGCTTGCCCGGAAAATGACGGCCAGCGTCCCAGATTTGCAGCTCTGGTTGTTGGAATCCCTACTGGGAGCGAGTGCAGCTAACGAAATTGAAGCCCAGCAATTATTGCGGTTGCCCGAATCGTTCCCCTTCACAATTAGTATTGGTGTTAACGATCTCAGGAAACATGAGGGATTCGATATCCACCGGCAAGGACTGGACATGGATATGGTCGCTGTCCGCAAATTCAAATTGGAGCCACCACCAAAATCTTCCAAGAACCCGAAAAAGAAGGATATATCTAAAACTGCTATACCCACACTTTTCGACCTGGTTGCTGAGGATGTCTCCTGGGACAACGGCAAGCCCCATACTATTACCGATGTGACCGACCCAGCCATACATAATCAGGAGAAGACCGACCCGCTGGTCGAGCGGCTTCAGATTGAGGATTCCATCAAGAATGAAGTGTTACGAACCCTGTCAGATCGTGCCGATCGTTTCCTTCAAGTGCGGGGGAATGTACTAATCCCGAAAGGCCCATTTGCCGTTCCTTTGGCTGAATGTGCCGGGCAGTTCCGTGACGGTCATTACTTCGGTTGTATTGCACTGACTCAATCCGTTTTTGAAGCGATGGTTCACCACGTTTGGCAAGTCAGGTTCAAGAAGAAGGAGACCAAAGTGAAGACATTTGAGAAAAACCTGGAAACCCTGCACAAAAAGAAAATTATCAGATTTGAATTAAAGACAAAGGTGGAGAAACTATTGGCAGATCGGCAATCATTTCACCACCTGCGCCCCTCGGTGGAGGCTGAGCATCTAAAACTCCGAGAGATTGCACATAACAACCTAACTCTGCTCAACGAGTTGAACTTGGAATTATTTGGTTGCGCAAATCTTGATAGAGTAGTTACTGCGGGCAATCATTTAAAAAAGTAATGCAAAAATAAAAAGGTTAAAATATAAACATTGGCGCTAATATTGTACTTATTGCCAGATGTGCTTCTGTTGCTGAATTGAATTTAAATTGGCTTATATTCTAAAAACTAAAAATCTTACAAAATTAAAAACTAATTATTGATTTTGGAAAAATCTAAGGCTGTGGCTCCAGTAGCCCCATATCCACCTAACAAGACCGGGTTCTCAAAAGGCAGCAAAAATGCTCCTTATTTGCGAAAAATAAAAATAGTTACGCTTTATTCTTGCGTAGGCCTATATACGGACGCTATTCTTATAAAGCGTAACTATTTCTGTTTTGGGATGATGAAAATGAAGCCAATTAGGTTAAAAAATAAGTCCAAACCCAAACCCAAATATAACCTTCCCGGAAGAGCTACAACTCCCCAAGAGATTCAGGCACTATTGCGTGCCTGCGGAAAAGGTTCAGCAGGTATCCGGAATGCAGCTTTTATTTCAATATGTGCAGGTGCCGGTTTGCGTTGTTCCGAAGCATTAAGTTTGAAGCCTAGCCATTATGAAAAAACAAGGGATGGATCATCGATAACTGTAATTAGTGGAAAAGGTGGGAAATCCAGGAAAGTAGCGTTAATGCCTGAATTTGAGTGCTTTATTGATCGCTGGCTAGACAAGCGAAAGGGATTAGGGATAAACGGTAGATGTCCACTAATATGTGGAATAACGAATAGCCAACAAAAAAATACGTTTGGTGGTGATAGGGGAACTTTGGGCAAACCTGTGTCTTCTGCCTTGATGCGAGCAACAATTATTCGCCTGGGTAAAAAAGCAAAAATTGAAACTCGTGTCCATGTGCATGGCTTAAGACATGGAATGGCCACAGCTTGGGCAAAAGCAGGAATAGAGTTAAGGGCGATCTCGCAACAATTAGGGCATTGCTCAACTGCAACAACAGATAAATATCTTGCTAAGTTATGTCCCAAAATGCTCCTCGCTGCAGCCGCCACGGTGAAGATGCTCAGTTTGGCTTGATACTATTTTATTAATTATCATCTTCAGAAATATCTAGTTCTTTGAGAAATGGGCGAAAAGATGGATAAAGTCCAAGATTAGCACACATTTGCAGAGTTACCTCCGTGAGGTTAGGGGTGGTAGTTGCAGCTAAACAATTCCGAGGACTAAATAATACGAGCGAAACCCGGGCCGCCTGGACGCTCAATCAGGTAGTCCTATCCATAAATTTTATATCAGAACGGACGAGGTCACCCCGTAAAAACTGAGATGTAATTTTAACGCATTATAGTTCTTGATGTTTCTTGAACTGTCCATTCATGCTTACACTTTTCACAAGCATAGGTAACTGAGTAGGCCTTGCAATCGTAAACAACCTGAATCTCTATGCCATCTGTTATATAACCTCTGTAAATCCTTCCGTCCCGGGGATCCCTATAGGCCATACCGACTTGTTCCCTACGGTCGACCAATTTTCTGTTTCTTTCTTTAATGTGGCCTTTTTCTTTACATTTTGGGCAGGGCGTTCTAAAAAGATCCCCAACTGCTTTTAAACCAGAACCTACTGCAGAGGCAGCCCCTGCCACAAGTGATCCCAAGCCTACTAAAGCTGAAGTAGATACTTCGAGAACTTGATCCGCAGTATCAAAAAACTCCTTATCTTTTTTAGCTTGGATCTTTGCTTCTTCAGCTTCAGTTTTTGTCTGCCCCCTCTGGAATTTGAAGACTTCATTGTCGATCATCAGAGATATCTCATGATCAGACAGGGTGATAACTCGAAAACTATTAATGACCTTGTTTAAATCATTCAAAACATCTAGGTTCTCATAATTCTTCCATCTATACTTTAAAGGCGGACTTCCCTCAAATAATAACATTCCGTCTTTTGTAAATGTGATCGGTGGCTTCCTTTTTGCAGTTTCGTACCATATACCAATAAGCACATTCTTTCTTGGCTCAACAACGGCCACAAAATCCTTAGAGTTGCCTTCAAAGGCAAGATCATAACCTGGTGAAAACCGATATGTTTTAAATAGTTTAAGCAAAGATGGTTTTTGGAAGTTTATTTTGTAATGCCCTTTTGTTTTTAGGGATATGTTATATTTCTGCATGAAATCAGGTTGTTTTGCAGTTCCTAGAAGCTTTTTGAAAGATAATGATCCTGGCATTTGTTGGACTGTAATTACGTGATCACCGGTTGTTGTCATAAATTCCGAATCATTAACTCCTTCGTTTACTGTTCCCAAGCCAACTAATTGACTATCAAAATATACTTCAATTGGAGAAGTTCCAGAACCTGAAAGAGCTGGCCAAATAATGGTACCGGTCACCTTTTGATCTTCAATTTCAATCCCATCGAAATCATCTTCGGGGGGCCTTGTTGCTACAAATTCCCTGGAACAAGATGGGCACTTTACTTTTTTACCTAAAAGCTTGGCAGATATTTTTAAGGATTTGCCACAGGTACAAACAGTTGAAAATTTATCGTCACCTGACATGGCTAACTCCTTAATAGAGAACTAGTATTTCCTTTTAACCTAAGCGGAGGACGTTTGAAAATTGGGTCATTTTTTTTTAAAAGATCTAAGAATTTTTTAGGACTTACTCAGTTGGTTAGAAAATGGAGGTTTGGGACTTCTGGCAAGTGCATCAATTTTGCCTGGTGTTCTTGATTTTTGGCTAATCGGGCTGTTTTTGGGTTCAACTGCGTAAGTCCTAAACCTAGAGAAAAAATCGGCATTGATAATGAATTCTTTGCGTAAGCCTGATTTCATACCATCTGTTTAGTGTTTGGTTTACAGGGCAACCGGTAAATTAATCATCCGTCCGTTAATCCCGCACCCATTCTTTGGGCCTCTAGGAGATTGATAAAAGCCTTTCTGGTTTGGAGGGGGAGCTGTCTGATTAGGAACAATAGTCTTAGAGTACTGTTTCCAGCTGCAAAACTTAAAATCCTTCGGCATGGTCGGATTATGCCTTTGGACTTAAATGAAGCTGCTTTGGCTTTAAGAGCAGGAAGCGTCGCCCTAACGATGTGGGACGTTTGATGGTTCATTGGTTTAAGGGAAACTCTCGGTGTGCGTAGGATTTTGCGTAGCCTTGATGAAAAATGTGATTTTTCAGCGAAAAAAAAGGGGTTCTCGAATCCCCCCTCCTCCGCTTTAATTAAATGAATGAAACTTGGGCTGACCGGGGGAGATCCTTTCCCCGGTTTTTGCGTTTTGTATTTGTGGATGCGGGCTGATTTCACCGGGCATTTCAGGCTGAATTAAATAGCTATCCACCAGCATTTTGCTTTTTCCAAAAACCGATGTCCGATTTTCC
>Ga0315899_10001392_pt1 | contig 27659 bp, 23 predicted proteins | sample LakEriMetagenome_2_FD_203518 | JGI IMG/M metagenome (GOLD analysis project Ga0315899, IMG submission 203518) | Freshwater fungal communities from buoy surface, Lake Erie, Ohio, United States - Buoy 4 MA112 | ecosystem: Environmental > Aquatic > Freshwater > Lake | place: USA: Lake Erie, Ohio... | reverse complement strand
GCCGGCAGCTCATCGCGCAGGCGCTGGCGCAGCACATCCAGGTCGCGGGCCAGCCCGAGCCGTCGCACCGACCGGGCGATCCGCTGGTCGCTCACGCCGCCGGGGAGCACCACGGCCGGCGCGAACTGGCGCAGGGTGGTGCGCAGGCGCCGCATCGCCACGCGCATCTGATGGAGCGGCTCCGGGTCGTCGTCGGCGAGCACGGGGATCTGCAGGTCCACCAGCCGGCTGACGTGCCCGGCTACCAGCCTCCGCACCAGCTCACCGGTGGAGCAACGGGCAAGCGGGGGGCGGAGGTGGGTCATGGCCGATCAGCGGAACCGGGGTTTCTTGATGCTGTCGAGGCTGCGGCGCAGGGTCTCACCCACGCCCTGGCCCACGGGCAGATCGCCACCGAAGGCCGAGCCCAGAACGTGGCGGTAGAGCCTGGTTTCCACCAGTCTGTACGTACTGGCCGGCAGCGGAATCGCCCCGGCAGCTTCGGCGAGCCGCAGCCCGTTCTGGATCGTGTGGGTGAGGAAGCGACGCGCCAGCTCGTTGCGGCGCAGCTGTTCGTCGTTCACATAGAGGAACAGCGGCCGGGAGAGGGGCACGTAGGTTTCCCTCTGAACGCTGGCTACCGATGGGGTCACCGGTCCCCGGGGGCCCACCACGCTCAGGGCCCGCAGGCGGCCCCGGTTGGCGGCGTAGTAGCTGAAGCCGAAATAGCCGATGGCGTTCGGGTCGGAGGCCACGCACCGCACCAGCACGTTGTCGTCTTCACTGCTGGTCACGTCCTGGCGGGCATTGTCCGCATCACCGCTGATCGCCTTGTTGAAGAAGTCGAAGGTGCCGGAGTCGCGGCCGGGGGCGCAGAGCTTGAGCGGCCGTTCCGGCCAGTCGATGTTCACCTGCTTCCAGCGGGTGATGCGCCCCTGGGCAGCGCTTCCCCACAGCCGGGCCAGCTCCCGGGTGCTGATCAGCCGCGCCCAGTCATTGCGCGGGTTCACCACCACGGTGATCGCGTCGAAGGCGATCGGCAGCTCGATGAAGCGCACGCCGTTGGCGCGGCAGGTCTGGAGCTCCCGGCTGTTGATCGGCCGGGAGGCGTTCGCGATCGGCAACCTGCCGTTGCAGAGGGCCCGCAGGCCGGCGCTGGTGCCGCTCTCGCTGAGCTCGATCGGAGCGCGGGCGCTGGCGGGCGATGCCGCCCTGAAGCTCTCGATGGCGCGCTCCAGGATCGGGAACACCGTGCTGGAGCCGCCGATGCGCAGCCCCCCGGAGCCCGCCGGCTGGGCCGGCTGGGCCCAGCCAGGTGCGCTGAGAAGGAGTGCCCCGGAAAGGAGGTGAGCGGCGGCGCGGATCATGGCGATGTGCCCGGCCTCCAGAATCTGCTTGAGCGGCCTGCGCTGGAGGGTTAAGGCGAGGTAGTCACGGACGCCCTCTCCGGCCCGCTCAACGGGGTGTGGTCCAGTCGTCGAACCAGCCCCGCCGCCACAGCCAGTAGGCCTGGATCGCCGCCACGCAGGCCATCGCCACCAGACAGAGGGCGTAACCGAACGTCCAGCGCAGTTCCGGCATGTGCTCGAAGTTCATTCCATAGATGCCGGCGATGAAGGTGAGCGGCGCGAAGATGCTGGTGAGGATCGTGAGGGTCTTCATCACCTGGTTCATGCGGTTGCCCACGCTGGCGGCATAGGCGTGGGTGATGGCGTCGCACTGGTTGCGCAGCAGATCGGTGGTGTCGAACAGCAGCTCCACCAGCTCTCCCATCTCCTGAAAGCCGCCCAGGGCCTCCGGACCCAGGAGCTGCTGGCGCTGGCGCAGCAGCATCCGGATCTGGTGCCGCAGGGGCCAGATCTGGCTGCGGATGGTGCGCAGGTTGCTGCGGTGGGTGAAGGTGCGGCTGAGCAGCTTCGGCCGGGGATTGCGCAGCACCGCCTCCTCCAGGTCGTCGAGCCGGTTGGAGATCTGTTCGAGCATCGGGAAGAGCTCGTCGAGCAGCTCATCCACGAGGAAGTGCAGGATGTCGTCGAGGTCGCGGTGCTCCACCGCTCCTTCCTGCTTTTCCAACCAGCCGGTGAGCAGGGGAAACGCCTCGCCCAGCGGCGCCTCCTCGAAGGTGATCAGCCGTTCCGGCAGCAGCAGGAAGCCCACCTGGGAGCTGATCAGGTGCATGGGATCGCGGGCGAAGCTGAGCCGGTGCAGCACCACGATCAGGGCGTCGCCGAGCGAGTCCACCCGGGGCCGCTGGGGCACCTCCAGCAGCGGCGGCAGCAGCATCTCGGGCACCGCCAGCACCCGCAGCATCGCCAGGATCTCGTCGGTGTCCCACAGGCCCATCACGCGCAGCCACACCGGCACACCGGGCCGAACGAGCCGCTGGAGGGCCTCAGGCCCCGGAGGATGAACCAGCCGGGGACCGGTGGGCTCGAACAGCACCACACTGAAGGTGCTGGGCCTGCGCCCGCCATGCACGTACAGCTGGGTGGGCAGGCTGGCGGGCCGCTCCTCCAGCAGCTGGGAGTTCAGAGCACCGGGGGTTGGTCGCAGCACGGTGGAGCGGAGGGAGCAATCCAGCGGTTCAGCAGCAGCCCGCCGCCGATCAGAGCGCCCTGCAGCAAAAGGCACACGCCCAGCTGGGGCAACCAAAGCTTCACAAACCGCGCCACGGGATCAGGGAGCTCTGGGAGCATCCTCAGCCTCGGCTCCCGCCGCTGCGGTCGCCTGCAGCACCGCGGCCGTGGCTTAGGCGGTTCTTAATCAGGGCTTCCTAAAGTAGCCAGCTCTGCAGTTATGGCTGAAACCGGTGTCCGACGAGTTCGTGAGCGGAGATGCCCGGGGGGATCTCCCCGACCCTGCCGAACCGGGAGCCAGCGTGCGCTCGCCGATGGAGGCCCATTCCGGCTACCGGGGCAGAGACTGGACGCCCGCGCGTCTGGCGTTTCACCAGAACCTGGAATCCTTCGCCGATCGGGTGGGCCTGATCGTGGGATTGCAGAGCAACGGCAAGATCAGTCAGGAGCAGGCCTACACCGAAATCCGCAAGATCTGGAAAGAGCTCAAGGGCAGCAAGGGCGCTCTGCTTCACTGAACCGAGCCCGGTCGGCGGACCACCGGGCGCGCCTGCCGGCACCCTCAACCCCCGGGGCAGTTGCTGCGGTAGGCGAGGCAGGACAGCAGCCGGTCGGTGCGGCTGGCCCGGAGGGTGTCGTGGGCGATGCTGCGCAGGGCCCGAACCGCCGCCGTGATGTTGGGCCCCTTGTTGAGCATCAGGGCGTGGGCCTGGGCACCGATCGCCGCATCGGTGATCTCGGCCCGGGTCGGCAGACCGTGCCGGGCCAGCTCATCGAGCACCTGGGTGGCCCAGATGCAGGGCACATGGGCGGCGGCGCAGAGTCGCAGGATGTCGTGCTGGATCCGGGCCAGCGACTCCCAGCCGCACTCCACCGCCAGATCGCCGCGGGCGATCATCACCCCCAGTGGAGCCGGCCAGCGCATCGCCTCCAGCAGCAGCTGCGGTAACCCCTCGTAGGCCTGGCGCGTCTCGATCTTCAGCACCACGGCCAGATCCTCGCGACCGTGTTCCTGCAGCGCCCGGTGCAGGGCCGCGATGTCGGCCGGCGCATGCACGAACGAAATATTCACCATGTCCGCCAGGGTCACCGCCGAACCGAGATCCTGCAGATCCTTGGCGGTGAGCGCCGGTGTGGGCAGGGTGCTGTCGGGGAAGTTGATCCCCTTGCCGCCGCGCAGCCGCGCCCTCCCGCCCCGGGCCGCGGTCACCTCCAGCAGCAGCCGATCCTGGCCCGCTTCGCACACCCGGGCGGCGATCCTGCCGTCATCGAACAGCACCCGTTCCCCGGCGCCGATCAACGGAATCAGCTCCGGCAGGCTGCAGGCGATCGCCGGCCGGTCTGCGCCGTTCTCCTCCCGGGCGGCGGGATCGGCCTCGCCAAGCAACCAGAACCGCTCGCCTGGAGCCAGGCTGAAGCTGCCCGGCTCCGGCGGCAGCGGGGCCACCACGACCCCGCGCCGGTCCGGGCGCTCGAAGCGCAGTCCAGCGATGAAGCGGCAGCCCTGGTCGACCCGCAGGCCCAGCCCCCGGGGCTCCACCGTCTCCACCATGAGCAGGCGCGTCCGGCCCGAGGCATCCCGGCCCCGCAGCACATCGCCCGGCCGGAAGGTCTGCCAGTCGGCGGCTTCCACCGGCAGCACCACCACGTCGGCGCCGGGCGCCTCGGCCGGCGGCCGGTCGGTGGCCCGGATCAGGGCCGGCTGCAGGAGGCGCCCCCGGCGGTCGCGCGCTGGCCGCACCCGCAGCACTCCCTCCAGGCAGGGCAGCTGCCCCGTGCGCAACTTCGGCCCGGCCAGGTCCATGGCGATGCGGCAGTGCCGCCCCAGGTCGGCACTGAGGCGTCGCACCCGCCCGGCGAGCGCGTGCCACACCGCCGGCTCGTCATGGGCACAGTTGATCCGGGCCAGGGTCATGCCGGCCGAGAGCAGCTCGCTGATCAGCCCGTCGCTCTCCCGGTCATGGGCGGCTTCGGTGGGCAGCGTCACCATGATCCCGGGTTCGCTGGCCGGGGCGCCGAACAGCAGCGAGCAGTGGCTGGCCATCAGGTCCGGGGCCGTGGAGGCCGGCCGTACCGGGGCCGCAATGCCACCCAGGGCTTCCAGGGCCGTGAGCACCGCGTCGACGCTGGCGAGCACGTGGGGATCACTGCCGGCCAGGGAGCTGAGGCCCAGGCGGTGGAGCTGATCCGCCAGGCCCACGTGGTGCTGCCGATGCAGGGCGATGAAGTGCAGCAGGTTGCGGGCACTGGCCCGGTACACAGGCGCCACCGCCTCCAGGGAGCCGGAGGACTCGGCCTCAAGGCTGAACATGGCGGCCCGGATTCCGGACAGCTGGGTGTGGAGCGCCTGGCTGGACTCCACCAGCTCCTGCTGGCTGGGGAGGCTGCCGGCGGGGGGCAAAGGCGTCATGGGCAGAGCGGCATCCCGAAGTCGCACCCGGTCGTCTGCAGCGTGATCGAGGGCGTGATGAGGGCGGGATCCGGACGCCGATCATCGGGGTGATCGCCTGGGTGATCGCGCCAAATGAAAGGTCTTTACGGGCAATGTATCAGCGAGCGATCAAAGCTGGCAGCGGTGGGGGGCCGCCGATTCTTAAACGGGCCTTGGTTGACAGGCGGCGGCAGCAAGGAACTTCTTCTATCCAATGAATACCATCTTTGGCCGCCAGCTCCCCGCATGGGCTGGGGTATAAGTGCAGCCAGGACGCCACCAGCCCCAGTCATGGCTCATGCGCGCTGGCGTCGTGATGGAACTGTGGCGGTTGATCTCGACGCCCTGGATGCGCTTCTGCGGAGAGTGCAGTTCAGACTCGCCAACGTGGATGTGAAGGCCGGCTTTGCCTTCGCCCTGCCGCTGTGCGGCAAAAAATACGACGACCGCATGATGAGCATCCTGATCTCCTGGAGCCCCAGGCGCCTCGACGGCTACACGGTGGAGATCCGCAGCAACGAACCCAAGAGCAAGGCCAACACCACCTGCGACCGGCTCGCCAGGCTGATCGCCGACGAGCTGGTCGCGGTGATGGGCTGCTGATCAGGCCGGCAGCACCGGTTCCCGTTCGCTGCCGGCGATGGTGGCCGGGGTTTCGCGGCGGAAGCTGGTGAGCTTGTGGTGGGCGGCCGCCAGCTCGCGCACGAGCACCTGGCAGGCCAGCTCCGGCATGGTGTGATCCCCGCAGGTGAACACATCCACGGCGGCGTAGCCCGATTCGGGCCAGGTGTGGATGGAGATGTGCGATTCGGCCAGCAGGGCCAGACCCGTGACGCCCTGGGGCTCGAAGCGGTGGGTGATCAGGTTGAGCAGGGTGGCACCAGCCCGTTTCGCGGCGGCGGTGATGGTGTCCCTGAGGAAGGCTTCGTCATCGAGCCGGGCGCTGTCGCAGCCGTAGAGCTCGAGGATGCAGTGTTTGCCCACGGTGTCGCAGACCGGGGCGGCGGCGGCGCAGGAGAGGCGGCTGGAGCCGGAGAGGCTGCTGGCGCCGACCCATCCAGGGTTGGGGTGGAGCGAGGAGAGGGTGGTGTGATTCATCCGCCTGGCCGGTGTTGCCGGCCGGAGCAATCCCTCACCCTACCGGCTGCCTTCCAGTACCCCAGCGGAGCCGGCGATCGGGTGAATCCAGGCCGCCCCGAGCAGCGTGGGCCATCGTTCTTCCCGGTCTTCCCGCGCCCTGGCCCGTCGCCGCAGCGAGCGCCGCGCCGCCTCCCACCACAGCATTCAACGCGCCACCTTCCGGCGCCTGACGACCCTGGTCGCCGATCCTGATCGTCGCGGTGAGCGCATCGCCTTCGCCGATCCCGAGCAGCGCCTGCGGGCCCCCGCAACCGGCTCAGGCTCTCCTCCAGCCGCGCCTGAACGCCCTGGCGTCGCCGGTCGCGCAGCAACAGGGCTCCGCACTCGGCATCAAGCTGCACCCCGGCGCCGCTGCCCACGCGCAGCAGGGCGGCCGCCTCGGCCGGCGGGATGCCCAGATAACGGGCGAAACACGGCTGCAGGGTGAAGCGCAACTCGCCGCTGAGCGTTGGCGGTGACGGCCAGTGAAGCCGGCACGGCCTGGCCGAACACCAGCACGGGAGATTCCGGAGCCTGCGCGCCCCTGCTGGTCGTCCCCGGTGGAGGCGAACTGGACACCGCAGCGGCCGGGATGCTCATTCACCGTGAACGCGGTGTTCCAGAGCACTCCTTCAGCCCCTTGCCGGCTACCGGATGTTGATGTCTTCTTAACCGAAGTGGGAGCAAGGTGAGGGCGGCTCCCTTCTCGTCGTGATGACGTCCACCTTGGGCACCGCCCAGGCCATTCCGTCCCCCGCCAGCCATGGCGACCCCGAACGCACCGGCCACACCGCCGCCGACCTGAGGGACGGGATGAGCGAGCACCTCTTCTTCACCCTGGGCTGCAGCGCCACCAGCGCCACGCCCCATGACCTCCACCTGGCGTTGAGCCATGCGGTGCGCGACCGGGTGATGGCCCGCCACCTGGCCACCCTGGAGATTCCGGCCACGGGCTGTGGCAGCCGCTACGAGTCCGGCATCTTCGAGCAGGCCATCCGCGACGGCTGGCAGGTCGAAACCACCGACCGATGGCTCAAGGGCGGCTGGCCCTGGGAGCTGGGTGGCCCTGGCCAATCCCCCGCTCAACGCCCTGCTCTGCGAGTGCCTCGGACCGGCCTGGCCGGAGCAGGCCGACCGCTGGAGCGAGCTGGAGCGCTTCGCCGACGATGCCGCCTTTCTCGTGCGCTGGGGTGCCTGCCGTCTGGAGGCCACGCGCCGGCTGGCCCAGCGCATCGCCACCGCCAGCCAGCTGGTGGTGGATCCCCTGCACCTGTTCGACGTGCAGGTGAAGCGCATCCATCAATGCAAGCGCCAGCACCTCAACGCCCTGCAGGTGATCACCCGCTATCTGCGCATCAAGGCCGGCGACACCGCCGGCATGGCTCCCCGCACGGTGCTGTTCGGCGCCAGGGCGGCGCCCGGCTACTTCATGGCCAGGCTGATCCACCGCTTCATCCACGGCATCGGCGAGGTGGTGAACAGCGACCCCGACTGCCGCGGCTTGCTCCAGGTGGTGTTCCTGCCCGACTTCAACGGGAAGCTCAGCGGGCTGGTCTACCCCGCCGCCGACCTCTCCGAGCAGATCTCCACCGCCGGCTTCGAGGCCTCCGGCAGCGGCAACATGAAGCTCGCGATGAACGGTGCGCTCACGATCGGCACCCTGGATGGAGCCAACGTGGAGATCCGCAAGCGGGTGGGCGACGCCGATTTCTTCCTGTCGGCCACACCGCGGAGCCGATCGCTCACCTGCTCCCGGGTTACCGCCCCTGGAGATGTCTCGACGGCGAGCCCCTGCTGCGGGAGGCGATCCATCGGGTGGAGGCGGGCCATGTCAGCCAGGGGGATCGGAACCTGTTCCGTCGCCTGGTGGAGAACGTGGTGGGCCGCGACCCCTTCGCGGTGATCGCCGATTTCGGCGCCTACCGCGAAGCCCAGGCGGCGGTGGATGCCGGCTGGGCCGACCCCACCGGCTGGCTCCGCCGCAGTCTGCTCAGCACGGCCCGCAGCGGCTTCTTCTCCTCCGATCGCGCCATCCGCACCGACGCCGAGACGATCTGGCAGGTCTCGGCCTGTCCGGTGACCATCACCTGCCCCCTCGACTCCTGCGCGCCATGACCTCACCCGAACTCACCACCATCCGCACCCTGTCCGGCCACCGGCCCACCCGCACCGTGAAGACGGGGGAGGTGATCTTCAGCCCCGGCGACCACGGCGACCTGCTCTACGGCGTGGTGAGCGGCACGATCGAGCTCAGCTGGGGCAGCGTGCTGCGGGAGATCGTGGGCCCGGGCAGCAGCTTCGGTGTGGGTGCGCTGGTGGATCCCGAGCACCGCCGCCACGGCGCCGCCACGGCCCTCAGCGAGGCGGAGCTGCTGGAGATGGACCGGCCCGAATTCCTGTTCGCGGTGCAGGAACTGCCCCTGTTCGGGCTGGAGATGCTGCACGACCTGGAGCTGCGCCTCCAGCAGCTCAAGCAGTCGCTGGCCACCGGCTGAGGCCCGCCGGAATCGGGGCTGCCTCCCCGTCACCCTTACCCGACCAGGCGACCACTCGTCGCCTTGCCACCCTTACCCCACGCCACCGCTCGACGCCACGCCGGGCCGCCGCCATCGTGGGGCGCAGTGCTCCACCCTTTCGTTTCCCCATCCGCCGCCCCCATGACCGCCACCTTCCCCAGCCCCGAGCCCGCAGTCACCGGCGCGGCCAGCCCCGAGGAGCTTGGGCTGATCGACGCCTGGTGGCGCGCCGCCAACTACCTGGCGGTGGGCATGATCTATCTGCAGGACAACCCGCTGCTGCGGGAGCCGCTGCAGCCCGATCACATCAAGAACCGGCTGCTGGGGCACTGGGGATCCAGTCCAGGCCAGGCCTTCATCTGGGCCCATGCCAACCGGCTGATCCGCCAGAGGCATCTCGACATGATCTATCTCTCGGGGCCCGGCCACGGCGCCCCGGGGGTTCTGGGGCCCACCTACCTCGACGGCTCCTACAGCGAGGTGTACCCCGATAAAAGCCGCGATGCCGACGGCATGCGGCGCTTCTTCCGGCAGTTCTCCTTCCCCGGCCACATCGGCTCCCACTGCACCCCCGAAACCCCCGGTTCGATCCACGAGGGGGGGGAACTCGGCTACGTGCTCTCCCATGCCTGCGGGGCGGTGTTCGACAACCCCGAGCTGATCGCCCTGGCCTGCGTGGGGGATGGCGAGGCGGAAACGGGCCCGCTGGCCACCAGCTGGCACATCAACAAGTTTCTCAACCCGATCAGCGACGGCGCCGTGCTGCCCGTGCTGCATCTCAACGGCTACAAGATCGCCAACCCCACCCTGCTGGCCCGCATCCCTCACGCCGAGCTGGAGAGCCTGATGCGTGGCTATGGCTGGGATCCGCTGTTCGTGGAGGGCAGCGAGCCGGCGGCCATGCATGAGGCCATGGCCGGCACGATGGACACGGCCATCAGCCGCATCCAGACGATCCGGGCCGAGGCCCGCCGCACAGGGGAGGCCCAGCGGCCCTACTGGCCGATGATCGTGCTGCGCTCGCCCAAGGGCTGGACCGGCCCGGCGGCGTTGGGAGACAAGAAGCTCGAGGGTTTCTGGCGGGCCCACCAGGTGCCCCTGCCCGACGCACGACACAACCCCGCCCAGCTGCAGCAACTGGAGGGCTGGCTGAAGAGCTATCGGCCCTGGGAGCTGTTCGATGACAACGGCACGCTCCGCCCGGAGCTTCAGGCCCTCTCCCCCAGCGGCAACCAGCGCATGGGCTCCAATCTCCATGCCAACGGTGGCCTGCTGCGCCGCAAGCTGCGGCTGCCGGCCACCGCCGCCTACGCCGTGCCGGTGCCGAGACCGGGCGCTGTGGAGCACGAGAACACCCATCCCCTCGGGGAGCTTCTGCGCGACAGCATCGACCTCAATCCCCACAACCTGCGGGTGTTCGGCCCGGATGAAACGGCCTCCAACCGGCTCCAGGCCATCTTCGAGCGCACCAAAAAGGTGTGGATGGAGGACCTCCTGCCCGAGGACAGCAACGGCAGCGAACTCAGCCGCGATGGCCGGGTGGTGGAGATGCTCAGCGAGCACACCCTGGTGGGAATGATGGAGGGCTATCTGCTCACTGGCCGCTATGGCTTCTTCCACACCTACGAGGCTTTCGCCCATGTGATCGCTTCCATGTTCAACCAGCACGCCAAGTGGCTGGAAAGCTGCATTCACCACGCCCCCTGGCGCGCGCCGGTGGGTGCCTGGAACTGTCTGATCAGCTCCACGGTGTGGCGGCAGGATCACAACGGCTTCACCCACCAGGATCCCGGCTTCATCGATCTGGCCGGCAACAAGAGCGGCGAGGTGGTGAGGGTGTACCTGCCCGCCGACGCCAACTGCCTGCTGGCGGTGGCTGAGGAGGCCCTGCTGGAGACCAATGTGTGCAACATCATCGTGAGCGACAAGCAGAAGCATCTCCAGTACCTCACGCTGGAGCAGGCCCGTCAGCATGTGGCCAAGGGAATCGGCCTCTGGAGCTGGGCCAGCAATGACGACTGCGGCACCGCCGCGGATGAACCCGATGTCGTGATGGCCTGTGCCGGTGACATCCCCAGCAAGGAAACCCTGGCGGCTGTGGAAATCCTGCGGCGCGAGATCCCCTATCTCAAGGTGCGGGTGATCAATGTGGTGAAGCTGTTTGCTCTCACCGATCCCAAGGAACATCCCCATGGCCTCTCCGACCGCGATTTCGACAGCCTGTTCACCACCAACAAACCGGTGATCTTTAACTTCCACGGCTATCCGTGGCTGATCCATCGCCTGATCTACCGCCGCACCAACCACGCCAATGTGCATGTGAGAGGTTATAAGGAGAAGGGCAACATCAACACCCCTCTCGAGCTGGCGATGAACAATCAGATCGACCGCTTCTCCCTGGTGATTGATGTGATCGACCGTGTGCCCCAGCTCGGCTCCCGTGCGGCCCACGTCAAGGAGCGGATGAAGGAGGCGATCCTCAGCCACCGGGCCTATGCCCACCTCCACGGCATGGATTCACCCGAGGTCACCGACTGGCGCTGGACCCTCGGCGACGGCTGAGCGGCCATCCGGTGCAGGATCAGGTGCTGGTGCTGGTGCTCAATGCCGGCAGCTCGAGCGTGAAGGCCGAGCTGCTGGCACCGGACTGCAAGCCGGGCGAGCTCACGGTGGTGTGGCGCGGCCAGCGCGACTGGCAGGCCGATCAAGCCGGGGCGATCCAAGCCCTGCTCGACGACTGGCTGGCCCCCCAGCTGGCCGGCCAGCGTCAGGCGATCCAGCTGGTGGGGCACCGGGTGGTGCATGGCGGGGAGCGCTTCACGGCGCCCACCCGACTGGAGCCGGCGGTGCTGGCGGCGATCGAGGCCCTCGTGCCCCTGGCGCCGCTGCACAACGGCCCGGCCCTGGCCGTGATGCGCTGGCTGATCGACTGGTTGCCGGAGGCCGAGCAATGGGCCTGTTTCGACACGGCCTTCCACGCCACGATCCCGCCGGTGCATCACACCTACGCCCTGCCCCAGGAGTGGCGCCGCGAGGGACTGCGGCGCTTCGGCTTCCACGGTCTCAACCACCAGCATGTGGGTGAAACCGTGGCGCGCCGCAGGCCCGCGGCCCGGCGCCTGATCAGCTGTCATCTGGGGGCCGGCTGTTCCCTCTGCGCGATCGTTCTGCCGCCCAGCGGTGCCCCCCGCAGCATCGCCACCACCATGGGCTTCACCCCGCTCGAAGGGCTGGTGATGGCCACCCGCAGCGGGTCGGTGGATCCGGGGCTGCTGCTGCACCAGCTGGAACGGGGCCTGGCGCCGGCGGAGCTGCGCGAGGTGCTCAACCATCGCAGCGGCCTGCTGGGCCTCTCGGGGCTGAGCGGCAGCATGCGGGAACTGCGGCCGGCGGCCGCCGCCGGCCATGCCGGCGCGCGCCTGGCGATCGGGGTGTTCGAGGCTCGTCTGGTCCAGGAGATCGCCGCGATGGCCGCGGCCCTCGGGGGCGCGGATGTGATCGCCCTCAGCGGCGGCATCGGCGAACACGACACCGCCCTGCGCGCCGGCCTGGCGCAGCAGCTGGGCTGGTTGGGGCGGCTGGAATGGCTGGTGGTGCCGGCCGATGAGGAGGGCGTGATCGCCCGCAGTTGCCTGCAGAGCCGCAGCCAGTCGCTGCGGCAGCCCGTATCGGAAGACTGTTCGCCCGAATCGGAAGACTTTCCGGAAGTCGGCGCGGCAGGGCCGGAATGCGCAGGATCCCCCCCCTAGGTTTGGCCAGATTTTTTGTCCAACCGCTCCTGCCCTGTGACTTCCCTGGTGTGCCGCTACAGCAATGGCCGCGATCGTGTGGTGGTGCTGCGCTGCCGCGACCGCCATCACGCCACCCTGGAGCGGGTGCTGTTCCCCACCGAGAGTCTCGACTTCCAGTTTCCGGCGGAGGGCGTGGCCGAGGTCTGGAGCCACCGCATCGGCGGGGCGGAGCTGCTGGAGCGTCGGCCGATGCGCGAATTGAGCAGCCGCGCCTGAAACTCCCTGCCGTGCTGCGAGGCTTCGTGCGGGCCGACCCGGATCAGCGCTTCACGCCCGGCATGAAACGCCGTTCATGCGGTTCGCCGGTGAGCATCCGGTTCCAGTAGAGCGAGGGCAGCAGCTTCACCTTCACCCACCACATGCTCCAGCGCTCCTTGGTGGGATCCAGCGGGAAGGAGGGGGTGGGTTCGGCGTTGTAGTTGAACTCCGCCATGATCGTTCGGCCGTAACCGGTGATCAGCGGGCAGCAGCTGTAGCCGTCGTAGCTGGCGTTCAGGGGGCGGCCATCGAGAAGGGCCAGCAGGTTGGTGGTGAGCACCGGGGCCTGGCCGCGCACCGCGGCGGCGGTCTTGGAGTTGGGCATGCCGCTCACATCGCCGAGGGAGAACACATTGGCGAAGCGGCTGTGCTGGAGGGTGTGCTTGTCCACCTCCACGAAGCCGGCGGCGTTGGCCAGCGCGCTGCCGGCCACCGCCTCGGGAGGCGCCATCGGCGGGGTCACGTGCAGCAGGTCATAGCGGATCACCTCCTCGCGGCGGCTCTCCCCCTCGCTCACCTCGAACACCGCTTCGCGGCTGTCGGCGCGCACGGCGGTGAGCACGTGGTTGTAGCGGGCCTCGATGCCCCGCCGCTGCACCACCTCCCGCAGCGGGGCGGCATAGGCGGGAATGGCGAAGATGCCCGGCGTGGCCGTGGCGTACACCACCCGCGCCTCGAGCTGCTTCTTCTTGAAGACGTCGTCGGCGAGATAGGCGATCTTCTGGGGGGCACCGGGGCACTTGATCGGCATCGGCGCGCAGGTGAACACGGCGGTGCCGCCCCTGAAGCCCTGGATCGCCTCCCAGGTGTAGGGAGCGAACTCCCGGGCGTAGTTGCTGCACACCCCGCCGCGGCCAAGGGCCTCGGGCAGGCCGGTGATCCGCTCCCAGCGCAGCTCCAGACCGGTGGCCACCACCAGCACGTCATAGCCGAGCCGCTGGCCGCCGCTGGTGAGCACGGTGCTGGTTTCGGGCTCGAAGCCCACGGCCGCCTCGCGGATCCAGCGCACGCCGGAGGGGATCAGGTCGGCTTCGCGGCGATGGGTCTGATCGAGGGAGAACACGCCGCCGCCCACCAGGGTCCAGCCCGGCTGGTAGTAGTGATCGGCCGAGGGCTCGAGGATCGCCAGATCCAGGGAGGGCCGGGCCTTCCGGAGCTGGGCGGCCGCCGTGATGCCGGCGGCGCCGCCGCCGACGATCAGGATCTGGTGATGGGCCATGGGTGCGGGGCCGGCCCGGAGGCCGGGCGGAATCGCCTGCTCCCTGATCTAGTCATCCAACGCCGATCGCGCCGCCGGTCTGCAGCAAAACGTTCGCGGCGGGTGCGCCGGCCGCCGGCTGCGCTGCCTGCCAAGGTGTGGCCAGCCCGATCTCGCCCGACCGTGCAGCAGCAGCTCATCCTGCGCCGTCCCGATGACTGGCACGTGCACCTGCGCGACGGGCCCATGCTGCAGGCGGTCGCCGCCGACACCGCCCGCCCGTTCGCACGGGCGATCGTGATGCCCAACCTGCAGCCCCCGGTCACCACCGTGGCGGCGGCCCGGGCCTATCGGGAGCGGATCCGCGCGGCCCTGCCGGATGGCAGCGGCTTCGAGCCCCTGCTCACGGCCTACCTCACCGACGACATCGATCCGGTCGAGATCGCCCGTGGCTTCGCCCAGGGGGTGTTCCACGCCGCCAAGCTCTACCCCGCCCACGCCACCACCAACGCCGCCGCCGGCGTCACGACGATCGCCGCGCTCACGCCGGTGCTGGAGGTGATGGAGCGGATCGGCATGCCGCTGCTGATCCACGGCGAGGTCACGGACGCTGACATCGACATCTTCGACCGCGAGGCGGTGTTCATCGAGCGCCATCTGGCGCCGCTGCTGGGACGCCATCCGGGGCTGAAGGTGGTGCTGGAGCACATCACCACCAGCGATGCGGCCGACTTCGTGCGCAGCGGGCCGGCCAACCTGGCGGCCACGATCACCCCCCACCACCTGCACATCAACCGCAACGCGATGTTCGCGGGCGGTCTGCGGCCCGATTTCTACTGTCTGCCGGTGGCCAAGCGGGAGCTGCACCGCATCGCCCTGCGGGCGGCGGCCACCTCGGGCGATCCGAAGTTCTTCCTGGGCAGCGATTCGGCTCCCCACGGGCGGGCCGCCAAGGAAGCGGCCTGCGGCTGTGCCGGCATCTTCAATGCCCCCTATGTGCTGGAGAGCTATGTGCAGGTGTTCGAGGAGGAAGGGGCCCTGGCGCGCTTCGAGGGCTTCGCCAGCGAACACGGCCCCCGCTTCTACGGGCTGCCGCTGAACGCCGGCACGGTGACGCTGGTGCGTGAGCCCCAGCCGGTGCCCCAGCGACTGCATCGCAATGACGCGGCCGGCACGGCCGTGGAGCTGGTGCCTTTCCATGCCGGGCAGACACTGGCCTGGCGGCTGGTCTGAGCGGCTGGCCCCAGCCTCTGCTACGAGCTGTTGCGGGGTCTCGCGCCAGCCCGCCGAAACCGCGTAGCACTTCCCCTGGCTGGCCGGCGGGAATGGGTTTCTTCGTTCAGCTCACCGATGCCGTCGCCCAGCGCCAGTCGCTGCTGGTGACCGGCCTGGATCCCAACCCGGAGATGCTGCAGAGCTGGGCGGCCCGTCGCGGCCTGGCGGGGCGCTCGTTCATGAGCCAGGCGCGCCACTGGGTGAAGGCGGTGATCGAGGCCACCGCCGATCAGGTGTGCGCCTACAAGCCGAGCCTGGGCTTCTACCAGGCCCTCGGCCCGGTGGGTCTGGAGCTGCTGCTGGAGGTGCGCGATCTGGTGCCGCGCGACCTTCCCCTGATCATCGACGCCAAGCACGGCGACCTCAACTCCGCCTCGGCCCTGGCGCACTATCTGTTCCGGGAGCTGGGGGCCGACGCCGTGACCCTCTCCCCCTTCGCCGGCCAGGACATCGCCGCGCCTTTTCTGCTGTATCCCGAGAAGGGGGTGCTGATCACCTGCCACAGCTCCAATCCGGCGGCGCGGATCCTGCAGCACGCCCCCGGTGAGGAGGATCCCCATTATCTGCGGATTGTGCGCGAGAGCCAGCTGTGGGCCACGCCGGAGCAGCTGCTGCTCGAGGTGGGCACCAGCGATCCGGAGGTGCTGGCCCGGGTGCGGCAGGCTGCGCCGGAGCGCTTTCTGCTGCTGCGCAGCCTCTGGAGCGAGGAGGAGAAGCTGCTGGCGATGCTGGCGGCGGGGCTGGGGCCCTCGGGCGACGGCCTGCTGCTGCCCCTGCCCCAGAGCCTGCTGGTGGAGCACGGGGTGGCCGAGGAGGCCGATGCCCTGCGCCGCCGCATCAACGCCGCGCGCGAGCAGCTGCTGCAGGAGCGCGGCGGCGCCCCTGCCGACCAGGCCTGCGCCCTGTGGCTGCCGGACCCGGGCGGAGCGGATGGCCCGGGCCCGGAGCCGGGAGATCCGCTGGCGGAGCTGATCGTCGACCTGTTCGACATCGGCTGCCTGCTGTTCGGGGAGTTCGTGCAGGCCTCAGGGGCGGTGTTCAGCTACTACATCGACCTGCGCCAGATCATCTCCGACCCCAACCTCTTCCACCGCGTGCTGCATGCCTACGCCGAGCAGCTGGAAGGTCTGGAGTTCGAGCGGATCGCCGGCATCCCCTACGGCTCCCTGCCCACGGCCACCGGATTGTCGCTGCAGCTGCACAGGCCCCTGATCTATCCGCGCAAGGAGGTGAAAGCCCACGGCGCCCGGCGCCTGATCGAGGGCGACTTCGAGCCGGGCGACCGGGTGGTGGTGGTGGACGACATCCTGATCACCGGCGGCAGCGTGCTCGACGGCATCGCCAAGCTGGAGAGCTCCGGGCTCCGGGTGCGCGACGTGGTGGTGTTCATCGACCACGGCGGCGACCACGACCGCCGGGCCCGGGAGCGGCTGGCGGCCCGGGGCTACCGCTGCCACGCCGTGCTCGACATCGCCCGGATCACGCGGGTGCTGCAGCGGGCCGGGCGGCTGAGCGCCGCCCAGGCCGGTGAACTCAGGGGCGACGGTGCCCGGGGAACTGGCGGGCAGGTGGGGGCGCCGGGCTAGAACCGGCCGGCCCGCCATCCCCTTGGCCGTGTGAAGTCGGTCTCCGATCCCTTCCTGCGCCGGCCGGTGTTCACGCTGGTGTGCAGCCTGCTGGTGCTGCTCGCCGGCCTGGTGAGTCTGCCGCTGCTGCAGGTGGAGAACCTGCCGCCGATCGCGCCGGGCCGGGTCACCGTGCGCGCCAGCTACCCGGGCGCCAGTCCGGAGGTGGTGGAGCAGGGCGTGACCGCGCTGCTGGAGAAGCAGCTCAACGGCCTGGAGCGTCTCGACACGATCCGCTCCACCAGCAGCGCCAGCGGCAGTTCGATCACCCTGAGCTTCCTGGGCGGCAACCCCGAGCTCAACCAGATCAACACCCAGAACGAAACCACCGTGGTGCAGCGCCAGCTGCCGGCCCAGGTGGCGCGCTTCGGCGTGCAGGTGCGCCGCAGCTCCGATGACGTGCTGATGGTGCTGAGCTTCAGCGCCGATCCGCGCCGGTACTCCGACACGTTCCTGAGCGGCTGGGTGGATCAGGTGGTGCGCGAGCGGCTGCGCCGCGTGCCGGGCGTGGGTGATGTGACCATCTCGGGCGGCAGCAGCCTGGCGTTCCGGCTCTGGCTGGATCCGGTGAAGCTGCAGCAGCGCGACCTCACCATCGCCGAGGTGCGCGCCGCGCTGCAGCAGCAGAACGTGCTCGCCGCTCTGGGCCAGGCGGGCGATGCCCCGAGCCCGCCAGGCCAGCGGATCACCCTGCCGCTGCGGATGGAGGGGCGGCTGCGCAGTCCCCGCGAGTTTGAGCAGCTGGTGGTGGCCCGCACGCCCAACGGCGGCGTGACCCTGCTGCGCGATGTGGGCCGGGTGGAGCTGGGCAACGAGACCTACGACACGATCGCCACCGACCTGCAGGGCCGTGCCACGGCTGCCGTGGTGGTGCTGCAGCGCGACGGCAGCAACGCCCTGGCCGTGAGCCAGGCGGTGAACCAGGCGCTCCAGGAGCTGGAGCCCCGCTTCCCGCCCGGGGTGGATCTGCAGCTGATCGTGAACGAGGCCGACTTCGTGCGCGGCAGCATCGACGGCGCGGTGGAGAGCCTGCGCGATGCGGTGCTGCTGGTGCTGCTGGTGCTGCTGCTGGGCCTGGGCAACAGCCGTCTGGCCCTGATCGCCGCCATCGCCGTACCGGTGGCCCTGGTGGGGGCCTTCTCGGTGCTGCTGGTGAGCGGCCAGTCGATCAACACCCTCACCCTGTTCGGGATGGTGCTGGCCAGCGGCCTGGTGGTGGACGACGCGATCGTGGTGGCCGAGGACATCGGCCGGCGGCTGGAGCAGGGCACTCCGCCGATCCAGGCGGCCCGCCAAGCCATGGCCGAACTGGGCGGCGCCGTGATCGCCACCTCCCTGGTGCTGATCGCGGTGTTCCTGCCGGTGGTGGGGCTGGAGGGAAGCCTGGGGCGGCTCTACGCGCCGATCGCGGTGACGATCGCCGCCGCGATCGCCTTCTCCACCTTCAATGCCCTGAGCTTCACCCCCGTGGCCGCCAGCCGTCTGCTCCACGTCGAACAGCGCGAAGCGGCCTGGCTGGGGCGGCTGATCGATCCACCGCGCCGGGCCCTGGAGGCGCTGGAGCGGCCCTACGGCCGCTGGCTGGAGCGGGCCATGGGCCATCGCCGCGCCGTGGTGGCCCTGCTGCTGGCGGGTCTGGTGCTCACCGGCGTGGCGCTGCGGGCCCTGCCGCGCACCTTCATCCCCCAGGAGGACAACGGCCAGATCCGCGGCGTGGTGATCCTTTCCGATGGACTGGGGCTGCAGGAAACCCAGGCGGTGCTGCAGCAGGTGCGCCAGGTGGTGCGCAGCGAGCCCCTGATCACGCGGGGCAACTTCTATGCCGGCCGCTCCTTCGGCGACAGCAGCCCCAACAAGGGCAACTTCTTTCTGCGCCTGGCGCCGATCGAGGAGCGCGGCAAACCCGGACAGAGCACCCGCGCCGTGGTGGAGCGGCTGAACCGCAAGCTGCGCCAGCGGGTGCGCAACGCTGTGGTGCAGCTCAGCGAGGCCCCGAGCGTGCGGGGCTTCAGCTCGGAGGGGGGCCTGGAGCTGGAGCTGCTCGACACCAGCAACGGCCAGCTCAGCCTGCAGGCGTTCGAGCAGGAGGTGCGGGCCTTCATCGCCGCGGCCAACGCCACCGGCGCCTTCGAGCGGGTGTCCACTCGCTTCAGCGCCGGCGCCCCCCAGATCGCGCTGATCCCCGACCGGCTGCAGATGGCCGCGCTGGGGGTGGATCTGGCGGCGGTGGTGGACACGCTCGGGGCCAGCTTCGGCAGTGACTACGTGAACGACAGCTTCGAGAGCGACCAGGTGCGCAAGGTGATCGTGCAGCTGGAGGGCCGCGCCCGCCGCGATGCCGCCGATCTGCTGGCCCTGCAGGTGCGCAGCCGCGGCGGCGAGCTGATTCCCCTGGCCCAGCTGGTGCGCCTGGAGCAGGGCAGCGGGCCCACCACCATCAACCGCACCCGCCTGGTGCGCTCGATCTCGGTGCGGGCCCTGCCCAAACCCGGCGTGAGCACCGGTCAGGCCATGGCTCTGCTGGAGCGGGTGCAGCGGGAGCAGGACAGCAGCACTACGTCCCTGGAATGGGCAGGGCTGGCGCGGGAGGAGGTTCGGGCCGGCGGTGGCAACGCCCGGGTGTTCGCCCTGGCGATCGTGGTGATGGTGCTGCTGCTGGCGGCCCTCTACGAGAACTTCGCCGATCCCTTCATCATCCTGGTGACGGTGCCCCTGGCCCTGCTGGGGGCCCTGGCGGGGCTGGGGCTGCGGGGGCTGCCCCTGGATGTGTACGGCCAGATGGGCCTGCTGGTGCTGGTGAGCCTGGCGGCCAAGAACGGCATCCTGATCGTGGAGTTCGCCAACCAGCGCCTGGCGGCCGGGATGCCCCTGGCCGAGGCGATCCACGGGGCGGCTGTCGCCCGTCTGCGGCCGATCCTGCTCACCGCCATCTCCTCGTTGGCGGGCTTCGTGCCGCTGCTGTTCGCCAGTGGCTTCGGTTCGGGCAGCCGGGTGAGCATCGGCACCGTGGTGTTCTTCGGCCTGCTGGTGTCCACCAGCCTCAGCCTGTTCGTGGTGCCCGTGATCTACCGGCTGGTGAAGGGCTGGGAACTGCGCTGATCGCCCCCTGGCGGCATCGGTGGCGCCGCGGCAGCGGCCAGGGCCGCTCAGCTTTCCAGCTGGCAGCTGAGGTTGTACTCGAAGGGAACGGCCGTGGCCGGCAGGCTGAGCAGGTGGGCCACGCTGGCCGCCAGATCCTCCGGCTGGGTCATGGCCTCGGGCGGCATCGCCTGCACCTCCGCCGCCATGGCGGTGTTCACCCAGCTCGGGCAGATGGCCGTCACGCGGATGCCCGCCTCCCAGCCCTCGTTGCGCATCGCCTGGCACAGCCCCAGCAGCGCGAACTTGCTGGCGCTGTAGGCGGCCAGCCGGCCCTTCACCCGCCGGCCGCTCATCGATGCGAGCAGCAGGATCCGCCCGTTGCCCGAGCTCTCCAGGTCTTCCCACACGGCCCGGCAGAGCCACCAGGGCGCCATCAGGTTGAGGGTGAGGGTGTGGGCGATCTCGTTGAGCTCCTCGGGCGCGAAGCACACCCCCACCCGGCTGAACACCCCGGCGCAGGGGATCACCGCGTCGACGCGGCCCAGCACATCGTGGGTGGCCCCGAGCCAGGACGCCGGCGCGGCCGGATCGGCCGCCTCGTAGGGGTGCAGCAGCACCCGCTCGCTGGCCACCAGATCGGCGTTGCCGGGATCGCCGGCAAAGGACACGGGATTGCGCAGCCCCAGGCTGAGGCGATGGCCATCGGCGTGGAGGCGCCGGGCGATCGCCAGGCCGATGCCGCGGCTGGCGCCGCTCACCATCACGGTGCGGGGCTGGGCTGGGGCAGGGGAGGGCATCGGAATCCGGCGGGGAGAGGGGGCGGGTTGGCCGGGCGGCCGGGATTGATTAAGTTGATCCAATTGTCCCTGCCAGGCAGCAGCCCCCGGCAGCGCCGCCGCAACCGGCCATCCTGATGGGCACTCCGATCGATGTGGTCACCTTCCTCGCCCGGGCCCGGGAGCGCTTCGGAGATCGCTACGACTACTCAGAGATCGTCTACAAGAGCTACAAGACCCCGATCAGGCTGCGCTGCACGCTCCATCCCGTGCGCCCGATCAGCATCACTCCCGAGCGTCATCTGCAGACAACAGGGGGCTGTAAGTACTGTCTCAGGGTCTATCGCAACAGCCAGCTGGAACGCACCCTGCGGATGGAGATGGAGGAGCCCATCCATCCGGACGTTCTCAGCGACCAGCTCCGCGCAGCCATGAGCCCCGCCGTGCCGGCGGTGCCCCTGCAGCGGCTGCCAGAAACGCAGTCAGGCAGGGCCGCAGGAGCGTGAACCACCAGCCGTAGCCATTGCTACCCGCCTCCGACTGCGGCTGTGCGTTGCTGGGGAGATGGGCCTGATTTGACGCCGTGAACGATCCCCAGGAGCCATCCGCCGTTCCGGCCGAAGGTCTCAGCTGCAGCTACCGCAACGGCAGAGATCGCATGGTGATCGTGCGCTGCCTCGGCCCTGGCGAGTTCTTCCTCGAACGCGTGGTGTTCCCCTTCGAGCAGCTGAGTTTCCGCTGTCCCCACGGCAGCGACGTGGAGATCTGGACCCACTCCCTCGGCGGTCCCGAGCTGGTGGAGCGGTTCGAGGCTGCCGAGGTGAGCTGCTGCTGCGCCTGAGATTCCAACCGTCGCTCAGTCCTTGGCCGTTTGGCGGGCCAGTTCCGGCACGAGAGCCTCGGCCAGCCGTTCGGCGCTGCGCAGGGCGCCTTCGATGCGTCCGAATCCCGGCCCGGCCACGTAGTCGCCGCAGAAGCCAAGCCGGCTGTGCCGGCACACGCTCAGCTCGCGCGGCAGTCCCGGGGCCACGGGGAAGGCCGCTCCCCAGCGCATCAACTGGCGCCGAGCTGTCTCCACCCCGGTGGCCGCCCCCAGCAGGGGGGTGAGGCACTGGTCGAGCGCCGTGCTCAGGGCGGCGATCACGGTGTCCTCCCGGCCGCTGTCGGCGGGGAGATCCAACAGCCGGGCGATGGCGGAACGGGAGCCCACCACATCCAGGTGATCGGCGGCGAAGGCGTTGCTGGAGTGGGCCACCACGGCGCAGCGGCCGTCCGCCAGCGGCTGCACCGACACCCGTGCCAGTCCCCAGCGCTGCTGGGCCGCCGCATCGAAGCCGAGCACCTGGAAGGGAAAAGCGCGCCAGGGCCCTGCCGCCGCGGGGTCGAGCACCACCAGAAGGTTGCTGCGGGCCTCCGAGCGGATGCCGGCGATCGTGGTGAGGGCGTGCTCCAGCTGCAGGTCGCCGATCGTGGCAGCCGCCCGCTTCAGCGGCGCCTCCGGCCAGCCGAAGATCTGCTGGCTGCGTGGATGGGCCAGCAGGGTGCTGCTCAGCACCAGCCAGTCGGCCTGGCCGAGCCGGTCGCCCTGGCGGTTGAACAGCTGCCAGCCCTCCCGGCGGCTGAAGCTCAGGCTGCGCACCAGGGTGGAGAAATGGGCGGTCGGGCGAGCCGCGCCGGCCTCGCGCGCCAGCGCCAGCAGACCGCTGCCGATCCGGTCCATGCCTCCGTTGCCCGCGTACAGGGCGCCGCTGCTGAGGGCGTCGTGGCGGTCGGGCACGAGCTCCCCTTCCCCCCGCAGCTGGGCCACGCGGCCCGGCCAGGGCAGCAGATGGCCCCGCGCCAGCAGAGCCTCCAGCAGGCGGGGTGGCGGGTCGGCGGCCACATTGAAAAAGGGGGCGCCGTGGTCGATGCGCAGGCCGGCATCGCCGCGGGAGCGGCGGGTGCTGGCCCGGCCTCCGGGGCCCCGACCCGTTTCCCACAGCTCGATCGCGCCCGCGTAGCCGAGCTGGCGCAGCCGGGCCACCAGGCCGCAGCCGGCGACCCCCGCGCCGATCACCGCCAGCGACCGGCCGGAGGCAACGCCGGGCCGAGAAGGGCTCAGCCCCATGCTCCGGAGGCAAGGGTGCGGCGGGGACGGCCCCCGCCCGGCGGCTCAGGCCGGCGGCAACGGCAGCGGCCGCCGGGGGGGAGGCGGCGCCGGGCCGGGGAAGCCGACGCGGGAGCTGCTGACACGAGAGGCCTCGACAGGAGAGCCCTCGAGAGCGGCGAGAGTGCAGGTGAAGAGGATCCCTGCGCAGACGGTGCCTGCGCAGACAGTGGCCGCGCAGACGGTGCCTGCGCAGACGCTGGCGCTGGCGAGACTGCCGCTGGCGCAGCTGCCGGCGAGGCTGCCGGTAAAGACGCCGACACCGGATGGGCACCCCGTCCCATGACGACGCTTCAGCATCTCCATCAAGGTAGCGTCAGATGTCAACGATCCAGCCTGGATGGCGCGGTTTCTGCTGGTTCTCCAGCCACAGGAGGGGTTTACGCCGAACTCCCTGCTCGATGCCCTCGATCCCCTCCTCCGGGGCCTGAGCGCCGAGGTTGATCACCGCACCCCGGCCCACCTCAGCGCCCTGCTCAAGGGAGCGGCCGAAGCCCAGCGCATGCAGCTGTTCGCCGATGTGCAGGTGAAGGAGAAAGGGCTGCTGCTGGAGCTGGTGCTGCTCAGCCGCGAGGCGATGGTGAGCGGTGCTCCGGCCACCCGCCGCACCTTCGAGCAGCTGGTGGACCTGTGCATGGCTCAGCTGCAACCCAGTCTGCTGGTGTTCCGCTCCGATCGGGACGGCGCCCTGCCCGCCTGAACCATGGGCCTGCCCGCCGCCGAAGCGGACCGCCGCCCCCGCTGATACGGCCGGCTGCTGGCGATGGGCCTGCTCGTGCTGCTCCGCTTCACCCTGCCGCCACGGTGGCGCGTGGTGAGCTTCGCCGGCTACAGCCATCTGTCCCTGCTGCTGCCCCTGGGTCAGCCGACCGGCCGGCTCAGTTTCCACGGCACCCGCAGGCTGTTCCGCCTGCTGGGCATCGCCACCTTGGTCGCGGGCGTGGAGTGGGCGGCCACGCGTTGGGCATGCGCGGCACCGGCCTTCCTGGCCTTGTGCTCTGGGCCCTGTTCAGCGCCTGGAGCCTGGTGCGGCGGCTGCCTGCCGGGCCAGGAAACCCGGGTGAGCCGCCGCGGGCGGCGTCGGCTCCGTGCGCAGCCCCTCCCGCCACCTGGCTCCCCACAGCCTGTCGGCGGTGTGGTCGCTGGACTTCGTGCGGATCGTGGTGGTGGTTCCCGGCAACCTCTGCCTTGCCGTGGTGATGGGTCTGTGGATGAGCCGCCTCACGCTGCGGGAATCGGCGGAGGAGCCGCCGGCCGGCTCAGCCCTCGCCGCGCCCGACAACGCCGTGTTCGCCGCACCAAACCCGCACCCGTGCAGCCAGTTCACCGGGGTCGAGGTCGGCTTCGAGCGCGAGGCTGCAGGCCACCTCGTCGGCCCCCAGGGGCTCGGCCGCCATGAGCTGACGCTCCAGCACGCCCTCATCGGCATCGGAAGGGTCGCCGCCGCTCAGGCGGCGCTGGCGGATCCTGGCCCGCGCCACGGCGGGGCCGCCCTGGGGGGCCAGGATCAGGAACACCGCGCCCAGCGCCGCGGCCAGGAGTGCCATCCGCCGGCGATCGGTGCGCCGCAGAAAGGTGGCATCCACCACCACCGGAAAGCCGGCCCGGATCAACTGGTCGGCCAGGGCCGGCAACCGCTCCCCGAACAGCTCCTCACGCACCGCCGGCGCGTAGGGATCCCCCAGGCGCTGCGCCCGCTGCGGGATGCCCCAGAGGCCGAAGGCGCGCTTGCGCTCCACGTCCGAGCGCAGGCGGATCCAGCCGAGCCGTTCGGCCACCGCCAGACTGCACCGGGACTTGCCCAGCCCCGACACCCCAGTGGTGATCGCCAGCAGCGGCGATCCCCGGGCGATCAGCCGCTCGGCCAGCTCCACGTAGGTGTGCAGGGCCCCATCTGCCTGCAGGGCCGCCACCTTGGCCCGCACAAGGGCGCGGTAGCAGGTGTACCAGCGCCAGAGATCCATGCCGCCCCAGTCTCCGCTCTGCTCCAGCCAGCGGTTGAGCAGCCGCTGTCCGAGGCGGGGCTGGCCGTGCTCCTGGAGATCCATCACCAGGAAGGCGATTTCGCTGATGCCATCGATCCAGCGCAGGCCGGCGCTGAACTCCAGGCAGTCGAACGGCACGATCCGGCCCTGATGCAGCACCAGATTGCCCAGGTGCAGATCGCCGTGGCCCTCGCGCACCCATCCCTGCGCCAGGCGCTCGCCGAACCGGCCGCGCAGCCGCTCCCACTCGCCTTCGGCCCAGTGGCGCAGCCGGGCCAGCCGCGCCGGCGTTCCGGCCTGCCCGGCCAGCTGGGGGCAGCGCTCCAGGGCCGCGAAGTTGGCCAGCACCGGCGCGCGCACCGCTTCAGCCGTGCCCCGCGGCCCGCCGAGAGGCGCCACGGCGGCTTCGGCCTGGAAGCGCGCCAGATCGTCGGCCAGCTGATCGATCAGGGCGTCGCCCAGCTCGCCGCGCGCCAGCACCGCCGGCAGCAGCGCGCACTGGGGGAACTGCCGCATCCGCACCGCGTGGTCGATCACCGGCCCGTCGCCGCAGAAGCTGGCCCGCTGCGGCGGGCCGTGCAGGGGTATCACGTCGTCGTAGAGGTCGCCGCTGAGCCTGCGATTCAGGCGCAGTTCCTCCCGGCAGAAGTGCTCGCGCCGCCCGGGGGTGGAGAAGTCGAGAAAGCCCAGGTTCACCGGTTTTTTGAGCTTGTAGGCATAGGTGCCGGTGAGGAAGATCCAGGAGATGTGGGTTTCGAGCAGCTCCACCCGCTCCACCGGGTGGGGATAGGCCTGGGGCCGCAGCAGGCTCGCCACCACGGGGGAGGGGGCAGTCATCGGGGCAAGCTATCGACGGCCGGGGCTCAGAGCTCCAGGGGGTCGGGGTCGATCGCCAGACCCACCCCTGCGGGCAGGAGCTGGCGCAGGGCGGCCTCCGCCGGCAGGGGCAGGGGCGTGTGGGCGGGGCCGTGCAGCAGCAGCTGCCAGCGGCTGCGCCCCGCCACCCGGCCCACCGGGGCGGGCGCCGGACCGATCAGCAGCCAGCCCGCCGCCGTCACCGCCGCCCGTATCCGTTCGGCCAGCGCCGTGGCGGCGGTGGCGGTGGCGCTGGCGGACGGTCCGCTCAGCCGCAGCAGGCAGGCCCGGCTGAAGGGCACCAGCCCCCCGCGCCGGCGCAGCTCCAGCTCCTCCTCCAGGAAGCGTCCGTAGCGACCGTCCACCAGATGGCGGATCACCGGATGCTCGGGGCTGTAGGTCTGCACGAGCACCTCCCCCGGCCGCTCGCCGCGACCCGCCCGGCCCGCCAGCTGCAGCAGCAGCTGCAGGGTCTGCTCGCCGGCCCGCAGGTCGGGGCGGTGCAGGAGCCCATCGGCCGCCAGCACCGCCGCCAGCGTCACCCGCGGCAGATCCATGCCCTTGGCGAGCATCTGGGTTCCCACCAGCACGTCGGCCTCGCCGGCGGCGAAACGCTCCAGCAGGCGGCGATGGCCGTCGCGGCCGCGGGTGGTGTCGCGGTCGAAGCGCAGCAGCCGCAGGCCCTCCAGTTCCCCGGCCAGCTGCTCCATCACCCGCTGGGTTCCGGCGCCGAAGGGCTTGAACGCCGTGGAGCCGCACTGGTCACAGCGCCGGGCCAGGGGCGCCCGGTGATCGCACCAGTGGCAGCGCAGCCATTCCTCGCCGCTGCCGCGCCGATGCACGGTGAGGGCCACGTCGCAGTGCGGACAATGCACCACCTGGCCGCAGCTGCGGCAGCTCAGGAAGGCCCGGTAGCCACGGCGGGGCACCAGCACCACCGCCTGCTCCTGCCGCTCCCGCAGCGCCGCCAGCCGCTCCATCAATGCCCGGCTCAGCAGGCGCCGGTGCCCCTCGGCCAGCTCGTGCCGCATGTCCACCACCCGCACGGCCGGCAGGGGCCTGCGCGCGATCCGTTCGGACAGGCGCAGCAGGGTGGTGCGCCCCTCGCGGCAGTCGAGCCAGGTTTCCAGCGACGGGGTGGCACTGCCCAGCAGCAGCCGGGCACCGCCCAGCCGGGCCCGCAGCCTGGCCACGTCGCGGCCGTGATAGCAGGGCATGGGGCTGTCCTGTTTGTAGGAGCTGTCGTGCTCCTCGTCGAGCACGATCAGCCCCAGGCACGGCAGCGGCAGAAACACGGCCGATCGGGTTCCCACCACCAGCTGGGGAGTGCCCCTGCGGCCTGCCGTCAGGCAGCGCCGCCAGCAGCGGATCCGCTCCGTTTCGGCCAGGCCGCTGTGCCACTCCTCCACGCCGGAGCCGAAGCGCTCCCGACAGCGATCCAGCAGCTGGGGCACCAGGCCGATCTCGGGGGTGAGCAGCAGCGCGCTCCGCCCCTGCCCGAGGCAGTGGGCGGCGGCCTGCAGGTACACCTCGGTCTTGCCGGATCCGGTGACTCCCCACAGCAGCAGGCTGGCGCCGGGGGCGGCCCCATTCACCGCGGCCACCGCCGCCGCCTGGGCCGGCGTGGGGGCTTGGGGCGGCGCGCCGAGCGTCAGCGCCCCCAGCCCGTCGCTGGCGTCCAGCCGCTGCCGTTCCACCAGCCCCCGCCGTTCCAGGCTGCGCACCGCCGCCGCCGGGTGCCCCAACCCGGCCAGGGCGTCGGCGTCGATCCCCCCGGGGTGCTGCCCGAGCAGATCGAGCAGGGCTTTCTGGCGTGGGCCGATCCGGCCGCTCCCCTCCTCCGCCCCAGGCCGACGCCGCACCCGCCAGCGGGGCCGCTCCAGCCCCCGCCGCAGGCCGGCGCCGGCCCCCAGCCAGCCCGGCGGCAGGGCACTGCGCAGGGTCTGGAACGGGCTGGCGTGGCACTGCAGCGCCACCGCCTCGATCAGTGCCCGCCACTGGGAATCCACCGCCGCCGTCTGCACCACCCCCTCGATCGGCCGCAGGCG
>Ga0315899_10001390_pt1 | contig 27682 bp, 29 predicted proteins | sample LakEriMetagenome_2_FD_203518 | JGI IMG/M metagenome (GOLD analysis project Ga0315899, IMG submission 203518) | Freshwater fungal communities from buoy surface, Lake Erie, Ohio, United States - Buoy 4 MA112 | ecosystem: Environmental > Aquatic > Freshwater > Lake | place: USA: Lake Erie, Ohio... | reverse complement strand
CGATTCGGGCATGTCCAGGGGCATGGCGCCGATGGCGGCGGCAAAGGCCACCAGGCCGGAGCCGGCCGGGAAGGAGATGCCGAGCGGGAAGCGGGTGTGGCTGTCGCCGCCGGTGCCCACGGTGTCGGGCAGGAGCATGCGGTTGAGCCAGCTGTGGATGATGCCGTCGCCGGGGCGCAGGGCGACGCCGCCGCGGGAGCTGATGAACTCCGGCAGCTCGGCGTGGGTCTTCAGATCCACCGGCTTGGGATAGGCGGCGGTGTGGCAGAAGCTCTGCATCACCAGATCGGCGCTGAAGCCCAGGCAGGCCAGCTCCTTCATCTCATCGCGGGTCATCGGCCCGGTGGTGTCCTGGGAGCCGACGGTGGTCATCAGCGGCTCGCAGCTGGTGCCCGGGCGCACGCCCGCCAGGCCGCAGGCCTTGCCCACCATCTTCTGGGCCAGGGTGAAGCCCTTGCCGGTGTCGGCCGGGGCCACCGGGCGGATGAACAGCTCGGAGGCCGGCAGCCCCAGCTGGGCGCGCACCTTGTCAGTGAGGGAGCGGCCGATCAGCAGCGGGATGCGACCGCCGGCGCGCACCTCATCGGTGATCGTGCTCGGCTTGAGCTCGAAGCGGGCCACGATCTCACCGGCGTTGGCTTCACCGGCGGCGCGCTCGATCGTGCCGGCATAGGGGCGGATCGTGATCACATCGCCGCTGTTGAGTGCCGTGACGTCGCACTCGATCGGCAGGGCGCCGGAATCCTCGGCGGTGTTGAAGAAGATCGGCGCGATCTTGCCGCCGAGCACCACGCCGCCGCTGCGCTTGTTGGGCACGTGCGGGATGTCGGAGCCGGTGTGCCACAGCACCGAGTTGATCGCTGATTTGCGGGAGCTGCCGGTGCCCACCACATCGCCCACGTAGGCGACGGGATGGCCCTTGGTCTTGAGCTGGGCGATCAGTTCCAGCCCGCCGGGCATCCGGGTTTCGAGCATCGCCGTGGCGTGCAGGGGGATGTCCGGGCGGGTGGTGGCGTGGGTGGCCGGCGACAGGTCGTCGGTGTTGGTCTCACCCTCCACCTTGAACACCGTCACGGTGATCTCGGCCGGCAGCTCCGGCTTGGCGGTGAACCACTCGGCGGCGGCCCAGCTGTCGATCACCCGCCTGGCATAGGCGTTGCCTTCTGCCAGCTCCAGTACCTCGTTGTAGGCGTCGTAGACCAGCAGGGTGCGGCTGAGGCCGGTGGCGGCCGCATCGGCGATGGCCGCATCGGCGCTGGAGAGCAGCGCGATCAGGGCGCCCACGTTGTAGCCGCCGATCATTGTCGCCAGCAGCTGCACCGCCTCGATCGGGCTGACCAGCGGGCTGCTGGCGTTGCCCTGGGCCACGGCGCTCAGCCAGCTGGCCTTCACATAGGCGGCCTCATCCACCCCAGGGGGGATCCGCTCCGAGAGCAGTTGCAGCAGGAAGGCCTCCTCGCCGGCGGGCGGTGCGGCCAGCAGTTCGGTCAGGGCAGCGGCCTGCTCGGCCGTCAGCGGCAGGGCCGGGATGCCGAGGGCCTCGCGCTCGGCGGCGGCGGTGCGGTAGTCGGCGAGGAAGCTGCTGGCGGACATGCGGCGGCGGGTTGGTGGGCAGGGCCTGTCGGGGCCGTCAGGGCTCCGCAGGCGTTGATCTGCAGACCATTGTTCTTTGCCAACGGTCACGCCTTGGTGACGACCGCTGCAAATGGGCTCCTAGGCTGGCCTGCACGCCCGCTGCTCAACGGCCACCGCCATGATTCCCACCTCCGACCTGCACGTGGTGGAAACCCGGCCGCTGGTGGCGCCCGCCCTGCTGCACGGCGACCTGCCCCTGAGCGAAACGGCGGCGGCGACCGTGCGCGATGCCCGCGAGCGGATCAAGGCGATCCTGCGCGGCGATGACCCGCGGCTGCTGGTGATCGTGGGCCCCTGCTCGGTGCACGATGTGGCCGCCGCCCGCGAGTACGCCGCCGCCATCGTCGAGGAGCACCACCGCCATCGCGATCAGCTGGAGGTGGTGATGCGGGTGTACTTCGAGAAGCCGCGCACCACCGTGGGCTGGAAGGGCCTGATCAACGATCCCCACCTCGATGGCAGCTACGACATCAACACCGGCCTGAAGCTGGCCCGCGGCCTGCTGCTGCACCTGGCTGAGATGGGACTGCCGGCCGCCACCGAGCTGCTCGATCCGGTGGTGCCGCAGTACATCGCCGATCTGATCAGCTGGACGGCGATCGGCGCCCGCACCACCGAAAGCCAGACCCACCGCGAGATGGCTTCGGGGCTGTCGATGCCGATCGGCTTCAAGAACGGCACCGACGGCAGCGCCATCACGGCGATCAACGCCATGGAGGCCGCCTCCCGTTCCCACCATTTCCTCGGCATCAACAAGGACGGCAATGCCGCGATCGTGACCACCACCGGCAATCCGGACGGCCACCTGGTGCTGCGCGGCGGCAAGCAGGGCACCAACTACCACGCTGAAGCGATCGAGGCTGCTGCCGCTGCCCTGGAGAAGGACGGCCTGCCGGCTCGGGTGATGGTGGATTGCAGCCACGGCAACTCCAACAAGGACTACCGCCGCCAGGGGGAGGTGGCCGCCCAGGTGGCCGAGCAGCTGCGCGGCGGCTCGCGCCATGTGATGGGCGTGATGATCGAAAGCCACCTGGTGGCCGGCAGCCAGAAGATCCCCAACGACCTCTCCCAGCTGGATGTAACGGCCCTCACCTACGGCCAGAGCATCACCGACGCCTGCATCGATCTGGGCAGCACCCGTGAGCTGCTCGCCCAGCTGGCCGCGGCGGTGGCGGATGGTCAGGGCGCCGTGCTGGCGGGCGTCTGAGCGGGTGTTGTGATGATCTGGCACTCACGATCTGCGAGTGCCAGATCATCACAACCTCAACGAACTGTTTGTTCTGGACAACTGGTTGATCGGATCTGCATAGGGTCGTGGCAGAGGCAATCAGGGAGGCTGCCGCCATGGCCTATCTGCTGCAGTTCTGCGGGGTGAGCGACCCCCTGCAGCTGTTTCACCTCGAGCAGAGCAGTCTGGCGATGGACGGGCCGGCCTTCGCTGGCTTCCGGCCGTTCCAGCTGGACGACCTGCTCGGCTGGGCCGTGGAGGCGGCCCGCCAGCGCAGCTGGGATCTGGACCTGATCCAGCGCACGGTGCTCGATGGCTGGCTGGAGCGGGCCGAGGCGATCCATCAGTGGCAGCTGCGCCTGCGCGAGGAGCCCTGCGACCGGCGGCTGGTGGCCGGCCTCGGCACCCGGCGCGACTGGGAGCGCCGCTGCGAGGCCCTGCTCAGGGCCTGAGCAGCTGCCACAGCAGCGCCGTGGCCAGCGGCACCGTCAGGTTGTCGATGCCGTAGCCGCTCAGCTGTTCCAGGGCCGTGGCGATGGCGGCGATCAGCAGCAGGGCCGGCAGCGCCGGGGCCGCCTGACCGGCGGTGGCGGCCAGGGCTCCCAATCCCAGCAGCACCGCCAGGCCGGCGAGCGCCATGCAGGCCGTTCCCGCCAGGGATTTGTTCTGGCCCAGCAGCCGCCAGCGCGGTGATGCCAGCGCCGGCCCCACCAGGCCGGCCAGTCCATCACCGATGGCCATCACCAGGATGCCCGCCGCCACCGGCAGCGGTTGCTGCGGCCAGTAGAGGGCGAGCAGGGCGGTGATCGAGGCGCCGTAGGCGATCGTGCCGTAGCTGTGGCGGCCCACGTCCTCCACGGCCGGCAGCAGGCGCAGGCGGTGGTTCACGGCCGTGGCGATGGTCACCAGGGCCGCCGCCGGCAGGGCTACGCCACGGGCGATCTGCAGCCACCAGGCCAGCAGGATCACCGGGCCGGTGCCGATGTGCACCACCTTGCGGCTCCATTCGCGCTGATCGGGGCGCTGATGGCGCACCAGCAGGGCCGTGGTGATCACCATGGCGAGCCAGGCGAGCACCACGGCGATCCCGAGGAGCTGTTGGAGCAGGAAGGGCTGGCCCGGCAGAGCGGTGGCGTGCGGCGGATCCGACCCTAGATGCCGCGCCTCAGGCGGCCTGCGAGTAGTTGGTCATCAGGCGCAGCTTGAGGATGGCCTTGGCCTCCAGCTGCCGCACCCGCTCGCGTGACACGTTGATCTTGCGGCCGATCTCCGCCAGGGTGAGTGGCTCCTGCCCGGACAGGCCGAAGCGCAGCTCGATGATGCGGCGCTCGCGTTCATTGAGCTGAGACAGCCAGCCGCCGAGGTGTTCCTTCTGCAGGTTGCGATCCATCGAGTCGATCGACTCGTTGCTGCTGGGGTCGGCGATCAGTTCCCCGAGGGTGCTGCGGTCGTCATCGCCGCGGGCGTGGGCATCGAGGGAGGCGCAGGGGGCGCTCTGGGCGATCAGCTCCTCCAGCTCCTCCGGCTGCATGCCCATGGCATGGGCCAGCTCGAGGCGGTTCGGCTGGCGGCCGAAGCGGTGCGAGAGCTCGCGCGTGATGCGCCGCATCTTCGAGAGCTTCTCACTCACGTGGATCGGCAGTCGGATCGTGCGGGCGCTGTTGTCGATCGCGCGCGTCATCCCCTGGCGGATCCACCAGTAGGCATAAGTGGAGAACTTGTAGCCCATGGCGGGATCGAATTTGTCGACCGCTCGCTCTAGACCGATGGCACCTTCTTGCACCAGATCCAGTAGTTCAAGGCCCTGGTTCTGATATTTCTTGGCCACGCTCACCACCAGGCGCAGGTTGGCGGCCATCATCCGGTCGCGGGCGCGACCGCCCATGCGGATCTGATGGCGCTGGCGGGGCGTGAGTTGCTCCGGCGGCAGCTCCTGCAGCTGCTTCATCTGCTGCACGTGATGGGCGAGTTCGATCTCCTCGGCGGCGGTGAGCAGCGGCACGCGGCCGATATTGCTGAGGTACCAGCCGATCGAGTCGGCGCTGAGGCGTCCGCCCTGGCGTGACGAAGGGTTGCGACGGGTCGGCTTGGTCACGATCGCGTCGTTCCTCGGGTCGGATTCAGGTGTGGTGCGAGACGGCTGTGAGCCCATGACCCGCGGCCCCAATTTGATGTGGCCGGAACATAGCACTTCCGGGGTGTTGTCACCGGCCGGAAGTGGAAGACTTGCTGCAGCATTTTTGCCCGTTTTTCTTCACTTTTGTCGCGGTTGTCACCCACCTGTCTCCGCCAGCTCCACCAGACCGCTGCGCCAGTGCGTCATCAGCTGCGCCTGCACGGCCCGGTTCTCCTCCTCGGGGATGCGCCGTTCGAAGCTGCCGTCGCTGCGCATATCCCAGGCGCTGCAGTTGTCCTGCAGGTAAAGATCGATCAGCCGCAGCAGGCGGCCGTGCAGGTTCGGATCTTCAACCGGCACCACGGCTTCGACGCGGCGGTCGAGGTTGCGGCCCATCCAATCGGCGCTGCCGATATACATCTCATCGGCGCCTCCATTGGCGAACCAGAACAGGCGTGAGTGCTCGAGGAAGCGGCCGATCACGCTGCTCACCCGGATCGTTTCACTCACCCCGGCCAGGCCCGGCCGCAGGCTGCACATGCCCCGCACCACCAGGTCGATCTGCACACCGGCCTGGGAGGCCTCGTAGAGCAGGCTGATGATGGCGGGATCCACCAGGGCGTTCATCTTGGCCTTGATCGCCGCCGGCCGGCCGGCGCGGGCGTGCTCGGTCTCGCGCTGGATCAGCTCCTGCATGCGCCGCCGCAGGCTCACCGGCGCCACCAGCAGCTTGCGGAAGTTCTGCTGCTTGGAGAAGCCGGTGAGGTAGTTGAACAGCTCCGCCAGGTCCTGTCCCAGCTCCGGCCGCGCCGAGAGCAGGCCGAGGTCGGTGTAGAGCCGGGCGGTGCGTGAGTTGTAGTTGCCGGTGGCGATATGGCAGTAGCTGCGCAGTCGCTCCTTCTCCTTGCGCACCACCAGAGTGATCTTGGTGTGGGTCTTGAGGCCGATCACGCCATACACCACATGCACGCCGGAGCGCTCGAGCTGGCGGGCCCACTGGATGTTGTTGTCCTCATCGAAGCGGGCCTTGAGCTCCACCAGGGCCATCACCTGCTTGCCGTTCTCGGCGGCGCGGATCAGGGCAGCGATGATCGGTGAATCCTTCGACACCCGGTAGAGGGTCATCTTGATCGCCAGCACCGAGGCGTCGTCGGCGGCCTGGTTGATGAACTCCTCCACCGAGGTGGCGAACAGATCGAAGGGGTGGTGCAGCAGCACATCGCCGCGGCGCAGCACCGAGAAGATGCTCTCGAACTCCTCGGCCTTGATCGAGCCGTCCTCCAGCAGGGTCTTCTGGGCGCGGGCCAGCGGTGCGGCCGTGCGCGGGCGATGCGGTTTGTCCTTGAGCTGGGGCAGGGGCACCGCCATCAGGCTCATCAGGTCGTCGAGGCCGAGCGGGCCATTGATCCGGTAGAGGTCCTCCGGTTCGACGCCGGTGCCCTCCAGCAGTAGGTCCACCACGGCATCGGGCATCTCGTTGGCCACCTCGAGGCGCACCACCTCGCCGCCCATGCGGCGCTTGCGCAGCCCCTGCTGCAGCGCCTCCATCAGGTCGTCGGCCTCCAGGTCGCGCAGTTCCAGGTCGGCGTCGCGGGTGACGCGGAAGAAGTAGTGCCCCTCCACCTCCATGCCGGGGAACAGCAGCTGCAGGTTGAAGGCCACCACCTGCTCCAGCGGCACCGCCGTGTAGGCGGGGGCCGGCTCGTGCTCGCTCAGCTCCACCGGCAACTGCACGAAGCGTGGCAGGTTCTTCTGGGGTACCTTCACCCGCGCGAACTGCTGCTGGCCGGTATCCGGGTCGCGGATCAGGGCGGCGATGTTGAGGCTGAGGTTGCTGATGAACGGGAACGGGTGGGCCGGATCCACCGCCAGCGGCGTGAGCACCGGGAAGATGGCGTTCTGGAAGTAGTCGTTGACCCAGCGCTTCTGCTTCCTGTTCAGGCGCGTGTAATCGATCAGCTGCACGCCCACCTCGGCCAGCTGATGCTTGAGGTAGAGGCGGTAGTGGGCCTGCTGCTGCTCCAGCAGCGGATGCAGGGCCTCGCGCACGCGGGCCAGCTGGGCACTCGGGGTGAGGCCGTCGTCGCTGAGGGTCTGCACGCCGGCTTCGATCTGTGACTTCAGCGAAGCCACCCGAACCATGAAGAATTCGTCGAGGTTGTTGCTGAAGATCGCGCTGAACTTGGCCTGCTCCAGCAGGGGCGTGTGCTCACTCAGGGCCTGGGCCAGCACGCGCTGGTTGAAGGCAACCCAGCTCAGCTCGCGGTTGATGTAGAGCTCTGGAGCCAGCATCGCCTCAGCCATTGTTCACTCCCCTTTCGCCCGGGCGACGCCTGGCTTCAACACCCTGAGGGCAAGGTAGCAATCACGCCGGGTCCGCCTGGGTGTTCTGGGCGTCCGTCCGGGGTGACAGGCCACCGGCCACCAGGCTGATCACGCCCGCCAGCAGGGCGATGCCCAGCCAGAAGGGGCTCTGCCGGCCGATCAGGTCGTAGGCCAGGCCCGCCAGCGGTGGGCCGAGGAAACTGCCCAGGCTCTGCAGGCCCTGCAGGCTGCCCAGGGCTGCCCCCTGGCCGCTGCCGTCGAGCCGGCGCGACACCAGCGCCCGCAGGCAGGGGGTGACCAGACCCGTGCCCAGGGCCAGGATCGCCACGGCGCTGAACACCACGGCGGTGGAGTTGGCCCGGGTGGCGAGGGGGATCAGCAGGCAGCCGGCGATCACGAAGCCCAGCCCCGCCAGGGTGAGCCGCAGCTCGCCGAAGCGCTTCACCAGCGGGCCGATCAGGCCGCCCTGCACCAGCGTGGCCACCACGCCCACCACCAGGAAGGCGATCGTGGCCAGGCCGGGTCCCCAGCCGAACACCTGCTTGAAATAGAGCACCAGCACGGCGGTGAAGCCGTTGAAGGCGAGGAAGAACAGGAAGAAGGCGAAGCAGAGGCGCCGCACCCGCGGGTTGGTGAACACCCGCTGCAGCGCCATGAGCGGATTGAGCTCCCGCTTGCGCGGCATCGCCCGCCGCATCTCGGGCGGATGGGTTTCGGGCAGCAGCGTCAGCACCAGCGCCAGGTTCACCACGGCGAAGGCCGTGGCCACCCACACCGGCAGCTGCACCGCCACGCCGGCCAGCAGCCCGCCGAAGGCGGGGCCGAGGATGAAGCCGAGCCCGAAGGCCACGCCGATCAGCCCGAAGGCCCTGGCGCGGTTCTCCGGTGTGGAGATATCCGCAAGCACGGCGCCGGCTGTGGCGGCGGTGCCGCCGCTGACGCCATCGATCAGCCGCGCCGCGAACAGCAGCGCCAACGGGATGGCGGTGCCGGCCGCCCAGGGGATCGCCTGCCAGTCGATCGTCACCGTGATCGCGAACAGCCCCAGCCCCAGCACCGAACCGGCCACGCAGGCGCTGATCACCGGCCGGCGGCCGTAGCGGTCGCTGAGGGCGCCGATCAGCGGCGTGAAGGCGAACTGGGCCACGGCGTAGCTGCCCGCCAGCAGGCCGAGGGTGCGGCCGTTGTTGGTGTAACTGGCCAGCAGGAACGGCAGCAGCGGAAACACGATGCTCTCGCCCAGCCGGTCGTTGAGCAGGGTGAAGAAGGCGCAGAGGGTGGTGGAGGGGCGTCTCCAGCCCATGGCGGTTGGACCGGTGGTGCTGTTCACCTTCCCATTGCGCGGTGTCGGCCCGTGAAGATGGGGGCAGTCGCAGCTGCCGATGCCTGCCGATGCCGCCGGCCCCGCCCGGCTCACCCACCTCAATGCCGCCGGTGAGGTGCACATGGTGGAGGTGGGCGACCGCCCCGCCAGCGCCCGCGAAGCCGTGGCCGAGGGGTTCATCGCCATGGCGCCGGCCACCCTGGCGCTGGTGTTGGAGGGTCGCGCCGCCAAGGGGGATGTGCTCGCGGTGGCGCGGGTGGCGGCGATCCAGGCCGCCAAGCGCACCTGGGAGCTGATTCCCCTCTGCCATCCGATCGCCCTGAGCGGCGTGGGCGTGCAGCTGGAGCCGGCGGCCGATGGCAGCGGCCTGCGCCTGGAGGCGAGCGCCCGCACCACCGGCAGCACCGGCGTGGAGATGGAGGCGCTCACCGCCGTGCAGGTGGGGCTGCTCACCCTCTACGACATGCTCAAGGCCGTCGATCCGGCGATGACGATCGGTCCGGTGCGGCTGCTGCGCAAGAGCGGCGGCCGCCACGGCGACTGGCAGCGCCCGGAGGCGGCGGGGGAGGCCAACGGCCATGGCTGAGCTGGGTGGCTGCGAGCCCTACGGGCCGGAAGGGCTGCCGCTGGAGCAGGCCCGCGCCGCGATCCTGGTGGCCCTGCAACCCCTGGCCGGCGCCGAGACGGTGCCCCTCAGCGAGGCCCTCGGCCGGATCACGGCCGCGTCGGTGCGGGCGGCGGCGGCGGTGCCGGGCTTCCGGGCCTCGATCATGGATGGCTACGCCATTGCCGGTGAGGCCCTGCCGAAGCCGGGAACCCGCTGGCGGCTGGTGGGCCGCTCGGCGGCCGGTGCACCCCATGGCGCGCCCCTGGCGCCCGGCGAGGCGGTGCGGATCCTCACCGGTGCGGTGGTGCCGGAGGGCAGCGCCCGGGTGCTGCCCCAGGAACTGGTGCAGTGCCAGGAGCAGGAGATCGTTCTGGCGGCACCCTGCGGCGCCAACCCCTGGATCCGCAGCCCCGAGGAGGAGGCGGCCCCGGGCCAGGAGCTGGTGCCGGTGGGCCAGCGGCTCGGGGTGGCCGATCTGGGCCGCCTGGCCGGCTGCGGCGTGGCTGAGGTGCCGCTGCAGCGGCGGCCGCGGATCGGGCTGCTGATCAGCGGCGATGAACTGCAGCCGCCGGGGGCGGAGCGCGGTGTGGGCCAGATCTGGGAAAGCAATTCGGCCCTGCTCATGGCGCTGCTGCAGCGGCTGGGTTACGGCGTGGCGGCCCGGCGGGTGGTGGCGGATCAGCCGCAGCCGCTGCGGCAGGCCCTGGCGGAGCTGGCCGCCGGCTGCGATGTGGTGGTGAGCACCGGCGGTGTGTCGGCCGGCGACACCGACTGGATCCGTTCGCTGGTGGCGGAGCTGGGGGAGGTGCGTTTCTGGAAGCTGTTCCTGAAGCCGGGCCGACCGTTCGCCTGGGGGCAGGTGGCGGGCACGCCGTTCTTCGGCCTGCCGGGCAATCCGGTGGCGGCGGCGATCACGGCGCTGCAGCTGCTCTGGCCGGCCCTGCAGCGGCTGGAGGGGGCGGAACCGCAGCTGCTGCCGCGCCTGAAGGTGCGACTGGAGGCGCCGCTGCGGCGCGGCGCCGGCCGGCCCGAGCTGGCGCGGGCGCGGCTGGTGGTGAGCGCTGATGGCACCCTGCTGGCGCGGCTGGAGGGCAGCCAGGCCTCCTCGCGCATCGGTTCGTTGCAGGGGGCTGATCTGCTGCTGGAGATCCCGGCCAACCTGGGGGCGCTTGAGGCCGGCACGGAGCTGTGGGCGCAGCTGCTGCGGTTGCCGGTGTTCTGATCGTCGGAGGGGTGATGACTGAGCTGGTGCCCACGCCCTCCACCCCGGAGCTGCTGGCCCCCTACGGCGAGCTGGTGCTGCCGGTGCCGAACGGGGAGGATTTCGGCAGCGGTGATGCCGAGCTGGTGCTCGAGGGCGCCCCGCCCCGGTTCTGGGCGATGGCGGCCGACCACCGCGCCCCCACGGTGCCTGCCCTGGCCCGCCATCTGCGCTGCAGCCAGTGCCTGGCCTCTGCGGACGGCAGGCCGTGGTGGATCGTGCTGGCGCCACCGGCCGATGCGTCGCCGGAGCCCACGCCGCCGGATCCGGCGCGGATTCGGCTGTTCCGAATCGAGCCTGGGGTGATCCTCAAGCTGCACGTGGGCACCTGGCACGCGGGCCCCTATTTCCCCGAGGCCAGGGCCACCTTCTTCCTGCTGGAGCTGCAGGACACCAACAGCCGTGATTTCACCGAAGTGGCGTTGCCCGAGCCGCTGCACTTCGCCTTTGCGCCCGCTGCCTGAGGGGGGAGTGGGTCGGTTGGGTCAGAGGCTGTGCAGCACCTCGATGTCTTCGGCATCCAGGGGTGTGGGGATCGACCGGGCCACAAGATCGGCGAAGCCCTCGTCGTGGCTGAGCACGGTGAGCATGTAGAGGCGCGCTGATCCCGGATTCTCCAGGTCGTGCAGGGCTGTTTCCGGCACCGTCACGAAATCCCCCTGCCTGGCGTTGATCGTCTGGCCGTTCACATGGAAGATCACGGAGCCACGCAGGATGAAGTACAGCTCTGCGGCCTGATGGTGGCTGTGGGCCGGCACCCGGTTGTGCGGTTCGTGGATCTCGATGAACAGCGTGCAGGCTCCGGGTCCGGGATGGCTGAGCAGGGCGATGCGGCAATGATCGTCTGCGTTGAAGCGATACCCCTGCAGCTGCTCCGGATGCAGGATCTGCGGCAGCATGGTTATGGCGGTCGGGGTGGTCTGCGCTCAGCCGCAGGATGAACCGCCGGCACACCGCTGACAACAGCCACGGCCGCCCGCTTCACGGCGGCGTGTTGCCCGTGAGCCAGGTGCTGCCGCCATCGGCGCGCCATTCGCGCTTCCAGAAGGGGGCGTCGTGCTTGAGGGCTTCGAGCAGCTCCTGGCCGCAGCGCTGGGCGGGTCCGCGCCGATCGGCGGCGACGGCCACCAGCACGATCGGCTCCCCCGGCGCCAGGCGCCCCACCCGGTGCTGCACCAGTACCGCCAGCACGCCGTGGCGGGCGGCGCAGTCGGCCGCCAGGCTCTGCAGCTGGCGCTCGGTCATGCCGGGGTAGTGCTCCAGCTCCAGGGCCGCCAGTGGCGAGCCATCGCCGGCCACCGGTCGGACGCGGCCGATGAACTGGCTTTCGGCGGCGGCGATCAGACCCTGCTGCGCCAGCTGCCGCTGCCAGGTCTCCAGCTGTTGCAGCGGTGCGAACGGGGTGGCGCTGAGGCCGATGCTGAGCTGCGGGGTGGCGCTGCCTGGGGATGTCATCGCGGGGTCAGCCACCGCTGATCGGTGGCAGGAAGGCCAGCTCATCGCCGGGCTGCAGGGGCGTGTCGGCGGCGGCGAAGTGCTGGTTGATCGCCACCCGCACCGCACCGAGCGCACCGGGCAGGCCCAGGGCCGCCCAGATCCGGGCCGGGGTGTCGCCGGGCTGCAGCAGCCAGGAGCGCTCCCCCCAGCCGGCCGCCTCGCGCAGACCGGCGAACAGGCGCAGCTGCAGCTGGGGAGCGGGAGCGGGTGCGGTCATGGCGGTGAGGTTAGGCAGGGCGGCCGCGAGGCTCGGCAGCCGGACAGCCGCTTCTGCGACCATGCCCCTGGCCCCGATGGTGCTGGCTGTGGCTCTGGCGATTGCGCTGCTCACCGTGTCCGATACGCGCACCCTGGCGGACGACCGCAGCGGTGATGCGCTGCAGCAGCGGCTGGAGGCGGCCGGTCACCGGCTGGTGGAGCGGGCCCTGGTGCCGGACAACCGCTACGAGATCCGGGCGGTGGTGAGCCGCTGGATCGCCGCTGCCGCTGTGCAGGTGGTGATCAGCAGCGGCGGCACCGGCCTCACCGGCCGCGATGGCACGCCGGAGGCGGTGGCACCGCTGCTCGACAAGACGATCGATGGCTTCGGCGAGCTGTTCCGGGTGCTCTCGTTCGAGACGATCGGCACCAGCAGCCTGCAGAGCCGCTGCCTGGCGGGCGTGGCCAATGGCACGGTGCTGTTCGTGCTGCCGGGCTCCCTGGATGCGGTTGAGACCGCCTGGGACCGGCTGATCAGCGCCCAGCTCGATGGCGGCACCCGCCCCTGCAACCTGGTGCAGCTGCTGCCGCGGTTGATGGAGCCGGCGGACTGAGCCGGGGGCCTGCATCAGCCGCCCCCTGCCTGGCGGGGATCAGAACAGCAGCTTGTTGAGGGTGTCCACCAGGGGATCCATGTTCTTGGTGGGCCGCATGATCTCGGCGTGCACGTAGCCCATGCCGGACACGAAGATGTCCACGTCGCAATCGAGATCCAGGGTGCCGCCGGTTTCCACCGAGAAGGCGCTCACCTTGGCGAGGGGAATGGAGAGGTATTTCTGCTTCTTGCCCGTGATGCCCTGCTTGTCCACCAGCAGCAGGCGCTTGCTGGTGATGATCAGCATGTCGCGGATGCCCTTGTAGGCGCACACGATCACCTCGTCGGCCATCAGCACACCCTCGCGGATGGCGCAGGCTTCGGCCTCCACGGGGGTCAGCGCCGTGACCTCGATCACCTGTTGCATCGGGGAGCAGCAAAGAAAGTCCGGCGAAGGTTAGCGACCGGGGATGTGGCGCCTTCGCTTCAGAGCTGACCAGCCCGTGCTTCGGGCGCCACGATGCGATCGGCCACACCCCTGATCTCGGGGATCGGCAGGAAGGGGCCGGAGGGCCAGTAGCGGCTGTCCCAGCTGTTGGAGCGGTTATCGCCGAGCACCAGCACATGGCCCGGTGGAACGGTGGTGTCGCCGAGGGTGGGACAGGCGTCTGCACCATGGCTGCGCACGGGGCAGGCGGGCCCACTGGCGCCCTGCTGCTGCGGCCGGCCATTCACCAGCACCTCACCCGTGGCGCTGATCTGCACCCGATCACCGGGCAGGGCCACGATTCTGTGGATGAACACATCACAGGTGGGATTGTTCATCCAGCCGGCGATGAAGCGCCCCAGCACAGGTAGAACTTCGGCGAAACAGAACTGGCGCGTCTGCGCTGTTTTCAGGGCCGGATCAAAGGCATGCGGTGATGTGTAGGCCACGATGCTGCCGCGTTGCAACGGGGCGTTGTACTGGAACAGCACGCGATCACGCGGTTGCAGGGTCGGCAGCATCGAGCCCGAGGCGATGATGCGCAACTCCTCGTTTCGCACGCAGCCAGACAGGGCGGCGGCCACCAGGACGACAGAGACAGTGCGGTTGATCACAACAGGTTTAGAGTCGGTCGCGATGTCATCCCTGAATCTGCCATGCCTGCCCGCTCGCTTCGCTCGCTCGGTGTGGTGAGCCTGCTTGGGCTGCTGGCCGGAAGCCTTTCGGGCTGCGGGCAGGTCCAGCCCTTCGTGGAACGGTTGCGCAGTGGCCAGCTGTTTCAGGGCGGCAACACGGTTCCCTATATCTATTCGGGTAGCTCAAACAAGGTTGGTGGTCAGGATGTCACCGCCTGCATCGCCAATGTCCGCTCGATCCTGAGCAGTAATGGTTATGTCAACTCCGTGGAGGAAAGCACCAGCGATGATGGCAGCGCCGCCTGGATCTCCGGTGATCGCAACGACATCGGTGTGGTGGCCAGCTTCCAATGCGCGGCCAATGGCGTCACGGTTCTGGCGATGTCCGGCCTGGACAACGACAAGCTCTTCCCGGAATACGACCGGATTCACGACCTCAACTGGTAATCAGCCCGGCAAGCCGGCAGGCCTCTGGCGCCACCGGCTCAGCTCAGGCAGAACAGCGAGCAACGTCGACGACGCTGCTCGCAATCAGGTGCTGCTGCTGAAATCTTAAAGGTCGTCATTCGAGCCATATTTCGATTCGTTCCTCTGTTCTTTGACGACGTCTATCGCTGCGCCGAAACGTTCTGGCTCCTCGTGGTGCCTGGCCCAGAGGCTGCGAGCAATGCAATTGTTTTAACACCATAATAAATAATCTCCGCGGTGTCTTCGATCTTGCAAAGGGAGCAGCTGGCCTGGCCGCCATCGCTTCCATTCGGAATCAAGGTGATATTGCTGCCATTGGCGGTATTCTGGCGTGCGAAGGGATTGAAAACAAACAGGCCAGATGAGCTCGTTGCGAACATCAGGTTTCCATTCGCATCATTCATCAGAGAATTGACATTGCCCACCTGGCCATTGGCGTTGTTGTCTGCCAGAAAAAGAGCTGTGCTGGAATTCTGGAGTGCCGGCGAATGGTAGGCCAGGTAGCCATTGTTCCAGCTGCCGATCACCAGCAACCCCTTTGTGAACACGGTACTGATTCCGGTTGGTGCGGGAATATATAGAAGATTGCTGATGTCAACCGGAGTTCCCTTGTCAGCAGCGGGCATTCCCTGAGCGGGCCAGCTCAATGCGTAGGAGCCCTGGCCGCAACTTGCTGCCGGACTGCCGATGGGATTGCCGCTGATATTGCAGGAATACAATGTATTTGAAGTTTTATCCCACTGAATCGTCGGATATTGTCTCTTGCCGTCATCGGAGTCATTCCATCGTCCGGCCACTTGATTCCAGTAAAGTGCCTGGCCATAAGTGGATCCATAAAAGTCGATGCCCGCTTCAGCCGCTGTGATGACTGAAAAGCTATCTTTAGAATCAAGGGTGATGTTGTAGGCAACGCCGCACTGGCCGTTGCTGCAGATCACGCCACTCGAGATCGGCACCTCGCTGCCGATTGCTTGGTGGGACTGACCTTGAGTCAGGCCGCCAATTAGACCAGAGACCATGACCGCACCAGACGCCGCGTAGGCCGAGTTCTGTAGGTTTGCAGAATTCGGCTCGTAGGCTCGCATCACTGGCGATACGCCATTCCATAGAGCCGCTGTGCGGGGGCCTTGGTTGGCAAATAATCCCGTCACCAGAGTGAAGGGGCCCAGGGATCCGTTTGGATTGATTTGGGAATAATAAAGATAGTAGCTGTATAGGTTGCGTCCATAGGTGCCTGGGTAGGTATTGACTGAGCAGCCGATGTATAGGTGTAAGCCGTTCGGATCGGCGGTCAAATTGGAGACCGACCCACCTTGCGGGCAGACTTTGACCTTCGACGTCTGATTCAGGCCCGGAGAGACGTAGCGGCTGTTGGACAGCTCCCATCGCTGCGTTGTGATTGAGATGTTGCCATCATTGTCGCCAACGACAAACGCATTGTTGGGGTTATTGACAACTCCCAAGAAGGCAACCGCAGAATAGTTGCTGCCGTTCTGAGCGCCGTAATTTGTAAAGCAATCTGCAGAGTATCCGCTATCGCTTGTCTGATCTGGCCTGAGTTCGCAGGCCCCCAGATACTGGCCGTAGGTGGAAAGCGTGTAGACTGTGTTTGGTGTCAGGCCTTGCTGGTCGCCTGTGTAGGTGTAAGAGGCTACGTTGTTGCCAAGTGCCCAGCTGGGCGTGATCTGCCACGCCAGGGCGCCATAAAGACCTGCAGACAACGTGAGCAGGCCCTTGAGCAGAGTGGCTGGCCTGTGCATGAATGTTCTCGCGGATTGTGATGTTCTTCAAGTCTGCGCCCAGCTGCTTCTCTGGTGGCCTTAGTCGCACATTGTGTTTAGGTTCGCTGGCTGCACCTGCTCGCCGGGCTGTGCGCTGACCCGAAGTTCCTTTGCTCTGAAGGTTGGTAGGGCGCGCCATTCGCCCACATGCCTTGCAGGGCCGCAACCCAGGCTGAGGGGCGAGGATAGAGCCACGCCACACCCTTCCGTGACCGATTTCGCCCCCTTCACCACGGCCAGCCTCGGCGAAGACGACCTCTCTCCGATAGCCGCCGACACTCTGGTTGAGCGCAGATCAACCTGATTGCCACGGGATAAACACCGCTGCAGGTTCATGCACCATTCTGGCTGATGTAGTCATAGGCGACCCGGCCGAAGGGAAGCGTGAGGTCTGCGATGATGTGCAGGCCGCCATGCACCGTGCGCACTGGAAGATCGGCCACTGGCGCGTTGACATGGGGCACAAGATGCAGCCGTGCGGGGCCGGCCCAAGCGCCCTTCACCGTAACGTCCTTCAGGTTAAAGGCCACGAGCTGGGCGATGGCGAGATTGCCGTCGACATCCGGGATCAATTTCAGATTGACATTCGTTTTGCTCAGCTTGTCCTGAATCGCATTCTGCTTCCTGACATCGATATGGGCCAGATCATCGCCGCATGCGAGCAGATTCTCGTGCTTGTAGGCCATGGTGCCGAGGGCGACCTGCTTGCCGGCGTAGCTCAACGTTCCGGTCAGCGTGTCATGGACCACGGCCAGCCTGGGATTGCCTGATTTCTTGCGGAATCCCCAGATCTCGCGCCCACCAGCGATCGGCGGCTCGTCGTCCAGATACATCTGTGCGGTGAAGTTCACCTCCTGTCCGTCCAGCAGGCAGGGAATCACGATGCCGCTTTCACTGTAATCGCCAAAACCGGAGCTATCCGGCATGCGGATGAACTCGTATTGCACCAGATTTCCAGGTGCCGGCTGTAATGGCTCCGGCAGCGCCTGACGAATTGCATCAGGATCACTCTCGTAGCTGATAATGAAGTATTCACGGTCGATGAACCGGTATGGACCCCGCGGATAGCTGGGGCTGCAGGCAGGCATCGACGGGATCTGGAGAATCTCCTCGCGGTTCATAGGGAGTGCCTTTGCTGGGGCCTACAGATTCTGATCGTGTGCTGACGACACTGCTTGATGGGATTGCTTTGCAAAGCTGCCTAGATGCAGGCCTCCAGGGTGCGTTTAATTTTGCATCCGAGTATGCATTTTTCATCCTGCCGCAAGATCAAGTGCTTACCATGCTGACGGGTAGGCGATCGATCAAGATGCCTATACTTCTTTCATGTCAACAATCCCTGGTCTCAGCATGGCGAGGAGGTGCCGTATTCAGAAGAGATTAGGAGCGTAGCAGCTCAAGTCTATCTCTGTCGGGCCAGCCTACACGCTGCACGCTCTTAGCGCACATAACCAGCTTTACGCATCAGTTTTTGTGCTTCATCGGAGACGAGGAATCGCAGGAAGAACGCAGCCTCTGGATCCGCAGAAGACGAAACAGCCATATTCATATCTCTCCAGATGCTTCGATTGCTCGAAATCGGAATCGCCTGGAGCACTTTGGGATTGTCAACGACCCATTCAGGCCAGGTGATCCAGGCATCTGCATCAAGCTCCTTGAATGCCTTGAAGCTGGCACCTGAACCCGTGGAAAAAGCCACGATATTGCGACGAAAGCGCTTGACATCTTCCAGCTTCCCCAGGCGCCCGGCGATGTCTTCCCAAATTCCCGTGCCAGACGTATTCGCAATTCCAGATCCTTCGGTGACAACGATTCGAATGCCTGGCTGCAGTAAATCCTCAAACCTTTGGATGCGGCGTGGGTTGCCAGTCTTGACGGCGATGATGGCAGGGCGCAGATAGACTGGCTCAACATTTTTCGATGAGAAGCTGGGAAACGACTGCAGAAATGCAGTCATGGATTGCTCTGATGTACCCCAGATGATGTCTGCGTCGAGCTGGGCTTGCTTGGACCAGGAAGGTTCTGGTCCGCAGATGATCTTCACTTTCAGGTCGTTTCTGCGCTCCCATGCATCTGCCACTTCGCGTAGGGCATTCTGTGGGCCGCAAGCTCCATACAGTCTGATCACGCCATCTCGAGGCTGGTTGCCCCTGGCTGCTTCAGGAGACGACGAGCCCTGGGCTATCGCCATGGCAGGAACGAGAATGGCCGTGAACGCCACCAGGGTGTGCAGGATTCGGTGCATTGCTACCTAAGTGTTTGAATCAGGGCTGATGTTCTACTGTCTATAGTCTTTTGCAGCTCGCCCTCTTGCGCAATGCCTCACGCCAATTGAGACGACGATCGGGGCAATAGGTAATGCACTTAATCATTTGGCTACAGGAGACCGTCTTTGACAACTAAGATAAGACTCTTGCGCTCAGTGCTGCAAGCGCCCTTGTGGACTTGTGTGCAACTTCTGTCGTTTCTGCCGACTTGAATCAGAGAGTCGTTGAGCTCAAAGGTCTTGAAGCCTGCAGGAAAAGATAGCGAGATGACGGCTGCCTGATCGCCGATGGTTTCAGTCCAATGTGTCATTCCGGCAGGGAGAAAGGCAATCATCCCTTTTGTTAGAACTTCTTCGTGAATCTGTCCCTTGTCGTCAATCAAGTAAGTCTTTGCCTTCCCGGAGATGACAATCTGCTGTTCCCAGGTGTCATGCCAGTGTGGCGCACGTGCTGCGCCGGGCTTGATCTCGATGATGGCCGAGTCTGTATCAGCAGCTTTTAAATCCTTCTTTGTGCAGTACGCAATGCTGCCTCCATCGTATTGAGTGATGCCAAGACTCCCCGGATCGCAAGCAAATCTGAACGACGCAGGTGAACTTGCAGGTGTCCTAGTATCCTTGGCTGATGACAGAGCGAAATCTGAACTCTCGGCGTTCTTCGTGGAATCTCTAGCGCTGATGGTGTTTGTCGAGGCCCCTCCCTTCGGAAGGTCCCGAGCGTTTGCCGGGACGACTGAGCTATAATGATCCAAGGATAAAAGGGCCAATGTAAATGCAGCTAAATGCCGCTTTTTCATGGTCAAATCCCTTGCTGAAGTCATGCTAGGCGTCTGATGCCCGCTTTCACGTTTTTGGCCTAAGCCGGCATGCATCTTTACAGGTATTTACTTCTCTTCGCGCAGCTGGTTGTAGGCGGACGTCTGTCAGCGCAGACGGCCTTGCATGTCTTGCGGGAGTGACCGAGACCGGCTGCGATCACATCGCAAAGATTGCAGGAGGCCGAAACCCCAAAGAACCTCCACCGTTCCGGTGGCCAAACATAAACCCAGGCAATGTCACGGCCAAGCCTGTTGGCACATATGATCTATTCCCCTTCCCGAATATGAGGCGCCTGATTGCGCAGTTCCGCTTGATGGTCTTGTTGGCTGGCGCCGCGCAGTCGTGCAGGCTCAGCGTCTCACGGTTAAGTTTCGAGCCTGACGATGAATGAAGTTTCGGTTTTATCGTTCAGGTTGAACTGTGAGCGTTTGGTATGGTTAATGTGCTTTCCGTAGACATGAAGTGAAACGCTGACATCGTTAGTTTCGTTTCTGACGCTGTGGATCACGCCATTCGGGATGGCGACGACATCTCCTGCTCCACACACGGTCTCTCCGATCTTCTTGAGCTCAGCGTGACCGGGGCGGCTGCGATCATCGACACGTTCGTAAAACTCATTCTTCTCCGGACCATCGACACTCGCGACGACCGCCCATGTTCCGTGATCATGAGGCGGTGCTCCACGGTTAGGTGCCCAGCTCATTACGATGATTGGCAGGGCGTGATCGGCCTCTTCATACAATACATAGACACCGAAGCCCTGCGTGGGATTGGTGTGATACATCCGCTTCTCGAGCCAGGCATCTTTCGATTGCGCTGCTCGTTGAACCAATGGCCGCACTCGACGGATGATTTGCTCTTCATCTTGCGTCTCGGTGCAAATCTGCTTGATGTCTCGGGCGAGCGCTTTGATTGAGTACTGATCTTTGGCCATGGGAAGCTCTTTTCAGGACGCCCAACGCTTGATTGTCAGGTTCTGAGTGTCAGTCTAGTTCCATTTGCTGTACATGAACCACGCCCGGGGCTTCGCTGGTTTGGCTTGATCATTCAGCAGAGGCAAGCGATTCCTGATGACCGGCTTTGGCGTCGGGTTGGGTGATGGGTGTGGCTTCTGGTCATCCGGTAGCGCTTGACACCAGCCAGGCTGCCTGGTCGGGGGACGGTGGTGGCTGGGATCTGTGGGTGACGAGGATGATCCAGCACTGGATCGCCGAGCAGCGCCGGCTGGGGCGGGCCTATCAGCCGCAGTTCCGGTTGCGGCAGGTGGCGATCACGGCGGTGGGGGCCCTGGCGGCCCTGCTGCTGATGGGTCTGTTCTCGCTCTGGAGTGGTCAGCTGCTGATCGTGGCGCCGCTCGGGGCCTCCTGCGTGCTGCTGTTCGGCTATCCCGCCAGTCCGCTGGCGCAGCCGCGTAACCTGCTGATCGGCAATGGGCTCGGTGCCCTGGTGGGTGTGCTGCTGCAGCACAGCCTCGGCGCCGGCCCCGCCGTGCTGGCCCTGGCGGTGGCGCTCACGATCCTGATCGGCCAGCAGCTGCGCTGCCTGCATCCACCCGCCGGCGGCCTGGCCTTTCTCACCGTGTTCCTGGCGGTGCCCTGGAGTTTTCTGCTGTTTCCGGTGCTGGTGGGTTCGCTGCTGCTGGTGCTGCTGGCCTGGGCCTTCAGCCGCTGGGTGCCGGGGGCGATGCCCTACCCCCGGCACTGGCTCTGAGCGTCAGCGCTTCAGATCGAAGCGGTCGGCCTCCATCACCTTCACCCAGGCCGCCACGAAATCACGCACGAACCGCTCGCCGCCATCGGCCTGGGCGTACACCTCCGCGATCGCCCGCAGCTGTGCATGCGAGCCGAACACCAGATCGGCGCGGCTGGCCGTCCAGCGCAGGCTGCCGCTGCTGCGGTCGCGTCCCTCGAACAGCTCCCCGCGTTCATCCGCCGCCGCCGGCCCCCAGGTGGTGTCCATCGCCAGCAGGTTCACGAAGAAATCGGTGCTCAGCACCCCCACCCGCTCGGTGAACACGCCATGGCGCACGCCGTTGCTGTTGGCGCCTAGCACCCGCAGGCCGCCCACCAGCGCCGTGAGCTCCGGTGCGCTCAACCCCAGCAGCTGGGCGCGATCGATCAGCAGGTGTTCGGCGCCCACGCTCAGCGGGCCCTTCTGCCAGTTGCGGAAGCCATCGGCCTGCGGTTCCATCACCGCGAAGCCGGCCACATCGGTGTCCTCCTGGCTGGCATCCATCCGCCCCGGCGTGAACGGCACCTCCAGCGTCACGCCGGCCGCCGCCGCCGCCTGCTCCACACCCACGCCGCCGGCCAGCACGATCAGATCCGCCAGCGACACGCGCACCCCATCGCCCCGTTCCGCGTTGAACGCCGCCTGGATCTCGCCCAGCCGGGCCAGTACCCGCTGTAGCTGCTCCGGTTGGTTCACGGCCCAGCCGTTCTGCGGGGCCAGGCGCACGCGGGCGCCATTGGCGCCGCCGCGCTTGTCGGAGCCGCGGAAGCTCGAGGCCGAGGCCCAGGCCGTGGCCACCAGCTCCGGCACCGTCAGCCCTGAGCTTGCGATCCGCTGCCGCAGTACCGCTACCGCCGCCCCATCCACCAGCGGGTGATTCACCGAAGGGATCGGGTCCTGCCAGAGCTCCGCCTCTGCCGGCACCTCCGGGCCGAGGTAGCGGCTGCGGGGGCCCAGATCGCGGTGGGTGAGCTTGAACCAGGCCCTGGCGAACGCCTCGGCGAACGCCTCCGGGTTCTCCAGGAAGCGACGTGAGATCGGCTCATAGAGCGGATCAAAGCGCAGCGACAGATCCGCAGTGGTCATCATCGGCGGATGCTTCAGGCCGGGGATGTGCGCATCGGGGATCAGGTGCTCCTCGCGGCAATCCTTCGCCTGCCACTGCCAGGCACCGGCCGGACTCTTGATCAGCTCCCACTCGTAGCCGAACAGCATCTCGAAATAGCCCATGTCCCAGCGGGTGGGATGCGGCTTCCAGGCCCCTTCGATGCCGCTGGTGGTGGTATCGGCGCCGCAGCCGCTGCCGTGGCGGTTCTGCCAGCCCAGGCCCAGCAGCTCCAGCGCTGCCCCCTCCGGCGGCGGACCCACCAGCTCGGCGCTGCCGGCGCCATGGGCCTTGCCGAAGGTGTGGCCGCCGGCGGTGAGCGCCACGGTTTCCTCATCGTTCATGCCCATCCGCGCGAACGTTTCGCGCACATCACGGCCCGAGGCCACCGGATCCGGCACCCCGTTCGGACCCTCCGGGTTCACGTAGATCAGCCCCATCTGCACCGCCGCCAGCGGTTGCTCCAGCTCGTGCTCGGCGTTGTGGCGCTGATCACCGAGCCAGGTGGTTTCCGGGCCCCAGTCGATGTCCTGCTCCGGTTCCCAGATATCCACCCGCCCTGCCGCGAAGCCATGGCTGGGCAGCCCCATCGATTCGATCGCGCAGGTGCCGGCCAGGATGATCAGATCGGCCCAGGAGATGCGGTTGCCGTACTTCTGCTTCAGCGGCCACAGCAGCCGGCGCGCCTTATCCAGGTTGCCGTTATCGGGCCAGCTGTTCAGCGGCGCGAAGCGCTGGTTGCCGGTGCTGGCGCCACCGCGGCCATCGGCGCTGCGGTAGGTGCCGGCGCTGTGCCAGGCCATGCGGATGAACAGACCGCCGTAGTGCCCCCAGTCGGCCGGCCACCACGGCTGCGAATCGGTCATCAGCGCCAGCAGATCGCGCTTGAGCGCGGCGTAATCCAGCTGCGCGAAGGCCTCGGCGTAATCGAAGCCGGCCCCGAGCGGATTGCCGGCCGGGTTGTGCTGATGCAGGATCGCCAGATTCACCTGCTGCGGCCACCAGTCCCGCGGCGCCGGACCGCGGCCGGCGCTCACCTGGCCGCTGAAGGGGCACTTGCCGAGTTCGGTCATCGCTGAAGGCCAGGGGAGGGCACATGCCGGACCGTAGGCAGCGCGTTCAGGCCTGGCAGCAGGGTGTCACGTTCTGCTGTGTTCGGTGCTGATCGGGGGCAGGAGGACCCGCTCGTCGTCATCACGCTAGAGAGCTGGCCGCGACCGGTTTTGCCACCATGGCTCGGCCCGCCTATCGGTCTGCGGTTGTGTCCCTGGCGATTGCCCTGCTCACGGTGTCCGACACCCGCACCCCGGCCGACGACCGCTCCGGGGATGCCCTGCAGCAGCGCCTTCAGGCGGCCGGCCACCGGCTCCACGAGCGCGCCATCGTGCCCGACAACCGCTACCGCATCCGCGCCGAGCTCAGCCGCTGGATCGCCGATCCGGCGGTGCAGGTGGTGATCAGCAGCGGCGGCAAAGGCCTCACCGGCCGCGATGGCACCCCCGAGGCGGTGGCGCCACTGATGGACAAGACGATCGAGGGCTTCGGCGAGTTGTTTCGCGTGCTCTCCTTCGAGACGATCGGCACCAGCACGCTGCAGAGCCGCTGCCTGGCGGGGGTGGCCAACGGCACGGTGATCTTCGTGCTGCCCGGGTCCCTCGATGCGGTCGAAACCGCCTGGGACCGCCTGATCGCCGCCCAGCTGAACACGGACACCCGCCCCTGCAACCTGGTGCAGCTGCTGCCGCGGCTCACGGAGCCGGCGGGATGAACGGCGTCCGCCGCCGGCGATCACGATCCCGCTGGAGCAGCTGCGCGGCTGAATCTGTTTCAGGTGGAGACTGATCTCCATGGACGATCCGCGCGCGTCGCAGCCTGATCCCAGCCAGCTGGTTGCCTTCACTGCCAGGGTGCATGAGCTGCTGCAGGGTTGGCGGTTGCTGATCGCCACCAGCCACCGGGCCTACGCCAACGTTCTGGCCCTGCAGTTGCAGGATCCACGGCCGGCGCGGCCGCTGCTGCCGCAGCGTCTGCTGGCGGTCTGTGATTCGGTGGAGGAGTTGCACCGCCACCTCCCGGACGACGGGCGGATGTGCTGCTGTTCACCGAGCCCAGCCTGCGGGATGGGTCGGTGCTGCCCTGGATCGGCCCGTGGCGGCAGCGGCCGCAACCGCCGCGGATCCTGTTGGCGATGCCCAGGCCTCTGCAGCCTTCCCTGGCCCGGGCGGCATGGCGCGACGGCGTCGACGCCCTCCTCTGCAGCGACGACTACGGCACCGGCGAGCTGGTGCGTGCGCTTGAGGCGATGGGCCGCAGTGAGCGTTACCGGGGTCCGGCCTACGGCGCCTTGTCCCAGCTGGACGGGCCCGGCGCCGATGCCCTGAGCCGCCGCGAGCTGGAGGTGCTGCCCCTGCTGGCGGAGGGGCTCACCAACCGCCAGATCGCCCAACGGCTGCACATCGCCGACGTCACGGCCCGCGACCACGTGCAGCGCATCCTCCAGAAGCTCCAGGTGGCCGACCGTGCGGCAGCGGCGGCCCTGGCCGTGCGGCTCGGCCTGGCGCCCTGAGGGCGGCTCCCCTCAACGCTGTGCTCGTGGGCGGCGCCGACACCCGGATCGATTCCCGCGCCGACCAGGCGGAACGCCTGCTCAACGGTGTTGGCCTGGAGCAGTGGCAATCCCAGGCCCTCGAGATCTGGATCGCTTGAGCGGCGCCGCGCTGATCTCGGCAAGCTAGGCGGAGTGCCGTTCGAGCCATGGTCGAGCTCAGCCATCTGGATCCAGCCGGCGAGGGCGGGTTGGAGGCTCAGCGCCGCTGGATCCAGGGCCGGGCCCGCCATCCGCGCTTCGCCGGTCAGCTGGAGCCGGCGGATGCCCGTGGCTTTGCCCGCAATCCCAGTTGCGGCGACACGGTGGCGGTCAGCCTGCGCTTCAGCACGCCCCCCGATCAGGTGCAGGCCATCCGCTGCGCGGTGCGCGGCTGCGTGCTGTGCAGCGTCAGCGCCGACCTGATGGCGATCCTCGCCCGCCTGCCCGCCCGGGCCCGCTGCGTGCTGCTGACCTGGCAGGCCTTGCTTCAGGTGCTGAAGCTGGAGCAGGCGCGCGACGGGGAGAGGGCCGTGTCCGGGTGAATCGGGCCGGATCGCTCGCAGAGCGGCAGGCCCGTGCCGCCATGGCGGAGCATCACGATCGCCACCGCCATCGCTTCGGCCGACCGGCCCCCAAGATCCAGGCCGATCGGCGCCCGCAGCCGCCGCAGCTCCGCTTCGCCGAGTCGCGCCTGGCGGAGTCGCTGCAGACGGTCCTCGTTGGTGCGGCGCCCATGGCCCCCACGTAGGTCGCCGGGCTGCGCAGGGCGATGCTCAGCACCGGGATGTCGAATTTCGGAACCCCAGCTGCCGTGCCAGTTCGCCAGGGCCCGTGGGCGCAGCTGTTGCGGCTGCCGGTCTTGTGAGCCAAGGAGCGAGGTTCAGAACTCAGGGCTTGCTTTGATTAGAATGTCATCGATAGAGGTGTTTCGGATCGTTGGCGTGGCCATTAAATCGCTACTTATGCGTGCCGTCAAGATGGCATCAATGTCGTCTTGAGTTAAATCAAAGGATGCGAATATCTTAGAGTTAATGGCAATGGCGTCACCCTCGTTATGGTCGTAGTCTGTGACGCTATCTATGCCTTTCGACAGTATAAAGCTGACCGCGCCGGACCCGCCGGTAAGCCAGTCGTCACCGAGCCCTCCGTTGAGGAGATCTTTGCCGGCTCCTCCAAAGAGCTTATCGTTGCCTTTCCTCCCGCGTAATTTATCGTTTCCGTTTTCTCCTTGGAGGGCATCATTCCCCTTGCCTCCGCTGATGACATCATGCCCATCGGCACCATTAATTAGGTCATCGGCGTTTGAGCCAACTAGGCGATTTCGTCGCGATGTGCCTTCTCTAGTTGTTAGTTTGCTGTCGGAAAAATCAAGAGAAAAAGCGACGGCATGGGAGTCGTCCACGGAAGACAACATATCGAGCAAGGGATCTGCGTATGCGTTCTGCAAGCCTTCCACACCATCGACTACGCCCCAATCGAATTCGGTCACATCTGCATAGGTATCGGCTATGTGGTTATAAAAGTAAAAGAAATAAGATTGACCGCTTTGGAGTATGGGCCCATTGTCGATCGGGACGCTAATCGTGTCATATTGCTCTGTGGATGCCGATAGGTAAACGGATTGTCTCCAGATCTCTGTAAATGAGCTTACATTGGGGTTAAAGGATGCGAGGGTAGCCATGCATGGCAATGGTTGCGGACCCAAGATATTTTGCAACTTGCCTTCGAAGGTCTTTAAAAGGACTTGGTCTTCAGAGCTTGGAATGGAGAACACTGGCCCGGCGATATAAAGGGGTTCGTGGTAGCCTGATCTTCCTGGTTTTCCTATGACTACAAATTCCTCACCTTGGAGATCAGCGGCTTGTCCATGGTGCTGATAGACAGTGTGCTCATGGCGCTCGTGGTTATCTTATTGTCTCTTGTTATTTCTTATGTCTGAGCAAGAGTTTTTCTTTGTAAGCATCTTTTAATTTTTGTGATCTGCTTGTCGGAGGCCGGTCTCCCGTTTGGGCCATGGTTGTTGGCGTGAGTCTTCTGGTACACGCGGAATGGCAAGCCATTCGCAGTGGCTTTGGTCAGTCTCTTTTCTTGAGGGTGTTTGATTTCTCAGGCGTGTTGCTGGGGTAGAGATTGGAAGCCTTGCCGTCTGGCCCAAGTGAGCAGATCCCTCTGGAACTGAACGGGTCTCATCGCATTGGTAGGCCCATCCCCTAAGCGTTCGTCGAGCTTCCTCCGCCATCAACGGCGGATCACATAGTGTTGCTGGGAGTCGGGTGAATCTCGATCCTGAGATGTGTTGGGTGTCACCGGTGTTGAAGGCTGTCCCCATGCGCCTGGGCGAAGTTAAGAAAAACCGAAAAATATGCATTGTTCTTTGTGCGTGGTCAAGCTGGCTGTAGTTCTGTATTGCTGCAGAAATGGCCACTGCACATCGCGCCTCAATCTTTCATCTGCTCGATGATCCTCGTGTCAGTCCTGATGCTTATCAGTTTATTGATGACGGGTTGCTGGTCGTTACGGATGGCAAGGTAACGGCTATGGGTGAGGCAGCTGCGGAGCTCTCAAAGCTGCCGCCTGGTACCGAGGTGGTCACCCATGAGAATGCTGTGATCATGCCCGGCTTTTTTGATCTGCACATGCATTTTCCTCAGCTCACAACGGTTGCTGTCTATGGGGAGCAGCTGCTCGGCTGGTTGAACGCCATCATTCCCGAAGAAGAGGTTTATAAGGTTCCTGAGATTGCGGCTGAACGGGGGCGTCTCTTTCTCAAAGAGTGTCTGCGGGCTGGCACGACAAGCATGGTGGTCTATGGCTCCTGGGCAAAAGAATCGGTGGACGCCCTGTTCACTGAGGCTGAGCGTCTCAACATGTGCCTGGTGGCAGGCAAAGTGATGGCTAACTGTGTAGTCCCAGCAGGTTGTTCAGCTGACAAGGGAGTGTGAGGTCGCCATGGTCCGGGTGTCACCGCCGATCCACCGACCTCACACCCCATGCATACCCACCCCAACGCCCGGCTG
>Ga0315899_10001389_pt1 | contig 27683 bp, 24 predicted proteins | sample LakEriMetagenome_2_FD_203518 | JGI IMG/M metagenome (GOLD analysis project Ga0315899, IMG submission 203518) | Freshwater fungal communities from buoy surface, Lake Erie, Ohio, United States - Buoy 4 MA112 | ecosystem: Environmental > Aquatic > Freshwater > Lake | place: USA: Lake Erie, Ohio... | reverse complement strand
ATAATAATCCCTGATAATATCAATCCAATGATACCTGGTATTCTAATCCGACGCAAGAGTATCGGAGACAAAAGAATAATGAACAGCATCAAAGAAAAAACCAATACAGGATTAGTAAGAGGGAATTGAAATTCTGAAAGGAGATGCTCTAAGAAGTAATTCATTAAAGCAAAAGTAGGTGATTGGGATTGTATTCCATAAAAATCAGTGCATATTCTTTATTTGATTAGCCAAACGCTCCACCTGTATTCTTCTAGAAAACTTCGCTACTCCGGATGAATGGCATTTAATTACCCCAGTTGCTTTGTGTTCTTGGTATAATTCATTTAAGACCTTAATTAATTCATCTGCGTTAGATATTAATATTCCAGCATTATACTTAACGATCAACTCTTTCTGCAACGATTCCGATGCGCCATTCGCATCCAAGGGATAGAACCGGTTTTTTAGCTTTATTGATTCCGGATCATCCGTAAAGCAGAATAACATCTTGCGCTTGAGCCCTAGATAATCGTATATTTTTGTACCCATGTAGGCATAATAGTTAAAAAGCAATAGGACATTGTATCTTGCTAGTTTTTCTAACAACTGTTGGTTGGGTAATTTAGGATGGGTAACTACAGCTTCAATTAACTTTGGATATTGATTTTTAAGTAATTCGGAAATGTACTCGTTTTTGTTTGTTCCATGAAAGTGTAGCTCGATTTTTCGATCTGGAAATTTAAGAACCCAGCAATTCAGCGTTTCAAGTAAAACTATTAATGGATGCCATTCATAAATGGTGCCGACAAAGCCTATTCGAAGCATTCCACTATCTTGTTCTATGCCTTCAATTTGTTTCATAGACTCTTCGTCGAAACCGTTTGGGATAATAGAAAACTTACCATTTGGGACATGTTTTTGAATTTGGTTCTCAAAAAAGGAAGAAACCGTGGTAATTAACTTGGCTTTTGACGAAATCCTATTTTCTAAAAAGGCATTAAATTCTTTAATGAACCAATTTTCATTTTTTAAATTCGGAGTCCAGGGGTCCCGATAATCTGCAATCCAAGGAACGTTGTAGGTAGCACCTAATTTACGAGCATAGTGAAACAAGACAAACGGCTCTCCTGTGGCAATGATCACATCAACCTTATGCTGCGATAAAAAGGATTTTGCTGCTTTGTAAATCTCTTTTTTTGGTCCAACCACGAAAAAAAACTGCAGCACTTCATAGTATGCTGAAATCACTTTTCTTAACCTACTAAACCGTTTCTCCCCGTATCGCAATAAGATCCGATTGCTTAGGTTAGGAGAGTATGGGGTACGAATAATAGTCCCCTGAGGTGATTCTTCAATCACACACTCTTTACTCCAACCTGTCGCAACAAAATCCAATTGATTCCCATAGGCATTTCCCCACTGCCGAGTAATAACGATGGGTTCTACATCAAACTCCTTGAAATACTTAAACCAGCTATGCGGACGCAAGCCTCCTACGGAAACGTAAGGCGGAAAATCGTAGGCAAGGATTAAGACGCGGATCATGAATCAAAGGTACAAATTCCCATCATGAAGCTGCCAATAGATTTCATTCAATTGATTCATAATAACCGGGGCAGCAAAGCGATTTTTTGCTGACTGACGGATTGTTTCCGGATCATACGCATCGAACGATTGAATCAGCTGAATCAGCCCTTTAGCGAAGGCCTCTGAACTTAATTCCGTTACGATACCTGTTTCATGGGTAACGATATCCCTTACCCCTCCCGAATCTGTAACAACCACCGGTTTTCCCATCGCTTGCGCTTCAGCTATAGTTAATCCGAAAGTTTCAACCTTACTCGTTGAAAGAATCACATGATGTGCTGACATTTGTTCTTTAACCTCTGCCCGATTCAGTATTGGCAACCAATGTACGTTTTCCAAGTTCAGGGATTCACACAATGCGCGAAGATGCTGTTCCAAAGGCCCATTACCAGCAATTGAAAGTCCGACGGTTGGAAATTCCTTTTGCGCAAGTCCAAACGCCTCAAGTAATAATTGGTGATTTTTACGTGGAATAAAATTTCCAATAACCAAGAACCTCAAGGAGGTGACTTTTGAGAAAGAACCTATCGGGGAAGAAAAGAAAGAAGGGTCCACGATATTTGGAAGGACCATAAAGGTATCTTTAGACTTCAATGCAATTGTAGCCAAGGTGTGTTTCAGCGCAAAATTACTTACGAAGAGTACCTTATGACAATGCGAATAAGCCTTTCGGGTAATAGCGATGTCTTCTTTGGTGTATTGTTTTGGGTTAAAGATAAGTCCGGAGGTATGTTCTGTATGAACATGGGGAAGGTTATATTTTTTAGAGAGCTTATGTCCAATGACACCCCCCATAAACATTGCATGACTGTGGATGATTGAAAAATCTTTTGGATCGAGTTGAAACTTTTTCATTGCAATGCGCACCCGTTGGAAACAATATGCATAAGAGATTCCTCGGAAAAAAGGCATTGGTGGAGCCACACCAACACGTAACACACGAATACCATCTTCATCGCAGAAGGTCTGATATGATTGTTTATTAAAGGAATTCGCAAAGGTACCGAGCATAAACGGATGAATCACAATGACTTGGTGTCCGAAATCTCTCAACATATGCGCTTGTTCTTGCACAAAACTACCGGCTGTTGGATTCTCCTTGGATGGATACCAAGAGGCAATCAAAAGGATGTTCAAGGAGCGTTTATTCATGGATCCCAACGTTGAATTGGTTTGCAAAAATTTTAACAAACTCGGCTAGGAAATAGAAAGAGGGGTGGTTAAACATCCCTTTCCACCACACTACCAAGGCGACACGCAATTGTTTGTTTTGTCTGGCTCGGTAGAGATACATTCGGTACTTGGAATCGACATATTGGTCGAAAAACACTGGAGGTAATTTACCTTCAAAGCGTGATGCATGGTTGATTTTAAGGTCTAGAATTGCACTAATGTATTGATTCACCTCGACAACTCGTACTTTTTTCATTCCCTGGACTACCGTTCCATCGTTATGCACATGTTGAATGACAGTATATTTTTCAATTTGGTAAACAGGATATTGTGCAGCGATGCGCATCCAAAGATGGGTGTCCTCCCAGAGTCGAAAACGAGGATCGAATTTCTCATTGGATAAAATAGTGCTATGTACACATACTTGAGACGGAATGAGGAACTTCCTTCCAATTTCATCGAGGATGTTAGCTTGAAGGTCTAAAAAATCTTTTTTTATCCTTGCTTTTCCATTGTCGATCAATAACCCAGTAGCGATTAGTCCAGGGGAAGGATTTTCTTTTTCGATGAATTCAACAAGGGTGGATAAGTGGTTTGAACTGTATTCATCATCACTATCAAGGAAGCAAATCCAATTTGTTTCGGAATGCACTATGCCATTGTTCCTTGCTGCGCTTCGTTCCGCATTTTCTTGATAAATATACTTGATTCGAGGGTCATTAAAGCTTTCAACTACTTCTTTTGTGTTATCCGTTGAGCCATCGTCGATAATTGTTAGCGTCCAATTGAAGTATGTTTGTTGAAGTACAGACTGAATAGTAGACGAAAGACAATACCCACGGTTAAAAGTTGGAATAATAAGCGCAATTTTCATCAAATTATTTTTTCCTTAAGTATAGACTTGCTCCAGAATTATCGATCAAGTTTGGATCTATTTCTATTAATTTCGATTTGAATTCATTTTGCACATAACTGTTGAAAAACAAAATTTCGTAATCATTATTATTCATCAGGAATGCCCGAATAAAATAAATTTCGTTGTAACATTTTTGATTCTCGATCCATTCTTTTGAGTATTCAAATGGCCAAAATATATCATGAATATGAATAATAACTCCCGGTTTTAAAACGGGCAGAATGTTAAACAACCAATAGGTAACATCATTTCCTGTTTTTACGATATGGCTCGTATCTAAAAATAAAATATCATTTTCATCCAGCTCTTCAAAAACAGAAACATCTATTTCCTGTATCTTATTTTTGTGAATGATAGTAGTCAATCTGTCATTCTCTTTTAAAATTGATTCCAGTCTGTCGGGATATGGCTCAATGAAAGTCATCATCAAATCCAATTTAAACATCTCTTTCATATCCAAAACAAGCCCAGAACTAAACCCCGAGCCCACCTCATAGTATTTTTTCGGTTTAAGATGATTCAACATGGCGTATAGTATGGTGCCATCCATGCGTTGAAACATGGCATTGTTAAAATAGTATCTTAACGTTGAATGGTCAGCCTTCTCTTTAAAGGGTATTGATTTAATGTAGGACTCAAATTCGCTAAGTAAAAGAAGTTGTTTTGAGGGTTGGAGGTTAATATCTTTTACAAGCAGGTTTGGTGTTTGCTTTAAAGCTTGCAATGCTTCTTCTGTATCGGGTATAGGGCTTGCGTAATGCCCGGGTGGAAATGCAAGTCGGTAAAACCCTAACTTTCTTATTAATATTTTCAATAATTTAAGCATATCTTAAAAATTTTGGGCCAACGCGGCTACCTTGAATAAGTAATGGACGGTTACATCGAGGCAGGTAAATGGAAAATACTGTATGTTCATGAGTTATAACCAAAAATAGTACATTTCATGTGGTAGGCCACATTCTTATAAAAGTCTCGGTCCTGAAATGGATTCTTTCGAACCGTTTGCCAAACTGCTTGCCAACCTTTCTTGGATCGTCCATTCCAGAAAAATCGAAAGGGATCGAACCATGCGGCATTCCATAAATGGACAGCATACGTATTTTCGGTTTTAAAACTAATTGGGTCCTCAGAATCGGCTTGCTCAAAGGGCATCGGACAAAAATGATCGTAGGAGAAAATCACATCGTTGCCTAAATTCTGCGTTATAGGGTCGTTCATTTTGAAACCGAGACGTTCAAAAACAGGTGAAATTACGAGGGGGATTTCTTGGAAAACAGCATTTTCGTTTTCACCTAAATATACATCCAAACAAAGCTCAACAGTCTTGTTATTAGCTATAGAACCGACGACAACAGGCTCGACCATTCCATTATTGGCGCGCGCCCAAAAACTCTCCTTATGAAGTAAATCGTTGAAAGATTTTAAAACAAGGACATCCGTATCCAAATATATTCCTCCGTATTCATGAAGTATTCTCAGTCGGGCATAATCACTCAAAAAAGCCCATTTCTTTTCTGTTAATGCCTTTTTTGCAAACTCACCTTCAATGGGCGTATTGGCCAAGTCCCATTTTACTATTTCATAGTCAGGCAAATGATTTTTCCAGGATGCCATGCATCGCTTTATGTTTTCAGGAAATGGATCTCCGCTAAACCAGAAATAATGAATGGTTTTAGGTATCACTTTTGCAACATTTTTTTGAGTATAGATTTCGTGTACAATGTAAAGAATCCATACCTAAAGGAAAACATACAGATATTAACATGCTCTTTAAATGTAAAAGCGGGGAAGGATTCTTTTGCCAAGTAACGAAACAAAAAAGTAGAAATCGTTTTGGACTTTGGAATGTGAAATTGTTTCAAATATTTAAAGATTATAACCATTTCTAAAGACCTTTGCTTAATTGACTTCATTCTAACCGTGTTTTCGTGATTCCTAAAAGAATTTAGGGCAATGGTCAAGTATCTCACTTCAGAACAATTTTGTAAAAACAAAATCCAAAATAGCCAATCTCCCATCAATTTCATTGAACTTAATTCTGTACAAATTTTACTCATTACATCCAATGCATGCGTTCTGCTAAAAACAACTGCGCTAGCATTTGGAATGAAATTGTCTGTCAACATCCATTCATTCGTAAAATCCTTAGAATCCATTACAAAATCACTTTTAAAAAATGGATAGGCTTTCTTTGAAGGCATTTCACTAAATCCGTAACAATCAGAGGAATTTGATTGAAAATCAATAATTCTGGAATTAGAAAAATTTAAGGGTGATGGATCATCCATTATTTTAGACAAAAACAGTTCATCTGCTGCATCATCACTTTCTGCAATCCAAATCCAATCTCCTTGGGCAAGGTCCAATCCTTTTTTCCATTGAATAAAGGTACTTCCGCTGTTGACTTCATTATATTCGATTTGGCTGATTTTCTCATGTCCTCGGTAGCCTTCTATGATTTCACGGCTGTTGTCGGTTGAGCAATCATCCAGCACAATCACCTCAAAGTCTCGAAAAGTTTGGTTTAACACCGAGTCAATGCGCTCATTAAGATAAGCTGCATGGTTGTAATTCGGAATAATTACGCTAACTAAGGGTTTGTATGAGGGCTCTCCATCCATTATTGAACCGATTCGTGTCGAATTCTTCTTTTGCGTAAAGGTAAGCGTTTTTCGAAAGTGTCTCGTATTGAGTATGGTCTTCGAGTAATGAGCTCAAGCAATGTACGGTTTCCTCCACACATTTCATAGGGTCTGTTAGCATGGCTTGTTCGCCATGGATAAGCACTTCGGGAATAGCGCCTACTGCCGTAACGATTGGAACACAACCAAAGGCCATCGCTTCTGAAATCACTTTCGGGAATCCTTCACTTTCCGATGTAAGCACCAATACATGGGAGTTTTCGTATACGTGCTCAATAGACTCTTTGCGGGTAATTACGCCCAGACATTTCACATTTGCCGGTGTATTTACGCCCGGTTCAACTCCAACCGCATGAAACGTGATGCGAGGATTTTGTGAAAAATGTTCTGCAATTTCGAAAAACAGGGATACGCGCTTCTCTTTTGCATCTCGTCCTACAAAAAGCACATGAAAAACATCCGTAGGTTTTATGGGTAATTCCGCGGGAATCGTGACCTGGTGATTTATCGTTGAAATTCGTTGCATCAATTCCATTGGATAGTCCTGCTCTTGGTACAATGGGGTAATCCATTTCATCAAACCGGCATTTACAAGAACCCTGTGATTGATTCTTGGAGCCCAATCGTTTAAGAGATAGGATGCATCAGGTGCATCATTGTTCGAATTGTTGTGTACGATGTCGATAATTTTAACATGAGGCGCCAGATGGTCCCATATAAAGTCGATGGATTCTCTTTTCCAGAAAATCACAATTGGATTGGAACACGCATTGATTTTTTTAACGAGACGTTTAATATACCAAGCGCTAATCAAGCGTCCGAATCGCGGCGCCTCAAGATAGTTTGATAGAAAGGTAAGTTTCCCAAATGCCTCAAATTCCGACTTTAATTGAATGCCTTCCTTCTTTCCTTCGACATGCTTTTTAAAGGTTGCACCTTTCCATGGATTCACTCGGTAACGAATGAAAATTTCCTTAGGATAATTCGAGAGCGCATTCAAAACATCGAGATGAACGCGTTCTGTACCACCAACGGAGGCTAAAGGGAAGAAGAAGAATAGTTTAAGATTACTCATCGAGTACTGTTTTAAATAAACCTTCCCATCGTTTTTTTTGAGCCTCTACCCCCAGCTTTCGTATGAAGCTATTTCGAATATTGGTTTTTAAAAGGTTATAAAGCTCTGGATCGTCGAGTAATTGTTGGATTTTTGAAATCATATCTTCTACCGTTCGTTCGCAATAAAACCCATTTATTCCATCCTCAATCACATAGTATGGTAATCCAATTCTCGTACTGACACTAGGTACCCCACACAAACTCGCCTCGATGAACATTGAAGGACCAGCATCCGCCTCCGAGGCAATTAGCGCCAAGTCTACTTCTTGCCAAAATGAAGCCAGAGATTCAAGAGATCCAACAAACTGCGTTCGTAATTCAACAAGGTATCCCATGGATTGAAGTGCATTAACCGTTGGAATTACATGTGAATGAAATCCTTTGAAATCCCGGTCTGGATTTCCTGTCCATCCAATTACAAAAACTTTCTCTTTTTGCCGAATATTATCAAAAAACAAAGCCTCGTCATAACATAAATTAGCAAAAACAATAGGATGCTTGAAGAACTTGGAATAGATAGCCTCGACGGAGGGCGAACCTATCAATAAAGCATCACAATCGTGCAAAAATTCTTCAATGAAGGCCTCTTTTGAAATATACTTATCAAGTACCACACCTTTTGGAGGAAATTGTTCTGTATAAATTCCCTTAACTATTTTTCGGGCTTGTACATGATCAAAATCGCCGTCCCTATCCATGTAATAATCCAAAAATAAAACCATATCATAGGTGTTATCCTTCCGAATCCTCCGAAATTGTCCGTCGCCATTATACGACAATAGTCCAAGTTGATTTAAACAATTAATTATTCGATATACCAGTCCTTTTAACAAGACCGTTTTATGAAATGGGATTGTTTTTTTTAATATCCTTGGTGCAACATGGTGGCTCTTCACCTCAAAGTCTGAGGAGACTTTCGAATTTTCATTAGGATTATAAATGGTATAATCGTAATAAAAATTGTAGCCTTGAACCTTGGAGCGAACAAACGTAATGATGTTATGAAACGCCCAACCCGGCATATCCCCAACCATCAAGATATTCGGTTTTCTAGTCACTTTGCAGGTACTCCTTTAACAGTAACTCCCGCAGGAACATCTTTTGTTACCACTGCTCCCGCTCCTATGATAGCTTGTTCGCCGATTGTTACACCTGGCAGGATCTGTGCTCCCATGCCAATAAACACCTCGTTTCCAATTGTGCAGCGTCCGGCAATAGAAACGCCGATACAGATTTCACAAAACGAACCTATTTTGGAATCGTGATGAATTCCTGAACGCGCATTTACCAAGGAACCTTCACCAATTGTAACATTAGGACCAATGTAGACACCTGACATAATATTTAATCCTTGACCTAATAAAGTATTTAAAGAACTCACTTGGGCAGACGATGAAATGACAGATGCTGGAGTGCGTTGACCACAAAACTGTTCGTATAATTTCCGTCTTAACGTTGGACCACCAACACCAAGTACGAATGATTCCATAGGTAATTGATCACGCTCATGGTAAACCGTAAAACCGAACAATTCATTCACATGCACATTAATTTCATCATAAAACGCACTGATCGAGTGATTCGCAAGTTTTAGTTCATTTAATACTTCTAAGGCATGTCCTCCTGCACCTATAATTATCATGTGTTCTAACTTAAAAATTATTAATAATCGAGGCAATGCCCTTCCCTTCATGTTCACTCAAACCATAAAATAAGGGTAAACATAAAATCCGGGAAGATACCGAAGATGCAATCTCGCAGCTGCTTTGTGGGACATACGGTAAATTGGTGAGCGACGGATAAAAATATCTGCGCGGAAAAACCTCTATATCTTGTAAGGATTTTTGCATTTCCATTAATTCAATTTCAGATTCAAACAACACGGGATAATATGCTGAATTCCAATTTGTTTCTTTTCTAATTTTAATTCGTGAAAGTCGATCAGTTTTTAGGTTGTCATCGTAGTACGCCACTACTTTACTTCGTTCTTTTAAAATCTCTTGCATATACGGTAAAACTGCCATGCCCATGGCTGCCTGTAATTCACTCATCTTCCCATTGATTCCGAGTCCATGAAATGCCAAGGGTCCGTCGTGACCAAAATTATGACTATAATAAAGCTGATGAAACAAGGCTTGATCTTTGCAGAAAAGGGCTCCTCCTTCTCCGGTATGGAATAATTTCGTTGCATGAAAACTACAGGTAGTTACATCCCCATATTCAAAAATACTTTTTCCCTTGTAGTTAACTCCGAACGCATGCGCACCGTCATAGATTACTTTTAGCTTGTGCTTGTTAGCAATTCGTTCAATTTCTTCTACGTTACAAGGATTCCCGAATACGTGAGTCGCTAGTATACAGGTGGTTTTTTCCGTAATCGCCTGTTCGATTTTTGTCTCATCAATGGTTAGATATTCCGGGTGAATATCCACAAATACGGGTGTGCAACCCTCCCAAACAATGGTAGAGGTAGTCGCTACATAGGAGAAAGGCGTGGTAATAACCTCCCCACCCTGCGCCAAGCATTTAATCGCAATCTGAATGGGAATGGTCCCATTGTTCATGAGAAGGATTTTGGCTTGTTCGAGCTGCAGATACCCCGTGAGTTTATCCTCTAATTCCAAAACCAATTCGCCCCGATTCGTCAACCAACCGTTGTTGTAGGCACGTTGCACTTGCGCCGTGTATTCCTCCAATGGGGGCAAAAACGATTTAGTAACGGGAATCATGAATTAATTTTAAAATCTATATTCGGTCGAACAAATCCAGGATATTTACCATGCCAATTGGTATTTTCTCGTTCTTCTTCTACCTCAAAAGTTAATACCTCTTCAAAGTTAAACAGCGGCTTTGCGGTATTTTGAACCAGCATGAAAGATACATAGAATACTCCAGTATTTAACAACTCCTTCGGAATAACACATCGCGCATAATGAAGACCTACACCAAGTGTAGGTGGAGGTAATTGGGTAATCACATTGAACACACATTCTCCGGTTGCCGCATAGAGATGCAGGCTAAGATTTGCGACTAAATCATCTACATAATTCCAAAAACTGATATTTATTTCCAGGGAGCTTTTTACCGTAATTATCGATTTACCGTCTTCACGAATTGGTTTAAGCTCAATCGATCTTAAACGTGTAAATTCATTGCCTGGCGCTTCAAGTTCTGTGTAGGTATGTCCCCAGTCTGCTTTATTTCGGTTATTTAGATAAGTTTCTATTACTTGAGAAGGACTACCTTCTGAAACAATGGTACCATGCTCCAAAAGAAGGGCTCGAGAACACAGGTTCTTTACAGCTTCCATGTTGTGACTCACAAAAAGAACCGTTCTTCCATTACTGGCCACATCTTTCATTTTCCCGATGCATTTTTTTTGAAAATCTACATCCCCCACAGCCAACACTTCATCTACAATTAAAATCTCTGGTTCAAGATGTGCAGCCACAGCAAAAGCCAAGCGCACATACATTCCTGATGAGTAGCGTTTGACAGGGGTATCAATATACTTTTCGACGCCACTGAAGGAAACAATTTCATCAAATTTTCTAGCAATCTCTTTTTTCGTCATCCCCAAAATAGCTCCATTCAAGTAAATGTTTTCCCTTCCTGTAAGCTCGGGATTAAATCCTGTACCAACCTCTAACAAGGAGGCTACGCGTCCGTTTAGCGTTATTATTCCTTTTGTTGGCGAAGTCACCTTAGAAAGGATTTTTAACAGGGAGCTCTTCCCTGCCCCATTCCGTCCGATGATGCCAAGTACTTCCCCTTGATTTACGGTAAAATTAAGGTCCTCAAGTGCCCAAACAAAATCACCTTTCCCTTGCATGGTTCGATCGTTTGTTTCTGTGATTACCTCATACGGATCAGCCTTTCCTCTTACCTTATGCCACCAACGATTTACATCCTGAATTAAGGAACCAGTACCAACTTGTCCCAGTCGATATTGTTTATATAAATGTTCTACCTTAATGACCTCCATGTGTTCCAACTATACTGTATCCATAAAGGACTGTTCGATGCGATTAAATACCAAAATACCTAAGACCAAAACCACCAAGGTAAAACCGGCCGTATAAAGTAACCCGTATACATCGAATTGACCAATGCCATAGATTGAATACCTCACATTCTCAAAAATTGCTGTTAATGGATTATACCTTAACACCTGATTTATCCTACCGCTAGTAAAAGATAAAGGGTAAATAATCGGCGTTGCATACATTAACAACTGCACTCCAAACGTAAGTAAAAAACTTAGATCCCGATATTTTGTGGTTAAAGCAGAAAACAAAATCCCAAGTCCTAAGCCTAAAAATGCCATGAGCATCACGTAAAAAGGAAACAAAACAAGGGTCCAGTCCATGGAAATCTGTTGTTTCCCGCTCAAGCTAAAGATACCGATCAATATAATGAGAAGTACAAGTTGGATTAATAATTTGAACAACCCAGAAATCACAATGGAAATTGGAACGGTTAAGCGCGGGAAATACACCTTTCCAAATAAATTTGCATTGGCAATGAAGGTTCCTGATGTTTTAGTAAAACATTCAGAAAAATAGCCCCATATGGTTAATCCGGTGAAATAAAACAAAAATTGATGCACACCCTGAGTAGGAATTGAAGCAATCATTCCAAAAACAACATAAAACATTAAGGCCGTAAGTACGGGTTGAATTATAAACCAAAGGGGACCGAGAATGGTTTGTTTGTATTGTGCAACAAAATCTCTTCGAACAAACAAAAGAATTAAATCTCTGTAACCCCACAATTCGTGCAAGCGAACATCAAAAATACCTCGCTTTGGGGTAATCACCTCGATTTTACGCAACGATTCCATCTACCAATCTCCTAAATGTATGAGGACAAAGGTACGCTTTATAAAACAACATGTAACCAAGCCCTTGGGTATTCGAAGAAATGCGACCGATGAACGAGTAAATATTCAATATCGTTGAAGATGTATTCAACGGGCGCACTAGCTAGCCAATTATTTCTTATTTTTGGAAGGATGCATGGAATGTTTCACCTAAGACTATTTCACCTTATTCTGATCGTTTCTTCAGGGATAGGATGCTATTATGCGCAACCTTTGAGTGGTATTTTACCCAAAAACCAATCGAATCTTAGCAACTTCAACGTATCTTTTCAATGGAACAGCGCTCCAAACACTGTTAATTATCGGGTTCAATTTGCGAGCAACAATACCTTTAGCAGTAATTATACGCAATCTCCGCTTACAAACCTCACCACTTGGAGTTCATTCGTTCCAGCTCAAGGCACATATTATTGGCGTGTAAAAGCATACACAGCAAATGATTCCACCTGCTCACCAACGTACACGTTCTCGTATTTTACCCCATCCACTTTAAATTCCACCAGTTTATGGTTGAAAGCGGATGCAGGTGTCACCCCAGATGCAAATAATAAAGTTCAACAATGGACCGACTTGAGCGCGAACTCGTATGTTATGAGTCAAAATCTGGCAGCAAAAAGGCCCACCGTAGTAAATAATTCGGTTAATGGTTATCCAAGTATTAGTTTTGCTGGAGCTCAAGTATTGAGTGGTGGAGACATCCTTGACCTTGCGTTCAATTCTCGTGCGATGTTTGTAATCGGGAAAATGGCGGCCTCAAATCAAACGTTGCTCGCTAAATCAAAAGCAGCAAATGCTACCTTCCGATACGGAATCATAAAAGATGGTGCGAATACAGCTTTCCTATTTCAAAGCGACAACAATACCAGCAATTATTCAGCCCTTAATACAACGAATTTTGCCTTATATAATGCGTTTGTAAATCGAACCACTGCCAAGAATCACCTGGATGTAAATAATTCCTCTTTAGGCATAAGTTCTTTTAACAGCAATCTGCTTTTTGAATCTAATTTTCGTTTTTTAATTGGTGCATACAACAATGCAAACGACGATGGCGAACTACTTTTTTTAAACGGAAATATTTGTGAGATAATCTTTGCCGACACCAACGATTCCTTGGAAATTCAAAAAATCAAGAACTATTTAAAATTCAAATATACGCCGGTATTTAATTTAGGCAGTGATATTAACATAAGTAATGGATTTTGCCCACAATCCATAACAGCACCTGCGGGGTACACAAATTATCAATGGAGTACCGGCGCAACCACTGCCAGCATTTCAGTGAATCAATCAGGATCCTATTGGGTTTCAGCCAATGATGCTTTCGGATTCAAATGGACCGATACTATTTTAGTAAAATTCCCCACGATCGCTCCTCCTCCAAGCAATGCAATCTGCTCAAACAGTTCTATTTCATGGAATACAGGATTGGGTGCTGGATTTACGCACCTTTGGAATACTGGATCCACTGCAAATCAACTACCGATTACTCAAAGCGGAACCTACAGCGTGCAAGTTACAGGCGCAGGTGGATGTGCTTCCCCAACACAACAGGCCACCTTCACGCTTGACGCTTACCCCTTGACAGCTTCCCTCGGAAACGATACCTCCTTGTGTATTGGCAATGCGGTGTCGCTACAGCAAGGCGCGCAACAAACCATTTCCTACGCATGGAATAACGGAAGCACCGGAAGCTCCTTCCCTATTACTAGCACAGGAATGGTTATGATTTCTTTGACGTCAACGAATATTAATGGATGTGTTGCGCAAGACACGATACTGGTCAATGTGAACGGAACAGCCCCAACGATAAACCTATCCCTTCCAATTACCTATTGTACCAATAGCTTATTTCAAGGTTCAAATCAATCCAGTGTCCCATTACCTGCTACCATAACAAGTCAGGCATGGAGCTTTTCCAATGGAATTCAATTAAATGGAAACACGGTTCAAACTACCTTCCCTAGCATAGGATGGATCTATGGCTCAATCGAGGTTACTGCAAGTGATAATTGCAGTTCGTTAGATACCTTCTCCTTTTATGTTCAGGTGCCTCCAACCTTAAACATACAACACAGCGGATCATGTAATAATGAGCTTATCATATTTCAAGCAAGCGACCTAAGCGGTAATCAACTCAGCACCTATGCTTGGGATTATCTTGGAGGTATAGTAGATACAGACAGCATTGGAAGCCACATGTTTAGTCAAGCCGGATTGAATCAAATTGCTTTGGTGGCGCAAAACACCTTTGGATGTTCCGACACGGCACAATATACATTCAACGTATCAGCAGCACCGAGTTCAATATTCACAATCAACAATAGCTGTGAACAAACCATAACTGCTCCTGTAAACGCAAGTATTGCAAACGACAGCACAGGCATTCAATCGATGCTGTGGGATTTTGGAAATGGTTCAAATTCTACAGCAATCAATGCTCCTTGTTTTTATGCTAGCTCCGGGAACTATTCAGTTTCATTGATTTGTTATGCAGGCAATGGGTGTACGGACACAAGTACTCAAGTGGTCACAATTCATCCGATGCCCGATTTAAATTGGAACGTAGCACCTGCATGTAAAGACAATCCCACGGTGTTTTCAAGTTCAAGTACTATATCGAATGGTAGCATTGACAGCACCTTTTGGTTGGTCAATCTACAATATCCATTTACTGGAATTGACGGGCAATACTCTTTTACCACCTTGGGGATTCAGTTTTTAACACTTTCCGCAGTTTCGAACATGGGCTGCCAAGCCGATACACTAATTCAGGTTAATGTAAATCCTGGACTAAGTAGCAGTTTTGTTTATGAACCAGCCATTTGTGTTGCCGGCGACGAATTAGAACTCAACTCCACTGCTGCGGGTGTGAATCAAATCAATTGGATCGTCAATGGGATCTCATATCTCGATACAAACGCAATTAATTATACCATACCTGACTCACTTGTTGGTGAACTTATTTCAATATACAGCATTACAAGTAACCCATACGGATGTCAGGACACCACGCTCACCTTGATTCCTGTGAATGAAGCCATTCTTGATATTGGCGTCAAACAACTTTACTTAGGAAGTCAAAATGGACAAGCAATCATAGGCTGTGAACTTCAAAACCTTGGTACTGTGCCAATTCTTGGTGGGAGCTTATTTTTATCCGTTTCAGGCATTCCGCGATTAAGTGGTTCATTTACAGATACTATATTGCCTAACAATACTTTTTATTATGTATTCGAAAATAGCCCAGCATTAGATGGGATATCCCAAAACCAAATAGAAGATTTCCTCTGTGTTAAAGTGGATCTATCTGCCGTTCACTTAATCCCAGAACTGACACTAACTAACAACAACGCGTGTTTACTTATTGAAGAAGGTGATTTTTCTGTAAGCCCTATTTCACCAAATCCATTGGAAGACCTCGGGGAATTCGCTTTAATACTCAGAGATTCAAGCGAAGTGAGCATTGAAGTGCTTGATCTCATGGGAAAACGATGTTATTATACTGAGGAAAGTTTGGAATCAGGTTCACATTTTCTATCCTTGAACACCGTAAGCTGGAGAAAAGGAACGTACTTTCTTCGTGTAAAGGTTGGTGCCGAATTTAAAATTTCACAATTCATTAAAATTTAGTGCGAGAATTTTGGCACAATGTCTGATATTTGCACTGAAAAATATTCCTATGAAGTCATTTCTATTGTTTTCTTTGCTGTTTATTTCTTGCTACCAAGCGAACGCGCAAACTGAAATAAGTAAGTCTCAAAAAATCCTTAATAAGCTATCAAAAAAAATGAAGGGCTTAAAGTCCTTTTCTTTAGAATATAGCGCCAACATAAAAAATGAGGAAATGGGTCAGAATGATGATTATACGGGTAAAGGTTGGGTGAAAAACAGTAAATATTATGCTACCTATGGTGACAATACCATCATTTGTAACGGAATAAAAACCTGGACGATTATTGCAAAAGATAAAGAGGTATATGAAAGTGATAATTCGGATGATGAAGATGGAATCAATCCGAAGAAGTTAATGACAATTTGGGAAACAGGATTTAAAAACAAATATATTAAACAGGATAAAATCAGTGGTGAAACCGTTGATGTAATTGATTTGTATCCTAAAAATCCAAAAACGGCGGATTACAATACGATTGTTATTTACATTTCCAAATCAAAAAACGAACTTAAGAAAGCGGTAATGAAATCTAATGATGGAACCGTCATGACATACTCCGTAACTAAATTCACATCAAACCCAGAGGTTAAAGACACAAAATTTGCGTTCGACAAGAAAAACTATCCGGGGTATAAAGTGATCAAGAACTAACGCTTCAAGGCGCGATCCATTTCTCGTTGATCATCTTTCATTTTAAGGTCGTGGCGTTTATCGTGTAATTTCTTACCTACAGCACAAGCGATTTCTACCTTAACCCAACCCTTATCAGACAAAAACAACTTAAGCGGAATCATTGTATTTCCCTTTACCTTTAGAAATTTCTCAATGCGATTAATTTCCTTTTTATTGAGTAGCAATTTCCGATCAGCTCTTGGCTTGTGATTAAAAAACGAACCGTTTTCATATTCATTTACGAACATGTTACGGATCCATACTTCCCCTTCATGAAAGATACAATAGGCTTCTAAAATACTAGCCTTACCGTTACGGATGCTTTTAATTTCAGTACCAGAAAGTACAATACCTGCTAGAAAGGTGTCTTCTAAATGATACTCAAATCGGGCGCGTTTATTTTTAATATTTAATTGTGGGGCGGCCATAAAGCAAAAGTACGCAAAGCGAAACGAAAATAACTACATTTGTTTCATGCAAATCCCATCTAAATACCTTGAACAAGCAACAGAACAGTTGGCAACACTTCCAGGTATCGGGAAACGAACTGCGTTAAGGCTTGCATTACATTTACATCGAAGAGATGGTGAAGAAATTAAAACCTTTGTAGAGGCACTCATTCAACTCAAGACACAAACCTTCGCATGTACACAGTGTGGTAATATTTCTGACACAGAGACCTGTTCAATTTGCTCCAATGAACGCAGGGCAAATGATGTAATATGTGTAGTTGAAGATGTGCGAGATATCATGGCCATTGAAAGTACGGAAACATTTAAGGGGCGCTATCATGTGTTGGGTGGAATTATTTCACCAATGGATGGAATTGGTCCTCAAGACTTGAATATTGACTCATTGGTAGAGCGCAGTAAAAACCCAGAAATTACCGAAATTATTTTTGCTTTGAGTCCTACCATGGAAGGTGATACAACTAACTTTTATTTGTTTAAGCGAATAGACCGTGATGGTTTGGTTATCACGACCTTATCTCGCGGTGTTTCGATAGGTTCAGAATTGCAATATGCGGATGAACTTACGCTCGGTAGATCCTTACAACAGCGGCAAGTATTTAAATTGAACGTTTAAGCCAACGGCGAACAACCACATATTTAAAAAAACGTCCACCAAAACCAACAAAAATGGCTGCAAAAATCCATCCAGCCATTCGATACAATACCACATCATCCAATTCAAAATAAAAGAATCGGATGAAATCAATCATAAGTAAGCCAGCCAAAATAGACACCCATGTAGGATACTCGGTCGCCAATACTCGAATACCGTCCATCGGATTAACTGAAGCCTTAAACCTTAGCGGATTCATATAAAAAGCGGGTGTTTCCCTACTCCATGTGTTATATGCTTCACCGAACTTATTTCTTAAAAATTCCGCTTCAGATTTAATGATAATATACAGCATAAGGACAGAAAACAGGAATATCCCAGCAGTAAAAATCAAATTATTAAAACGAATGCATATTCCAATCCATATTAGAAAACTCCCCATGTACAGGGGATGCTGCGTAACAGAATACAACCCGCTGGTATTTAAGGAATGTGCTACTTGTTCATGCCGATTTCTGCCCGATGTATGCGGATTTTTTTGCGCAATGACCCAAGCCCTTATGGCGATACCAAAAAGTATAAGTAGCGAAGAAATCACCTGAACAATAATCATCGAATTCTCCGGATACAAAGGGTATTTAATCCAAAAACTTAAAGGAATAAGAATTACTAAAAAAACAAGAGGTAATTGTCCGCGAAATCGAAAAAAAAATCCCCCAAGGGATTGAAAATTAGGCATTGAACGGTAACTAATTAATTTGTATATTGCAGGATAAAACCAAAGATAACACGCTTTTTCCTAACCTGATGAAAGAAAAATTTCAAATCGAGCAATTGCTCAAAACTTCTCCGAAGATTCTGGATTCAAAATTAACTACAGTGGAAGGGTTAAGCGAATGGTTTGCAGACGATGTCAATATTCGAAATGGCCAATATTTTTTCATGTGGGACGGTTATGAAGAAGAAGCCGCACTGCTAAGCCACAAAGCCAATCAACATATTCGCTTTCAATGGCAAACAGACATCGATGAAGAACTTGACACCTACTTTGAGCTTGCCTACTCTCTTGACCCTATGACGCAAGCCATTATATTAACCATTACTGATTTTGCTGAAGCCGGTGATAAGGACAGCAGCATCTTAATGTGGGAACAACAACTTCAAAAACTACGCAGGCTTATCGGTGCATAATTATTCAATTAGTAGCCCTATTTTTGTAAAAAAATTAGTTTTTGAAACGCTTATACCTGTTTAGTATTCGGTCGTTCATTGGCCCATTTCTAATTACCTTGGTCATTTCCATGTTCATCCTGATCATGCAATTTTTCTGGGTGTACATAGACGACCTCATGGGTAAAGGCTTAAGCATTTGGGTTATCCTTGAACTGCTTTTTTATGTTTCGGCCAGCTTAATTCCCTTGGCCCTTCCGCTTGCCATCCTACTCTCCTCTTTAATGACCTTTGGAAACATGTCAGAAAATAACGAATTGACGGCATTAAAATCTAATGGATTCTCGCTGGTGCGAATCATGCGCCCCCTGACAGTAGTTGTTTTGTTCATTGCCGGCTTCACGTTTTACTTCGCGAATTATGTAATCCCCGTTTCTAACTTAAAATGGCATTCACTGATCTATGATATACAAAACACAAAGCTTTCCTCGCTGATCGTTCCGGGGGTTTATACAACCGAAATTGATGGGTATGCAATCAAGGTAAACAAAGGAAAAGACAGCAGTTTTACAAATATTACCATTCACGACCACACGGAACCGAATGTACTTAAAACAGTTAAGGCGAAATATGCTAAAATCTATCGTTCAACCAGTGGAAACTATTTGTTTTTCGATCTAAAAAAAGGCACTATCTATGAAGAATTAGAATTGGAAAACGGGGAGATTGGTCCCAATGGAATGCCCTTAGTTGGAAAAATAAGTTCTCACCCGGACCGTATTTCCACCTTTGAACGAGCAACATATAAGATGAATGTTACAGGCTTCAGTTTGAAGCGTTCGGACGAGGAAATATTCCAAGACAAATATGAAATGATGAATGTGTTCCAAATTGGAAGAGCAACGGATTCAATTCAAAAACGCAGGGCGACCTTAGACAGCACCTTTTTAGCCAGCATTAAAGGAAGTTTCGCCACCTTCCACGTGATTGACAAGAAGATAAAATCGATGCCTAACATTGATCCGGGTATACAAACACCTCCCGTTGAATATATGGCTTTTTCATCCATTCCATTGGCAGAGAAGAAAGTACTCATGCAGGATGTTGTCACTAAACTGTATCAGATTAATGAAAACGTTCGAAATCAGGAAACCTTTATGGAAACCTTAGGGCATGAAGAAGATCAGTTTTGGATTGAATTTCACAGGAAATTCGCCCTGACCTATGCCATTATTGTGTTGTTCTTTGTAGGTGCCCCATTGGGTGCACTCGTGAAAAAAGGTGGCTTTGGAGCTCCAGTTGTAATTGCCGCACTCATTTTTATGATCTATTTTATCATACTTAGCATCGGAGATAACTTAGCGGATACCTACGTAATTTCTCCATGGTTGGGCATGTGGCTTTCAGGCATGTTCTTCACTCCTATTGCAATTCTCGTAAGCTACACGGCAAATAACGACATACCCTTAGCCAGTTTTGAAACATGGAAATCCTGGATGAAACGATTAAGGAAGCGGGCATGAAACGCGTACTTTACATAACGCAAAAGCCCCACAACCCCGTGGTTGATGGCGGAACACAAGCCATTGCATCGTGCTATTTTCTTTTAAGTAAATGCAAAGACATAGCGCTCACCTATGCTCCAATCTGTACGCCAAAACATCCCGGTAATTTTTCGGAAGTTGATCATGCAATCAACCTAATTCCACTCCGCATAGAACCAAAGATCTCTCTGAAGGTCCTAATGAAATCCTTTTCATACCCTATGAACGTGCTTCGATATACACATTCGAATGCCTTATCTATCCTCCAATCGGAAGACTCAAAAAACCAGTTTGAAGTTGTCATCTGCGACGGATTTTATGCCCTATCAATCATACCTCGAACTTGGTTTACATCGAAGCAGGTCATTTACCGTTCGCACAACCTGGAGTATGAGCATTGGAAACAACGCGCAATGCTTGGACCTTGGTATCTGCGATGGTTTTATAAGCGAATAAGTCGTCAACTTTATGCACTCGAGCAAACGTTAGTGAACGCTTGCAGCCATATACTATGTATTTCGCATGAGGAAACAAGGCAGTTAAGTCAATGGAATAAAAATACACGAACGTGGTATCCACGGATTAATTCGAAACAAGCAAAAACAGAGCACTTAGCGCATGATAAACGCATTGGATTTGTAGGGAACTTTGAATGGATCCCAAACCTTGACGCCATGAAGTGGTTTATTCACAGTATTTGGCCAATCATATTAAACGAACAAGCATCCGCAACGCTTGAAATTGCCGGAAAAGGTTCAGAAGTATTCAATAACCCATCGCTGCAAATCGAAGGAATTGGATTTGTAGATTCCCTGGATGAATTTTACTTGCGTCAACGCATAATTATAAGTCCTTTAAGGTATGGAACGGGCCTTAACATGAAAATATTAGAAGCCTTGTCTTATGGAAAGGTAATCGTTAGCACCTCTGCCAGCATCCAAGGATTTGAGGATAAATCACCTTTTATTATTGCAAATACATCTAGTGATTTCGCTAAATGCGTGATTGAAATGCTAGAAAACAACGCTGATCGGCTAAATAAAGAAGTCGAAATCTCAGCATATGTCAACAAGGTTTTTGACGAAAAATCGCTCTTAAATGAACTTGAACAACGCATTCATGGATAAGCGCCCCACCCTCGTATTCATAGCCTCTAGGTTTCCGTATCCGCTGGAAAAAGGAGATAAATTACGAGCATTCAATTTATTGAAGGGTTTATCAAAAACACATCAAATCCATTTAATTGCCTTAAGCAACGAAGACATCAAAGAATCTTGGTATAACGAGGTAAAACCCTTTACATCAGAAATCACCGTACATAAGCTAAACCCTATACTTCAGTGGATTCGTATCATATTTTGTCTGTTCACAAATCAACCGTTTCAACTGGCTTATTTCACATCACTCAAGATAAAACGAAAGATTAAAAAACAATTAGCGGCACTCGCGCCAGACCATATTTTCTGCCAAATGATACGTCCAGCCGAGTATGTAAAGAATTATCATCATTGCAATAAAACCATCGATTACATGGATACGCTGTCCGTTGGAATGGAACGAAGGGCTCAAAAAGCCCCTTGGGCAACGCGTTGGATCTATAAAATGGAGGCACTACGCCTGAAAGAATATGAACAACGGATATTCAATTACTTTGAATTTCAAACCATGATTAGTCAGCAAGACGTGCATTACATTGCGCATCCTGACCAACGAAAAATTCACGTAATACCCAATGGAATCGATACCGATTTTTTCCACCCCATGAAAGGCTCGGAAGCTGCTTTTGATCTCGTATTTGTTGGTAATCTTTCCTATGCTCCTAACATCGATGCCATGCAGTGGTTTGCAGCGCATGTATTGAAGCACGAACCGAATTGGCGGCTACTTATTGCAGGGGCTAACCCGTCTGGGGCTTTTATACAATCCTTAAAAAAATATCCTAATATTTCCGTTGAAGGTTGGCAACCTGATATTCGTACCGCGTATGCACGAGGAAAGGTATTTATTGCACCCATGCAAATCGGTACTGGAATGCAGAACAAACTCCTTGAGGCAATGGCTATGGGAATTCCTTGTATAACTACCCCCTTAGCAAGTGAAGCGCTTGCCGTTGTTTCCGGGGAGGATCTACTGGTTGCACGAAACGCAGAAGAGTTTTTAGAACACATTCGTTTCCTACTTAAGAATCAAGAAAAGGCAGAAGTCATCGGATTGCAAGGAAGAACAACGGTAAAAAAAATCTATAGTTGGGAAGGTGCGATTAGCGCACTAGATGCCTTGCTTATTCCCCCGCGTTAAATCGTTTGAAATGCTCGTATTTATCCTTGATATAGGTTATTAGCTCTAATTCTGAAGCTGTTTTCAAAAAATCAACATCCAGGTTCAAAAACAACAAAAAGGCATCGAAATCAGCTTCTGGAAGATCTATTATGTCATAGGCAACATACAAGCGCAAGAGCTCTTGAACCACTTTGCGTTGGTCATCTCGATATACTTGCTCAGCAATCCAACGTTTATTTTGTTCTTTTTTAGAAAACGCCTGATACAGGGCTGTAATTGGACTTTCCAGGATGTTTATTCCCGAGACCATTCGTGTATCTACCATAGCCAAGGCTGCACGCTCCTCTTTAATTTGCTCCAATGTTTTTAAAGGTTTCACTACAACTTCTGCAACTTCTTGTGGAAGCCGATCAATATACGCTAATACTTGACATTGGCAATTAGAATCCGGAGTTACAATAAATTCATAAATCGGGTATTGCTTAACTGAAAGCGCAATGCGTTCCAACGCTAACCCATACACGCTGAATGAACCGTTGGGTTGACCAAAACTCGCTTTTCCGCTGCTTCGATTTACGACCATTAAATTGTAAAAACTTTGCGGACGTAACGAATCGATAACTCTACCTCGAATTAACACCTTATCGCATTGAGCCTGAATCAAGGAAGACAGGCATAACGCAGCACAAAGTAAAATGGCATTAAAGCTTTTCAAAATACCAATTGAAATTTAAGGTCAACATCAAATAAATGGGAATGGCAAACAATAAAATCCATGAGATAAACAAGGCGATTTTACCGACCAACCCTAAATCTTTATGAATTGGAGCAATTAACAGTTCACTCACGTGAGAAGCTAAAATAGTATTTCCTTCGTCAATTGAAAACTGATCCAATTCAGCCAGTATCGGTTTGTCTTTTATTAGAACTTGTTTAATCATGTGATAATCTCGGTTGGACAACTCCTCATAAGTTGAAATATAATTCACGTGTAACTCATTTAGCTCTTTCCGAAGTTGATAATTCTTTTGCATGGCTCGAACCCTTATGCCCATTAAAAAACCAAATCCTGCAACGAGCCAATCCTCCATCAAGAATCCGACCACAATAAGCGTTAACGAAGAAATCAAGGCAAAAATCATTAAATACAAATCACGCTGACGGATAACGATTAGTTTTAAAATCTGTCCACCATCCAGGGGGTCGATGGGTAGTAAATTAATCGCATTAACAAAAATGAAAATAAACGAAAGCAACAAGAGCCAATCCATCTGATAAACGCCACTCAGGTAAAGTCCGATTGAACCTAATATGATTCCAGGAAAGGGTCCAAAAACAACCACCAATAAACTTTCTGTTTGCGAATAACGCTCCTTGCTACCTTGAACAAATGCTCCCATTAGGGGGATAAAAAGCATTCTAACATTTTCATAATTGAATCGTTTCATCATACTAAAATGACCAAACTCATGCACAAGTAAAACCAACACTAAAAAAAAGACAAAATCAGCACGGTCACTGTACAGGCTCAAAAAAACGGCAATAAACAAAACGATAGTAAAAACTGTAAGCCCCCAATTACTTCGCACTACCTGTTTTTGAAGTTGCGGTTTTTCAGGGTATAATTCAAATTCAGCCATTAATTAGCGAAGGTTTTTCATTTGCCCCATCATACTCGCCATATTTCTTGGATTGCTCATCATTTTCATCATCTTACGCATGTCTTCAAACTGCTTAATGAGCTTATTTACATCTTGTATGGTGGTGCCACTTCCATTGGCGATTCGTGCCTTTCTGGAAGGATTTAAAATAGCGGGCATTTCTCGTTCTTTAGGGGTCATTGATCGAATAATGGCCTCAACGCCTTTGAACGCATCCTCAGGAACATCCACATCCTTCATTGCTTTTGACATTCCGGGAATCATTCCCATCAAATCCTTGACATTCCCCATCTTTTTGATTTGCTCCAACTGCCCTAAGAAATCATTAAAATCAAACTGATCTTTCATGATTTTCTTTTGCAACCTTCGCGCCTCCTCCTCATTGAACTGCTCTTGCGCCCGTTCAACTAAGGAAACAACATCCCCCATCCCAAGAATACGATCTGCCATTCTGGACGGATAGAACACATCCAAGGCATCCATTTTCTCACCAGTACCGACAAATTTGATGGGCTTATTTACAATAGACTTGATCGATAAGGCTGCACCGCCACGCGTATCTCCATCTAATTTAGTCAATACTACCCCATCAAAATCAATGCGCTCGTTAAATGCTTTCGCAGTATTCACAGCATCTTGTCCAGTCATGGAATCTACTACAAACAACGTTTCTGAAGGCTGAATCGCCGCTTTGACTTGCGCAATTTCATCCATCATCGCTTCATCAACTGCTAAGCGCCCCGCGGTATCCACGATAACCACATTAAAGCCTTTTGACCGTGCATGAATAATTGCTTTGGTTGCAATAGATACAGGACTCTTCTCTTCCCGATCAGAAAATACTTCAATGCCTAATTGTTCACCTAGAACATGCAATTGGTCAATCGCAGCTGGACGATATACGTCGCACGCAACAAGTAGTACATTTTTACCTTTTTTTGACTTTAGATAGCTTCCGAGCTTTCCAGTGAAGGTTGTTTTACCAGAACCTTGAAGTCCCGACATTAAAATGATCGCAGGGTTTCCTTTAAGGTTGATTTCAGCCTCGTTCCCCCCCATTAATTCAACTAATTCCTCATGACAAATTTTAATCATGAGTTGTCCCGGAGATACGGCGGTTAAGACATCCCTTCCAAGCGCTTTTTCTTTGACTGTATTCGTAAACTGTTTCGCTGTATTGAAGCTAACATCGGCATCGAGTAAGGCACGACGAACCTCTTTCAAGGTTTCAGCGACATTAATTTCTGTAATTTGACCTTGACCTTTCAGGACTTTGAACGCACGTTCAAATTTATCCGTTAAATTTTCAAACATAATCTAAAGCTATTGAAGCCACAAAAATAAGGAAATGTAAGCAAAAACCGAAGATTAATCTTCGATTAGGGCCGGTTTAGCCAATTTAGAATGACGTTTACCGTATCCGAAGTAAATAACCAACCCAAGGGCTAACCATATGAAAAAATACAACCAATTTTCAGCTTTGATTTCACTCATCATGTACAAACAACTTAAGAGTCCGAGCAAGGGAATCATAGAAAGATTTTTAAGCACGGTCATAACCGTAATAAAGATGGTAAACAGAATAAAAATCCATGTTGGTATTTTATGGGCAAAATGCTTAAAGCCATACTGATAAAAATGCGACTTCGGTAAATTCAAAAACTTCAAGTCCTCAACTAAAGACATTTTCCCATGCAGTTCATAGTACTTATCAATGTTTCGTTTTGAAAATGAAAACGCTTCATTTTTATCTTGTATCAGGTGGTTTTTTAAGGCCATAATTTGATTTGGATTTAATCCTTCGATCATTTCAGCCTTAGTTTTTAATTGTTCTTTGTTGCTTACAAAATCCAAGGTTTGTTGTTTAAAGGCCGTAAATAACAAGACAATCGCTCCAATGAGCAGCACAGGCATGATATATTTCCCATTCAAATAGGGTGTTCTGAATTTACCACGAGGTATATCCGTTCTATTCTGCAACATGAGCACACCGCCACACACCAGCACAAAGGCAAATAAAGTACCAATGCTACAAAGATCGGTTACCATGGTTAAATTCATGAAAAGTGCGGGCACTGCAACCACAAAACCAACTACAATGGTAGCAAAGGACGGGGTCTTGTATTTTGGGTGAACCTTTGCAAATCGACTCGGCAATAAGCCATCTCGGCTCATACTCATCCAAATTCTTGGTTGTCCCATTTGAAATACCAAAAGCACTGAAGCCATTGCAACGACCGCACTTACTGAAATAATTCCGCTGAGATAGGATAAGTTAATCTTGGTAAATACAAAGGAAAGTGGTTCACCTACACGCAAGGTTTTGTAAGACACAACACCCGTTAAGACTAAGGCAATCGCAATGTATAAAATCGTACAGATAATAATCGCCCACATCATCCCGCGGGGTAAATCACGTTGCGGATCTTCGCACTCTTCAGCCGTTGTAGAAATTGCATCAAACCCAATGTAAGCAAAGAAAACCGCTGATACGCCTTTCAATACGCCCCCAATCCCCTTTGGGGCAAACGGATTCCAATTGGATACATCAATGTAAAATACCCCCACTCCGATCACCAATAAAATAACGGCTAATTTGACAATTACCATGGCATTCGAAGCGTTTCGACTTTCTTTAATGCCGCGATAAACCAAGGCCGTAATTAAAATGATAATGAATAACGCAGGCAAGTCTAAAATAACATGAAAGCCTAAAAACGTAGGACTTTGCTCGTAAGCGCTGTAGGCGGTTTGAATTGCCTCAGGTATATCTTTCAAAGATTTTCCGGATTCTAATAAAGTCATGGCTTGCTGATGCCCTTTAAATGCGGAGAAATAATCCATTTGAGACCACAGGGGAATATGGATACCATCAATTCCCATGGCCGCAATTTTTATATTACTGAGCATATCGGTGAAGTAATCAGACCATGAAATAGCTACTGTGATGTTACCAATCGCATATTCCATAATCAAAGCCCACCCAATAATCCAGGCAATGATTTCACCAAAGGCCACGTAGGAATAGGTATATGCACTTCCTGAAACAGGCACTATTGATGCGAATTCAGCATAGGCAAAAGCTGCAAATCCACAGGCAATTGCAGTGAATAAAAACAAGAAAATCACTGCGGGTCCGGCCTGGTAACTTGCCTCCCCGATGGTACTAAAAATTCCCGCGCCGATAATTGCTGCTATACCAAATGCAGTTAAATCCCTTACTTTAAGATGCTTTACAAGCGCACCATGTCCATCCGCTAATTGATTCGCTTCAAGTTGTTTTAAAATATCTGGTATTTGTTTTCTTCGAAATAGGG
>Ga0315899_10001388_pt1 | contig 27688 bp, 28 predicted proteins | sample LakEriMetagenome_2_FD_203518 | JGI IMG/M metagenome (GOLD analysis project Ga0315899, IMG submission 203518) | Freshwater fungal communities from buoy surface, Lake Erie, Ohio, United States - Buoy 4 MA112 | ecosystem: Environmental > Aquatic > Freshwater > Lake | place: USA: Lake Erie, Ohio... | reverse complement strand
TGGAGGTGGTGCCCGGCGTCACCGCCGGCATCGCCGCCCCCGCCTACTGCGGCATTCCGATCACCCACCGCAGCGCCGGCTCCAGCGTCACCTTCGTGACCGGCCATGAGGAGATCGACCGGGAACGCCCCGGCGTCGACTGGCGCGGGCTGGCGCGGAGCAGCGACGGCCTGGTGATCTACATGGGCCTGCACAACCTGCGCCGGATCGCCGAGGAGCTGCTGGCCGGCGGCCTGGCCCCCCACACTCCAGCGGCGGTGGTGCAGCAGGGCACGGTGCAGGGCCAACGTCTGCTGATCACCAGCCTGGAGGAGCTCGCCGACCGGGTGGAGGCCGAGGGTTTCGCCGCTCCCGCGATCGTGGTGGTGGGAGAGGTGGTGAACCAGCGGGTGGCGGCCTGCGCCCCGCCACTGGCCGCGGTGGCGATGCCGATCCCGTTCTGAGCCCGGATCACCTCCTGAACTGGCCTGTGGAAAGCGGGCTTCGGTAGCTGCCGACACATGCAGGAGTGCACACGGCTCGGTTCATTGGTCCATCTCCTTCGGCCTGGCGCCGCGCCCTCCATGACTGCCGCCCCCCTGCAGCACGAACCTGCACCCGCTGAGAGTGGTGCGCAGGCGTCGGGAATCGCACCGATGTTCGAGCTGATCCCCTATGAGAAGTTCCGCGATACCCCGGCCGTGCGCTTCTTCGACATCACCGTTGCCAACTCGAACGCCCGCGACCTGGTGATCCACAGCGGCCCGGCGATCTCGCCCCCCGACGAGGAGAGGACCGGCGCCTGGCAATTCTATCTCCACCCCCACCAGGAGGACAACCTGCTGGCTCTGCATGGCGGCCGCACGTTCTACCTGGTGAACTTCGGCTGGAACTACCCGTATCACATCGTGCGCCTCGAAACCGGGGGCGACATCCTGCGCATTCCGCCCGGCACGTTCCACCGCTCGGTATCCGATCCGGATGGCTCGGTGGTGCTCAACCAGGCCGTGCGCGAGCAGGGCGCCAGCGTCATGCGCGAGTTCCGCGTCTACAACAGCCGCCGCATTCCCCGCCTGTTCGCCACCACCTTCAAGACAGCGCCCCTGCCCAAGCTGCACGGTCTGAACTGGTGAGGTGGGGCGGCCACCAGCGCTGGGCGGCCGCGTTCAGCGCTTGCTGGCCGGGCGGCTGATGCCCGCCTGGGGAGCTGGCTCGGGGAGAGAATCCAGCACCTCGGCTTCGATGCCCCACTCGAACCGACTCTCCACCCCCGGCGGACCCGAGAAGGTGCCGGTGATCGCAGCGGTGAGTTCAGGCTTCGACGAGGTGGCCAGGGTGATGTAGCGGTCATCGATGATGCCCTTGCCACTCGGGTCGAACCCCCGCCAGCCCGCGCCCGGCAGGTACACCTCGGCCCAGGCGTGCAGGTCGAAGCGCTCGGGCCGGGGTTCCACCAGGTGGTAGCCGCTCACGAACCGGGCCGGCAGGCCCACGCAGCGGCAGGACTCCACCATCAGCATCGCCAGGTCGCGGCAGGATCCCACCCGTTCCTTGAGGGTGCGGCCGGCGGGCCAGGCCGGCCCCACGTGGCGCTGGGTGTACTTGACCCGGTCCTGGATGATCTCCACCAGCTGCTGCAGGAAACGCAGGGCGCGCTGGTCGCTGCCCATCAGGGCCTCCTGGGCCACGTCCACCGCCGCCGGATCGTGCTGACCATTGGGCAGCCAGCCCTCCAGCGAGCCCATCAGATCACCGTTCAGATGGCCCACCGGGTAGGGCAGCTGGGGCTCGTTCTCCTCCAGGCAGGCTCGCAGCAGGGGGGCCGTCTCCGTTTCCACCAGGGAGAGCGAGCGCACGCTGAAGTGGTCGGCCGCGCCGTTGAAGCGGGCCCGCAGGATCTCATCGCCGCTTGCCGCCACCAACGGGTAGAGCCTGCCGGGGGCCGGGCTGATCTCCACCTGGAAATCGAGCAGCCGCTGGAAGCCGTGGCCGCGCGGCTTCAGGCAGAAACGATGGGGCCCGAGCAGCACCGGAGCGCTGTAGTGGTAGGTGAAGCTGTGAATTACGCGGGCACGCATGCGGGGGCCGGCCTGGTGGCCGCATTGGCGGAAGAAACGTTGGCGGCCACGAAGTAACGATCCTCGATCAGCCTGTGCAGGCGGTTGAGATCGCTCTGCAGGGCGTCGGTCGCCTCATGCAGGCCGGCCCCGATCAGCTCGTCGATGCCGGTGTAGCTCCAGCGCGCCAGGGTGAGGCCGCTGAGGCATTCCAGGTCGTCGGGAGCTCCCGGCACCGCCCGGCCGCGCACGATCCGCAGGGTTTCGTTGATCCGCTCCAGGCAGTAGCGCACCGAGCGCGGGAACACCGGATCCAGGAGCAGGAAGCCGGCCACCGCCTTCGGGGTGATCACCTGCTGGCGCGATTGCCGGAACATCTGGTAAGCACCGGCGCAGCGCAGCAGCGAGATCCACTGCAGTTCGTCGAGCACGCCGCCCACCTCCTCGGGGCTGGGCAGCAGCAGGAAGTACTTCACATCGAGGATGCGGGTGGTCTTGTCGGCCCGCTCGATCAGCCGTCCCAGCCGGCTGAAGTGCCAGGAGAGGTCGCGGCTCAGGGTGGCATCGGTGATGCCGTAGAAGAGCTGGCAACCCCGGCGGATGTCGCGCAGCTGCTCCTGGGGGGGCTGGTTCCAGAAGTTCTCATCCTCCTTGAGGCTCCAGTAGATGCCGTTGATCTGCTCCCACATCTCGGTGGTGATCACATCCCGGATCTGGCGGGCGTTCTCGCGGGCGATCGCGATGCAGTTCACGATCGCGTTCGGGTTGTCGGGTTCCCGCACCAGGAACCGCACCACATCCTCGGGGCTGCCGTCGGGGCAGAGGCAGTCGAACAGCCCCCGGTCGCCGTTGGCGTCGATCAGCGGCAGCCAGGGCTCGGCGCTGCCCGGGGGGCAGTCGAGCGCCATGGCCTCACTCACCTCCACGAAGCGGGAGAGGTTCTCGGCGCGCTCCACGTACCGGTTGATCCAGTACAGGGAGTCGGCGACGCGGCTCAGCATGCGGCGCTCTCCTGGTGCATCCCCCAGCCTTCCATCCCTTCGCCGCCGTCGTCCACGATCCAGGTGTCCTTGCAACCTCCACCCTGGGAGGAGTTCACCACCAGTGAGCCCCGGCGCAGCGCCACCCGGGTCAGGCCGCCGGGGCTCACCCAGGCCTCCTTGCCCCGCAGCACGTAGGGCCTCAGGTCGACGTGGCAGGGGAAGAGCTCGCCCTCGCTGAGGGAGGGCACGGTGGAGAGCTCCAGGGTGGGCTGGGCGATGTAGTTGCGTGGGTCGGCGGTGATCTTCGCGGCGAATTCGGCGATCTCTGCAGGGGAGGCGTGGGGGCCGATCAGCATTCCGTAGCCCCCGGCCTCGGCCACGGCCTTCACCACCAGTTCGTTGAGGTGGGCGAGCACGTACGCCTGGTCGTCGGGCCGCTGGCACAGATAGGTGGGAACGTTGGCGATGATCGGTTCCGCTCCGAGGTAGTAGCGGATCATCTCGGGCACGTAGGCGTAGATCAGCTTGTCGTCGGCCACGCCCGTGCCCGGGGCGTTGGCGATCGCCACCCGGCCGGCGGCATAGGCGTCCATCAGGCCGGTCACGCCCAGCATCGAATCGGCGCGGAACACCGCCGGATCGAGGAAGTCGTCATCGATGCGGCGGTAGATCACATCCACCGGTTCCAGTCCCGAGGTGCTGCGCATCCACACCCGCTGGTCCTGGCAGACCAGGTCGCGCCCCTCCACCAGCTGGATGCCCATCTGCTGGGCCAGATAGCAGTGCTCGAAGTAGGCGCTGTTGAACACCCCCGGGGTGAGCAGCACCACCTTGGGATTCTCGGTCCAGGGGGCGAGCTCCCTGAGGGTCTGCAGCAGGCGGGAGGGGTAGTCGTCGATCGGCTGCACCGTGCGCCCGGAGAAGAGGCTGGGGAACATGCGCTTCATCACCCGCCGGTTCTCCAGGAAGTAGGCCACCCCGGATGGACAGCGCAGGTTGTCCTCCAGCACCCGCCAGATCCCCTGGCCATCGCGCACCAGATCGAGACCGGAGATGTGGCACCAGCGACCCAGGGGCGGCCGGAACCCCTGCAGCTGGGGCCGCCAGCCCTGGGAGCTCTCCACGTCGGCGCGCGGGATCACGCCGTCGTTGAGGATGCGCTGCTCGCCGTAGACATCCGCCAGGAAGAGATCGATCGCCTCGAGGCGCTGGATCAGCCCCCGCTCCAGCCGTTGCCAGGCGCTGTGGCGGATCAGGCGGGGCAGGGGATCGAAGGGCAGGATGCGCTCCACGCCTTCGCTGCCGGAGCCGTTGAGGCGGAAGGTGGCGCCGAGGCGGCGCAGCAGCATGCCCGCGGCGGCATGGTTGCGGTTGAGTTCTTCCAGTCCGAGCCGACCGAGGGAATCCATCAGCGGCCGCAGGGCGCGGCGCGGCTGGTCGGTGGCGCTGAAGTACTCGTCGTAGCCCCGGTCCGGTCTGTAGGCGGTGAACATGGCGAGCCTCGGCTGGCCTGGTCGGCTGGTTGGGATCATGGAGAGCGGCGCCGACGGCCCGGGTCGCTGTTGCTACCAAGCTTGCCGGGGTGCGCGCGTCGCTGGCGCCTCCTGTGAGCGCCTGACCGGGGCTGCCTGGGCAAGGCTGCCTAGAGAAGAAAGTAGCGTTGCGCCATCGGAAGCACATCGGCCGGCTCACAGGTGAGCAGCTCGCCATCGGCGAACACCTCGTAGGTCTGGGGGTCCACCTCCACCTTCGGCAGGGCGGTGTTGTTCTTCATCGCCGCCTTGCCGATGCCGCCGCGGGTGTTGATCACGGGCACGCAGGGTCGGCTCAGACCGAGCCGGCCCGGCACGTCGGCGTCGAGTGCCGCCTGGCTCAGGAAGGTGAGGCAGCTGGGTGCCAGAGCCTTGCCGTAGGCGGCGAACATCGGCCGGCCGTGCACGGGGCCGGGGGTGGGGATCGAGGCGTTGGCGTCGCCCATCTGGGCCCACACGATCGAGCCGCCCTTGAGCACCAGCTCCGGCTTCACCCCGAAGAAACCGGGCTTCCAGAGCACCAGGTCGGCCAGCTTGCCCACCTCCACCGAGCCCACCTGATGGTCGATGCCGTGCACGATCGCCGGGTTGATGGTCACCTTGGCGATGTAGCGCTTGAGGCGGGTGTTGTCGTTGCGGCTGGAGTCGCCGGCCAGGGCACCGCGCTGCACCTTCATCTTGTGGGCCGTCTGGAAGGTGCGGATGATCACCTCGCCCACCCGGCCCATCGCCTGGGAGTCGCTGGCGATCAGCGAGAAGGCGCCCAGGTCGTGGAGGATGTCCTCGGCGGCGATCGTCTCGCGCCGGATGCGCGACTCGGCGAAGGCCACATCCTCCGGGATCCGCGGGTCGAGGTGGTGGCACACCATCAGCATGTCGAGGTGCTCCTCGAGCGTGTTGCGGGTGTAGGGCCGCGTCGGGTTGGTGCTGCTCGGCAGCACGTTGGCCTCGCCGCAGATGCGGATGATGTCGGGGGCGTGGCCACCGCCGGCCCCCTCGGTGTGGAAGGTGTGGATGGTGCGGCCGCCGATGGCGCGGATCGTGTCCTCCACGAAGCCCGCCTCGTTGAGCGTGTCGGTGTGGATCGCCACCTGGATGTCGAAGCGGTCGGCCACCCCCAGACAGCAGTCGATCGCCGCCGGGGTGGTGCCCCAGTCCTCGTGGAGCTTGAGGGTGATCGCCCCGGCGCGGATCTGCTCCTCCAGGGCCTCGGGGGTGCTGGCGTTGCCCTTGCCGAAGAAGCCCAGGTTCACCGGCAGGCCTTCGGCCGCCTGCAGCATGCGCGCCAGGTGGAAGGCGCCGGGGGTGCAGGTGGTGGCGTTGGTGCCGGTGGCCGGGCCGGTGCCGCCGCCCAGCAGGGTGGTGACGCCGCTGGCCAGGGCCGTTTCCACCTGCTGCGGGCAGATGAAGTGGATGTGGGTGTCGATGCCGCCGGCGGTGAGGATGTGCCCCTCGCCGGCGATCGCCTCGGTGCCGGGCCCCACCACGATCGTCACGCCCGCCTGGGTATCGGGGTTGCCGGCCTTGCCGATCGCCACGATGCGACCGTCGCGCAGGCCGATGTCGGCCTTCACGATCCCCCACCAGTCGAGGATCAGCGCGTTGGTGATCACCGTGTCCACGGCGCCGTCGGCCCGGGTGGTCTGGGCCTGGCCCATGCCGTCGCGGATCACCTTGCCACCGCCGAACTTCACTTCGTCGCCATAGACGGTGAAATCCTTCTCCACCTCGAGGATCAGCTCGGTGTCGGCCAGCCGCAGCCGGTCGCCGGTGGTGGGGCCGTAGGTCTCGGCGTAGGCGCGGCGGGTGATCCGGTAGGGCATGGGGGGTCAGTCGAGGGGGCCGTTGACGAGGCCGTTGAAGCCGAAGACGCGGCGGGCGCCGGCGAAGGGCACCAGGTTCACGTCGCGGCTGTCGCCCGGCTCGAAGCGGATCGCCGTGCCGGCGGGGATGTCGAGGCGCAGGCCGAGGGCGGCGTCGCGGTCGAACAGCAGGGCGCTGTTGGCCTCATGGAAGTGGAAGTGGGAGCCCACCTGCACGGGTCGGTCGCCGCTGTTGGCGACACTGAGGGTGGTGACGGGCCGGCCGGCGTTGAGTTCGATCGTGCCCTCTGCGGGCAGCAGTTCACCGGGGATCAGGGGCGGCATCGGGCTCGGGGGGCGGCGGTTCAGCGGATCGGATCGTGCAGGGTCACGAGCTTGGTGCCATCGGGGAACACCGCCTCGATCTGCACCTCGTGCACCAGCTCCGGCACCCCCTCCATCACCTGGTCGCGGCCCAGCCAGGTGGTGCCCTCGGCCATCAGCTCGGCCACGCTGCGCCCGTCACGCGCCCCCTCCAGCACCTGGAAGCTGAGCCAGGCCACCGCCTCCGGGTGGTTGAGGCGCAGGCCCCGGTTCAGGCGCCGTTCGGCGAGCAGGGCGGCGGTCACGATCAGGAGCTTGTCCTTCTCCTGAGGCGTCAGATGCATGGCTGCGCGGGCAGGGCTCCGGGCGGGGCGGAACGGGCGCGGCCAGGGGCCGGCGCACTGCAGGCACTCTGGCAGTGGCGCGGCCGCCTGGCGTTCAGCAGGAACCTTCGGGAGCCACCGCCCGATCCGGCGGCGCCGGCGCGAACGGCCGTTCCTGGAAGGGCCACACCCGCGGCAGCTCCGGCGGCGGCAGGCCGCGCTGCCGGCGGGTCAGCGCCCAGATCCGCGTGAACCAGTGCCGCGCCGCCTGGCTGGAGGGGCCCCGGTAGCGCGCCACCACGCCCTGCTCCAGGGCCCCGCAGACCATCGCTCCCGGCAGGCCCTGCCGCGCCGCGCGGCACTCCGCCAGCAGCGCCGCCAGCGCCTCGCCGGCGAGGGGCCCGGGGGCGGCCCACACCAGGGAGCCGAACACCGGCGCGCCCGCCATGCCATGGGCGCTTTCCAGGGCTTCTCCCGCCAGTTCCAGCCGGTCGACCAGCTCCCAGCGCGGGCCCTCCGCCAGCTGCCGGCGGATCGCCAGGCTGGAGCGCCAGCGGCCGCCCCGCAGGGTTTCGCCGGCGGCGCTGCGCCCCAGCCGCACCACCTCGGCCCCCAGGAAGGAGGCGCCGGCCGCCAGCTCCACCTGGGTGTGCTGCTCGAACAGGCCGTCGGCGTAGAGCACGAGCTCCTGGGGGAGCCACTCCAGATCCGAGCCCTCGCCCCCCCCCACGCGCAGGTCGTGGCGGGCCCAGCTGCCCTGGGGGGCGCGGCGGGAGCGCCCCACCGTGCCATACACCTTCTGGGCCGCCACGCTGGTGAGCAGGGCGCGGCTGCCGGGCTCCAGCGCCAGCTCCACGCTCAGCCGGTCGCCGCCCACGAGACCGCCGGCGGTGTGCAGCAGCGGCAACTCGCAGCGGCCGTCGGCCTGGGGGCTGGCCCGCTGCAGCTTCAGCGGCGCCGTGGCCGCCCCCTGGTGGGTGGTGCGCCCGCCTGCGGCCGCCAGGAACCGCAGCCGTGCCGTGCCGTGCCAGGCGGGCAGCGGCGCGGCGGCGGCGGCCGGTGGGCAGACAGGGGCTCCAGGGCTGGAGATACTCACCACAGCGTCATGGGGCCATGATCACCGCTTCCGCCGCTGGGGGGCCAGCCTCCCCGCCGCTCCTGCTCAGCCTTCGGCTCGGCAGCGAGGGCTCGGCAGGGCCCGGGGCGGCCGGCGCCCCGCTGCTGCGCCTGGCCCTCAGCGCGGAGGAACGAACCCGGCTGCGGGGCCTGCGCCACAGCAGCGACGGCCAGCCCCTGCTGCTGCAGCTGCCCCGCGGCGAGCCCCTGCGGCCCGGGGAACTGCTGGCGCCCGCCACCGGGCCGGAACGGGTGCGGGTGGAGGCGGCGCCGGAACCGCTGCTGCGGGTGCGGGCGGCCGATGGCCTGGCCCTGCTGCAGGCGGCTTACCACCTGGGCAACCGCCACGTGGCGCTGGAGATCCATGCCCAGGAACTGCGGCTCCTGCACGATCCGGTGCTCGCCCATCTGCTGGAGCACCGGGGGCTGAGCCTCGAGCCGATCGAGGCGCCCTTCCTTCCGGAGAGCGGCGCCTACGGCCACGGGCATGCCCCACCCCGGGAGGGCGGCCATGGCCACTGAGGCCCGGCTGCGGCTGTATCAGCTGGTGAGTCCCGCCCTGCCGGTGGGAGCGTTCAGCTACGCCGAGGGGCTGGAGGTGCTGGTTCAGCGGGGGCAGCTGGCCGATGCCGCCGCGGTGCGGCAGTGGCTGGAGGGGGAGCTGCGCTGGGGCGTGCTGCGCCTGGAGGCGGCAGCGCTGCCCCGGCTGATGGCCCGCCTCAGCCCCTGGCGCCGCCGGGAGCTGATCGAGCTCGACGGCTGGCTGCTGGCCCAGCGGGAAGCGCCGGAAGTGAGGGCCCAGATGCGCCAGATGGGGGGATCGCTGCTGCAGCTGCTGGCGGATCTGGGCTGGCCCCCGCCGGAGCCCACCCCCCTGGCCTGGCCCGCCGCCTTCGCCTGGGCGGGCGTGTGCCTGGGAATCGAGGCGCCGGCGCTGGTGGAAGCCTTTCTGCATGGCTGGACGGTGAACCAGCTCAGCGCCGCGGTGCGGCTGGTGCCGCTCGGTCCCACCGAGGGGCAGCGGCTGCAGCTCCGGCTGGCACCCCTGATCGCCGCCCAGGCCGAGGCGCTGGCCCGGGCCGATCCGCAGGACCTCTGGAGCGGCGGCGTCGGGGCGGGAATGGCCCAGCTGGCTCAGGCGGAGCTCTACTCCCGCCTCTTCCGCTCCTGAAGCCATGGCGATCCGCCGCCGCCGCGCGCTGCAACTGCTTCCCATGGCCGCGGCCGCCGCCATGCGGCCCAGCGCCTGCCGCCCTGGCCCCCGGGCCAACGGGCCGCTCACGCTGGGCGTGCTGCAGTTCCAGCGGGCAAGGCCCCCCGATGCCTGCCGCGAGGGCTCCGTGGCGGGCCTCGCCCAGGGTGGTTTCGGTGCTCGTCAGGGGGTGCGGCTGCTGCAGCGCTGCGCCGACGGCAGCATGGCCACCGCCCACGCCCGGGTGGAGGAGCTGCTGCGCCAGCCCCTGCGGCTGCTGGTGGCGGTGGGCACCCCGGCGCTGCAGGCCTGCCTCCAGCAGGCGCCGCCCACCCTGCCGGTGGTGTTCTGTTATTGCTCCAACCCCTGGGGTGCCGGGGCGGGCCGCACCTTCAGCGACCACCGCCCCAATGTCACCGGCACCGTGAGCACCAACCCCGTGGCCGAGCAGCTCAGGCTGGCGCTTCAGCTCCAGCCGGGGCTTCACACCCTTGGGCTGGTGTACGACCCGGCCCAGGCGAATGCCAGCTTCGAGGCGGAACTGCTGCGCGGGGCTGCGGCCGAACGGCGCCTGCGGGTGCTGGCCGAGCCCGTGGCCGGGCCGTCCGAGGTGGCCGGGGCGGTGCAGCGGCTGCTGGCCCGGGAGGTGGAGGCGTTCGTGAAGGTGGCCGATTACGCCACGATCGGCGCCTTCGCCGTGCTGGCGGGCGCCGCCCTCGCCGCCGGGGTGCCGGTGTATTCGGTGGATCCGGTGGACATCGCCGTTCCCGGCTGTCTGGCGGTGCTGGGCTGGGATCCGCGCAGCGATGGACTGCAGGCGGCGGCCCTGGCGGTGCGGGTGCTGCGGGGCACCGCGCCGGCCGGTCTGCCGTTCGAGCCGGCCCGCGATCCTCAGCTGCTGCTCAATGCCCTCACGGCGCGGCGGCTGGGGATTCGACTGCCGGCTTCGCTGCGGGCCCGGGCTGAGCGGGTGGTGGGCTGACCAGCTCGAACAGCCAGCTCGTCTGGATGCGCCGCACCAGGGTGTTGGTGTTGGCCGCCATGGCGTTCAGTTCCTCGAGGGTCTGCAGCAGCAGGGGCAGGGTGCGCTCGCCGCTGCTGGCCGAGGCGCTCAGCACCTCGTGCACGCTGCTGCTGGTGCGACGCAGCTGGGCGGAGGCGCCGGCCGTCTCGCGCTTCAGGCTGGTGGCCAGCACCCTGGTGGCCGCAAGGGTGCGGTCGAGTTCGTCGAGGCTGGCCGGGATGCGCTCCCTGGCCAGCTCCACCCCCGCGCCCAGGGCCTTCCGCAGGGGGATGCGCGTTTCGGCCAGTTCGCTGAGCAGGGTCTGCAGATCGGGGCGCGGGTCGTAGACGATCGCCTCGCCGTTGCCCACCCCGGGGCCGCCGACGGCGGCCGGATCGGGGCTGATCGCCACGTAGGGATTGGCCAGCAGCGAATCCTGGGCCAGGCTGGCGCGGCTGCGGCGTCCCACCATCGCCCGGTACGACCGGTCGAGATCGAGATCCACCAGCACCTGGCCATCGGCACCGAGCTGGAGACTGCGCACCCGTCCGACCCGGAAGCCGGAGATCTTGACGGCCATGCCGGGGTGGAGGCCCGCCGCCGTGTAGGTGCGGAACTGCAGCCCCAACGCCGGCGTCCACCAGTTGCGGCTCATCCCCATGCTGGTGAGGTAGGCGCCGAGCAGCAGCACACCACCCGCCAGCAGAACCAGTCCCTGGAGGCTGTCGCGCCAGTCGTCGCGTCCGTGTTCGCGCCGCTCAGCCACGGCCGCTGAGCTGCAGGGGATCGGTGGCCAGCACCCACACCAGGTCGAGGGCCAGCAGGGAGGCGGTGGTGGTGACCACCGCCTCGGACATGGCCCGCGCCGCGCCGGTCCGTCGGCGCCTGAAGCGGCTGCCCTGCTGCAGGCAGAGCAGGGCCGCGATCGCCCCGAACAGCCCCGCCTTCAGCAGGCTCACCAGGAACAGCACCGGATCGAGGTTGCCCATCAGGAAGCGCAGTTCCGCCAGGGTGTCGGCCTCCGGCTTGGTCACCACGGCGGCCAGCAGGGCAGCGGTCACGAAGTAGAGCGTCAGCACCACGCTGGCGAGCGCCATCGCCAGCACCCGCGGCAGGCGCAGCCGCCAGCCGCGCCAGCCGCGCCGCACCACCAGGCCGGCATCCCCGATCAGCAGGGGCCCCTCCCGCAGGAGCAGGAGCACCGTCACGGCCAGCGGCGCCATGTAGAGGCTGGTGCGTGCCGCCAGCACCTGCACATCCACGGCGGTCACATCCTGAAGGGGGGTGGCCAGCAGCTGGATGAAGCCCAGGGAGAGCGCGGCGCCGGCCAGCAGCACGGTGGTCGCCGCGTGGCGATCGAGGCCGCGCAGCAGCTGCAGCAGTCGGGGCCGCCCCACGTCTGGCCGATCCGGAATGCCGCCAGGATGGCAGCAACACACGGCATTGGCCGATGAGCAAGCTGCGCGTGGGGGTGGCCGGGCCGGTGGGTTCCGGCAAGACGGCCCTGGTGGAGGCCCTGTGCCGGCGCCTGCGCGAGCGGCTGGAGCTGGCCGTGGTGACGAACGACATCTACACCCAGGAAGATGCCCAGTTCCTCACCCGCGCCGGTGCCCTTGAACCCGGGCGGATCCGTGGGGTGGAGACGGGCGGGTGCCCGCATACGGCCATCCGCGAGGACTGCTCGATCAACAGGGCCGCCGTTCAGGAGCTGGAGCGGGCCTTTCCCAACCTCGATCTGGTGCTGGTGGAGAGCGGCGGCGACAACCTGGCGGCCAGTTTCAGTCCCGAGCTCGTGGATCTCTCCATCTATGTGATCGATGTGGCCGCCGGCGACAAGATCCCGCGCAAGGGCGGTCCTGGCATCACCCGCTCCGATCTGCTGGTGATCAACAAGATCGATCTGGCTCCGCTGGTGGGGGCCAGCCTGGAGGTGATGGAAGAGGACACGCTGAGGATGAGACCGGGCAGACCCTGGTGCTTCACAAATATCCGCAGTGGCGAAGGCGTGGAGGAGGTTGAGGCGTTTCTGCTGCGACAGCTACCGAATACAGATTCCTGAAACAAACATCAGCATCTGCCCATCATTCCAGGGAGTTGCGTGGGGAAAAACACTCAAAACCCCGCGCAGGAGGGCATCACAGGGCGTTCTGTGCCGGTTGCTACAAAGGGTCTCTGCCGTGGTCCGTATGTTCCGAAAGCCGTCAGCATTACGGCGTCAATTCATCTTGAATAGGGCCCCAATGGTTCTGAAACTCTCAAGTCGTCTGGCTGCAACTGTCGCCGTATCTGCCGTCACCCTCTCCCTGGCCGCCTGTGGAGGCGGCGGTGGAGACTCGGCCGGCAATTTCGACGGCGAGGTGAAAGTCGGGATCCTGCACTCGCTGAGCGGGACGATGGCCATCTCCGAAACGACCCTCAAGGAGGTCGAAGAGATGGCGATCAAGGAGATCAATGATGCCGGCGGTGTCAAGATTGGCGGCAAGTCCTACAAGATCGTCGCCGTCTCCGAGGATGGCGCCTCGGATTGGCCCACCTTTGCCGAGAAGGCCCAGAAGCTGATTGACTCCGACAAGGTGGCCGTGGTGTTCGGCGGCTGGACTTCAGCCAGCCGCAAGGCCATGCTGCCGGTGTTCGAATCCAAGAACCACATCCTCTTCTACCCGATCCAGTACGAAGGGCAGGAGTGTTCTAAGAACATCTTCTACACCGGCGCCGTTCCCAACCAGCAGGCTGAGCCAGCGGTTCAGTGGCTGATGGACAAGTTCGGCGACAAACTCGGCAAGAAGGTCTACCTGGTTGGCTCCGACTACGTGTACCCGCGTACGGCCAACACCATCATCAAGGAGCAGATGAAGGCCCTTGGTGGCGAAACCGTTGGTGAGGACTACATCCCCCTCGGCAACACCGAGGTGGCCCCGATCATCGCCAAGATCAAGAAGGCCTTCCCCAACGGCGGCATCATCATCAACACGCTGAACGGCGACTCCAACGTCGCCCTGTTCAAGCAGTTCAAGGCCGCGGGCATCGATCCCGCCAAATACCCGATCATGTCCTTCTCCATCGCTGAGGAGGAGATCCGCCAAATCGGCCCCGAGTACACCACAGGCACCTATGCAGCTTGGAACTTCTTCATGAGCCTGGATACCCCGGCTTCGAAGAAGTTCACTGCTGACTTCCAGAAGATGTATGGCGCCGACCGGGTCACCGGTGACCCCGCCGAATCCGCCTACAACATGGTGTATCTCTGGAAGAACGCCGTCGAGAAGGCCGGCACCTTCGAGGATCTCGACAAGGTTCGCAAGAACATGATCGGCATCACCTTCGCCGCTCCCCAGGGCGAAATCAAGATGTTCCCCAACCACCACACCTCCGAGCGGGTGCTCATCGGTGAGGCGGAACCCACGGGTCAGTTCAAGATCCTGTACGACAACAAGACGGCGATTCCGCCCATCCCCTGGAACCAGTTCGTTCCTGAAACCAAGGGATACACCTGCGACTGGACACTGGATCGTCCAGACGCCGGCAAGTTCAAGATGTGATGAGCCTGAGGGTGGCGTGCTCTGGCCCGCCACCCACCTCATCAGGGGCGAGGGCTGCGCGCTCTTGCCCCGTTCCCGCACCCGTGCCCGCCCACAACCACTGTCAGCTTCCGTCCGCACCCCGGATCGTGGCGGATAGGAGTATTTCGCTTTGCCTTTCTACCGTTGGAACTCTTCTTTTCTCAGATTCTTGATGGTCTCAGCATCGGCTCCGTCCTGCTGTTGGCGGCGACCGGGCTGGCGATCGTGTTTGGCCTCATGGGTGTGATCAATCTAGCTCATGGCGAGCTCATGATGCTCGGAGCTTATGTAACGTTTGTCGTCCAGTCGATCTTCAAGCCGATGGGTGGCTTGATCTTCGAACTCTACTTTCCAATTGCACTGGTCTTTTCCTTCGTGGTCACGGCACTTTTCGGAGTGTTGCTGGAGCGAACCCTGATCCGCCAGCTCTACGGCAGACCGTTGGAAACACTGCTGGCCACGTGGGGTGTGAGTCTGGTGCTGATTCAGCTGATCCGCAGCATCTCCACATCCATGCTGATCGGGATCTTGGTCACCATCGCCCTGGGCTATGCAGGTCAGCGCTTTCTTCTTCCCCGCTTCTCCCAGAAAGCATTCTTTTCCTACCTCAGGGGACTCTGGTGGATGGTGTCCGGGATTGTCGGCATCATTCTGATTGACATTCTTGCCAAGATCCGCCCGCTTTCGAGTGCCTGGTTCGGGCCTCGCAACATCGACGTGACAGCTCCCAAGTGGCTGCAGGGAAGCTGGGGAATGATCGGTGGCATCGAGCTTCCCGGCATCCGCGTGTTTATCATCCTACTCTCGGCCGTTCTGTTGCTGGCCATGGTCTGGTTCCTGACCAAGAGCGTGTGGGGACTGCGGATCCGGGCCGTGACCCAGAACCGTCAGATGAGCAACTGCCTCGGCATCCCCACCGACCGGGTGGACAGCATCACCTTTGGGATCGGGTCCGGACTGGCTGGTGTGGCAGGTTGTGCCATCACCCTTCTGGGCTCGGTCGGTCCCAACCTCGGTGCCGCCTACATCGTTTCCTGCTTCATGGTGATTGTGCTTGGCGGAGTGGGCAACCTGCTCGGCACGGTCCTCGCTTCGTTGCTTCTCGGCGTGATTCAGTCCGTGATCGGCTCCGGATCGCTGCTGATCATGTTCCCCAACCTGCCGGCAGATGCCAAGAGCGTCGTTGAGTTCTTCGCCACCACCAGCATGTCCCTGGTGCTGGTCTTCATCTTCATCATCGCTTTCCTCCAGTTCCGCCCGAACGGCATGTTCCCACAGAAGGGACGCTCGGTTGATGCCTGATCTCCCTGTTCCATATGGCCTGAGTCTTCCCTATTCCCACCGAACCTGGATCCATTAGCCGTGAAAATCTTCAGACGACTTGTCCCCTGGATTCTTATTGCCATCGCTTTATTTATCCTTCCTGCGGTACTGGATGATTTCCGCCTCAACCTGTTCGGCCGTTACTTTTCCTTGGCGATCACGGCTCTCGCCATTGATCTGATCTGGGGCTACACCGGACTGCTAAGCCTGGGCCAAGGCATCTTCTTTGCACTCGGCGGCTACGCGGTTGCGATGAGCCTGATGCTGAATACCAAGAGTGAAGCGGGCGGCAATGGCATTCCCAAATTCTTTGAAAACTACGGAGTAGAACAGCTTCCCTTCTTCTGGCAGCCCTTCTGGTCTCCGACGTTCACCCTCATCGCGATGTGGGTTATCCCCGCAATCGTGGCGGGCCTTGTTGGTTATCTGATTTTCAGGAACCGCATCAAGGGCGTGTATTTCTCGATCATCACCCAGGCGGCTCTGATGGTCTTCTACCACTTCTTCAACGGCCAGCAGAAGCTGATCAACGGCACCAACGGTCTCAAGACCAGCACCTGTGAACTGTTCGGCATGCTCGTGGGCTCGCCCGACATGCAGCTCTGGCTGTATCGCCTCACGGTTGTCTGCCTGCCAATCGCCTTTCTCATCTGCCGCTATTTCACCAGCGGCCGTTTCGGCGATGTGCTGATCGCCATTCGCGACGACGAGCAGAGGCTGCGCTTCACAGGCTTCAATCCGGTACCGTTCAAAACCATCGTGTTCCTGGTTGCAGGCGCGCTGTGTGGGATCTCAGGGGCCCTTTATACCGTCCAGTCCGGTATTGTCTCACCCCAGTACATGTCCATCTCCAACTCCATTGAGATGGTGATCTGGGTCGCCGTTGGCGGACGCGGCACTCTGGTCGGACCGATCATCGGTGCCACTGTAGTGAATTATCTTCGCAGCCTTGTCAGTGAAGCTCTGCCGGAAGCCTGGCTGTTCGTTCAGGGGGCGCTGTTCATCTTTGTTGTGATCCTGATGCCTGATGGCATCTACGGCTGGTTCCGCAATGGTGGCTTCCGCTCGCTGCTTGCGGCCTTTGGCTTCGCACCTCCAGCCCGTACCTATCCCCAGTTGGATGACGAGGTCGGTGCCCTGGACGAGGTCTCATGATATGCATGCCCTGAGGTAGCGGGGCGCTGAAGAAGCCCCCTCGTCGGTGCATCGCCCCGACCCGATCCCTGCTTGGCGAACCAGTCTCGCCCCTTTTCCCGTTTCCCCCTCGCCGCCCGTCCTTCCCGCATCCATCACCTCCACGGCCAGAGCCCATGACTGAACCCCTGCTTGAACTGAACGACGTCAGCGTGAGTTTCGACGGCTTCTATGCCCTGACGGATCTGAGCCTCAAGCTCTACAAGGGTGAACTCAAATCGATCATCGGTCCGAACGGGGCCGGCAAGACCACCTTCCTCGACGTCATTACCGGCAAGGTCAGGCCGACCAAAGGAACGGTCACCTTCAAAGGCAGGTCTCTGGTGGGCCTCTCCGAGCAGCATATTTCACGTGAGGGGATCGGCCGCAAGTTCCAGACTCCGCGCGTGTTCGACAACCTCACCGTTCTGCGAAATCTCGAACTGGCAGCATCGCCCTACAAGAATCCCCTCAGCCTGCTGGCCAATCGCCTGCCCACGTCGGTGAAGGATGAGGTGCATCGGCTGATGAACTATGTCGGTCTGGCTCCCCACGCGACCGCCAAGGCTGGCTCACTCTCCCACGGCCAGAAGCAGTGGCTCGCCATCGCCACACTCGTGGCCCAGTCTCCGGAAGTGCTGCTCCTCGACGAACCCGTCGCCGGACTGACCGATGAGGAAACGGTACGCACGGCGGAACTGATCAAATCACTGGCCGGAGACCATACCGTTGTTGTGATCGAGCACGACATGGAGTTCATCCGAGACCTTGATTTCGATGTGACGGTGCTTCATCAGGGTCAGGTGCTGACGGAAGGCACCCTGGATCAGGTCAAGTCTGACCCCCGAGTGATTGAAGTGTATCTGGGCAAAACAGAAGAGGACTGACCTCCTGTTTCTTCTGCGTCAAGTAGCCTCCAACCCGCATTCACGTACCGCCAGCATTGATTCCATGAGTTCTCAGCCGCTTCTGCAGGTCTCCAACCTCAATGTTTACTACGGAGAAAGTCACATTCTCCGTAATGTGGATCTGTCGATCTCCGAAGGTCAGATGGTCTGCCTCATCGGCCGCAACGGGGTGGGCAAGACCACGTTTCTCAAGACTGTCATCGGGCTGCTGCAACAGCGCTCCGGCACGATTCAGTATGGCGATAAAACACTCACTTCCGAACCTCCCTATCGACGCGCGAGGGCAGGTATTGGCTATGTCTCCCAGGGCAGGGATATCATTCCCCAGGTAACGGTGAAGGAAAACCTGCTGCTGGGCATGGAGGCCCTGCCTGGAGGACTGGGCAAGAATCGCCACATTGATCCCTTGGTATTTGATCTTTTTCCGATTCTGGAGAAGTTCCTCAATCGGCGTGGTGGTGATCTCAGCGGCGGTCAGCAGCAGCAGCTCGCCATCGCCCGTGCCCTGCTCGGCAAGCCGAAGCTCCTGCTGCTCGATGAGCCCACCGAAGGGATTCAGCCCTCGATCATCATGGATATCGAGCATGCCGTTCAGCGCATCATGAAGGAGACCGGAATCAGCGTTCTCCTGGTTGAGCAACATCTACACTTTGTCCGGCAGTCAAACTTCTACTACGCCATGCAACGGGGTGGCATTGTCTCCAGCGGTCCAACCGCCCAGCTCTCCGACGCCATCATCCAGGAGTTTCTCACCGTCTAATCGGCAGGTTTCTCGCTCCTGGCTTTTGCTGGATGGTCAGTGCACGTTCTTCCGCGATAAAGGCCCACGGGGACTTGTCTCCGTGGGCCTTTGCTGTGATGCCCTTTCGGGCTGAAGATCCCCCTGCGCTCAGCAGCCTCGATTGAGCATCCAGGGCCTAGTGCCACTTTCGCGCAGACGGGGCTTGGACGTATCGGAGCCAGCCACCTCCTTGCGCACCAGTCTGGGTTCCGCCACCTCCTTCTTCAGGCGAAAGCTGCCTGTCAGGGTCATGGGTGGATGGTACAGGCGGATGCCATTGCCACCGCAGGCAGGGCAGTCAGTTTTGGTCTTGCGCTCATCGATACTGCGCCAGACCTCATAGTTTTCGCAGCCATTGGCGCAACTGAACTCGTAAACGGGCATGGCAAAGAGTGGAATAAACGACGTCGTTTCTGAAAAGGGAAGAGGGAGACCTGGCCAGCAGGTCTCCCCTAACAGTCATCAACTCACTGGGTCAACAATGAACCCCGGGCGAGGAGATGCCTGCCGTCAGGTTGGCAGGATGTCCTGATCGAAGATCGATGTGGGAATCGCCAGCGTGCAGCAGGCATTGGGGATGTCGACAATCCCGCTGATCCTGCCCTCAACCGGCGCACAACTGAGCAGCAGATAGGCCTGCTCTCCGGTGTAACCGAACTTCTTGAGGTACTCGATGGCGTTCAGGCAGGCCCGGCGATAGGCGATGTGCACGTCCATGTAGTACTGCTTGCCCTCGAACTCATCCACCGAGATGCCCTCGAACACCAGATAGTCGGTGAAGTGGGGCTCCACCGGGCTGGTCTTGAACATGGGATTGACCATCCCATACTTCTCCATCCCTCCCTTGATGATCTCCACGTGGAGATCCAGGTAGCCCGACATCTCGATGGCTCCGCAGAAGGAGATCTCGCCATCACCCTGGGAGAAGTGGATATCACCCATCGAAAGCTTGGCGCCTTCCACATACACAGGGAAATAGATGCGCGTGCCCTTGGTGAGGTTCTTGATGTCACAGTTGCCGCCATGCTCACGCGGGGGCACCGTGCGGGCCGCCTCGTTGGCCACCCGCTCGAACTCCGACCCGGGCAGGGTGCCGAGGATCGCACTGTTGGGATTGGGCAGCGCCGCCAGAACCGGCTCGCTCCCCGAGAGGCCCGCGCCATAGGTGCGGCGATCGGGAGCCGTTCTCACGAGTTCCGTTTCCCGCCGGTTCCACTCCTTGAGCAGTTCGTGGGAAGGAGCGCAGCCGATCAGGCCGGGGTGGGTGATGCCGGCGAAGCGCACCCCGGGGATGTGACGGGAGGTGGTGTAGATGCCCTCCAGATCCCAGATGGCCTTGGCCGCCTTCGGGAAATGATCCGTCAGGAATCCGCCACCGTTCTCCTTGGCGAAAATGCCGGTGAATCCCCACTCATCCCCCTGCAGCGCGCCGACATCGAGGATATCCACAACGAGGATGTCGCCAGGCTGCGCGCCATTGACCCAGATCGGACCGCTGAGGACATGAACGACCTCGAGGTTCACATCAGCGATGTCCTGAGGGTCATCGTTGTTCTTGATCTGGCCGTCGGTCCAGTCCTTGCACTCGATCCGGAACACCTCTCCCGGATTGACCGACACCACCGCGGGGATATCGGGATGCCAGCGGTTATGCCCGGGCATCTCCTGCTGATCCATCGGCTTGGTGAGATCAACTGTGAAAAGAGTCTTTGGCATTGAGTAAAACCCGAAGGTGGTTTCACTCTCATTCTTGGTGACCTCTGCCCGGGCCGGGGTGTCAATTGCTACAAGACCACTTTCGCTGCGGCAGCCGATCACCGGCGGAACGCTTTGGCCCGGCTTCAGATTCTCGCCACCTAGCCCTGAGGCCGGTCGTCGAAGTCACCCCGCCGACAGAGATTGTCTTTCAGTCGTGCCATCCACGGCTGAATGCTCAGTTTGTGATTCGACTCAATCCTGCCATCGAAATGGTAAAAGACCTGCCAGCGCTGCGGCGTTGCCCCCACCGGCAACTTGCTGGCATCGCTGACAGGATCCCCGAACATATTGTCATACGTGGGCCAGCCCGGCTGCCCCTTCAGGCTGCAGACGCCATTGACCCTGAACAGCTGGCTCTCGCCGCCGGGCTGCGAGACCCGGACCACCCCCTTGTAGAGGCCGTTGGCCACCCCGGGCTGGAAGGGAGCCACCAATTCCACCCGGGTCTCCCCTGCCTTCACCAGCAGATCACCGGCGCTTGCCCCCTGGGCCAGGGTTTCCCGGCGTTCGCCGCAGGCCGGCAGCAGCAGGGCCAGCAGGCCGAGCACCCCCAGGCGCAGCGGAGTCGCGAAGGCTCGACGACCCCGTCGCGCCTGGCTTCGCGGATGGTGTGCTGCCAGGCGCACGGCCGCTACCTCCCTCAACCGCGCCTCCCTGCCGTCCATGCCCTCTGCCAGCGTGCTGGGCGACCCTATGACGGCTGCGTGGAGATCCGGGGCCCGGTGGCGAAAAGCGTGCCCACGTGATAGCAGAGTCAGGATAATCGTCTGGCAGACGGAGTGCACCTCCGTGCAGGGTTGCTACTGAGCCCGGCGCTTCACCGGCCCGCTGCGCTCCGTCGCACTCACCCGAACAGAGACCGCCACAGCCGCTCGGCCTGCCCCGCCGGAGGCGGTGGAAGATCCCGGTTCTCGCAGCACCGGATCGGACGGCAGCCGAGGCTGTTGATCAGCAGCAGCCCCTCGGCCTCCGCCAGACCGGCGGGTTCGAGCCGGGCCTCGCGCACGAGTCCGAGCGCGAGGGCCCGGCCCCGCATCACACCCGGCAGGCAGCCGCTCGCCAGCGGTGGGGTCAGCCAGCGACCCTCCCGCTGCAGCAGAAGGGTGGCGGTGGTGCCGCAGCAGATCTCTCCGGTGGTGCTGAGCAGCAGGGCGTCGTCGGCACCGAGGTCCCGGGCTTCCCGCCGCGCCTGGATCGAACCCCCGTAGGCGAAGGTCTTGCAGCGGCTCAGCAGGCTGTCCGCATTGCGCCGTTCCAGGCGACTGATCACCACCGTCAGGGGCTCGAAGGCGGGGCGGCAGGGTGTGAGCTGCAGCCAGAAGCGTGCCTGTGGCGGCGACGCACCCGCGGCGGGCAGATCGATGCCGCGAGCGTCCGCCCCCGGGCTGCCGCGGCTGAGGTTGAGCCGCAGCGCACCGCTCGCGATGCCGCTGCGTCGCACCGCCTCCTCGATCCGCGGCAGCACCGCCGCGGCGCCGGGGGGCTCCGGCAGGGCCAGCAGGGCCGCTGAGGCGCGCCAGCGCTGCAGATGCTCTTCCAGCAGCCGGGCCCTGCCCGTCTCCACCAGCAGGGTCTCGAACAGGCCGTCGGCCAGCAGCAGCCCCCGGTCGCTCAGCGGCAGCGCGAGGCTCTCGGGCGGCCCCCAGCTCCCCTCCGGGGCCGGGGCGTCGATCCAGGCGATCGAGGCGGCCAAGATCAACTCTCCAGGGCCGGTGCGCACGGCGCGGCCGCAACGCCGCCATCGGCCAGGGCCGCCAGCAGGGGCTGGATCTTCCAGCCCATCTCCCGGGCCTCCTCCTGCGGATCGGAATCGGCGACGATGCCGCCGCCGGCATGCACCCGCAGCCGCGATCCCCTAATCATCACGCTGCGGATCAGGATGCTGCTGTCGAACCCCCCGTCGGCCCGGAGGTGGAACAGGGAGCCGCAGTAGGGCCCCCGGGGCAGGGGCTCCAGGTCGGCCAGGCGTCGGCAGGCCCTCAGCTTGGGGGCGCCGCTGATCGACCCTCCCGGCCAGCAGGCCCGCAGCAGATCGGCCACGCCTGTCCCGGGGTGCAGCCGGCCCCGCACCACCGAGGTGAGGTGGTGCACCTGGGCGTAGCTCTCCAGTCCGACCAGCTGGGGCACGTGGATCGATCCGGGCCGGCACACCCGGCCCAGGTCGTTGCGCAGCAGGTCGACGATCATCACGTTCTCGGCCCGGTCCTTGGGGGCGCAGACCAGCTCGGCGGCGCTGGCCGCGTCGGCGTCGGGATCGTCGTGGCGCGGGCGGGTGCCCTTGATCGGCCGGGTCTCCACCAGCCCATCGGCATCCAGGCGCAGGAACCGCTCCGGTGAGGCGGAGAGCACCGCCTCCTCCCCGGCCACCGCCAGGCCGGAGAAGGGAGCCGGACAGCGCCGCCGCAGGCGTTCGTAGAGGGCGAGGGGATCCGGCGGCAGATCGAGGCGGGTCTCGCAGCAGGCCGTGAGATTGGCCTGGAAGATGTCGCCGGCGGCGATCCACTCGCGCAGGCGATCCACCTGGCGGGCATAGTGCTCCGGCCGGGTGTGCCAGTGCCAGGCCGCCATGGGGATGGGCGGGTGGGCATCGGAACGGGGCCCGGCGAGGTCTGCCGGTCGCGCCGGCGGCAGCACGCTCTCCAGCAGGGCCGCCATCGCCTCCAGCCGCTCGGGGGCCTCCCCCTCCAGCCAGCAGCGCCGCTCGCTCAGGTCGAAGTGGAGCAGGGGATCGTGGCGCGCCGCCCAGAGGGTGGCCATGTCGGAGGGGCGCCAGTGGTCGGCGGGCTCCACCCAGGCGCCGGCCTCGAAGGCCAGCCAACCGAGCCAGGCTCCGCCGCGTTGTTCCAGGTCCGCCAGGGCCGCGAACGGATCGCGCGCGCCCGGGGTGCCGGGCAGCCCGTGGCAGCGCACCACCTCCAGGGGTTGGACACCCAGCACGGCGAACCGGCCGAGGCTGCTGCCGTCGCCATCGAGCAGCACCAGCCCATCGGCGCCCAGCCGGCCGGCCAGGGACCGGGCGACCGCCCAGGGGTCGCGCCAGGGCAGTTCCAGCCGCAGCGGCGGTGACGGCCCGAAGGGAACGGGGGGCGAGGGCGGCATCAGCGGCCGGCGGCGGCGCTGGCCAGATCCGGGCGGCCGGCCTCGATCAGGGCGGCATCGCGGATGCGGCAGCTGTCGCACACGCCGCAGGGCTGCGCACCACCGCCATAGCAGCTCCAGGTGGCGGCGATCGGCACGTCGAGCCGCAGCGCCTGGCGCACGATCTCGCTCTTGCTCCAGGTCACCAGCGGAGCCCAGAGCCGCGGGCCCCGGCCCTCGCGGCCGGCCCGGGTGGCCAGGTCGGCCAGGGTCTGGAAGGCCGCCAGGTAATCGGGCCGGCAGTCGGGATAGCCCGAGTAGTCGACGGCGTTGACGCCCAGCACCAGCGCGCCGGCGCCGCGCGCTTCGGCCAGGCTCAGCCCCAGGGCGATGAACACCGTGTTGCGGCCCGGCACGTAGGTGGCGGGGATCACGCCCGGCTCGGGGCCATCGCTGGGCACGGCGATGGCGGCATCGGTGAGGGCTGAGCCGCCCCAGGCGGCCAGGTTCACAGCGATGGTGAGGTGGTCCATCAGCCCCAGGGCCGCGGCCACGGTGGCGGCGGCCTCCAGTTCGCGGCGATGGCGCTGGCCGTAATCGAGCGAGAGGCCGATCACCCGCCAGCCGGCCTCGATCGCCAGGGCGGCGGCGGTGGCCGAATCCAGCCCGCCCGAGAGCAGGGCCACCGCCAGGGGTGGGCCCGCCGCCGCCGTGACAGCCGCGGGCGTGGCGGGGGTGGGGGCGGCGACGAACGGTGGGGTGGTCATCGTGCGGAGGCTGGCAGAGGGCTGACGCTCCTGCGGTTCATCGCCAAGATGCCGCCAGATGGCCTGTGTTGCTGTGATCCTGCGAGCCGGACTGGCCGCCGCAGCCCTGGTGCTGCTCTCCGGCCCCTGGGCCGGAGCCATCCCCCGCCTGGATCTGAGCGGTTATCCCGCCCCGGCGGCCGGCGACCGGCGCTGGGTGATCCAGCTGCCGGGGGTGCTGCCCCCCGGCGGCGATGCGGGGCTCTCCCCCGATCCCCGCGACTGGCGCGTGCAGCTGCTGGTGGGTCAGACCGTTCGGGTGGACTGCAACCAGCACAGCTTCAGCGCCCGCCTCCAGCCCGAGCGGCTGCCCCAGGCCCGGGGGGTGATCTACCGCGTCAGCGCGGTGGGTCCGCTGGTGTCCACGCGCATGGCCTGTCCCGACCAGCCGCCGCAGCAGCGCTTCGTGACCATGGGCGGCAGGCCCTTCGTGGTGCCCTACCGGGTGAGCCAGCCGATCGTGGTCGATGCGCCCGCCCCCCTGGAGGTGCGCTGGCGGCTCTGGAAGGCGGAGAAGGCCAGCCGGCCGGCCGTGCAGTTGCCCTGACCTTCAGGGCAGACCCAGCAGCTTGTGGGTCTGGAGGCTGAGGCGCCAGGCGGGGTTCGCCAGCACATGGGCAACGGCGAGCTCCTGGCCCTGGTCGCTGCCGTGGCCGGGCTGGAGCAGCAGGACCGGCCCATCGCCGGGCCGGTCCTGGCGATGGGCCAGGGCGGCGGCGGCCATCGTCTCGGCGAAGGTCAGGTCTGCCGGTTCGTGCACCACCACCTTGAGCTCCTGGCAGGCCGCCAGCAGGGCCGGGCGGGGCGGCCGGTGGCGCTTGGGCGAGAGCGTGATCCAGTCGAACGCGCCGCTCAGCCGGTCCACGCCGCTGGTTTCGAGATGGAGGGGCAGGGGCGGACCCTCGCCCCGCCGGCAGGCTGCCCGCAGCGCCCGGGTCAGCCCGGTGAGGTCGTGGTGCAGCGGCTCGCCCCCCGTGATCACCACGAAGGCCGCGCCGGCGGCCGCCGCCGCCGCGGCTGCCTGCCCCAGCTCCTCCGGCCTGCGGCCGGGGTGGCCGTCAGCGGGCCAGGAATGCTTGGTGTCGCACCAGCTGCAGCCCACCGTGCAGCCCGCAAGGCGGATGAAGAAGGCGCTGCGCCCGCCGTGGCTGCCCTCCCCCTGAATCGAGTGGAAGGTCTCCACCACGGGCAGGGCGCGGCCGGTGGGCAGGGCGCGGCCGGTGGGCGGGGCCGGGCGGGATGGCGGCGGCTGCGGCGCGTGTGGCATGTGTTCAAGGTATTGGCCAGCCGCGGCGGAAGTGGGCAAGATCGGGGGAGGTGTCCTGCTCGGGTTGACCACCACGCCAGCGGCTGCAGGCAACGGCCTCCCGCCGCTCGAGGCCCTGGCCTCCCTGGCCCACCACGGTCTGCTGCGGCCCTACCTGCGCCAGCGGCTGCTGGCGGAAGCTCTTGCCGAGGAATCGATCAGCGAGGCCGATCGCCACCAGGCCCTGCTTCAGTTCGCCCAGCGGCACAGGCTCAGCAACCCGGAGGCCCTGGAGCGATTCCGCCTCGCCCAGGTGTTGACGCCGGAGGGACTGGCGCTGCAGGTGGAGCTGCCCGTGCGGCTGCGCCGCCACTGTGAGCGCCTCTACCTTCCCAAGGCGGAGGCCCGCTTCCTGGAGCGCAAGCAGCAGCTCGACCGGGTGGTCTACAGCCTGCTGCGCCTGCAGGACGGGGGCCTGGCTCGGGAGCTTTACTTCAGGCTGCAGGACGGCGAGGCCAGCTTCGCCGATCTGGCGGCGGAGCATGCCGAGGGCCCCGAACGCTCGACCCGCGGCATCGTGGGGCCGGTGCCGCTCACCCAGGCCCATCCCCAGCTGGTGGAGCGCCTGCGCACGGCCCCCCCCGGGGAGGTGCAGGAACCGTTCCAGATCGATCAATGGTGGCTGCTCTTCCGTGTGGAATCGCTCACGCCGGCCAGCTTTGATGCGTCCATGGCCCTGCAGATGAGCCAGGAACTGTTCGAGCAGTGGCTGGACCAGGAGGTGGAAGCCAGGCTGGTGCAGCTACGACCGGCGCTGCTGGCCGCTCCCGCCCCCCAGGCCCGATGAGCTCCACCACCTCCCCCGGTCTGCTGGCCGGCCATCCGGCCTTCGCCGCTCTCAGCGACCGGGGCCGCGAGCGCTTGTGCGCCGCCGCTGAGCTGAGGGCCTTCGGCACCGGCCAGGAGCTCTGCCCGGCCGGGGCGATCCCCAGCGAGGTGCTGCTGCTCCGTGATGGTCAGGCGCGTCTGGTCAGCCGCGATCGCGGCCGACTCCGCACCGTGGAGAAACTGGGGGCCGGTTCGTTCGTGGGCCTGGCCTCCCTGCTGCGGGCCCGGGGCTGCGAGGCCGTGAGCGCCTCCGCCTCGGTGCAGGCCTGGGCGATCCCCGATGCCCTGGTGGTGGAGCTGCTCGGCGGCGAACCCAGCTTTGCCGAGTGGTGCGGCAGCCACCTGTTCAGCGCCGAGCTGCTGGCGCTGGTGGAGCAGCTGCTGGCGGCCCAACCCCGCGAGGGGGTGAGCGCCCTGCACGAGCTGGAGCGGCTGCGCGGTGCCGCCCGCCTGGTGCAACCGCGCCGCGAGGTGGTGGCCCAGCTGCATCCGGATCTGGTGCTGCTGGCCGCCAGCGACAACCTGCCCCACCACCCGATCGGGTCGCGGCTCGACCCCGGGGCCGGCGTGCCCCAGGCCAATCCGCCCCTGCCGCCGCGGCTGGTGGGGCTGCCGCTCGACTGGTATGCGGCACTGGTGGAGCCGCCGCCGCCGCTGCTGAACGCCGAGCTGGTGGACGACCCCGCCGCGCTGGCTGCCGGGGAGCCTCCCCCCAAGGCCGCGGGGCCGCCGCTGCCCACGGGGCTGGATCTGGGCCAGCGGGATCAGGTGCCGTTCCGGCTGCTGCGGGGGGAGGGCCCCCTCGAGGAAACCCTGGCCTGCTTCCAGATGCTGGCCGCCGAGCTGCGGCTTCCCTTCCGCCGCGATGCGATCGAGAAGATCCTCCGGGACGCCCTGCGGCGCGGCCAGGCGCCGAACCTGCAGCTGTGCGGTGGCATCGCCGCGATGCTGGGGCTGCATGTGAGCGGCGTGCGCGTGCAGGCCAGCCAGGGCACCCGGCTGCAGACCCCCGCCCTGATTCCCTGGAAGGGCGGCTTCGCGCTCGTGCGGGCCGCCAACGCCCGGGGTCTGCAGCTGGCCTCGCCGCGCGATGGGCTGGTGCTGGTGCCGCCCGCCGATCTGCCGGAGGTCTTCCCCGAGGGCATTGAGCTGCTGCTGCTGGAGCGGCGCAGCGGCAGTCCCGACCGGAAGTTCGGCTTCAGCTGGTTCTGGCCGGCCCTGCGGCGCTACCGCGGCATCCTCGGCCAGGTGCTGCTGGCCTCGTTCGTGGTGCAGCTGTTCAGCCTCGCCAATCCCCTGCTGATCCAGGTGATCATCGACAAGGTGATCAGCCAGCGCAGCCTCGACACCCTGCAGGTTCTCGGCATCGCCCTGGTGGTGGTGACCCTGCTGGAGGGGTTGATCGGCTCCCTGCGCACCTTCCTGTTCACCGAAACCACCAACCGCCTCGACATGCGCCTCGGTGCCGAGGTGATCGACCACCTGCTGCGGCTGCCGCTCGATTACTTCGACCGTCGGCCGGTGGGGGAGCTGGGCACGCGCATCGCCGAGCTGGAGAAGATCCGCAACTTCCTCACCGGCCAGGCCCTCACCACCCTGCTCGATGCGGCCTTCTCGGTGATCTACATCGTGGTGATGCTGCTCTACAGCTGGCTGCTCACCCTGATCGCCCTCTCGGTGCTGCCGATCCAGATCGGCCTCACGGTGATCGGCGCGCCCCTGTTCCGGCGCCAGTACCGCGACACGGCCCAGGAAAATGCCCGCACCCAGAGCCATCTGGTGGAGGTTCTCACCGGCATCCAGACGGTGAAAGCCCAGAACGTGGAGATGATCAGCCGCTGGAAATGGCAGAGCCT
>Ga0315899_10001387_pt1 | contig 27698 bp, 24 predicted proteins | sample LakEriMetagenome_2_FD_203518 | JGI IMG/M metagenome (GOLD analysis project Ga0315899, IMG submission 203518) | Freshwater fungal communities from buoy surface, Lake Erie, Ohio, United States - Buoy 4 MA112 | ecosystem: Environmental > Aquatic > Freshwater > Lake | place: USA: Lake Erie, Ohio... | reverse complement strand
CTACTCATGCTCTAGAATGCAGGTGCATGATAATTTGGCATCATTGAAGATTTGGTTGAAAAACCCAACACCCGCTTTTGAATAGGGTATCGTTACATGAACATCGATTTGATCCCCCTTCACCGCAGAACTTAGGTCGGAGGTTTTGCCATTTACCAAAATATCGACCGCGACATCGCAACTTTTGACACCCATAATATCTGTACATTGCTTTTTAACGTTGGTCTGAACCTGACTGGTGGTCGATCCGCTGAAAACAGCGGTTCGAGCGCCCCGACGGCACGCGTTCGAAAGGAGATGCTCCATTTTAAAGGCTTGACCAAACTCGATAATACCACCGAGTATGAGGAGGAACAGAGGAGCTATAAACGCGAATTCAACAGTTGCAGCCCCGTTGGCGACCCGCTTGAGTTTTCCCGAAGATCTTTTTGGCTTACGTGGCATAATCGTTTCTGAAAACCGTGCTGCGACACACTCTCTATTGGTACCCGGGCTGTGGAGGGAAATTAAAGTTCATTGACTGTATTAAGACAGATAGAACGGGTATTGAAACTGCCTATGGGGCACTTTAGGTCGCAATTGCGTTATATGCAAATCGTGGCTGCGAATTTTCTCATACTTGCGACATAAGTTGCGGATTTTATCACTGTATGTAGGAAATTTAGTTCGTCATAACGTTGCATGCAAATCGTGGCTGTAAATTTTCCCATTTATAAGCGACTGCGGAAAAAAGCTAGTTGAACAACTAGCGATTCGACGACCGCAGCCTTAACCGCCGGCGCGGGTATCGAGCCGATGCGACGCTGGCTGTGCCCGCGTTTGATGTCGGTTTGGCAAATATAGTAGCGATAGATAATGCTTTTCTACTTGGTAGGGCAATGCACCGTGGTATATCCACAGGCTGGGCAATGAAGCAGGCCCTTCAACGAAACGTTGTAGCGATTGGCCAAACGATTTGGTCATGGGGTGATTTTTCGCAGTCCGAATATGCAGATCGGTTTGTGTTCAAAGTTGCATTAATGTTCACAGTCTGTAGAACACTCCAGTCGAGAGCGAACCGCAACATCGATCTTTTAGCTCGCTGCAACAATTCCGTCGATACAATGTTGGGTATATTTAAAGATGTATGCCGACAACCTGTCGAATCCGATGGCGTAGAGTTTCTCAGCGGCTCGGTGCGTGGAGCGATTATCAGAGAGGATGCCGAGCACTTGGGGAGTCCGAGTATTTTTTGTGACTATGATCCAGGATGTGCGATTGCCCATGCAAATCGGGATTGGACGATGCGATTCTCGCCTTGGTAGCTTCCGGATGCTTTTGAGCAGAATCTGTACAGAAGGATTGGGATTCTAAAGCTACGTTCTCCTGTGTAGGGCTGATCAACCGCTGAGTCTTCTGAGTGGCGACTAACACCCGAATTGTTTTGACGGGATCGTCAACAAATCCATCTTCATTCCGAGTATGGAAACAACGGTTTGTAGGTTAGAAACGGAGTAATGCTCGTCTTTTCCTCTAGGCGCGTCACAGTTGCCCTGTGATACGCCACTGCGGCGAGCCAGATCGGAAATCGACATCTAGAATTAGTTAAAGCGGCTTTGTAGAAGCGTAGATAGCGATATTGATGACGATCGAATAGAACCTGGAGTGAGAGATCGAAAGAGTGGTGACGCTATGACTGTTGTATATACGAAACAAAAGGCAAGTGAAATTTGCTGGATAGACCAACAGTTTTTGATGCGTAAGTTACTTAATTAAATGGCTTGCGGCGAATTGCAGTGTCTCGCCAGCGGGTGGAAAAGAGTTCGGTTTGTACAACATTAATCGGTCGAAAAAGTAATCTAGTCACAATTCATTCCGAATAGTTCTGCTAATTCGAGAATTTCAAGAGCATTTGTGTCAGATTGTGGTAGTAGCCTGAGTTTAGCTTTACGAGGAGATAGTGATGACCGAATTCCCGCAGACCCGATTCAGCCTGATCGCGAAAGTCCAATCCCAGGAAGATCTAGAGGCTTGGGATCAATTCGTACTCATTTATCGCCCTGTTATTTACCGAATGGCTCGTCGACGGGGAATGCAAGACGCGGATGCGCAAGACCTTGCGCAGAATGTTTTAATCCGAGTGGCCAACTCCATAAATGGATGGGAGAAAACGACCCCCGAAACCAAGTTTCGTCACTGGCTGCGAAGAATTGCTCTTAACACGATTCTCACCGCTCTTTCCCGTCGGCCGAAAGATGTTGCCGTTGGTGGATCAGAAATTCTTTGTATGCTCGCTGGGCAACCTGAGGACGAGAGTCTTGTTGAGCGAGAGTTAGCAGCTGAAACAAAAAGGGAACTTTATCTTCGTGCAGCGGCTGTCGTAAAGAAAGATGTCGATCCAGATACATGGCGAGCATTCGAGCTCACCGTGGTTTCGGGACAAACGTGTGATGAAGTAGCAACATACGTGGGCAAGTCGGTGGGATCGATCTACGCTGCGAGAAGTCGCGTTATGCGACGACTTCGTGAACAAATTTCACACTTACAGGAGAGTAGCCGATGAAATCGAGTTCTCATCATTGTGACCGCCAGCGTATTGACGAATTCCTTAGCTCGGACCAATTTCAAATAGCCGACACGGATTTAATCTCTCACTTGGATCGATGCAGTGACTGCAGAGAATACTTGGAGCAACAGGCGGCTGATTGCGAATACTGGAGCCAAGCAGCGCACCTGCTCAAGGAAACGGAATTCGATGTGGCTAGTTCCATCGACTTTTCCGCTGCCACAATCGACTTTCCACCTTTCAACATTTCAGCGTCCATCCAGAACGTATTGGCATCGCTCGTCCCTTCAGAAGACCCGGATCGTCTCGGCCGACTGGACGGATATGAGATCACAGGTGTCGTCGGCGCTGGGGCCATGGGGGTCGTACTAAAAGCCATCGATCCTTCGCTCGATCGAATCGTTGCGTTAAAGGTCATGGCACCACACCTCGCCAGTTATCCGAACGCACGCAAACGATTCGAGCGCGAAGCAAAAGCTGCGGCTGCCGTTTTACACGCTAACGTGATTCCGATCTATGCGGTTTCTAGTGGTGGGGCTATGCCATACTTGGTTATGGCCTACATAAGGGGCGGGTCGCTGCAAAAGCGGATTGATCGCCAGGGCGCGTTAAACACGAGTGAAATCCTTCGAATTGGATCTCAAGTTGCCGCAGGTTTAATGGCGGCCCATGACCAGGGACTCGTGCATCGTGACATCAAACCGGAAAACATAATGCTGGGAGAAGGTGTCGAACGAGTAACATTGACCGACTTTGGTCTGGCGCGCAGCGTTGACGATACTTCGGTGACCCAGCTCGGAACGATTGCAGGAACTCCCCAGTACATGTCACCTGAGCAGGCTCGTGGTGAAGTAGTCGATCAGTCGAGCGATCTTTTCAGTTTGGGAAGTGTTCTGTATACGCTTTGCACCGGCCGCGTACCATTTCGAGCGGAATCCTCACATAGCGTGATGAAAAAGATCATCGACGAGGAACCGGTGCCAATCCGTGAATTGAATCCAGATATCCCTCAATGGCTTTGTGGTATTGTCACTAAGCTCATGGCGAAAGACAAAGCGTCCCGTTTCAACTCGGCGAAGGATGTCCATGCTTTGCTTGAATCCTGCCTAAGTCATGTGCAACAACCTACCTCGATAGAGCTCCCCAAAGCCGCACTCGAACTTTCTCGCTCCAAAACGACTTTTATAATTCCCGTTCTCATCGGAGGCCTAGCCGTGGATTTCATATTTTTTTTATGGTTCAGTGGTGCATTTGGATTCCTCGTCCAGGAACCAGTACCCCAATCAACGATCGTCGAAGCGCAAGAGCCCGCCGATTCGACTTTGACCGAGGAACCGCTCACATGGAAAGCACTCACGGGGGACGATGTTCCAGAGGGGTATCCAACAGAGCCGCTACAAGCAATCGATGGATTAAACAAGACCGTTGGAAGCTGGGGATTCTCTGGTCAACAACAAAAAGGGGACCAACAAATTAACTTCGAAGGTGTTATGCAAGTTCAAGGTGGTTTCAGCAAGGAATCGATTTCGCTTGGAAGCCAGCCGATGTGGCAAATCACCCTCGAGTGGCCGACCAAACAACCAGAGAATACCTGGAATATAACAGTGGTTCCTGCTATTAATCCGAATGGAGTGGAATGGCTGTTGTTTGCTGCCGCTACAAGCGATGGTAAGAGCGTCGATGAAAAGCATTTCTATCAAGGTTCATGGGATCCCACTTCTCGAACGCTTACTTGGACACCAAGATCGTTAAGATTACCGGGTTCGGAATCCAAATCGGATGAAAAAGCAATAGGATCCAAATTCAAGATGATTGTCGCGAAGAATGGAGGACTGAAGATTGAGGGATTTCAACCCAGGGACACAGTTCAACTTTCAGGCCAGTCGGCGGCTCGAATCGGTGAGTATGTGCAACCAGGCACGGAGCTGAAGATAATTAAAGTATTACCAAATGATTACAAAATATTTTTTGCGAGTTCGACTGTCGTGCATTTAATTGACAAAGCAAACAGCGTTGTTGTTGGCCCAGGTATCGAAAAAATCGGTTGCTCCGGAAATATAATATTTGGACTGATCACCGAGCGAAACGGAATCGAGAAGCCTAGCGATACAGTCGGTTATTTTTGGTTGGACTCAACAACTGGCGAAATCACGAAAGGCATGGAGCTTGGTGATTGGCAAAAGACGCTCGAGGCCAAAGGGATCGCGGACCTGTTGCTTTTAAAGCCAGAAAAGGTCGGTCCGAGATCGTAGTGCACTTGATGTTGCTAGCTATTTACCCAGAACAGCCTAGATAAAAAGTCGCTTGAATGCTGTGACGAGCGAATCTTTCGGCTCACCGTCTCGCAGGTTGCCGGTTACCACATTATGTATTACTCCAATAATAGAGAAGGAATTGTCGAGTGAAATTTGGCAAACGCGATTTATTATCTATTCGATCTATACCTGTAGCTTGTCGTTCTTGCGTTATCGCTGTATCTCGTTTGAAACTCCCGATGCACGTGTTCGCTCTCACAGCTTTTCTGGCAATTTCCTGTGTGCATCTGCGAGCGATGTCAGCTCAGGAAATTAAGGCATCGCGGCCTTCGGAGATGTCCGTAAAGTATGGTGCAAACGATTCAGTGGTGAGTATGATCATCTCGTTGAGTCCATCGGATGCTAAGGTTGGTGAACAGGTATTGTTGAAGATCGATGTAGAAGTCCTCTCTCCTTGGCATTTGGGCGCAATCAAATCGCAAACGCCATCGGAGGAAGATGTCCTTGGGTTTCCGACTTCGATTGAATTCAAGTCTTTTGGACTGGAAGCCGTCCAAAACACATTTTTCTCGACACGGGAGCCGGACAATGCGACTGGGAGCTTCGGAACAACATATTCGATGTCTGGGAAATTCTGTTGGACGAGAAAGTACAGAGTAACAGGGGATAGCCCAACCTACGGAGGTCGCGGTTCAATTCGCTTTCAGGCCTGCAATGATGAAAAATGCCTTCCCCCACAATCATTAACGTTTTCGCTCGGCGAAAAGGATCAGAGCCCACCGATTGCCACGCTGGAATCGAAAACAGTCGACTATGAGACTTCCGACCAAGTGTTGGAAAAGATCCATGGTGAGACATTCGTCTTAAAGCTCGAGAGATGTAAAAAAATTCGGGTGCGACCGCAGATCGATGTGATGCAAGCACTGTTCGGTCGTGCGAAAGACGAACTCGTCTGGAAGGGAACGATTGCAGCTGGAAACAACAAAGGAGTTAGCATTTACTTGCCAAAGGCCGAAAAATACCACTTTCATAACGAGGGGGTTGACGGATCACTCGTTTCAAACACGGCCACTTTCGTGTCAATTGATCAGAATGGCAATGATGTTTTGGAAGAATGGGAAGCTTGCGCAGTCGACATCCCCGTACGTATTCGTAACTCTATGTATCGCATCCAGGGCGTTGACCTCGCCTCCGAAACGATGACGATTGAATACCTGGATATCCCCTTGAAAGGATCAATTGTGGGGTTTCGATGCCCCGACTTTGAGTTTGACACACTCGATGGTTCCGTAGTATCCAACAAGTCTATTCTGGGAAAAGCGACAGTGTTAGACATTTGGGCTGTTAGTTGCCATAACTGCTACGAAGACTTTGCCGTTTGGAAGAAAGAGATAGAAAAATATGGTTCAGATAAACTTCAAGTGGTTCTCTTGACCGTCGATGACAATCGCCAAATCTACGAGTCGCTTTCGCCACGATTATTCCAAAAGTACGGTGGAGCAGACTGGCCCCAAGTCATGCTCAAGAACGGTTTCGATGGGGCACGTACTATAGGCAGCTATGGTTTCGGAAGTGTTGTGGTGGATGAAACCGGTATCGTCCGGGCCGTGGGTGTTCATGGTTCACAAATTCAATCCGTTGTCGCTGAGATCTTTACGAAATCGCAGCGAAAAGATGATTAGAAGAATGTTAGATGTTCCACGTTGATATGTTGTCTCAGGACATCCCATCGACAGTGAAGTGAATTAACAAGGACGCACCGAGTAGGCTTCGCTAATCCTCGGGGCTCGAAAAAGGTTGAGAAACCAACAAGTCAAAATCGTGAGTTGGAATACATCGAGTGTGCAGCGAGCTGCATAGCAACCGGGCACTAAAACTCTCAACAACGTTGGAAGGAGAATTCATGTTCGACTTGAACCGGGAACTTGAAAACTGGCGGAAGCAGTTCGCTAGAAATGGCACAGTCCAAGGCAATGAGTTAGACAAGCTGGAGTCCCGTCTGCTAGAATTGCACGACGCTCTGGTTCAGGATGGGCTATCCGAACAGGCTGCCTTTGCTGTCGCCGCCGAGCGACTGGGAACACCGCTGCAACTCGTCGGAAAGCATGACTTCTATCTTGGTCTTAAATCAAGCCTTACGTGGCGAGCATTTGGGGGCATTCCGTTTATTGCACCGACGTTGATGGTATTAGATATGCTCGCAACCAACATGATATTGTCAACACATAGTAGCTTAGTAAATCAATCCATAGGTATAAACTCTCTGTGGGTCACTTGGCTCATCGGTTTGGTTGTTTCCTATTTAGTGGCATTGGTCTGCTGGAAACCTGCGCTCGTGTGCCTGAGAAAACGAGGATGGCTCAATGGTGGAGATATTCATTTGATCGGCTTAATGACAGCTATAGCAGCCTGTACGACAATGCTAGTTACGGGCTACTTGACAACGAATCAGAAGCTAAGTGACGTAGTTGCTTCTTCGGAAGCATTGCTTTATTGGGTATTCATCATCCAAAATGCGATGCTCTCGGTGCTCATTTTCTGGGGTTTACCAAGGCAGCTCGCTGTGGACCAAATCTCGCTAAGGGATGCCTGACAAGTGATTTTGTCGTAAGAGTTAACCTACAAAACTTTACACGGAGATAACTGATGAAAAAAATCAAACCGTTTGTACCTGCACTTGTATCCTTTGGGCCAACTTTTATGGTTATGGGGTCGACCGGTACTCAACTTGGTATTGCCTCCCAAGTTTTCGCTTATGCAGGGGCTTTGATGTTGAGCTTAGGCTGTGGGTGGTTGTACATGGCAAGCAAGTCAGCAAGCAGTTAGGCTAATCTTTTTCGTTCCTGCGGGCCGCTGGATCGCAATCCACGCTTGTGTAAAGTTGCAAATGCCATCGTGATCGCCCAGGGCTTTCATTTCTGTTCATTAATCTGCCTTAGAAAGAGGTCCGAATTGCGAAATTCGCCTGGGAGTAATGAGAATTCTTTAGTCCAGGAAGCAAAGTTGATTCCATTCAATCCTGAAGTTCAGTCGCTCGCGGCCTCATTTTTCTGATTTTCATGTCATGATCGGCAGGTTACGGCTAAGTAACAAAACAAGACTGTTTTGATTGGGCTGAGTCGAGGGCGCGAAAACATGGAAGAAAAATATCAACAAGCGATTCGCTACTGGACGCTAGCGCAGCCGGTAGTCTCAGCCTACGTAGCGGCAGTCGTTCGAGACTTCCGGGACCGGGATGATGTGCTGCAGGCGATATCCGTTGCAGTATTAGAGGCGTTCTCGTCCTATGACCCCGCACGCCCCTTTACGCCCTGGGTGATGGGTATCGCGCGAAACCAAATTGGAACTTACCTGCGTGAACGTAAACGCAACCGCCTAATCTTCGATGCGGAAACGGTTGACCTGCTGGCAGTGGCATTCGAACAAATCGACTCAGCTCAAACTCGAAAGCTGGACTTTCTGCAGGATTGCTTAGCAAAGCTCGAGGGGCGGGCTCGTCAGTTGTGCGAACTGAGGTACCAAAATGATTTGAAACCCGCAGCGATAGGCTCTCTTCTTGGTATGGCTCCAAATACGGTAGCCAAGTCACTGCAGCGCATCCGCGATCAACTGCGGCAATGTGTCGAGCGAAATGCTGCTCTGGAGGGAGGGCAATCGTGATTCCTGATAATCGTGAACTTATTGATGGCTATCTGGATGAGGCGTTAACGGCAGATCAGCAAGAAGAATTGAGTGCTTGGATCAAAGCCAATTCAGAACATGCCCGGATCTTTGCCGAGGCAATGCTGCTCCACGATCGCTTGCGAAACACCCTGAGCACGGCTGAATCGCCAGACGCCATACTTCCATCATTAACTATCGAATCGCCCCGGGGTTGGCTTGGGGGCTCATGGTTGATGAGTTCTCTCACAAGAACAACTGCGGCCGCTGCGGTGCTTATTCTGGGGCTAGCTACGTTGTGGTTCAGCATTGGTACGCAAACCGCATCAGCCGCGATTCGTGAGTTAGATCGTATCATCGTCAACAGCATGAAGTCGAAAGATCGGACCTTCGATATCGTAGTTGAAGACATAACCACCGATCGTCGAGGGAAGCGTTCTGCCAGACCTGAATCACAGCGACCACCAAAGCCACCGCTGGATGGGGCCTCATTATACGTTCGTTCGGGTAACCAGTTTGTGCTCATTCGCAAAACCCAGGATGGCTTACCGTTTGTTACGGGAAGCAACGGTCAGCAGAGCTGGGCAATCAACACGCGAGGTCCTGTTAGAGTTAGTCCCGACGTTCATCGCTTTGATCATGATCTTCCTGGGCACGAAACGTCTGTCCCGTTAACCAATCTTAATGAAGGTCTCCAGCAGCTGAAGCGTGCCTATGACCTAACTTTCTCCGCACTTGGCCCTGAAGAGTACCAGACCGGGGATGGTCATGAAGCTCGCCAATTGATTGCTGTGAAAAAACCAAAAGAGCGCGGGCCTCAGCGAGTAGAAATCGTCTACGACGCGACCACTGGTTGCATTCTGCGGATGCGTTTCGTTCAGATGCCCTATGGCCCCGACCGTTTGGATCTTCGTTTATCGCTGGTCAGTGAAGAGGAACTGTCGTCTGGCTTCTTCGAACATACAAGTCATCACACGCCGGATCGAAAGATAGAAGTGGAGAACTAATGATGAAACGGCTGATTCCCATAACAGTAATTCTGATCGCGCTGCTTAGTTCAAGCGATGCACGGTCACAGTCGTCATCTTCGGCCAGCATCCGCAAGCCCCAAATGAGTGATACGATCCGAGCCAATGTCTACGCGGACAATTCATTCATACTGTACATCAATGGAGAATTGGTCGCCGTGGACTCGATCGCCTTCGTTCCACATAACGTGATTTCAGTCGACATCTTGCCAAGCTATCCGATGACGATTGCCGTCATGGCCAAAGACAATTTCGATCCCAAAACGGGTATGGAGTACGCCAATACGAACATCGGCGATGGCGGATTTATCTTGAAGTTTAGCGATGGCACGGTTACGAGTGGCGATTGGAAAGCCAAGAAGATCTCATGGGGACCAATAGATCGCGATACGAAGAGTCCACGCATCGAAAGTGTAGAAGTACCGAACAACTGGTATGCAGTGGACTTTGATGACAGTGAGTGGGGCAAAGCCAAAGAATACACCGAAGAGCAAGTTGGTCCGAAGCAACCTTACTTTGACAGCGACTTCATGGGGGCCAAGTTCATTTGGACTGACGACATCGCACTCGACAATGTGGTTCTATTTCGGCATGTCGTGAAGTCTCCGCCAGATGGGAAACAGCGAGTTGATTTTCGAAATCTCAACAATGTCATTCCTGAGAATCCACCTCGGGGGCAAGGTCGGCAAGAAGGGCAACGCAGAAATAACGGAGCAAAACGATGATCCAACGTTTCGATTTATATTTGATCACATTGCTCAGCTTGCTGTGCTTGAGTGCTTCGTCTGTTCGAGCCGCTGACCAACCCAACTTCATCTTCATGCTATCCGATGACCAAGGCTGGAACGGCCTGTCGGTCCCAATGCATCCTGACGTAGCGGACTCAAAAGGCGATATCTTTCACACTCCGAATCTGGAAAAGCTTGCGGCGCAAGGCATGCGATTCTCGTCAGCTTATGCGCCTGCCTCGGTTTGCTCACCAACGCGGATCAGTATTCAGACAGGCAAAAGCCCTGCGCAGCTTCACTGGACCAAAGCGGCACCAGCGGTACCGGGGCGCAAACTGATCGAGCCTCGTTTGATCAAGGACTTGAGTAAAGACGAAGTGACCATGGGCGAACTCTTGAAGCGAGCAGGTTACGCTACCGCTCACTACGGCAAGTGGCACATCTCCGGCGGAGGCCCTGGCGCTCATGGATACGACGAACACGACGGCGACACTGGAAACGAAAACGCTTTCAAGTTTACGGACCCCAATCCGGTTGACATCTTCGGTATGGCTGAGCGTGCGGCCAAGTTCATGGAAAAGAGCAAACGAGAGAACAAGCCCTTCTACATTCAGCTTTCATGGAATGCCCTTCATGCAGCGGAACTAGCCAACAAAGCTACGTTGGCCAAGTACGAAAAGCTCGCGACGAACAATTCAAAGCAGGCGGCCACGGCAGCCATCACAGAAGATCTCGACTCAGGAGTTGGCAAAGTACTGAAGGCTGTCGAACAATTGGGGCTGAGCGAGAACACCTACATCATTTACATGTCGGACAACGGTTCTGGCGGTGGTGGGCGTCGTGGTGGACTAAGCGGTGGCAAAGGTTCCGTTTGGGAAGGCGGTATTCGCGTGCCGCTGATTGTACGAGGACCGAAAGTTACAGCAAATTCATGGTGTCATGTGCCAGTTGTTGGTTACGATTTTCTTCCATCCTTATGCGCCTTGGCAGGTGTTCCTGCGAAGGAATTGCCCAGAGACATTGAAGGCGGCGACATCACAAGCTTGCTTCACAATAGCGGCGAAGGCGTTGTTAAGCGCCAGCGCGAAGAGCTTGTGTTTCACTTTCCACATTACCAAAGCGATGATGGCCCGCACTCGGCGATTCGAATAGGGAGCCTCAAGCTGATTCACTTCTATGAAAACGATCGCGTCGCTCTTTTTGATCTTGCCAAAGATATTGGAGAGCGAAACGACTTAGCCCAGCAGTTGCCAAAGGACGCTCAAGAGTTGAAAGGACGCTTGGACCAATATCTGACTGCCATCAATGCTCAACTGCCTACAACCAATCCAAACTTCGATCCTTCACAGCCAGTTACGCCGCGTAAGGGTGGCAAGAACGGGAAAAAAGGAACAGACAAAAAATAATGATTCAACACTATTTGCTATGGCTGACTATCGCGGCCCTACTCGTCGTAGGAACGGTCTCACGAGCCCATGAAGGTCACGAACATGGCCCCACAGATCCCAGTGTCCGAGTGTGGACTTTCGGAGACACCGGTGCCCATATCCACGGTGCATACGTCGCCTCGCGCGACGCCAAGGTGCAAGTGCGCCGCACGGACGGAACCGTCATCTCTCTTGAGATTGAAAAGCTAACAATCCTGGACCAGAAGTGGATTGAGAGAAAGGTGGCGCAGGTGAAGGAGATCAACGAGAATACAACGCCAATTCATAGCGAAGTAAAGCTTGTTGTTGCCAATGTTCCTAGCAAGCCCGCAATCGCTGAGACATTTGAGCCCTTCGCGAAGCTCAAAGCGGTCAAGTATCGACAAGACGAAGATTTCTTTTATGTAGAATCGAATTCGATGCCAGACCACCGGATGATGGTTGGTATCACTGCTTGGCAACAACAAGTCCCGATTCCACAGCCCTACTTCGGCGATAACGCTTGGCGAATTCCGCTCGAACCTGTGGTTGCCAAGAATCCCATGTCGGCCAAGTCGCATTTCTTTCGTGGCGCGATTGCCTTGGCTGCGAACGGAGTACCCATTTTCAATCCGATCAAGAATGATGGGCGAACCGACACGCTTCTGGCAGGTGAGCTAGACGAATTCGGCGGCCACTGCGGGCGTGGCGACGACTATCACTATCACATTGCTCCCACGCATTTACAGGCGATCGTCGGCAAAGACAAACCGATCGCTTACGCGCTCGATGGCTATCCCATTTATGGATATACCGAACCGGATGGCTCCGAAGTCCAAGGGCTCGATGAGTTCAACGGGCATTCCACACCACAGCTCGGCTATCACTACCACGCTACAAAAAAGTATCCGTATCTCAATGGCGGTTTTCATGGAGAAGTCAAAGAGGTCGATGGTCAGGTCGACCCGCAGCCGCGTGCTGGTGGAGTACGTGAAGCACTTCCGCCGCTGCGTGGAGCCAAAATCACTGGCTTTGATTCGAAAGACAACAAGAGCTTTAGTATCAAGGTTGAAGTAGGCCGCGAGACTCGCTACGTCAATTACTTTCTGAATCAGGACGGTTCCGTCAAGTTCGACTTCGTCGATGGCAATGGCAAAGTAAAGACTGAAACTTACTCGCCACGACAGCGCGGACCAGGTGGTGGAGAAAGAAGAGGCGGCCCTGGGGGTGGTAATGATCGACCGCCACGCAACGAGCCACCTCGCAGAGAGCCGGCTCGCAGCGATACAGCGCTACCTCAACGCAATGCTCCGAAGGGAGATGCAGCGTCTAACAAGGCCAGCGAGGGCTTATCCGTATCAAGTACTGCGATCGGTCGTGATGGACGTATCTCATCGGAATTTACTTGCGATGGCGAAAGCGCATCGCCACCACTGGAATGGCACGGTGCTCCGGCTGGAACCAAGTCCTTTGTGATCAGTCTCTGGCATACCGCTCCTGATCAAGAAAAGTCTTACTGGCTGATCTACAACATTCCCGCCACAGCCAATCATCTAGTTAAAAATGACAAAACCACGGGCACCGTCGGCTTGAACGACAAGAAGAGGGCATCCTATGACCCGATGTGCTCCAAAGGACCAGGTGCCAAGACATATCATATTTCTGTTTATGCCCTGTCTTCCGAAGTGGAGCTCGCTAAAGGCAGCGACAATCGAGCTGCGTTACTAAAGGCGATCAAGGGCATCACGCTCGCCGAAAAAACACTTGATTTTGTCTACGAGAGAACAAAGTAGTGATATTGTCGCAACCTCCGGAGCCATTCAGTTCTAGCCCCGAGTCGGAGGTACTTTCACCATTGAAGGACCAGAATGCGAATGAGATTTACGATCCTCACGGGTAGGTTAATTTGATTATGAAATCATTCCTCAGCTCAGTCTTTTTGATCTTTTTGTGCGCACTTATTGCAGCAAACCTACCCACTGGTGCTGCGACTTGTTATGGTCAAACTGAACGAAGAGAAGGCGGTGGACAGAACGCTGATCAACGTAAGGGCTCGGCGGACAAAAGTGGCCGTGGCAAAGGTGGTAGTGGACTCGGAAACTATACTGAGCCGCCACCTGCCAACAACGTACCCGATCACTTCTACAACATCATCCTTGGTAGGCCGACCGATGACGGAGTATCTATTCGCGTGCTATTTCATCGCGATGCGACTGCTCATGTTCTTTACGGCAGCGAGTCTGGCAAGCTTTCAGAGCGAACGCCCGCAATTAAGTTCAAGGCTAAAGAAACGCATGACGTTATACTTAGCAAACTCCAGTCAAACAGCCGTTACTTTTACAAGCTGGTTTATCGAACAGACGCCGGCGCTGAGCAATCCTCCGACGAATACTCCTTTCACACACAGCGTAAACCGGGTAGTCCCTTTATCTTCACGGTAACAGCCGACTCGCATTTGGATGAGAACACCAGTGGTGAAGTTTACCTGCGAACCTTGGCAAATGCGTCATTAGACTCACCAGACTTTCATTTTGAACTTGGCGACACGTTCATGACCGGAAAGTACGTCAAGCCGGAACTGTCTGAGCCTCAGTATTTGGCGCAGCGCTACTACCTCGGCAGTCTTTGCCATTCTGCCTCGCTCTTTTTCGTGTTGGGAAATCACGACGGTGAATCTGGTAGCCGCGGGTCGACCGTCTGGGCCACACAAACGCGAAAGCGACTGTTTCCCAACCCAGAACCGGACCGCTTCTACACCGGCAACAATCAACGCGAGCAACTCGTTGGCTTGCCACAGAACTTCTATCAATGGAAATGGGGCGATGCCCAGTTCATAGTGCTCGATCCATTTCGCTACACGACGCAGCGTAGTCGCAATGGGAGCAATTGGCCATGGACGCTCGGCGAGCATCAGTACCAATGGCTCAAAGCTTCGCTTCAGAATGTTGACGCAAAGTATCGATTTGTCTTTATCCATCACCTGGTTGGTGGATCGCCGATGAACAATCGCGGCGGCGTTGAGGTTGCTCGGCTATGGGAATGGGGCGGCAAGAATACAGAGGGCGAAGATGAATTCGCCGAACAACGTGCTGGTTGGGAAATGCCGATTCATGATCTCCTGGTCAAGCATGGTGTGTCGATCGTTTTTCACGGACACGATCACCTATTCATCAAGCAGGATCTTGATGGCATCGTCTATCAAGAGGTTCCTCAGCCTGGGCATCCTCGTTCCGGGAACACGAACACTGCCAAAGAGTATGGTTATCTAAGTGGCGAGATTCAGAGCAGCTCCGGTTACGTTCGCGTGCGAGTCGGACAAGACGAAACGCGTGTCGATTATGTCCGGACCTACTTGCCCGCAGCAGAATCACAATTCAAAAGAAACGGCGACGTCAGCTACTCATACATAGTGGGTAACGATTCAGATTCACGCTAAGTTGCCTACAAAGTTGACTTCATTGCGCAAGTCCCGCCTGAAACAGTGAGCCGCAGAGAAAGAAATCAGAAAATTCTTTCGTTGGAGAATCTCCATTGGTTTCCCTCACTATCTGACCTTGGGTAGCGAAATTCTTATTGGGTAATGGGAAGCGATTCAGCCGTTTTGCATAGATAGATCAGGGAGGGATGCCATTTTGGTTCCCTCGAAGGTCTAGCTATGGAGACGGAACCATCGACGCTTTTTCTTTCGATACTCTTCCCGATGATGGCAGTCTGCCAGGTGATCCGGCATCGGTTCGCTTTCGATCGATCGCGGAAATCATGCTGCGCGGTATCCAGCGATGTGTTGCTGCAGACCGCGAATTCGATGACGAATCAAGCGAGAATTCAACGATGGACGAACCTGTTTTGGGCAATCTCGGAGACTCTTTACCCGAGCCGCTTGCTTTCGTTTCAGACAAAGCCCTCTCTGTGTCCCACGTCTCCAAAACGCTGGGTTTTGGCGACGCCCAAGACACTCAGAACGGAGGTAATTCGTGAGCAACGAAGCAAGACACAGAGACATCGCAGCACTGTTGGCAAGAGGTGTGATTCGGGTCAAAAGGAGCCCGCTGGCAGCCAAGGCGATCGAGTCCCACATGCCCGACAGCAATGCGTATTCCGCTGAGCAGCCCTCTCAGGGCGAGAGCATGCAAGCGAACGACGGAAGCCAGAGCCAAGTGGATTCAGAGGCACCAACTCAACAAGGAGGTGATCAATGAGCCCAAACGTATTACTGGAAATCGCCGAGCTGCAGGACAAAACGGTTAGCCAATTGGTCCAGCGCTACGAACAGGTCTTCGAAGAAGAATGCCGGAGCCGCAATAAGCAGTACTTGATCCGTCGCATCGCTTGGCGTCTTCAAGCCAACGAAGAAGGTGGGCTGTCCAGAGCCGCGTTGAAGAAGGCCGAGGAGTTGGCAATAGGCGCTGAGACGCGTGTGACAGCTCCAAGGAAGAACAGCAACGAGGGCGTCAAGTTGGTTCTCCCTGAGCCCGATTCGTTTGTGGATTGGGACCCACGACTGCCTCCGCCAGGCAACATCGTCGAGCGGCAATACAAGGGCAAGATGATCCGCGTGATCGTCTTGCAAGAAGGCTTTGAGTACGAGGGCCGGCGCTACAAATCTCTGACGGCGATCGCCAAAGAAGTTAGCGGCTCGCACTGCAATGGGTTTCTATTCTTTCGACTTGGGAGACGAGCATGAGCAACAAAACCCCACCTCGCCCGAAAACCATTCGTTGCGCGATCTACACTCGCAAGTCCACGGAAGAAGGACTCGATCAACAGTTCAACTCGCTCGACGCCCAACGCGAAGCAGCCGAAGCTTACATTCGCAGCCAGAAGTGTGAAGGCTGGGAGATCGTTTACGACCGTTACGACGACGGAGGCTTCTCCGGTGGAAATATCGAACGGCCAGCGCTCAAGCGGCTGATGGAAGACATCCAGGCTGGCAAGATCGACTGTGTTGTAGTCTACAAGGTCGATCGGCTCAGCCGATCGCTGCTCGACTTTGCCCAAGTGATGGGGACGTTCGATAAGTTCAACGTATCGTTTGTTTCGGTAACGCAGCATTTCAACACGACACATTCGATGGGAAGGCTGACGCTGAACATCCTGCTTTCGTTTGCCCAATTCGAACGCGAGATCATCGGCGAACGAATACGAGACAAGCTGGCCGCCCAATGTCGGCGCGGCCAATGGACCGGTGGCTACCCAGTGCTTGGTTACGACGTCGATCGTAGCGAACGAACGCCCAAACTTGTGATCAACTCTGAAGAGGCTATCCAAGTCCGTCGGATCTTCTCGCTCTACCTCGAATTCAAGAACTTGATGCCAGTCGTCGAAGAACTCGACAAGCGTGGCTGGACCAACAAGCTCTGGCATTCGAAAAAGGGCCTGACGAAGGGCGGTCGCCAGTTCGACAAATGCAGCGTCCATGCTTTGCTGACTAATCCGATCTACTGTGGCAAGATTAAGCACAAGACGGATCTCTATCCCGGCCAACATCAAGCCATCATTGACGACGAAACCTTCCAACGTGTGCAAGCCCAGCTACGCGACAACAGCTTTAACCGTGGGAATCGCTTACCAAGTAAACACGGTGGCCTACTGAAAGGATTGATTCGTTGCCCCGATTGTAACGTCGCGATGGTCCACAACATGACTAAACGCAACTCGGTTGTATATCGTTATTACACCTGCGTCCGTGCGATCAAACGTGGTCGGCAATCCTGCAAACATCCATCTCTACCTGCAGGCGAGATCGAAGCGGCTGTGGTTGACCAGGTACGAGCGGTCTCGCGAGACACGCGGCTTCGCGACGAGATCATTCGCCAGGCAATAGAAGGCATTCAACAAGGCAAAAAGGAGCTAGTGTCGCAACAAACGCAGCTAACGCGTCAACTCACTCGTGATCACGGCGAGGTTCAGCAATTGGCCTTGGAACAGCGTCCCAACAATTCGGTCGTCTATCGAATTACCGACGTGCAAGAGCGAATCGAGGAAGCAGAACACCAGCTCGCCAAAGTGAATCGACAACTGCTGGATCTTGAAAAGCAAGAGTTAACCACACAAGAGATCGAAGAGGCCTTCATAGATTTTGATCGTATCTGGGACGCATTGACCACGCGTGAGAAATCACAACTGTTGGCCTTGTTGGTCTCGAAGGTCGAGTTCGATCAAAGCGATTGCACGATCGCGATTACATTCCACGCCAGCGGCATCGAAACGCTTGAGCAACAATCACAGGAGATTTAATGGTCACCGTAAAACGCAAACTGAATGTTAGCATCGCCTCGCGAGGCCGTATCGAGATTCGTCCTCACGATCCCAACGCGGAACCACCACGACCGAGACCATCGAGCAAGTTACCTCGTATCTCCAAGTTGATGGCCCTCGCTATTCGCTTCGACGAAATGATCCGAACCGGCGAAGCGTCAGATACGATCGAACTGGCTCGGCGTGGGCATGTGACTCAACCACGCATGAGCCAGATCATGGCGCTCAACCAACTCGCCCCTGACATCCAAGAAGCCCTGCTCAATCTCCCAGCGACAAAGGGCAAGCCCGAGATCCACGAGAAGCGGCTGCGACCGATCGCTGCCATGCTCCGCTGGGAAGATCAGCGGGGGGCGTGGAAGCAAATTTGCGACGAGGTTGGGCTCCAAATGGACTTCCAGGTCAGGTTCACAACTGCTGGCGTCGCCTCGGTGAGTGATACTGACGCAAGCTGAACCTTGGGCAATCTCCATAAATTTACGGGATCAGCAGTTTTTTTCAGATTTGCCGGTTTCTCTTCTTAACCTTCTTTTGGCGCTGGTGCGTTAAGTTTTGGTTTATGGGAAAGCAGCACAAGATTTCCGTAGTGATTTGGCTTAAACTAAGAGGAATCTATGCCTCTCGAAAGGTCTCCCGTTGTCATTTTCTAGGTCCACCCGCTTTCGGCTCATTATCGCGATGGGTATTGCCTGCCTTTTGATGGGGTCGGCGATTCCAACCGCCATGCATGTCCATGACGGTGGTGATCAATTGCACTGTCACGATGAGCTGTTGACAGATGCGTCGGCAATGCCCCATTCGCATGGAGCGGATTCCGCAAGCTGCAGTCATTCACACCGCTCCCACGGAGAGCCAGCTCATCATAAGCATTCGCCTTTCGGTCACGCACACCGTCACACGCATGATCACGAGAACAGCACCCTATCTAATTCAGACGCGAAAGCAACTGAGGTCTTATCCAGGAACCGGCTTCCCAGAAGCTCTAATCCCCATGTTCATCTGGTGATTTTCGGGTTTGAATTCACTTTAACCCTACCGCACCAAAAATCCGCTCCGGTGGAGAAGGTGCTCAAGCGTAACGGATCTTCGACCATCACAATTGTTCGCCAAATCCCCTTATCCGCAACCGAAAGATTGCGAGCGATAGGAGATGCATCGGCTATGGCAATTGGCATGGGAAGCCACTTAATCGCCTATCAAGCTCCATCAGGAAAATTTTCAATTGCCTTTCCCATACTTCTTGTTCCCCCAAGAGTAATTCTGCAAACGGAAGCTGATGCTGGAAATCACTGGAGTCGTCAAACCGACGATCACTACATCTCGGTGGTTCCAGTAGTTGAACCGCCTCCGCCGCGCATCGTTCCTGGATTGATTTGAAGGGCACTTTAGTTCAACTCTTGGCATTTTCGTTAGAAGTCTCATCTGAGGCTTGTGAATGCAGATGTCAGTGTCGGTTGTCTAATGCTGCAACAATCAATCCATCTCTATTTTTGCTGCTTGATCGTTCGAGCTGTAAGCGATGGTAACTCGTTACCTCTCGTAGCGCATGTGCAGCTTCGTTTGACGCATATCCTTAGTGGAATGCTTCTGTGGGCGATGTTGCGTTGAATTTGCTCGCGCTCCGCCACCTCGCACACTCATTCATTTAAGCACGATCCGAATCCAGAATACCAATAAAGACAATACATGACCGCTATCGACCATATACGCGAATTACTACACCACTTGGCGAGCCTGCTTGTTTGGCCGGTCTTGATTGGTTTGATCGCCTTGCTGGCTTTTGCCCTGATCTCGATGGGCAGTTTTTTGAGGCAGCTTTGGCACCGAAAAACGCAGACAACCAGCCGGTTACTGATCAGTCGTCTGGGTGAGATAGCTGACGAGTCGCAGGATGATGCAGACCTGGACCTTCGGTTAGAAGAGGCGATTCAGCTACATGACCAACGGCAACTGAAATCGCTTCAGTACTTACGTCTAGCGATTCGTTTGGGGCCATCCCTGGGGCTGATGGGAACGTTGATCCCAATGGCAGATGCGCTACAAGGACTGGCCGATGGCAACCTCCCACGTCTGGCGAGCAATATGGTGACAGCTTTCGCAGCCACCGTCGTTGGGCTTTTGATCAGCGTCTTGGCGTATGTCATCTCCGCGACCCGCGAGTCGTGGGCTCGACAAGATTCGCGGGCCGCAGCGTTTGCAGCTGAACGTCTATTGCGAAATGCCGCTCGTCTTAAGCCGATTGCAACACAAATGGATCCTACAGTGCGTGAGTTATCAGTATGAAATTCGTCAAACGTACGAGAATCTTCGACGAGCTAAGCGACTCTGCCGTCGATGAGGATCCGCTGGCAGGCATAGCAAACCTGTTTGACATAAGCGTTGCCTTCATCGTTGCCCTGCTCATCGCTCTGTTCAGCCTGTTTGCCGCTGGGGACATGTTAAACAGAGACTCCAATGTCACGCTGGTGAAGCAGAACAGCGCTGGGGAGATGGAAATCATTACCAAGCGGGGTACGCAAGTCTCAGTGCAGAAAGTAACCGATAGCTCACTGGCTGGGCGGGGCACGCGACTCGGTACAGCGTATCGATTAGCCAATGGACAAGTGGTCTATGTACCCGATGCAAATGCGGCTAGCGACGAGCCCGGCAGCAACGGTCCTTCTCCGCTTCCTGCCTCCAATCCAGCAACGAAGTAACCATGATGACACGCTTGATTACGAAGAGAATTGGATTAACTACCGCCGTACTGTGTTTCATTGCTACGATTGCCATCGCGCATCAAAGCCGAGGGCAGGAGCAACCACGTGTGGCTTTGATCGTAGGTGACTCTCATTCCGCGGCCGCCATGGCGGCCGTCCATCAAGGGACTCGATTACCTGATAAAGAAAAAGCGAATGTGCGAGTCTTCATTAAATCGCAGATTACTTCTGAAGATCGAAAGTTTGTAGATCAAAGCGATATTGTCATCGCCTATCCACGGTTTGCTTCGTTGGTTCGCGAGTTGGTTCCGCATATTCAAGTTGCCGCTGCGAAAGGTGCGCTTGTGGCAGGCGTCGGCCCCACGATCGAACCTGAGTTCGAGCAGCATGGTATCAAACGCGATGAGGAAATTTCTTCCTATTTCGAGGCAGGTGGTGTAGCCAATCTAGTCAACATGCTTCGTGTATCCGTGGCGAGGAGGCGCGAGCTCGGCATCGAAGTCCCACCCCCCGTTCCTTTCCCTCTCTTGGGTTACTACGACCCGCAGACCGGCCAAGCACACACAGACTTTGCGAGCTACAACGACGACAGCAGTCCCACACCTACCCGCACTGTTGGCATCTACTTTTCGCGTGATACGGCTTTAGGAGGCGACACGGAACTGCTCAGTGCTATCGCTGCGGCGATCCAGCGTCGTGGCTATCAGACATTGATGGCTTTTGGATATCCGGGCGACGAAGTCTTGCCACAATTATTTTTGGATCCAAGTGGCCAGCCTCGCATTGCCGTTCTCATTGGCCTGACCTTGAAAATTGGTAACGTACCGGAAAAGATCGTACCAGTTTTGGAGCGACTCGACGTCCCCGTTATCAACGCTATTGCACTCAACAACCAATCGTTGTCCCAATGGCGCGAGTCGCCGTTGGGTTTGGACCTACTCGAAAGATCGTGGCAAGTTGGATTAGCTGAGTATGCTGGCACCGTCGCACCAACCGTCGTCGCGACTCGCGAAACCGTGGTTGATGCGGAAACAGGCCAGGCTTTTGCCCTGAATATGCCGATGCCTGAACGAGTTGAGCGTCTGGCTGACCGAGCGTCTGCATGGCTCCGTCTGCGCGAACGAGAGCCGAAAAAGCGACGTGTAGCAGTTGTCTACTATAACTATCCTCCCGGACGCGAAAGTATAGGTGCCTCGTATCTCAATGTTGCCCCCAACTCACTAAAGACAATTCTGGATGAACTGCGTTCGTCAGGTTTTGATCTCGGGGATTGTCCACGCGACGCCGAATCTATTTTTTCGGCAGTGCATGCTTACGGGAGTAATCCCCCACCCGATGAGACAGCCACGCGAGAAATCGATCGTATGGTCCGCTCGCGTCGCGTTCAATTGGTTCCACTGGACCTTTATTGCAAATGGTTCGATCGGCTTCCCCAAAGACTTCGTGATTCCATTATTAAGCAATGGGGTACACCGGAGCAGGCGACAGTCATGACCTGGCAGGATAGCCTCGGGGAAAAATACTTCGTACTTCCAGTTCTACAGTACGGCAACCTAGTCCTCGGGCCGCAACCCACACGTGGCTGGCAACACGACATCGCGGCGGCTTACCATGACATCACCTTGCCTCCGCACCATCAGTACCTGGCTTTCTACTGGTGGCTGCAGGAGGTCTTTCAAGCAGACGCGATGCTGCATGTCGGTACCCATGCTACCCATGAATGGCTTCCGGGACGTGAAGTTGGCTTTGACAACGATGATACTGGAGAAACCATCATTGGCTCTGTACCACAACTTTACATCTACATAGTCGACGATGTTGGCGAGGGGCTACAAGCCAAACGGCGTGGTCTAGCGGCCATGATCTCCCACCAAACGCCACCGCTTGATCGAGCATCACTCAGTCCTGATCTGCGTGAACTGTCAGCCCTAATCAGTGACTTGAGTGTAGCCGAGCAGAAGGGAGCGTTGGCGGTTGAAGGACTGCGCGATGAAATCACTCGCCGCAGCCGCGAAAAAGGCCTGTTGACGGATCTGTCGATTGAGCTTGCTGAAGATTCCGTGTTGTCAGAAGAGCAACTTGAGGAAGTCGAGCACCATCTTAAGCGGATCGGTGAACGATTAACTCCGTTTGGCATGCACACCTTTGGTGAAGGAATGAACGAAGTTGCAAGAGAAGCGACGGTTGATGCCATCTTGTCGGTGGAAAGCGAATTGACCGATGAGAATCGTAAGCTGCGTGCGGAGGAGTTGGCGGACTTGATCGAGCAATCCAGCACTGCTGAGATTAAGGCGTTACTGGGTGGACTCAGTGGACGCTACATACCAGCCGGTCCTGGCGGTGATCCCATTCGAAATGCGGCTGTTCTACCAACCGGCAAGAATTTCTACGGCTTTGATCCAGCCCGCATGCCTTCACCTGCCACCTACGCGATTGGTGAAAAGCTTGCCCAACAGTTCCTCAGAACTTATGCCATCAAGCATCCTGGCAAGACGCCTGAACGCCTCGTCTTCAATTTGTGGGGCTCGGAGTCGAGCCGACACGAGGGTGCTATCGAATCACAGATTCTTGCATTGATGGGGGTGCGACCTGTCTGGGATTCGCGAGGTCGGGTCCAATCAGTCGAACTCATCCCGCGCGAGGATCTCGGACGACCGCGTGTTGACTGCACGATTGTCCCTAGCGGTTTGTACCGCGACTTGTTCGCGAAACTCATGCTTCTGCTGGATCAGGCTGTGGAAGCCGTCAAGCTTGATACCAGCGATGACAATCCATTGAACCGCAATATACGCCACGTAACCAATCAGTTGATTGCACAGGGATTGAATCCAGACTTGGCTGTGCGATTGGCTTCCGTCCGATTATTCAGTTTGCCATCAGGCAGTTACGGTGCGGGGTTGGAGCATGTTATCCAGAACGAGAACTCCTGGAAGGATCCGCAGGAGGTAAATGCTGTTTATATGAATCGAATGAGTCACTTGTTCGGACAGGGCTTCTGGGGCACTCGCGCTACAGACAACAACTCAGGTGAAGATTTGTCGCCTCAGCTTTTTCGGAGTGCCCTCGCAGGTGCTGAAGGTGTCATCCACAGTCGATCATCTAATGTCTACGGCGCAATCGATAGCGACGACTTTTATCAATATCTGGGAGGAACGGCCCAAGCGGTGCGGTCGGCCAACGATGGTCAAGCTGTAGACGTGTTTGTAGCCGATTTATCGCATCCGCGAGATTCGGAAACGCTATCGCTCGAAAACTACATGGGACGCGAGTTGCGTGCGCGATATCTAAATCCGAAATGGATCGACGCCATGCTCAACGAAGGTTATGCCGGATCGAGAATGATTCGCCAAGTCGTCGACAATCTCTGGGGCTGGCAGGTTACCGTACCCGAGGCAGTGGATGATGCCAAGTGGCAAGAGCTGTACGAAACATACGTCGAAGATCGTCATCAACTCGATGTTCAAGATCGCTTTGCCTCCGCACAAAATCTAGCCGCTTACGAGGCTTTGGTTAAGCGCATGCGTTCGGTTGTCAGCAAGGGATACTGGCAACCGGAGGCTGATACTGTCAAGCGGATGGATGAACTGCTTGAAGATCTGCAGCAGGCCGTCCAAGCCGAACAGACACAAATTGCCGAAGCTGCAGCTCAACAACCGGCACCCGGATCTATCTCTATTGCCAGCCTACCGGGGACAACAGAGATGGCTGACACGAACCTCGACCAGGCACCGGGTTCTACCGCTGATTCTGTTACCGGCAACACGCTGCCGAATCCCGCTTCGACATCCAAGAATGATGCTAAGACCAGTGCGCGTAGTAACTTGCCTCCGATGAGTTCAGAACGGGCCGCTGGATCAACAATGGCGTCAGCAAGACCGCTGATGGAGCTCGTTCAAGGATTCGCCCTGGAGACCACAGTTGCGCCAACACCAGAGAATGATCAGCAAGCGACAACTGAACCTAGTCCATCTCGATGGAGAACGAGCCTGTTGATGCTGGGCTGTATTATTGCGTTACTCGCTATTGGTTGGTTTGGCACTGCCAGTTCTTCCAATGGTTGTTCCTCTTGAATTATTCCAAAATAGAAAAGTAAAGGACAAACATGTTGAACATTGAATATCGATACAGGCGAGCAGGGTTTACCTTAGTGGAACTGCTCGTTGTCATAGCCATCATTGGAGTTTTGGTTGGCTTGTTGTTACCTGCGGTGCAAGCAGCGCGCGAGGCTGCCAGACGCATCCAATGTGCCAACAACGTCAAACAAATGGGCTTAGCTTTGCTGAATTATGAATCTGCACATCGCAGTTTCCCAGCGGCAGCATCCGGGCCAGCAACTACCGCCTCGGCTGGACCACCGATGCGACATGGCTGGGTAGCGTCGACACTACCATTTATCGAACAGGCCAATGTCCAGAATGTCTACGACTTCCGCGTTCACTGGTACGATCCGCCTAACGCAAATGTAATCCAGATACCGCTCAGTGTTTATAATTGCCCGTCTGCAGAGAGTGGCAGAACAGCATTTAGTCGTTCCTCAGCTTATGGCGAACGTGTGGCAGCGGCTTGGGATTACTGCAACGTAAATGTGGCCTCGGCGGCTCCTGGTTACGCTGGAGCTGCTAACGCCGAGCGGCGCAAGGGGGTCATGGAGAGTCGCGAGTATTGTCGACTGTCCCAGATCCTGGATGGGACCTCCAATACGCTCATGGTTTCCGAGTGCGCGAACCGTCCAGCATATTGGGTCAAGGGACGTCGGCGCACGGATATCATTGCCCAAACGAGCAACTTTCCGGTCGGCAACGTTGGACCGGGCGAAACAACCGGTGGCGTATGGGCGGAGCATCAAAAAGTCGTCAGCATTGGCGGCGCAAGTGCGGATGGTACGATCACCAGCGGTGGTGGGCCTTGTGCTATCAACTGCACCAATGACTGGGAAATCTATGCGATGCACCCTGGTGTGGCTATGGGACTTAGGGCCGATGGATCTGTGACCTCACTTGCGGAAGGCCTCGATATCCAAATTCTGGCTGCTTTGTGCAGTCGCGCGGGCGGCGAAGTTGTTCAGATTGCCGAATGACCTCTCAATAGTCTCATCCACATCCGTTGACGGTCGCATACAGTTTGGGCAAATTGAAACCGGAGCACGTTCACTTTACCGCAGGCTCCAACAATATTGTGATCACCGGACAGGGAGTGCAACGTAAGGAGGGGACGACTTCCCTGTCAGCCTTCGCGCGAGCAATTAGTCCCAAGCTAGACCGTGTCGACACCCGGCTGAGTCAACTTCGGGAGCTCTCATCTGCACAAATCCATAAATCTAGGACTCGAAGTTAGCTACTGCCCTGACGTCGTCATCGACTGGTTGTTCTGACATTGAGATGAAAACGCGTATTGATCGCCGGAACCAATGGCCTGTTTTCGCGTTTTGAGTTGTTTTCCCGTCTGGGAAAACTTGCTTTTTCGCGAAAACAGGCTATGTTTTCGTATATGAGGCACTTTTCCCGAGTGAGAAAATGGACGAAAACACGAAAATCGACCCGCAGTTGATGCTTGACCGACTGCACTCCGGGGAGCCATTGCTGCCGCCGCTGGTCATCCGTCACGCGAGTTTCGAGTCGGATCGAGCGATCGACGCACTACTTGAGGTGAGCTTTAGCGGTGCTACGGAAATCGAACGATTCGCCGTTGACTGCAAGACTCGATCCACCAAGGAAGATTTTCAAAAAGCTACTCAGCAAGCCGTAGACAACGCCGAGCGACTGGGATGTCATCCGTTGATCTTTCTTCCGTACTTATCACCGGATCGATTAGCAGAACTTGAGAGTGTCGCTGTCAGCGGAATCGATTTGTGTGGCAATGGTATTGTCTACGTTCCCAATCGCATCTGCGTCGTACGCACAGGTCAGCCAAATCTCTATCCCGATTCACGACCAGTCGCGAATCCCTTTCGTGGTCGGTCAGGGCTAGTTGCGCGGATGCTGATCGGAAAGCCCAATTGGGAAACACTGAGCGAATTGACTGAAGCGATCGAGAATCATGCGCAGCTAAAGGGACCTTCGCTTTCTCAAGTTTCCAAAACAGTCTCCGCATACGCTGAAGAGTTGCTCGTGCTCAAAGATGGGAACACAATCCGCCTCGCCGATCCCATTCGGATGCTGGATCAACTGGGCAAGAACTGGCGATTGAATCCATCTGGTCGAAATCGCTTCTATCGAAGTTCAAAAGGACCACTGAAGCTAAGCGAACTATCGAACTCAACAAGACTAGCTTGGTCACTTACCGGCGAGTCCTCGGCGACACGCTATTGCACCATCGCTCAAGGCGGACCAATGAAGGTGGTCGTTAGCGACTTGAAGTTAGCTGAATCGCTGCTTTCGTTGACGCCTGAGAGCGTCCCCAGCTTCGCAGATATCGTACTGATCGAAACGCAAGACGATGCAGCGTTCTTTGCAAACGAGCAAGACGAAGATGGGGTTCGCTATGCCAGTCGAATTCAGACTTGGCTTGAGCTTAATGCAGGCGACGCTCGTCAACGCGAAACGGCCAAGGATCTGTATCAGTCCATCATCAAAGCATCGAAGGCGTAGTGGTAATCATGGATGATCTATTGTGGCCGCACTTTCAGCCGCTTTGGCGAGATCTCGTTGCTGCTTCTTCAACCAACATCCTCGTTGCTGGCGGATATGGTCTTTTTCTCAAGCAGCGCTGGCTATCAAGCTCTGCAAGTTTGCCCACCGTGGTACCGATTCCAAACTGGCTGGACACAGCACCACGCGTTACGAAAGACGTGGACCTGGTTCTCGGACTTGATCTGATCAAGGATGCGAGCCATCAGAAGTCTGTCGTCTCTGCCCTGACGCAGAATGGCTTCGAAGCCAGTGATCGCGAGTCTGAACAACGTTGGAAGTTTCTCAAACGACTTTCGGGAGATCAGTTGATCGTTGTCGAAATGCATGCTCAACGACCAGATCCCGACTTGGATGGAATTACTGCGACGGATAAACGCGTTAAGCACAAACCATCGCTGGGGGAACAAGGCGTTCACGGCCGGACCAATCCAGAAGCAGTTGGATCAGAGCTGCATCCATTTCAGTTTTCACTAGATGACGTCAAGTTGGT
>Ga0315899_10001385_pt1 | contig 27743 bp, 27 predicted proteins | sample LakEriMetagenome_2_FD_203518 | JGI IMG/M metagenome (GOLD analysis project Ga0315899, IMG submission 203518) | Freshwater fungal communities from buoy surface, Lake Erie, Ohio, United States - Buoy 4 MA112 | ecosystem: Environmental > Aquatic > Freshwater > Lake | place: USA: Lake Erie, Ohio... | reverse complement strand
CGGAGCGCGCATCTACGGCGAGGTGGTGGGATATGGCGCCACGGGCGATGCGTATCACCTCACCGGGCAGCCGGAAGCACACGAGGGGCTGCAGCGGGCCATGCGCAAGGCCATGGCTGACGGCAAGCTGGCGCCCACCGACGTCACGTACATCAACGCGCACGGCACCTCCACGCCGCTGAATGATCCGAATGAAATCCGGGCCATCAAGACGGTGTTCGGCGATCATGCGTACGCGCTCTCTGTCAGTTCGACCAAGTCGGCTACCGGGCACATGCTCGGCGCGGCCGGTGGCGTGGAGTTCATCGCCTGCGCGCTGGCCATGCGCGACGGTATGATTCCTCCCACGATCAACTACAGCACCCCCGATCCGGACTGCGATCTCGACGTCACACCGAACACGCCCACGGCGCGTCCGGTCGAGGTCGCGCTCTCCAACAGCTCCGGGTTCGGCGGTCACAACGTCTCGATCGCGCTCCGACGCTGGCACGGGTAAGCCCGTCGGGGCGTATATCGAGATGACGCGCGGCGTGGTGCCGCGCCGAAGCCCGGGTAGCTCCTGATGCCGCTCGCAGTACCGTTCGACCTCGACACGCTGCGTGATCCCGCGCTGCGCCCCATCGGCGAAAAGCTGATGCGCGGCGAGCGCCTCACGATTGCCGATGGCCACACCCTGTATACCAGCCCCGATATTCTCGGGGTGGGGGCCATGGCCAATGCCGCCAACCGTGCGCGCCATGGCGACCGGGTGACCTTTGCGGCCAACCAGCACATCAACCCCACCAACATCTGCGTGCTGCGGAAGACGTGCGTCTTCTGCGGCTATGCGCGCCTGCCGAAGGAAGACGGTGCCTACCGGTATTCCCTCGAGCAGGTACTCGCCGAATCCGATCGCGCCGACGGTACGATGACGCGCGAGTTCCACATCGTCGGCGGTCTCGATATGCAGGCGGGCCTCGAGTATTACACGACGATGTTCCGCGCGCTCAAGGAGCGGCACCCCCAGGTGCACATCAAGGCGCTCACGGCCGTCGAGATTGCACACATCGCGCGCATCGAAAAAATGAGCCGGGACGAGGTGCTCGTGGCCCTGCGCGAGGCCGGGCTCGATACCCTTCCCGGCGGCGGGGCGGAGACGTTCAGTGCGGCCGTACGCGAGCAGATTGCCGACAAGAAGCTGGGCGGGGCCGAGTACATTGAGGTGCATCGCACGGCGCACAGGCTCGGCATCCGGTCGAACTGCACGATGCTCTACGGTCACGTGGAGACCATCGACGACCGGATGCAGCATCTCGACATGCTGCGCACGCTGCAGGATGACACGGGCGGCTTCCTCGCGTTCATCCCGCTGGCGTATCACCCCGACGACAACGAACTCGGGGTGACGCTGGGCCGGCAGGGGACCAGCACGACGGGCCTCGACGACCTGCGCAACCTGGCGGTGGGGCGTCTCTTCCTCGACAACTTCGAGCACATCAAGACGCACTGGATCATGGTCACCACGCCGGTGTCCCAGATTGCGCTGCACTTCGGTGTGAACGACATCGAGGGCACCGTGGTGCGCGAGAAGATCTACCACGCCGTGGGCGCCAGCACACCGCAGGGCATGACGCTGCCGCAGCTGCTGCAGCTCATCCGCGGTGCGGGCAAGCAGCCGGCCGAACGGGATTCGTTCTATCGCGTCATCCGGGAATTCGCGCCCGATGACACCGGCGAAGGCATCACGGCCGCGGCCGACGCCTTCACCTCCGCCGCGTCCTGACCATGAACAGCGGGCGGGAGGCCCTGCGGGTCGGGCGCATCCGGTACATCAACTGCTACCCGGTGTACGGGGCCATCGAACGTGGCATCGTGCCGCTCGCCGGTGAGTTGGTGGACGGCGTGCCCACGCAGCTCAATCGCCTCATGGCGACCGGCGACATCGACATCAGTGTGGTGTCGGCGGTGGAGTACGCAAAGGATGCGCACCAGTTCCTGCTGCTCCCGGAATTGGGGATCACCAGTGACGGCCCGGTGCGCAGCGTGATGCTGTTCAGCAAGCGTGATGCGCGCGACCTCGGTGGGCGCCGCGTCGTCGTGAGCCGCAGCAGCATGACGAGCGTGCATCTGCTCGAACTGCTCTTCGAACACGTGTGGAAGTGCCGCCCCGAGTTCGTGCCCGGCGATGCCGAGATGGGGGACATTGCACGTTTTCAGGAGGAGCCGCACGATGCGCGGCTCGTGATCGGTGATGCGGCACTCACGTTGTTCGATGCCGCCAATCGCGGTGGCCTGTGGGCCGAGCGATACCCGTACATCGAAGATCTCGGCGCAGCGTGGAAGCACTGGACCGGGCTGCCGTTCGTTTTCGCCGTGTGGGTGGCGCAGCGCCGCACCCCGGTGCACGCCGCGCTCGGTGCGCATGCGTCCCTCATCGCCTCCCGCGACTGGGGGCTGGCGCATCTCGACCTGCTCTCGGCGCAGGCCGCACTCGCCAGTGGCGTTCCGGTGGAGACCTGTCGCGACTACTTCGCGGGACTCGATTACCGGCTGTCGTACCCGCATCTCGCGGGGCTCACCGAGTTCTTCCGTCGGCTCGTGCTGGCAGGACGCGTACCGGATGGTACGTTGGCCTTCCTCCCCGCCGCGTGACCGCCATTCTGCTCAATACCCGTGACCGTCATGCGTGACCTTCTCGATTTCTACACCAACGCGCCGCTGCTCGAACTGGGCCTCGAGGCGGATCGCATTCGCGAGCAGAAGCATCCGCATGGTGTCGTCACCTACATCGTCGATCGGAACATCAACTATACGAACGTGTGCGTCGCCGATTGCGGCTTCTGCGCCTTCTACCGGCGCCCGAAGCACGGCGAGGGATACACCCTCTCCTATGAGCAGATCGGCGAGAAGATCGAGGAAACGAAGGCGCTCGGCGGTGTGCAGATCCTGATTCAGGGCGGCCACAATCCGTACATCCCATTCGAGTGGTACCTCGACCTGCTGCGCTACATCAAGACGCATCACCCGATCCACATTCATGGCTTCTCCCCGAGCGAGGTGGATTTCTTTTCCACGCGCTTCCGCATGGATGCCACCGAGGTCATTCGCGAACTCAAGGCAGCGGGACTCGATTCCATTCCCGGGGGCGGCGGTGAGATTCTCGTGCAGCGGGTGCGGGACATTGCGGCGCCCAAGAAGGCGGGCGCCGATCGCTGGCTGGAGATCATGGAGCTGGCGCACAATGCCGGCATGAAGACGTCGGTCACCATGATGTACGGCATCGGCGAAACGCTCGCCGAGCGCCTCGAGCATCTGCAGCGCGTGCGGGACCTGCAGGCCCGCACCAACGGCTTCACCGCGTTCATCACGTGGCCGCTGCAGCCGGAGAACACGCCCACGATGTCGCACATGCCGAAGACCGATGCCACCACGTATCTGCGTACGGTGGCCATCTCGCGCATCGTGCTCGACAATGTGCCCAACCTGCAGTCGAGTTGGGTCACGATGGGCATGAAGGTGGGGCAGATGGCCCTCAAGTTCGGGTGCAACGACTTCGGCTCGCTCATGATCGAGGAGAACGTGGTGTCGGCCGCGAACACCACGCACCGTACCACCACCGACGAACTCGATCGGCTCATCGTCGATGCCGGCTTCACGCCGGCGCGGCGGCGGCAGGATTACACCATCATCAGCAGCAACGACGGGATGTCGATCGCCGCTCCCGCTGTGTCGGCCACGGCGGCGGCGTGACGATGGCGATGGGAGTGCGCGTGGGGATCGGCTACGACTCCCATCGGTTCGGTGAGGGGGGGCCCATGCGCCTGGGCGGCATCGACGTTCCAGCGTCCATGCACTGTGCGGGACACTCCGACGGCGATGCCGTGTGCCATGCCATCACCGATGCCGTGCTGGGCGCCGCCGGGCTCGGTGATATTGGCGAGATGTTCCCCGACACCGACGCGGCCAACCGGGGGAAGGATTCCGTCGTGATGCTCGCCGCGGCCGTCGCGCGCCTTCACCAGGCGGGATGGCGGGTGGGCAACGTGGATGTCACCGTAATCACGCAACAGCCCAAGATCGGCCCGCATCGGGCGGCGATGCGGGAACGGCTGGCGGCGGTGCTCGAGGTGGCGGTGGAGGAGGTGTTCGTGAAGGGCAAGACCAACGAGGGCCTGGGCTGGATCGGCCGTGGTGAGGGATTGGCCGTGATCGCGACGGCATCCGTCATCCGACGCGACTGACGATGGGCGGCGATCCCGCGCCGAGCACGCGCCGATCGCCCAGCCATCCCTTCGGCACCGGGCGGCGACATGACTGAGTTGCTGGCGTGGTTGACGTCGCTTCCGGAGGCCCTGTTGTACGGGGCCATCATCGTGGCGGCCTTTCTCGAGAATGTGTTTCCGCCGCTCCCTGCCGACACGGTGATCGCGCTCGGCGCGTTCGTGGCCGCGCGCGGCACCGGGACCGAATGGGGCGTGTGGCTGGCGACCATGGTCGGCAACGTGGGAGGCGCCATGCTGATGTACGGGTTGGGCCACCGCTACGGTCTCCCGTGGCTCATGCGGCGCTTTCCGGCCGTGGTATCCCCCTCCGCCGCCGACCGCTTTGCGGAACGCTTCAAGACGCAGGGACTGTTCGCGGTAATGGCGAGTCGATTCCTGCCGGGTGTGCGTGCGCTGGTGCCGCCCATGGCAGGCGCGCTCGGCATCGGCGCGGTGCGCGCGGCTGTGGCCATGACGCTGGCCTCCGGCCTGTGGTACGGGATCGTGTGTGTCCTGGCGTTTCGAGCCGGCGCGAACGCCGAGCAATTGCTGGCGCACATTGCGGAGCAGCAACGTCTGCTGGCGATCGGCGCCGGCGTACTCGTCATGATGGCGGTGGCGATTGTCGTGTGGCGCATGCGCTCGTCGCGTGCGGGTGGCGGGCAGGGCCAGTGACGGCCCCGGCGTTGCCCGACCGGGGAGACGACTGGCGCCATCTGCAGCAGGGGTTCGCCCTGCAACTGTTCGAAGATGCGTTGGCGCTCGAGGCGGGAGCCTCGCCCCGGACCATCGACGCGTATCGACGCGATGTGCTGCGCTGTGCGGTGTTCATGCGCACGCAGGGGATCACGACGGTCGGGGCCATTACCGCGGCGGCGCTTCGGGAGTTCATCTACCACCTCAAGGACCTCGGCCTTGCCGGGAGCTCGATCCGTCGCAACATCTCGGCGCTCCGCACATGGTATCGGATCCTGCTGGCGGAAGGGGTGGTCACGACCGATCCCACGGAGCGACTCGACTCCCCGCAACGATGGCGGACCTTGCCCGAGGTCCTGAGCGTCGACGAGGTGACGCGACTGCTCGCGGCGCCACAGCTCGACGAGCGCCTCGCGTTTCGTGATCGCGCCATGCTGGAACTGGCCTATGGCGCGGGACTCCGGGTGTCGGAGTGGATCGGCCTGGCGGTCAAGGACGTGCTGCTCGAGGAAGGGCTCGTGCGCGTGATCGGCAAGGGCAGCAAGGAGCGCCTCGTGCCGATCGGACGATCGGCGATCGGCGCCGTGGCGGTCTATGTGCGCGAACTCCGTCCGGTGCTGGAGCGGGGGCAGGGGAAGGGGCTGCTGTTTCTCAACGGCCGCGGCGCGCCGTTGACGCGCATGGGGGCCTGGAAGATCCTGCGCAAATACGTGGAACAGGCGGGACTCGAGAAAGCCGTGTCCCCGCACACGCTGCGCCACTCCTTTGCCACCCACCTGCTGGAGGGAGGCGCGGACCTCCGTGCCGTCCAGGAAATGCTGGGGCACGCCGACATCGCCACCACACAGATCTACACGCACGTGGACCGCGACTATCTTCGCAGTGTGCACCGACAGTTCCATCCACGCTCCTGACCTCGAGCGTCACCATGCTTCTCGTCATCGACAACTACGACTCGTTCACCTACAACCTCGTGCAGTACTTCGGCGCGCTCGGTGAGCGGCTCGAGGTACATCGCAACGACGCGCTGACCGTGGACGATGTGGGCGCGATGGCGCCCGATGCGATCGTGGTGTCACCGGGTCCCTGCGCCCCGCGCGACGCCGGCATTTCGGTGGAGGTGATTCGGCGGTATGGGGCCCGCACGCCACTCCTTGGCGTATGCCTTGGCCATCAGGCCATTGGCGAGGCATACGGTGGCGACGTGGTGCGGGCGTCGCGCGTGATGCACGGCAAGATGTCACGACTGGTGCACGACGGCACCGGGCTCTTTGCCGACATTCCCTCGCCCTTCGGGGTCATGCGTTACCACTCGCTGGTGGTCAGCCGCGAAACGTTGCCGTCCTGTCTGGCCGTGACGGCGGTGGCGACCGATGACGCCACCGAGATTCATGCGGTGCAGCACCGCGAGCATCCCGTGTGGGGGGTGCAGTTCCACCCGGAGTCCATTCTCACCGAGCACGGGCGAACCCTGCTTGGCAACTTCCTGCGCATGGCACGGGCCCACCGATCGGCGGCAGTGCCGGGCTGACCGTGCCGCCCGGACGCCCGGACGCCCCCGCACGGGCGGCATCCGGGACGGGGGAGCGTCACGTCGTGGCGTCGCGGTCCGGGCGCGGCGGAATGACGAGGGAGAGCAGGACGCTGCCCACGAGCACCCCGGCGACGATGCCCAGTGACACCCCGATGCCGATGGGGCGCCACTCGCTGAGCAGCATCTTCACTCCCACGAACGCCAGCACGACCGACAAGCCGTACTTGAGCAGGTGGAACCTGCCGATGATGTTGGCGAGCACGAAGTAGAGCGAGCGGAGCCCGAGGATGGCGAACACGTTCGACGTGTACACGAGGAACGGGTTGCGCGTCACGCCGAAGATGGCAGGGATGGAGTCCACGGCGAACACCACGTCGGTCGTCTCCACGAGCACGAGCACCACAAAAAGGGGCGTGGCGACACGGCGCAGCGCTCCCCCAGGCTCGATCGCCTCTCGTACGAAGAACCTCTCGCCGTGAAACCTGGTGGTGAGGGGCACGAACCGGCGCACCAGGCGAATGACGGGGTTCTGCTCCGGCGCGATGTCGCTCCCACCACCGAAGGCCATCTTGAAGCCGGTGTAGACGAGAAACGCGCCAAAGACGTAGATGATCCAGTGGAATTGCGCCAGCAGGATGGCGCCCGCACCGATCATGGCCCCGCGCATGAGCAGCGCGCCAAGAATGCCCCAGAAGAGCACCCGATGCTGGAGCTCCTGGGGAACGCGGAAGTATCCGAAGATCAGGATGAAGACGAACAGGTTGTCGACCGACAACGCCTGTTCCACCAGATAGCCGGCATAGAACTCGAGCATGGCCTGGCGTCCCATGGCCTGCCCGATCCAGAGGCCAAACCCGACCGCCAGCGACACCCAGAGGGCGCTCCAGCCGAGCGCTTCCTTGACCGAAACCGCGTGCGCCTTCCGGTTGAACACCCCGAGATCGAGGGCCAACAGGAACAGCACCATGACGTTGAAGCCGATCCACCAAGACGTGGGCATGCCGGAAAGCTGGAGACGCAAAAGGTGACGCATCCGACCGGCAGGGCACGTTTGCCTTGCCGTGTCGAACCGGGTATCTTAACTGGCGTGAATTTTGCTGCAACCACGCCCCAGCGCACTGGACCATGGCTGTCCTCGCGGTGATTCCAGCGCGCCTTGGCGCGACCCGGCTCCCCCGCAAACCGCTTCGCCTCCTGGGAGGCGAACCCCTCGTCGTCCGGGTGCACCAGCGCGTCGAAGCCTTGCAGGTGGCAGACCGCGTGGTGGTGGCAACCGACCACCCCGACATCGCCGCCGTCTGCGCCGCTCACGGCATCCCCGCGGTGATGACGCGAGCGGATCACCCCAGCGGCACGGATCGCGTGGCCGAGGTGGCGGCGCGGCCCGAGTTCTCAGCGTGGCCGATCATCCTCAATGTACAAGGGGACGAGCCCTTTGTGTCACGCGAGGCGCTGGAAGGCGCCGTCGGCATCGTCGCCAACGGCCGCGCGCCCATCGGAACGGCCGCGGTCCCCGTGGCGGTATCCGCACAGCAGCGAGCCGACGTGGTAAAGGTCGTGTGCACCGAGAGCGGTCGGGCCCTCTATTTTTCGCGGGCGCCCATTCCGTTTCTGCGTGACGCGATGGACGCGCCGATCCTGGCGCCGCTCGTGCGCCAGCACGTGGGGGTGTACGCCTATACCCGTGACGCCCTGCATCAGTGGGTGACGCTGGCACCGCATCCGCTCGAGCGCGTCGAGCGGTTGGAGCAACTGCGGCCACTCGCACACGATATCCCGATCGGCGTCGCGCACGTGCCCTTCGCCGAGGGCGGAATCGACACCGAAGACGATCTGCGCCATGCGAATCGGCGCTGGTCTGAGCTCACGCTCCCTGTCGCGCCGTAGGGCGCGACTTTCCCGAATTTCGACCCGGTCTCCCACGGAACTCCGCTCATGTCCACTGCCATTGCGCCGACAGGCCAGACGTCCGCCCCGAAGTACATCTTCGTCACCGGTGGCGTCGTGTCCTCCCTCGGCAAGGGTATCGCAGCGGCTTCGCTCGGGCGGTTGCTCGTCGAACGCGGCTTTCGCGTGACCATGATGAAGCTCGATCCGTATCTGAACGTCGATCCGGGCACCATGTCCCCGTTCCAGCACGGTGAGGTGTTCGTGACGGACGATGGGGCGGAGACCGATCTCGATCTCGGACACTACGAGCGGTTCCTCGACCGCCCGCTGTCGCAGGCCAACAACATCACGACGGGCCGGATCTACTCGAACGTCATCACCAAGGAGCGTCGGGGCGAGTACCTCGGCTCCACGGTCCAGGTCATCCCGCACATCACCGACGAGATCAAGAACGCCGTCAAGCGCATCGCCCCCGGCAACGACGTCGTGATCGTCGAGATCGGCGGGACCGTCGGCGACATCGAATCGCTGCCCTTCCTGGAAGCCATCCGGCAGTTCCGCCGGGAAGTGGGGAAGGAGAATGCGATCTTCGTGCACCTCACGCTGGTGCCGTACATTGCCGCCGCCGGGGAGGTGAAGACCAAGCCCACGCAGCATTCCGTGCGCGAACTCATGGAAATCGGCATCCAGCCGGACTTCCTCATCTGTCGCAGCGAGAAGCCGCTGCAGGACGACGTGAAGCGCAAGATCGCGCTCTTCTGCAACGTGGACTTCGGCGCGGTGATCGAGAGCCCTGACGTGCCCACGATCTACCAGATACCGCTGGTGTTCGAACAGCAGGGGTTCGCAGACCGCGTCATGGAGCGACTCCGCCTCAGCGCCCCCACCCCCGATCTCTCGGCGTGGCGCACGATGGTGCAGCGCATCACGCATCCCCGCGAGAAGGTGCGCATCTGCGTCGTGGGCAAGTACACCGACTACGTCGACAGCTACAAGAGTGTCCAGGAAGCGCTCATTCACGGCGGCATCGCCAATGATGTGGGCGTCGAGCTCGCCTGGACCTCCAGCGACCTGTTCACCAGTCCGGAGCGCGCACGGGAGATCCTGTCGCAGCATCACGGTCTGCTGGTGCCGGGCGGATTCGGCGTGCGCGGCGTGGAGGGCATGGTCGAGGCCATTCGTGCCGCCCGCGAGCTGCAGCTGCCGTTCTTCGGCATCTGCCTCGGCATGCAGGTGGCCCTCATCGAGTTCGCGCGGCATGCGCTCGGCCTCGACGACAGTCACTCCAGCGAATTCGCCCCCGAGTGCAGCAACCCCGTCATTTCCCTCATGGACTCGCAGCGCGAAGTGACGGACAAGGGCGGCACCATGCGCCTCGGGGCCTACCCGTGCCGCCTGCAGCGCGGCTCGCGGGCGGCGGAGATCTATGGACAGCCCGAGGTCAGCGAGCGGCATCGGCATCGGTACGAGGTGTCCAACCGGTACCGTGAGCGCTTCATCGAGCACGGCATGCGCCTGAGCGGACTCTCTCCCGATGATTCGCTGGTGGAGATGATCGAGCTGCCCTCGCACCCGTGGTTCGTGGGCTGCCAGTTCCACCCGGAACTGCAGTCGCGCCCCCTGCGCCCGCACCCGCTGTTTGCCGGTTTCGTCGCGGCCGCGCACACGCGCCGCCGTGCCGAATCGCCGGTCAGCGCGTCGCCCACCCTCGCGCACGTGAACCAGTGAGCGACCGCCTCATGACGCCGTTCCCCGATCAGCGGCTGTTTCTCATTGCCGGTCCGTGCCAACTGGAAGACGACGCGCTGAATCTGCGCGTCGCCGACGCGCTGGCGCGGCTCGCCGAGCGCGTGCCCGGTGGGGTGATCTTCAAGGCCAGCTTCGACAAGGCCAATCGGTCGAATGTGGACGGGGTGCGTGGACCGGGACTCGAGGCCGGCCTTGCCGCCCTCGATCGCGTACGCACCGCCAGCGGATTGCCCATCCTGACCGATGTGCACGAGGCGGGGCAGTGTGCCGTGGCGGCGAGCGTGGTGGATGTGCTCCAGATTCCCGCCTTCCTCTGTCGGCAAACCGACCTGCTGCTGGCGGCCGGTGCCACGGGCAAGGCGGTGAACGTCAAGAAAGGGCAGTGGATGCATCCGGAGGGAATGCTGGGCGCGGTGCGCAAGGTGGAGGGCGGCGCCGTGCTCGCCGGACGCACCGTGGGTGATGTGGCGGTGACCGAACGTGGGACGTTCTTCGGGTACGGTGACCTCGTGGTTGACATGCGGGCGTTCGCCCGCATGCGCGCCGCGTGCAACGTGCCGGTCATCTTCGATGCCACGCACAGTGTGCAGCAGCCCGGGAAGGGGCAGGGGGGCGCCAGCGGCGGTGCGCGGGAGTTCATTCCACCGCTCACGTTCGCGGCGGTGGCGGCGGGCGCCCAGGGGCTGTTCCTCGAAACGCACCCCACGCCGGCGACGGCCCCCAGCGACGGGCCCAACATGATTCCGCTCGATGACCTCCCCGCGCTGATCGATCGCGCCGTGGACATCTGGGATCGCACCGTTCGCCCGTGACCAGCCACGGTTCCCCGCTCCCGCCACTCGTGATCCAGGCGCCGCGCATCGAGGCGGCGCTGGCCCGTCGCGTGCGCCTGGTGGCGTTCGATGTGGATGGAGTCCTCACCGACGGCGGACTCTACTTGGGAAGCGCGCTCCACGACGGCGCGCCGACCCCGTGCGAATTCAAGCGGTACGACGTGCAGGATGGGCTGGGCATGGCCATGCTGCGGGAGTGCGGCCTCAAGGTGGCCCTCGTGACCGGACGCGTCTCGGAAAGCGTGGCCATGCGCGCGCGCGAGTTGCGGGTTGACGCCTGCATTCAGGACCCGCAGGCCAGAAAACTCCCGGCGCTCACCGATCTGTGCCGCTCGCTGGGGATCAGCCTCGACGAGGTGGCCTTCGTGGGTGACGACCTTCCCGATCTTGCTGTGCTGCGGGTTGTGGGGCTGCCGGTCGCCGTGGCGAATGCCACCACGGAAGCACGTCGGGCCGCCGTGCTGCAGTTGCAGGCGCGCGGCGGACATGGTGCCGTGCGCGAATTCGCCGAGGCCCTGCTGCAGGCGCGCGGCGAATGGAGCGACGCGGTAGAGCGGTATGTGGCCTCCCGCAGCGAACTGGCGGTCGGCGCACCAGGCCGTCCGTCCGCAACCGAGGTGACGCAGTGACCCGCACGCAGACGACAGAGGCCCCGCTCGATTCGACGACGATCATTGAGCGCGGACGACGCGTGCTGGCCCTCGAAGCCGAGGCGCTTCACCTGAGCGAGCAGGCGTTGGGGGAACCCTTCGCCGACGCGGTGCGCCTGCTGGCGTCGTGCACCGGTCGCATCATCGTGGCGGGCGTCGGCAAGTCGGGGTTGGTGGGGCGGAAGATCGCGGCCACCTTCACGAGCACCGGCACCCCGGCCACCTTTCTCCATCCCGTCGAGAGTGTGCATGGCGACCTGGGAATCGTCGGCCCCGACGATGTCGCCATTCTCATCTCCAAAAGTGGGGAAAGCGATGAACTGCTCGGGCTGATCGAGGCGCTGGCGCGCCTTGGGGTGAAGCGCATCGCCATGACCGCTGCGGCCGGGTCACGCCTCGGGCGCCTCTGCGATGTCACGCTCGACCTGCTGGTGAAGGAGGAAGCGTGCCCGCACGATCTCGCCCCGACCACCAGTACGACGGTCACTCTGGCGCTGGGTGACGCGCTGGCCGTGGCCTTGCTGCAAGCCAAGGGGTTCCGCGCCGAGGATTTCGCCAAACTGCATCCGGGCGGCGCGCTTGGTCGGCGCCTGCTCACCCGCGTGGGCGACGTCATGGAACGGGAGCAGCTCCCCACGCTGCCACTCGGCGCCACGATGCGCGAGGCGGTGGTTCTGCTCGCCGCGCGACGCGGGATCGCCATCGTGGTGGAACAGGACCGGGTGTCCGGGGTCGTCACCGCAGGAGATCTCACCCGCCTGCTCGAGCGGCAGGACGATGTGCTGACCGTTCCCGTCGCTGCGGTGATGACGACGGCGCCACGGATGGCGGAGGATACTGAACTGGGGAGTGCAGTCGTGCACCGTATGGAAACGCATGGCATCATGGCCATGCCTGTCGTCGATGGCGCGCAACGCCTGGTGGGTGTCGTGCACCTGCACGATCTCATGCGGGCGGGGGCGGTTTGATGCGGCCGTGGCGTGCGGCCGCACCGCGCACCGGGCGGCTGGTGGTGGCGGCGATCGCCGCGTGGAGCCTGTTGACCGGCGCGGGATGCCCGAAGAAGCCGGCCGCCCCGGCCGTGAAGCGGTCCCAGACATCGACGATGCCTGATTCGGCGGATCAGATGGCCTTCGGTACCCGGCAGGTGCTCACCAACAAGGGGGTAAGCAACGGCGAGCTGCTGTCGGACACGACCTACTTCTACGACGACGGCACACGTATCGAGATGCGGCGGGTGAGCGGCACGTTCTATACGACGCAGGGACTGAAGGACGGCGTCCTCACGGCCAAGGCCGCGACCTACAACACGCGTCTCCAGCGTCTGGAGGCCCGCGGCGACGTGGTGGTGGTGCGTGAGGACGGGAAGCGGTTCTCGTCGCAGCAGCTGGTGTTCGATCAGGTCCGCAACCAGTTCTTCTCCGACTCGGCATTCGTGCTGAACGAGCCCAAGCGCGAGCACTCGGGAATCGGCTTCGAGTCCGATCCCAAGCTGAACAACTTCCGATGCTTGCGCAGCTGCAAGATCATCGCAACGGTTCAGGTGCCCACGCGGTGACCACGCCTGCCGGCCGCCGTTGGTGCGTGCCCCCCGCCCGTTCCCTCTTCCTGCTGGCGGTGGGATCGACCGTCCTGATTGCGGGATGCCGCGGCGCTGGACGGGCGGCATCCACACCGGCGGTCGTGCCCTCCGACTCGGCCGGGCGCCCGGTGACGCCCGACAGCGTCGCCACGCGCGCGCCCGTCACGGTTGCCCCTACGGACAGCACGCCGCGCCCCGGTCGTGACTCGGCCAAGGTGCCGGCGGCAACCGACAGTACGGGGGCCCGTCCCCCGAAGACCGACAGTGTGCCCAAGAAGCCCGCCAAGAAGGCGCCACCGCCGTCGCGCCCCTGCGTGCTCGACATGACCGAGTCGCCGCCGGAGACCCGACTCCTGTACAGCCGCATGAGCGAGACGGTATCCAACACCTTCATTGGCGGCGGGTTCGTGGGACGGTGCCAGGGCGAGAACAACCGGCTGCGGGCCGACAGCGCCGAACAGTTTCAGGCGGCGGGGATCGTGAACCTGTATGGCAACGTGGTCTACGAAGAGCCCAACAAGGTGCAGATCACGGCCATGCACGCCACGTATTTCACCCGCGAAGGGCGGTTGTATGCCGATGGCAACGTCGTGGCAACGCAGTTGGCCACCGGCAGCACCTTTGCCGGGCCAAGCATCGAGTACTTCCGGGCCACCCCGGAACGCCCCGCCTCTCGCCTCATTGCGCCCAGCCGTTCCACGGCCCGGTTGATCGAAAAGGACAGTACCGGCCGGCTGCAGCCCCCCACCACGGTCATCGCGAATCGCTTCGAGGATGCCGGCGACTCGCTGCTCATGGCATGGGGGGACGTACGAATCGATCGCGAGCAACTGCAGGCCCAGGCGGACTCCGCCTCCTTCGACAAGATCACCGAGCAGTCGCGACTCGTGCGCGGCGCACGCATCGTGAACCGGGACACCGCCCAGCAGTTCACGTTGGTGGGCGACACGATCGACATGTACAGTACCGCGCGCAAACTCGACCGCGTCGTGGCCCGCCACAAGTCCACGGCCACCAGCGATGACCTCGTGCTCAATGCCGAGATCATCGACGTGCGGCTGAAGGACCAGCAGCTCGAGGAGGCGTTCGCCTTCGGGTCGGGGCGGGCCAAGGCCACCACGCCGCAGCAGGACGTCATTGCCGATTCGCTTCGCATTCGCCTGGTGGACAAACAGGTGCGCGAGGTGCGCGCGGTCGGCAGTGCCGTGGCTGTGGGCACGCCGGATACACTCAAGATCCGGACAACCGACAAGGATCTGCTGCGCGGCGACAGCATCTTCGCCTTTTTCGACAGCATCGCCGTTCGCCCGCCGGTCGCCGCACCGGCTCCCGGCGCGACGACGCCGCGCGATACCGGCAACCGGGTGAGCATCAAGGAGATCCGCGCCATGGGGAACGCCAGTTCGCTCTTTCACATGGCCACGTCCAAGGGGCCCACGGCACCGCCCGCCATCAATTACGTGCGCGGGCTGCGCATCTTCGTGAACTTCGACACGGGGACCGTGCGCGACGTCCGGGTGGACTCGGCGGCCTCGGGGGTGTATCTCGAACCGGCGTCGGACAGTCTAGCAGACACGGCCGCGGCCCCGGGCCCCCGCCGTCGCAGGCCCCCAGGGCGACCTGGTGGTGCTCCGGTGCCGACGGGATCGCCGGCTCGCCGTCCCCCCGGGGAGGACGACGTCACCGCTCCCGCCGCGTTGCCCCCCCTTGCTTCCGCTACCCGCCGCCGTCCATGAGCGATTCCTCACGTCCCCAGACACCATCCTCCGCGGCCGACATTCTGTCGGTCGTCGAGCGTGCCGTGCACGGAGACCGGTCCCTGGGAATGGTACTCGGCGCGATCGTCGACGGCGCCGACATGACGGGCCGGGTGCCGCTGCACGCCATCACACGACGGTACATCGAGGAGCACCGGGAGGGCCGTGCCCTTGCCCCCGACGAAGTCCGCAGCCACCTGGCGGCGGCGCTGCTGCCCCGACTGGCTGCCAGTGGTGTCATCGAATCGTTCGCCAGTGGGGTGGCCGAGCCGAATGCCGAGGTGCGCGTCGCGCCGGCGCTCTGGGAGGCGGTGCAGGCGCATCGTGCCGAACTGGCACGTGTGCTGGGCGCCACCGGCGAGTATCGCGCTGCCGTGGGGACGACACCGGCGGCAACGGAAGCGGCCAACGCATCGGTGCTGTCGGCGGATGGACTGGTCAAGGTCTATCGCGGTCGGCGGGTCGTGAACGACGTGTCGGTACGTGTGTCCCAGGGGGAGATCGTCGGGCTGCTGGGCCCCAACGGCGCCGGCAAGACGACCACGTTCTACATGCTGGTGGGGCTGATCGCCCCGCAAACGGGCATCATCCGACTTGACGGTACGGACATCACGCGCATGCCCATGTACGAGCGGGCGCGCCAGGGGATCGGTTATCTTTCGCAAGAGCCTTCCATCTTTCGAAAGCTCACCGTGGAGCAGAACATTCTGGCCATCCTGGAAACGCTCGATCTCTCCGCCGGCGAACGGAAGGAACGATTGGAAATGCTGCTCGATGAGTTGAGCATCAAGCATTTGCGGAACAGCCGCGCCTTTCAGCTCTCCGGCGGGGAACGGCGGCGGTTGGAGATCACGCGTGCGCTCGTGACCCAGCCGAAGTTCATGATGCTCGATGAACCCTTTGCCGGCGTGGACCCGATCGCGGTGCACGACATTCAGCAGATCGTGGCGGGACTCCGCCATCGTGGCATAGGCGTACTCATCAGTGACCACAACGTCGAGCAGACCCTCGACATCGTCGATCGCGCTTACATCATGTACGACGGCGTGGTCAAGGTCTCCGGTACAGTTCGTGAACTCGTGTTCGATGACACGGTGGCGGAGATCTACCTCGGCCCGACGCTGTCGGCCCGACTCCGTGCACGCTTCGCCGAAGCCGATGAAGGAGTGCGGGCTTGATGAAAACGGGACTGCAACAGAACGCCGGACTCCGGCAGGAACTCAAGGTCAATCCCCGCCTCTACCAGGCGATGGATCTGCTGTACATGCCGCTGCTCGATCTGCAGCAGCATCTCAAGCAGGAGTTGCTCACGAACCCCTTCCTCGAGCTCGTTGAGCCCGAAGAGGAAGATGACGAGGCGCCCGATGCCGACGATCCGGCCGCCGAGGCGCAGGATCTCACCGAACCGGAAGCGTCGGCCGAACCGGAACCGGAGAAGACCGGTGACGATGATGTCGACTGGGAAGCGGTACTGCTCGACGGATTCGAGACCGGGGGCCAGCGCGAGGAGCACGAGCAGCGGGAATGGTACGAACCGGTCACGGTCGACACGCGGGACCTGGCGGATCACCTGACGGAACAGCTGTCGCTGCTGGAGCTCACACCGCGGCAGGCAATTCTCGCGGAAGAATTCGTCGGCAACATCAACGACGATGGATGGCTGGCGTGTCCGCTGGAGGAAATCCAGCGCGGCGTCAACGAATGGCTGCTGAAGGAAGCCGAAGAGCGCGACATCGAGAGCGAGGTGCCGGTCTTCACCGACACCGAGATGCTGCAGATGCTGCAGATCATCCAGGATCTCGATCCCCCGGGAGTTGGCGCCCGCGACCTGCGCGAGTGTCTGCTGTTGCAGCTGCGCGCCGCCGGCATGCGGGAGGCGCTCGCCTACCGTCTGGTCGAGGAGTCGTTCGAGGAGCTCATCGCGCACCGGTGGAGCGAACTGTCGAAGCGACTCGGCATCAGCGCGCAGGATGTGCAGGGGGCCGCTGATGAAATCGCCAAGCTGGACCCCAAGCCGGGGCTCCGGTTCAGTGCGGGCAACGACAACTACATCATTCCCGACCTGGTGGTCGAGAAGATCGACGGGCATTACCACATCTTCCTGAATGACGGCAACCTGCCGCGGCTCAAGCTGTCGCGCACGTACCAGGAGATCGCGCGCGACAAGAAGCGCTTCGACACCGAGAGCAAGGACTTCATTGCCAGCAAGCTCAATTCGGCGAACTGGATGATTCAGGCCATCGAGCAACGCCGTCAGACGATGCTCAAGGTCATGCACTACATCGTCGACCGGCAGCGGGACTTTTTCGAGCGTGGCGTGCAAGCGCTCAAGCCGCTCACCCTGCGCGAGGTGGCCGAGGCGGTGGGCATGCACGAATCGACGGTCAGCCGGGTGACGAACGAGAAGTTCGTGCAAACCCCTCGCGGTGTGCTCCCGCTGAAGTTCTTCTTCTCGTCGGGGTTGGCCACGGCCGACGGCGACGACGTCTCGGCGCGCGGGATCAAGGACCAGATCGAAAAACTGGTGGGGGGGGAAGATCCCAAGAATCCCCTGACCGACCAGGCCATCGTGGAAATCCTGCAGCAGACCGGGGTGCAGATTGCGCGACGCACGGTGGCCAAGTACCGTGACCAGCTGGGCGTGCTCCCCGCCCGCATGCGCAAGCGCGTCTAGCACGCGCCGCCGTCCCCGCCCCTCTGCCGTCAGTGGTGTTGCCCCTTCCTCCTCTCGCATGGCCGTGAGTCTTCGCCCCCTTCCCACGATACCGCAGCCGGCCACCCGGTCTGAGGTGGACGTGAGCGTGCTCGTGCCGGCCAAGGACGAAGCCGGGAACCTGCCCCTGTTCCTGGAGCTCTGCGACGCGATGATCCGCGGCCAGGAGGCGCGGTATGAGGTCATCGTGGTGGATGACGGGTCGACCGACGGCAGCTGGTCGCTGCTGCAGGAGCTGCGCGAACAGCACGCCTTCCTCCATCCGGTGCGCCATCGCGCCCAGCGCGGGATCGCCGAAGCCCTGCGCACGGGGGCACTGCATGCGCGGGGGCAGGTGCTGGTGTTCTATCCGGCCGATCTCCAGTTCAAGCCCGAGGACATCCCGAGCCTGGTGGGGCCCATTCTCGCCAACGAAAGCGACATGGTGACGGGCTTCAAGCAGGGGAAGTACGAAAAGGCGTTCGTGTCGGGGATCTACAACAAGTTGAGCCGCACGCTGTTTCATGTCCCCGTGCGCGATCTCAACAACGTGAAGGCGTATCGGCGCGAGATCATGGCGGCGCTGCCCATGCGCCCCGACTTCCATCGGTACATGATCGTGATGGCAGCGGCGCAGGGCTTCACGGTCACCGAAGTGCCCATCCCGCTCTACCCCCGGCACGCGGGGCGCTCCAAGTTCGGCCTGTCCCGCATTCCCGTGGGCGTGCTCGACATGCTGGCGGTGTGGTTCGAACTCCGCTTCGGCCAGAAACCGCTGCTCGCCTTCGGCATGCTGGGCGCCGCGCTCTTTGCGCTGGGGGTGCTGGCCGGTTGTGCCGCGCTGGTCTGGCTGCTGGTCACGGGGCAGGGGCAGCGCTGGGCATGGACCGTCATCCAGACCTGCCTGGTGCTGGGTTCTGTCTTCTTCGCCACCGGCCTGCTGGGTGAGCAGATCGCCCAACAGCGCAGCGAAGTGCGAGAGATGCGGCGGGAGCTCAGCGAGTTGGCGGCCAACCAATTCGAGCAGGACGATTCGGGCGCCGTGCGCGACGCCGCACGCGACGCCCGCTGAAGGCGTCCCGCAGGCCGCTCCCGTGACTGGCCCCCGCCGGGTGCTCTTCGTCACGCACAATGCGCCGCGCTTTGCCGGTGACGCGGCCGGATCGTTCGTGCTCCGCCTGGCGACGGCCCTGCAGGCGCAGGGGACTCGCGTGCATATCGTGGCGCCCGGAGCGGCGGGCCTTCCCCCCACGACCACCCTTGAGGGTGTGGCCATCGATCGGGTACGCTACGCCAGCGATGCGCGCATGACGTTGGCCTACACCGGGACGATGGCGGAAACGGTGCGCGGCTCCTGGGGAGGCAAGGTGGCCCTGCTGCAGTTGCTTGCCAGCATGCGCCGGCACGTGCAGCGCTGCCTCGACGCGGCCCGACAGGCTGGCGATCCGTTCGAACTCGTGCATGCACACTGGTGGTTTCCCGCAGGACTCGCGCTCTGGCGGGCGCTCGGTCCTGAGGACCCGCCCTTACTGGTCACCATGCACGGCTCGGATGTGCGCCTCGCCACCCAGAAGCCGGCGGTTCACCCCGTCATGCGCGCCGTCCTTGGACAGGCGGTGGTATGCACGGCCGTCTCCTCCTGGCTGGCCAGCGAGGCCCGCGCGATCGCGCCCTCCGCGAACATCACGGTGGCCCCGATGCCCGTGGATACCCGCCGATTTTCGCTGGAGGGCGCGGCACCGGTGCGACGTGGCGTGCTCTTCGTGGGTCGGCTCAACGCGCAGAAAGGGCTGCGGGACCTGCTCGAGGCGCTGGCGCTGCCCGCGTTGGCCGGCACATCGCTGCGTGTCCTGGGGGACGGGCCGGATCGTGCGGCGCTGGCGGCGCATGCCGTGGCGCTCGGGATATCCGACCGAGTCGTCTGGGTGGGCACGGTCTCCCAGGACGTGCTGGCGTCATACTATGCCTCGGCGCAGGCGGTGGCCGTTCCATCCCGCGGCGAAGGGCTGGGGCTGGTCGCGGTCGAGGCCCAATTGTGCGGCACGCCTGTCATCGCCTATGCGGATGGCGGTCTGGTCGATGCGGTCCGCCCTGAGCACGGCGGGACCCTGGTGCCTGTTGGCAACGTGCAGGCCCTCGCCAATAGCCTGGCCCGCGTGATTGGCTCCGACGAGACCCGACAGCAGTTGGGGCAGTTGGCCCGGGCCGACATGCTCGCGCGATTCTCTCCAGAGGCCGTGGCGTCCACCTATCAGGCACTGTATCGGCAGGCTGGCGGAAACGTACGGGCGAGTGCGTTGGCGGCACCGCCGACTGCCGGCGGAGCCCGAGGCCCGTCCGCGTGACCATCACCCAGCGCCTGCGATCGCCGCAGCTGCAATGGCTGCTGCTGCTCGTCACCTTCGGGTGCATCGCCTGGGTGCTGTCCGGGCAGTGGGCGGAGGTCGAGCGCGCTGCCCGCAGTATCGAGGTGCGGTGGGGGTGGATCATGGCGGCCAGTGTGCTCGTGCTGCTCACCTATGCCATGCTCATCCAGAGCTGGCGCATGCTCCTGCATGGATGGGGGGGCTCGCTGCCGTACGCCAAGGCGGCGCAGATCTGGACCGTGGCCAATCTGGGTCGCTACATCCCCGGCAAGCTCTGGTCGGTAGGCGCACTTGGGGTGCTCGCGGCCCGCGAAGGCGTTTCGGGGGTGGCCGCGGCAGGCGCTGCCGTGCTGGGCACCGTGCTCAATCTGGGCGCCGGCTTCGGCGTGGCGGCCATTTTCGGTGCCGATCTGCTCGACGCCATTTCCCCTGGCCTCAGCCGCGTGTCCATCGTGGCGGGCATCCTGTTCGTATTGGCGGTCGCGCTGTTGCCGGCGGTGCTGCCGCTCCTCCTCCATCGGGTTGCACGCTGGCGAGGGGTGGCCGCCGCCGAACGGCAGCTTTCCGCGCGCGAACTCTGGACGGCGGCGGTGATCAATACTGGCTCATGGCTTGGGTACGGGCTTGCCTTTGCCTGTTTCTCCAGGGGGGTCACCCCGGTCATTTCCGCCTCGCCGCCACTCTTCATTGCCGTTTTCGCCGCGTCTTATCTGGTGGGATTCCTGGTGCTTTTTGCGCCGGGCGGGATAGGCTTTCGCGAGGTCGCGTTGAGTGCCCTGCTCGTGGCGGGGGGGGCGGCGGGGCAGGGGGATGCGGCGCTGCTTGGCGCAACGTCGCGCGTCTGGCTGACCGTGCTCGAGATCCTGCCGGGGATCATCGGCCTCTTCTGCATGTCGCCGCAGGATCGAGGCACATTGCGGTCGCCACAGGCCAGTTCGCCTCCGCTCCACTAGTTTTGCTCCAGCACCCACGGTGCATGCGCGGCTGCCCTGCCGGCGCCTGCCCGTGCCTTTCTTCCCATTCTCGGAGTTGAACGGACACCACGCGAGTCGCCATGCCTGCCTGGCGCATCGCCACCGGTCTGTCTCACCTCTGCCGCAAGATGACCCGTATCAAGACTCCGGCCCGTGGCGCGCTCAGCATCGATGAGCGGGGCGTCGTGATCGTGCCGACCTACAACGAAAGTGAGAACGTCACGCGCATCGTCCCGCAGATCCTCGAACAGGATCCGCGGCTCGATGTACTGATCGTCGATGACAACTCCCCGGATGGTACCGGTCGACTTGCCGATGAACTGGCCGCAGCGGACCCTCGGGTCCATGTGCTGCACCGGCCGGGGAAGGAGGGGCTGGGTCGGGCGTATCTGGCCGGGTTCCGCTGGGCGCTGGCTCGAGACTACGGCTACATCTTCGAAATGGACGCCGATTTCTCGCATGACCCGGCGCACCTCCCCGAGTTCCTTGCCACCGTCCGCGATGCCGATCTCGTGCTTGGCTCCCGGTACCGGGACGGCAAGGTCACGGTGGTCAACTGGCCGATCACGCGCCTCATGTTGTCTTATGGCGCCAACATCTATGCGCGTGCCATTACTGGGCTTCGGCTCGGTGACGCGACAGGTGGCTTCAAGTGCTTTCGCCGCGAGGTCCTGGAGGCCATCCCACTCGACGCCGTGCGGTCGAACGGGTATGCCTTCCAGATCGAGATGAGCTTCCGTGCCTGGAAGCGGGGCTTCCGCATTGCCGAAATCCCCATCGTGTTCCACGACCGCACCGAAGGGGAATCCAAGATGTCCAAGCGGATCGTACGTGAAGCCATCTGGATGGTGTGGCGCCTCCGTTGGTGGGGCATGACCGGCAAGTACTGATGCGTGATCCCGCGGTAGTGCCAGCGCCCCCTGTTCCACCGGTCGATTTCACGGCGCTGGCCGGCCTTCCGTTCACCAAGATGACCGGGTCGGGGAACGACTTCGTCTTCTTTGACGGTCGCCTTACCCCCTTGGATCGTGTCACATCACCTGAGGTGATACGTCGCATCTGCAACAGGAACAATGGGATAGGTGCTGACGGGCTTGTCGTGCTCGAACCGACGGGCGATGGCGCCGATGTCACGATCCATTACTTCAACAGCGATGGGTCGCCGGCGGATCTATGCGGCAATGCGACGTTGTGCTCAACGACGCTGGCGGCGCAGCTGGAGATGGCCTCGCCCGTGGGCATGCGCCTGGCCACTGGCGCGGGAGTCATCTCGAGCCGCCTCACGGGACACGGCCCCGGTCAACTGCCGGAGATCGACCTGCAACCGGTCACCGACGTACGCCCAACGTTGGACATCAAGCGGGCTCCTGGTGAACAGGCCATCGGCTTGGCTGTGGCCGGCATTCCGCATCTCGTGGTGCTCTGCGACGACGCCGAAGCGGTACCTCTTCGCGAGCGGGGGCCGGTTCTCCGCCATCATCCGAGTCTGGGTCCCGCCGGCGCCAATGTGAACTGGGTCTCCCGGCAACCCGACGGCCGATGGCGCTATCGCACCTTCGAGCGCGGGGTGGAAGGCGAGACGCTGGCGTGCGGCACGGGCGCCGTGGCCACGGCCGTTCTGCTGGGGGCCTGGGGGCTGGCCGTTGGCCCTGTGGTAACCATTGTGTCCAGTTCCGGCCGACCATTGCAGGTCCGGCTTCCAGCCTCGGATGGCGCCAACGCCGAGGAACAGGGACGCGGCCAGCCGTCGCTACGCGGCGAGGGGCGTGTGGTATTCCGAGGCGTTATCGCCGCGCTCTAAGCGATTGTTGATCGTACGGTTCCACGATGTGGACAGGTGGACAGTTCGTGTGTTCGTGACACGAGCCGCATGGATGAACGCCGGCATGGTCCGTCATCTATTTGCGCGGCAATACGTTACGCGATCTTCCCACAAAGCGGGGGATTTCCACGTGGGGAATTTCCCACAGTTATCCACCGGCTCTAGTTTACATAACATGTATTATACGCATAAAACACCACAAAAGAACAAGGCGGGCGACCGTCCCGTCGCCCGCCTGACTCCCTTGCCGCGTGCCCGGGAAACGTGGAGTGGGCTCAGCTCTTCGCCGCCAACTCGCCGAGGCGGACCGTCGCCTCCTGCTGCACCGGCTCCCCCTCCAGCTTCGCCAACTCCTCCCAGATCTTCTTGGCGTCGGCGTTCTTTCCGGCGGCCATGAGACTGCGGGCCTGGCTGGCCTGGTGGTTGTACTTCTCCGACTTGTATGGGGCCAGCGACGCGGCCTTTCCGTAATGCTCGGCGGCCTTGACCATATCCTTCTTCTGCTCGTAGCCCGCCGCGATCAGGGCCTCGATGTTCGACTTGAACTCGGGCGACGCGCCGCCAAGCGCCTTCTCCAGCGACTTGATCCCTTCATCCACCTTGTTCTGCCCGAACAGCGCCTGCCCAAGCAGGATCGCCGCCTGCTGACCAGAGGCCGTATTGGCGAACCGCGTGGCCACCTTCTCGAGTTCGCGCTGCGCCTCGGGCAACTTGCCCTGAACGAACGGGGCCTGCGCCTCGTACAGCGCGACCGACGCCTTCTCGCGTGTCGCCGCCATATTGCTGCGGTAAATCATGACCGCGGCGGCGGCAACGGCTGCACCGCCCACCACCAGCAGGATCGGCTTGCTGTTGAGCTGCAGCCAGGTGGTCGCCGACTCGATCGGATCGTCGCTCAACGGAGCCGATGCACCGGGCGAGGTGCGTGGATTGCGGGTCGCCTGCGCCATGCGAGTATGCCAACGGTAAGAGGATGGGGCCCGGAATCAGCCGCCGGGGATCAGCCCCGTAACATAGTGCATTTGCGCTCGGCAAGGCACCCGCCAACGCGCACCCAGCGCAGGCCAGACCAGCCCGCCCCACCCCACAGTGCCCCCGAGAGGATTCGAACCTCCGACCAACAGTTTAGGAAACTGCTGCTCTATCCAACTGAGCTACGGGGGCGGTACGCGCGGCGTCCGTTGCGACGGCGCGCTTCCTAATGATAATCCGGGCTGTTCAGAACGTCAGCACACTATACACGGGTCGCGCCGCGAGGCGCTCGCGGCCTCCAAGGAACGCGAGCTCGACCAGAACCGACACGCCGACCACCGTTCCGCCCAATCGTTCGACAAGGCGACTCGCCGCAGCAGCGGTACCGCCCGTGGCCAGAACGTCGTCGACGACCAGCACCCGGGGAGTCGGTGGTGTGGCTCCCCCCGCCCCACCGACAGCCAGCGCATCATCGTGCATTTCGAGAACATCACTCCGGTACTCCAGCACGTACTCCTCGCGCGTTGTCCGCCACGGGAGCTTGCCGGGCTTACGGGCCGGCGCGAACGCCGCGCCCAGGTGCAGGGCCATGGGCATGCCGAAAAGGAATCCGCGGCTCTCGACCGCCACGACATGCGTGATGCCAGCCGCGGCATGGGGCGCACACATGGCCGCCACGGCCTCCTGCATCAGCAGCGGATCAGCGAGCAGCGGGGTGATGTCTTTGAACAGGATGCCCGGCTTCGGGAAGTCGGGGACATCGCGCAGCGCTCGTTTCAGCCGAGCGCGCAGTTCGGGAAGGTCGAGGGTGGTCGGCATGCTGCCAAGTTATCGTCCCTGGCCGCAATCGCTCACCCCGCGGCGTTCAGCGAAGACGGACCCCGAGCAGTGCGGCCAGCGCCGCCACCAGAGCCGCCGGTTCACCCATGCGCGGATCGTATCCAGGGAGCAGCAGTTCGCCAGCTCTCACCCGCTGGGCGAGCAGTTCGAGGGCGTGCGCCGCCTGCTCGGCCGTGGCAACTTCGGCGGGCGGCATCTCCTCACGCTCGGCCCCCGGGAGCTCAGCGGCCAGGGATGCGCCGAACGAAAGAGCATCCTCCTGCGCCTTGAACGCCCGCTCGGCCCACAGTTCGCCGTCGGCAGGCAGGGCGGCACCGGAGAGCGGCGTGCGCCCGGAATGACGGATGGGCATGATGTCGAGCAGGTCGTCATCGCTCCACGCGGACATGGGCGGTGACATCGGTGAGGCGTCTGCGTCGAGGTTGCCAGCCGTCACGTTCTGGTCGCCAAACGCCGTGCCGTCCGTGTCGTCGGTGACCGGCGGCGGCAACGGCTCCAGCCGCGCTCCAAGACTACGGAATTCCGCCACCGCTTCGTCCAGCGGCCATCCGTCTTCGCCCTGCGCCGCGTCTGGCGCAGTGGCCTCCTCCGGCTCGAGGCTCACCTCGTCCGCACCGAACGCGGTAGTCGCGTCGTCTGCGGAGACGGCGAGCGCGTCCGCAAGCAACTCCTCCGCCGTGGCGGACTCCATGCCCCAGGCTTCCTCCACGGGAGCCGGCACCTCAATGGCAGCCATAGGGGACGATGGGGTCGCCGCAAGAAACGCGTCGATCCACGGCAGCGGCACCTCATCCCTGCCAGCCGGCTCCTCGACGTTGGCGGCGGTGCCCGCCTGCGGCGCCACGGCCGGTGTGTCCAGCGGCGTCAGTGACTGCCACGTTCCCGAGGGAACGGGGAACTCCGCCGTGTCCTCCAACATCGGGTCGATGCCCCCTTCGTCCTGTACCGCCGTCTCGGCGGAGGGGGTGGGAATGGGCGGGATGTACAATGGCGTGCGAATTGCCGCCGAGATGATCGGCGTGAGGCGCAGCGGTCGATACGGCGGAATGCCCGCCGGAGCGGCCGGGGCTGCAAGCGCAGGCGATTCAGCGCTCGTTGAGCCAGCCGTCGCCGTTGCCGTGGCGATCCCCTGCTCCACCGGGGACACCTGATGCACGGCCGCGATGGCCTCCGGTGCCGATGCGGCCACCACGCCCTTCTTCACCTCATTTCGCCACCCGGCCGGCACAAAGGGGCCAACCCGGCCAACATGCCCCGGTTCGCCGGCGGTCGCCGCGGGCGCCGCATACGGGGGCACGGGTGTGCGAGGCCGGTCCTGCCCAGCCGACGGGGTGTGAGGCGAGACGAATGCGGACATTGTGGTTGGGACGGTGTGCGCGGGGCGTCGCCCGAGGCAGCCGTGCCTCGACGAGCGAAATTGAACGACCGCCAGACGGAAGGCAAACCCGGCCGGTGGAAATCAGCTCGGCCAGCCCTGCGCTCCAATCAAGGGGACGAAGCGGACCGGGGTGATGTCACGGCGCTCGAGTCGCCCCCCCCGCTTGATGAACAGCGTGAGCATCTGTTCGTCCTTGTCCCCGACCGGTATGAGCAACCGCCCTCCCTCGGCCAGTTGCTCCTCCAAGGCGGCCGGGACATCCGGTGCCCCCGCGCTCACCACGATGCCGTCGTACGGGGCATACTCTCGCCACCCCAGCGAGCCATCCCCAAGCGAGAGCGACACATTGCGCACCCCCGCCTGCTGCAGTACGCCGCGGGCGCGATCGAGCAGTTCGCGGTATCGCTCTACGGAGAAGACCTGGGCCGCCAGCTCGGAGAGCAGCGCCGTCTGATAGGCCGAGCCCGTGCCGATCTCCAGCACGCGCTCCTTCCCCGTGAGCATCAACTGCTCGACTGCCCGGGCATGGACGTAGGGTTGGGAGATCGTCTGCCCGTTGCCGATGGGCAAGGCCGAGTCTTCGTAGGCCCGATGCCGCACCGTGGGCGGGACGAAGAGGTGGCGCGGCACGGTATCGATGGCGCGCAGCAGGGCGAGATCCTTGATGCCCTTGTCCTGCAACGCTTCGACCAGCCGCCGGCGTGCGCCGCGGAACTCCGGCTCTATGGCGCCTGCCACCAGTCCGTCGCCGTCTCGAGGATATCCCGGTGCGTGAGGTCGAGGTGCAGCGGGGTGACCGAGATGAACCCGTCGTGCACGGCCCGGAAGTCCGAATCGTCAGGACCGCTCCATTCCACGCTGCCGCCGCCGATCCAAAGGATCTCGCGTCCCCACGGATCCTTCATGCGCGTGATGGAGTCGCTGAACACCCGCCTCCCCAGCCGTGTCAACCGCACCCCCTTGATCGCGTCGCCGGCTACGGCGGGCAGGTTCACGTTGAGCAGGGTGTGCGGAGGGAAACTCGGCAGGCGCATGAGGTGGTCGATGAGCGACCGGATCTGCGCGATCTGCGTGTCAAGCAGCGCATCGGCGCGCAGGACACTGCCGGCGAACGACAGCGCAATGGCGGGGATGCCCAGTGCGAGGCCCTCCATGGCTGCAGCCACGGTGCCACTGTAGAGCACATCCTCGCCCATGTTCGGCCCGTGATTGATGCCGCTCAGCACGAAGTCGGGGCGCGCATCGAGCAGCGCCTCGCATGCCAGCATCACGCAATCGGTGGGCGTTCCGTCGACCTGCCACCGATGCTCGCCCAACCGCACGGGACGCAGCGGGTGATGCAACGTGAGTGAGTGGCTGGTGGCACTCTGTTCACGATCGGGAGCGACGACGTGAATGTCGCCGAGCGGTGCCACCGCCCGCTCGAGTACGCCAAGTCCCTTGGCGAGAATGCCGTCGTCGTTGCTGAGGAGAATGCGCATGGCGTGAGTTGAAGTCAGCGCGGGCCGTCATCGAGCAGGGCCTGCAATTCGGCGAGTTCGCGTTCGATGCTTTCCAGCGCCTCCACCTCGAGGGCCGCCCGGGCGGCCAGACGCAGCGAGCCGCCCTTGCGATGCTCCTCGAGCTTCTGGCGTGCCCCGTCGATGGTGTACTTCTCGGTGTACAACAGATGCTTCACGAGCAGGATCAGTTCCACCTCGCGCCGCGAGTACACCCGATTGCCACTCCGGTTCTTGGCCGGGTTGAGCAGCTTGAACTGGCTCTCCC
>Ga0315899_10001384_pt1 | contig 27761 bp, 18 predicted proteins | sample LakEriMetagenome_2_FD_203518 | JGI IMG/M metagenome (GOLD analysis project Ga0315899, IMG submission 203518) | Freshwater fungal communities from buoy surface, Lake Erie, Ohio, United States - Buoy 4 MA112 | ecosystem: Environmental > Aquatic > Freshwater > Lake | place: USA: Lake Erie, Ohio... | reverse complement strand
ATCGAGTTGAACTTTGCTTGTTTTAATTATCGGATTAAAATAAATTTTATTCGGGTCGGAACCATCAAAATATCCTTTCACGTGCATAGTTCCACCGGCTATACCCATGCTCAATGTGTCGATGTACAAATAATGATTTTTAGTAGTGTGCAACTTTGCTGTAACACCCGTCAACAAATACTTGTGGTAGTTCATACGACCTACGGACAACTGATAGTCCATATCGGGAAACGGAACGGTGTAAATATTAAATACGCTGTCGTGCGCACTGCCTTCACGGGCTTCGGCTTTCTCCGGCACGTACGAAAACAACTCGTCAAAATCCAAAACACCTGAACTAAACACCAAACGATCTTTTTTCTTGCGTTTCTTTTCATCCTTTCCGAAGAAGTAATCTAAATCCATGCTCCAATCGGACTTCCCCGCTTTGCCTTTGCATTGCGTAACACATAGCTGTTCCTGTTCGATATGGAAACGTCCTCTGAATCGTTCCAGTTTTAACGGATGCACTTTTAAGAAAGCATCAACACGATCCATGTAAATATCAGTTGATTGTAACCCTTCGTTAAAATGCAAATCCGCATGACCGTGAAATTTGAAACCGCGCAGTTCCTCGTGGCGCCAGTCTTCCGGCACGTAGTTTTCTCCGTTGTATGCAAAGACATCATCCAATTGCAGCAATTTTGAAGTCAGGTCAAACTCCAAACGTGTATCACCTTTTGGATGTTCCAAAAACCACATGTCGTAATGGGTAAGTTTACCGTTGAAATGAAAATCGCTTTCATCAATGATCCCGGTAAAATCAATTACATTGAAGTCAATCGTATCAATAATAATATCCGCATGGAAATCGTGTAAACGATGCGGATAGTTTTGCATATCGGCGTACAAATTATCGATAAAAAATTCACCGATGGGTAAATTCGGTGACTCCGTAAATGCCTTCGCAGAACTCACAAAATGCAAGCCCAGACTTAAATCGCGAATGACTTCATTAAACGGTTTTTTATTCGCCGTATCGTTGGAGGTCAATTGTTTTAAATCTAATTTTTTCGAACGAATATTCAATTTCGATTCCACTTGATTGGAGGAATGATGAATGATTGCAGGTAAATCGCTCACACTTCCGGAAAGGGAAACATCACTGTTGCCTACCTGAACGTTGCAATAGTCAATCAGCGCACTGTGTCCATCCATGTGCGCTTTCAAATCCAAATTCAGTAACGGCAGATAAAAGTCGGGGCTTTTAAAACTGAGTTTACTAACGGTTAATTGTGTTTCGTACGATTCGTTTAATTTTTCCAAACTACGTTCCGGGTGTTTAGGATCAATTAAATCATGAAATTTCATGGACAATAAAACGCGACCTTTTAAATTTTGTAAGGACTGCACGTTTAGGAATTTCGCCAAAAACTCCAGATCGAAATCAGATTTCAGAGACAAATCAATATCCGGAGCTTCGAAATTTTTCACCACCAGATCACCGCTAAACTCGCCTGCATCAGGCTTCGCGAAGAAATCATTGAGGCGGAATTCCATGGTAGATAAATTGAGACTATCACCATTTGTGAACGAACCGGCGAAATGCATCTGGTCTAATTTCTTCTTCGTATTTGTATTTGCGAAATAAGCTTGCTCACATCCGAATTTCGCATTAATAGCAGGTTGTTGCCCGTTTAAGGTTTTACCTTTTAAGGAACAATTAAAATAAATTTTTCCGCGGTTGTCGTATTGCGCCAGGAAAGGCTGTAACTCGGGCGGAGCAAATGCCATAAACAGTTCGAAATTCGGCTTGTTTCCTTCAAACTGCAGGTTCATATTGATATCATCGAATAAATCGATGCCACCTTTCATTTCAATCTCTGTGCCTTCAATTTTTACGATGGAATGATCGAAGTCCAACTTCCCTTTTTTATGATCAATTCGAATTCCGGTAATCAAATCAACATGTTTATCATGAAGAAAAGTGGTGTCGTTATCCATTAAAATTGTTACGGTAGATTTCGCATCGAGTTCCACGCCAAAATGATCATCCGACATGCTTACTCCCGCTTTTGCCTGATGAATCAGCGCGTCAACCTGCAAACCTGTTGCTTCATTGATTTTGCGGACATCAACGGAATCGAGTTTTATGGAATGTAAATCGATTTTAGTTCCTGAACTTGCTGATGTTGTATCTGTTTCCAAAGGCTCGAACACATTTCCGACATTGGTTGTGCCGTCCTCGTGTTGAATTATTAAAAGTTTCCCGTTTTTTAATTTAATAGATCCTAATTCGAATGAGCCTCCCGTTACAGACCATATGTCAAAACCCACAAACAAGTGCTGAATATCCGCTATGGGTTCGGTGTTGGTCTGTTTGTCCTTAAATAAGCGTACGTCGTGCAAATCGACCGTGATGTAAGGAAAGTCCGCAAACGGCGCTACCGAACTGTGACTCATGGTTACGCGACCACGAATCCCGGAATTTACCTCATCCAGAATATGCTGAGCGATTTTTTGTTGATTAAAATAAACGATCCCAATTGCAGCTACGAAAAGCAACACGGGCAATACCAAAACTATGAACACGGCTCGTTTCCAGAACTTTTTCGATCGCAGGAATGCCGTCATACGTAGAGGTGAATATGAATTATGAATACTGTTCCAACAATTGCGCCATTTCTTGTTGCATCTTCAGCGCTTCTGCACGAGATTTTTCTGCAAAATCCGTACCTGAAGAGGCGTATAAAATGGATCGTGACGCATTGACGAGTATACCGCAGTCTTTGTTCATACCGTAACGCGCCACTTCCGCTAAACTTCCGCCTTGCACACCAACGCCGGGCACCAACAAAAAATGATCGGGCACCAGCTTACGAATGTCGCTCAAATACTCTGCTTTAGTTGCACCAACGACATACATCATATTCTCTGCATTTCCCCAACCGGAAGATGTTTTTAACACTTGTTCGTAGAGCGGCGTTCCGTCCTGCAATTTCAATGTTTCAAAATCGTAAGCGCCTTCGTTGCTGGTAAGTGCCAACAGTATCACCCAGCGACCATTGTATTGCAAAAATGGTTTCACGGAATCGCTTCCCATATAAGGTGCTACAGTAACGCTATGAAAATTATAATTTTCGAAAAATGCACGCGCATACATTCCGGACGTATTACCGATATCACCACGCTTCGCATCCGCAATGGTGAAACAATCGTCGGGAACCGCATCCATCGTGACACGCAGGCTTTCCCAACCTTTCGCTCCTTCACATTCGTAAAACGCAAGATTGGGCTTATACGCTACACACAGATCGGCAGTTGCCTCGATAATCGCTTTATTAAACGCTGCAACCGGATCCTCACGATCCAACAAATGCTGCGGAATCTTTTTAATATCCGAATCCAGACCCACACACAAAAACGATTTTTTGCGTCGAATAGCAGCGATCAGTTGTTGGCGATTCATAATGCTTATTGACTTACTTGTTCTTTCAATTTCTCCGCATTTTCAGCCATTTGCAAGGCATCAATCATCGGTTGTATTTCACCGTTCATAAACGCATCCAGATTGTATTGCGTCAAACCGATGCGGTGATCCGTAATTCGACTTTGCGGGTAATTGTATGTGCGGATTTTCGCGGAACGATCGCCGGTAGAAACCATAGACTTACGTCGTGAAGTTTCCGCTTCCATCTTTTTATTGAATTCGATTTCATACAACTTTGTACGTAACATTTGCATGGCACGCTCACGATTGCCGTGCTGTGAACGCTCTACCTGACACGTTACTACAATGCCGGTTGGTTTGTGCGTCAACATCACTTTCGTTTCTACCTTGTTCACGTTCTGTCCACCCGCACCGCCGGAGCGCGCAGTTTGTAATTCAAGGTCTGCAGGATTGATTACTACATCCACTTCATCCGCTTCCGGAAGCACCACAACAGTTGCTGCAGAAGTGTGCACACGCCCTTGTGTTTCCGTTTCCGGAACACGCTGTACACGATGCACTCCCGATTCATATTTTAATATTCCGTAAGCGTTATCGCCAATGATATTTGCAATAATTTCTTTATAGCCACCCGCAGTTCCTTCGCTTTCGTCCACCACTTCCACTTTTAATCCAACCGTTTCGCAATAGCGTGCATACATACGGAACAAATCGCCCGCAAATATAGAGGCCTCATCACCACCCGTTCCTGCCCGAATTTCAAGAATAGCATTACGTGCATCTTCCGGATCTTTCGGAATAAGCAAGTAACGAATTTTCTCCTCGAGCTCGTCTTTCTTCGGTTCCAGCTCTTCTAATTCGGCTTTCGCCATATCGTTGAAGTCGGGATCCTTTTCCGTATTCAATACATTTTTAGCAGACGCGATATTATCGATCACGCGCTTGTATTCGTGAAATGCTTGCACCACGGGCTCCAGCTGGCGATAATCCATATTCAGCTGCTTAAACTTTTTCATATCGGCAATCACTGAAGGATCGGCCAATTGAAATTCAATATCTCTGTAACGCTTTTCCAGCGCCGCTAACTTATCTAACATGCTTTGTTACTTAATATTCAAATACTCCATGTTCTGAACGAATGGTCACTTTTGCTTTTTCAGAAGCTTCCACACGACCGATGACTTGCGCTGCCACACCAAATTTATTTGATATGTCTATTATTTGCTTTGCACTTTGTTCGTCGGTATAAATTTCCATACGGTGTCCCATATTAAACACCTTATACATTTCTTTCCAAGCTGTTTTACTTTCCTCTTGAATCAAACGAAACAAAGGAGGCGTAGCAAACATGTTATCTTTAATAATATGAACGCCTTCCACAAAGTGCAATACTTTGGTTTGTGCACCACCACTGCAATGCACCATGCCATAAATATTGCTACGCATCGTTTTCAAAATTTCAGCAATGATGGGCGCGTAAGTGCGTGTTGGCGACAGCACCAATTTTCCCGCAGTTATTTTCTGTCCGGGTGCTACTTCAATTTCATCGGTAAGCTTTTTAGAGCCGCTGTAAATTAATTCGTCCGGCACCAAAGCATCATAACTCTCCGGATATTTTGCAGCCAGGTATTTTCCAAAAACATCGTGACGCGCACTAGTTAAACCGTTGCTGCCCATGCCACCATTGTATTCCTTTTCGTATGTGGCCTGCCCAAATGAAGCCAGCCCTACTATTACATTTCCCGCCTGAATGCGATCATTGCTGATCACATCGCTGCGTTTTATGCGACATACTACGGTTGAATCCACAATCATCGTGCGCACCAAATCACCAACATCCGCAGTTTCTCCGCCCGTACTGAAAATACCTACACCCAACTCCCGCAATTCCGCCAGAACCTCTTCCGTCCCTGCAATTACCGCGCTAATTACTTCGCCGGGAATTAAATTTTTATTTCTGCCAATGGTAGATGACAGCATGATGTTATCTGTCGCGCCAACGCACAACAAATCATCCGTATTCATGACTACTGCATCTTGTGCAATGCCTTTCCACACCGACAAATCGCCGGTTTCTTTCCAGTACATGTAAGCCAATGATGATTTTGTTCCGGCTCCGTCAGCATGCATTATCAGACAGTACTCCGGATCATTAGTGAGCATGTCGGGCACAACTTTACAAAACGCCTTCGGGAACAAGCCTTTATCCAGCTTGCTGATGGCGTTGTGCACATCTTCTTTGGAAGCGGACACTCCGCGTAAATTGTATTTAATGTCGCTCATGATAAAAAAAGAATCCCGCAGTTTTGCGGGATTCAAATTTACAAGAATAAAAGCTATTAATACTTGGGCTTCGGCTGATTTGGTGCAGGAGTTCCTGCTGCTTTAGGCTTGTCGCCCGCAGGAGCCGGAGCTGAACCACCACCTGCAGGAGCAGCTTGTGGAGCAGGAGTTCCACCGCTACCATCCATTGGAGGTTGTTCTACGTCGGCACCGGTAGTATCACCAAAATCATCAAATGCACCGCCCAATACTTTTGGCTTAACAATCTTACGCTGATTCTGATCTTTAGGAGCGTTTGGATCAACATAATCCCAAGAAACAACGCGAAAAGCAGTACGACGATTGAATTGGTGCAAGGCTTCTTGCTCTTGCTTCGTCTTCTTCGCCATAATGTACTTCTCGGTCAGGATATTTCCATCCATCATACGCAACGGGCGCTCTTCTCCGTAACCCTTAAACTTCAAACGCTCAGCAGGAATCTTCTTTTCAATCACTAAGTAATCTACGCAAGACTTCGCACGTGCTTCAGAAAGTTTCTGGTTAGAAGCATTAGAACCGCGGGAGTCCGTATGAGAGCCGATCTCGATTACGATAGTTGGATTATCCATTAACGTCTGATACAAGAAGTTCAGAGAATCTTTAGATTCCGGACGCAACGTTGCTAATCCCAGATCATAAAGTACTGCAGGGAAGCGAATCTCCGTTTCGGCAGGAACCAAACAGAAATCCAATGTATAGTTCTTAGAAGTCATTTCTCCTACAGTAGTCAATTTACCTTTGTCCTTATCCGGCAAGTTCAAATAACCTTCAGCCTTGGGGCTCTTCGCTTTGTCAGAATATACTGTCAATACATAAGAAACTTCAGGCAATAAATCGAAATGATATTTTCCGTCTTTATCAGTAGGAACTTCTAATGCAGATCCGTCAGAACCAACCATACGAACTGTTGCACCTTCAACGGATACAGATGGACCGTATTTGCAGTCGGTTACACGACCGTCCAATTTGAACACCAATGGAGGTAAGTTGAACGACCAGATGTCGTCCATTCCTTTTGTTCCTTCACGGTTAGAAGTCAAATAACCACGATCTTTTTTACCGTCGAACACTACACCGAAATCGTCCTTCGCAGAGTTCATCGGATACTTCATGTTTTCAGGAGCAGACCACTTCCATTCTTTGTCAGAAGTACGAGTGGCCTTGAAAATATCCATACCACCCATGCCCAACAATCCATCGGAGGAATAATACAAGTTACCGTCTTCGTGCAAGTAAGGGAAACCTTCCCGACCAACAGAATTGATTCGAGAACCCAAGTTCACCGGTTTGCCCCATTTTTTCGACTTTTTATCGTAAGTCGACATCCACAAGTCAGACTTTTCACCTCCCATAGAGCCGGTCATGTCTGAAGAGAACACCATTACCGTTTCATCAGCGCTCACGGTTGGGTGACGGAAGTTGAAGCTATCCAATATAGCAGCTTCCAATCCGAAATCAACTACTTCAGGATCGCCCCAAGAGTTGCCTTTCTTAACCGAAACGTATATTTTACAGGTTACGAATTTCTTTTTAGCCTGGTCGCAACGAGTAAAGTAGATTTTGTCGCCTTTTTTATTAACACAACTTGCACCTTCATTAGAGGTTCCGGAGTTAACACCTCCCTGAATTGTTGATGGGGTTGACCATTTGCCGTTTTTGTCAACTTTTGTTTCGAACAAGTCGGAATACATAGTGCCTGAAACAGGGTCTACTTTACTTCCGGTTTGACCTTCACGCTTCGAAGTGAAGATCAATGAAGTGTGCTTCTTGTCTCCGTATGTTGGGGAGAAGTCATAATCCTTCGAGTTGATCTGAGCCATATTCTCGATTACCCAACGAGAAGGCGAATCTTTCCATTTCTGCGCCAGCTCAGAAGATTTCACACCGTTTTCCCCGCGCGGATCCGAAGGAACTCGTTTTTGATAATCTTTAAAAGCAGTGATGGCTTCATCGTACTTTTCATTGATTTTTTTCGCTTCCGCGAACCACAAGTACATCTTGTCGTCCACGTGCTTTGCCTTGATAGCCTTGGCATACCAAGCTTCAGCATTTTTCCAATCATTCATCTTACGATAACATTCCGCAATTTGGAATGTAATACGGGCTTTCTCCTGTTTGTTTTTGATTTTGGACATGCCCTTCTTGTAAAGATCGCTTGCATTGAAGTATTGCTGCGAGTCAAAAGCCTTGTCCGCATCACGGATATAATTCTTTTGAGCGTTTGCATTAATTGTAAACGCGAGCATCAACACTACGACAGCAGAAAGTACCTTCATCAGTTTCATACGGTGCAAAAAGTTTAGTGTTTCTTTTTTGTGTAGGGTGCTAAGATATACAAATCCATGAAAAAGCGAAACCCCACGATCAAAAAGTTAAATTTTACGATATCACGTGCCGAAAAAGAAAAGATACGACTCCAACTCTTCCGGAACGAAACATTAAGCTATTTTATTGATTATCAATCTTCTGAATCTGCCGGGATTTGCAATCCGGACTCGTCGTACACACTTTTTGCCACTTTGACGGGTTGGGTCGGTTCCGAGCCGGCTTTTACTCCATAATTGGTTCGGATGACACGAAAGACGGTTCTGCGGTTCATGGCATGCAACAGTTCCTGCTCCGATTTGGGACATGATGCGATGTATTTTTCGGTTAAAATTTGTTCGTTATTCCATTTCAGCGGTCTTGCTTCACCGTAGCCTTTTGCAACTAATCTGGCAGAGTCAATTCCCCGCTCTTTCACCAAATAATCTACACACGCTTTTGCTCGGCGATTGGACAATTCGAGATTGTAAACATCCGCTGCTCGGCTGTCTGTGTGCGCGGCAAGTTCAATCACCAAATTCGGATTCGCGGTTAAGAGGCGATACAAATAGTCCAAAGAATCTTTTGATGCTTTCGTTAATTCGGCACTGTTCAAAGGAAAGAACACGGCAGGAAATTTAATTTCAGTAGGCGGAATGACTTTCAACTTGCACATTACATCTATATCGACGCATTCATCGGAAGGTGCGATCATTCTAATCAATGAACGTTCCGGAGCAAAGTAGGATTCGCCGTTAGCTCCGCGCGCTTGTTCGGTAAACAAATGCATTTGATAGCTCATTCCCTCTTCCATTTCCAAATTAAAATTTCCGGATGCATTAGTAAGCGCGGTTAGTATTTTTCCGTTACGATCGGTCAACTGAATTTTTGCATTTGCAATTCCTCCACCGGTAATACTATCCGTTACGCAACCTTTGACCATTGCTTTGCACGGCACATAGTATACTTGCCAGATGTCATCACCGCCTTTCCCGCCTTTGCGATTGGAAGAAACATATCCCAGTTGCTTTTTCGTATCCAGAATCAAACCGAAATCATCCGCATTGGAATTAATCGGCGACTGCATATTCACCGGCTCACCCCAACTCCACTGTCCGTTTATTTTGGGAGCCATAAACACATCGAGTCCGCCGATACCAACGTGGCCGTCGCTGGCAAAATACAAAGTGCCGTCCGGATGCAGATACGGAAATCCTTCTCGTCGTGCTGTGTTGATATGATCCGGCAAACGTATTGGTGTTGACCATGTTTTTGTTTTCGCATCACGATAACTGATCCATAAATCGGAATACACACCACCCGATGTTCCTTTCATATCGGAAGAAAACACCATCACATCTTCATTAGCACTGATTGTCGGATGACGGAAATTAAAACTGTCCAGAATTTCAGCGGGCAACTGAAAATCAATCATGATCGGATCCGACCAAGAATTGACGTGTTTATCCGAGTAGTAAATTTTACACTTTTCAATTTTTCGTCTGTTCGATTCGCATCGTGTAAAATACATCCTGTTGCGTTGTATGTTGTAATGCGCGGAACCGTCGTTTGCTTTGGGCAAGTTTACACCACCTTGTTCCTTTGCAGGAGCAGTCCATTTACCGGAAGAATTAACTGTCGCAGAATATTGATCGGAAAAAGGTCGTCCGGTATTGCGATCAATGTTCCCTTTCTTCGAAGCTCCTCGTTTTGAAGTAAACGTAATTCCCGTAATTTTTTTTGTACTCCACGTCGGTGAATAATCATCGTCTTTGCTGTTGATGTATTTCACGTTTACGGCTTTCCATCTGCTATTCATTTGTTGCCAATTCATAGCACGTTGACATTTTGCAATAGATGAGTCCACCGCAACGGTATTCACCGCATACTTGCGCGCAGCCTGATACCACATTAATGCTTCACCGTAATCACCGATTTGCAAATGAGCATCGCCTAATCGTATAAACAGTTGTTCGTTTTTCATTCCGCGACGTTGCGCTAGTTCAAATGCAGAAGCTGCGCGCACAGGATCGTTCAGCTTGCGGTAACATTCACCGATGTTGTAGTAAATCTGTGCTTTGTCAACTGAGTCTTTTGCTTTGGGCAAGGACTTTTGGTACAAGGAAATGGCTTCGCGGTATCGGTTTAAACGATAGAGTTGATCTGCTTCCTGAGCAGTGGGCGGATAAGCTGCGATTAATAATGGCAGCAAAAGTCCAAGAATTATAATTGTCGGTTTCATGTGTTCGATTTTTAGTTGCCGTCGAACACCGCAGCAGGCCTGAGCAATGTTACTGATGATATAACACGGCTCAGTTTAAAGGATACAAAAAGAGCGGAAAAAAATTCCGCTCTTTCAATTGTTTACTTCGTGAATAACAGTTCGCGATATTTCGGGAACGGCCATGCTTCGTCGGCTACAATCATTTCGAGTTTGTCAATATTCTCACGAATCTGATCGAAATAAGGTTTCACTTTATTGCAATACGCGTAAGCTTTCTTCTGCCAATCGTCGATGTTGTTGGCTTTCTTACGTTCTTCCGTCATCGCATCAACACCATTCTTGATGTTTGCTACACGTTCAGAAATTTCACTGATCATTTCCAACTGAATAGCGCCTGCTTTTTTAAATTCACTTGCACCCAACACTTCTTTCAAACCGCGCACATTGTTAATGAGCATGTTTTGATATTGCAACGCGGTAGGAATAATATGATTCACGGCTAAGTCGCCCAACACGCGTCCTTCAATTTGGATTTTCTTCACGTATGTTTCCAGATAAATTTCATAACGTGCATGTTGCTCGCGCTCCGAAAGAACCCCATTACGCTCGAACAGTTGAACGAAATCATTGCGCATCCATGCTTCCAAAGCTTCCGGAGTAGTTTTGAAATTGTTCAATCCGCGTTTCTTGGCTTCTTTCACCCACTCTTCTCCATAGCCGTTTCCTTCAAAACGAATGCGCTTGGACGCCACGATGTATTCGCGTAAAACTTTCAAAATCGCTTCGTCCTTATCCATTCCTTTATCAATCTGCTTATCCACCTCGGCTTTAAATTTCTTCAGTTGATCAGCCATGATGGTATTTAAAACCGTCATCGGACCTGCACAATTTGCCGATGAACCAACGGCACGGAATTCGAATTTATTTCCCGTGAAAGCGAATGGAGATGTACGGTTACGATCGGTGTTGTCCAGGAGGATGTCCGGAATTTTACCGATGTTCAATTTCAATGCGGTCTTCTCCTCAGTGGTCATTTTTCCTGCTTTCACTTTCTCTTCCAACTCATCAAGAACAGCTGACAATTGTGTACCGAGGAAAACTGACATGATCGCTGGAGGAGCTTCGTTTGCACCTAAGCGGTGATCATTACCTGCAGAAGCAATAGTAGCACGCAACAAATCTGCGTTATCATGAAACGCTTTGATCGTATTGATGAAAAACGTCAAAAACTGCATGTTGGTTTTTGGTGTTTTTCCGGGACTCAATAAATTTTTTCCGGTGTTAGTTGCCAACGACCAGTTGTTGTGCTTACCTGAACCGTTTACACCGGCAAATGGTTTTTCATGCAACAACACACGGAAATTGTGGCGACGTCCGATACGGTGCATCAAGTCCACGAGCAACTGATTGTGATCTACCGCAATATTAATTTCTTCGTAAACAGGAGCACACTCAAATTGATTCGGAGCCACTTCGTTGTGACGTGTCTTAATCGGAATACCCAGTTTGTGCGCTTCAATTTCAAGATCGCGCATGAAAGAAGTTACACGATCAGGAATTGAACCGAAGTAGTGATCTTCCAATTGCTGCCCTTTTGCAGGAGCCGCGCCGAACAACGTTCTTCCGCTGATCGCCAAATCAGGACGTGCGTTATGCAACGCTTCATCCACTAAAAAATATTCTTGTTCCCAACCTAATGTTGCGGAAACTTTCGTCACGTTCTTATCGAAATACTGACACACTTCAACCGCGGCATTATCCAATGCTGATAGGGCACGCATCAACGGTGTTTTGAAATCCAATGCCTCTCCTGTGTACGAAACGAAGATGGTGGGAATGCACAACGTGTCGCCAATAATGAATGCCGGAGAAGACGGATCCCATGCCGTATAACCGCGTGCTTCGAATGTGTTACGAATACCGCCATTCGGGAAACTGGACGCATCAGGCTCTTGCTGTACTAACTGATTACCTCCAAAACGTTCAATAGCGCGACCTCCCGGAATTGGTTCGAAAAACGCATCGTGCTTTTCTGCAGTAGAACCTGTTAATGGCTGAAACCAGTGTGTATAGTGATTCGCTCCTTTTGAAATTGCCCAGGCTTTCATTCCTGCAGCAATCTGATCCGCCATTTTACGATCCAAACGTGCGCCTGAAACACTTGCAGCTTCAACACTTTCAAAGGCTTCTTCGGAAAGAAACTGACGCATGGCATCGAGGCCAAATACATTTTCGCCAAAATATGCGGTAACGCCACCTTTCGGAGTTTCGATAACAAGTGGTGTGCGATTCATGGATTCTTCCACAGCGGAGAAGCGAATACGGGACATATTGTGTGTATTTTTTGGTTTTCGGAGCAAAACTATCAAAATTTTGAGGGGCTACTCCGGAAAAACTATGAATATTTTATAAACAACCCCATTTTTTAGGGGTGCTCGTAAAAATAATTGACTTTTATTCCGATAGAGTCAAAAAAAGAGCCTCAACGGCTCTTATTTTCGAATTATACTTTGTGGAGGCACCAACGGATTGTCGGTATCCGGTTTAGGAAGTTCGTCTTTAGGTTGCGTTTCTTCCGGCGTGGTTATTTGTTCAGGAACATCAGTAGTTCCGGTTAACTCGGTATTCAATGCATCATTAACGCCCGACTCGAGCACATTAGCTGCTTTTTCGGTGTCGTCCAATACGTCTTTAATATTGGCATCGCGTTGTACTTCCGCAGCGCCTATTTCAATCTCGCGTTGTATCTCAGCCGCAGCGTTTTTCATTTCGCGCATACCTCGTCCCAATCCCCGCGCCAATTCCGGCAATTTCTTGGATCCGAAAAAAATAAGAATAAACATCACCACCAGAAAAATTTCTCCGGAGCCCAAATTCAGGAACAAGATGATGTTTGCGAATTGCATGGTGCAAAGTTACTGATAAATGCACCGTTGCGAGGGTCGTTAAATAAAAAAGTCCGCGTTATTAGCGCGGACTTTTCACAAAGTTGAATTCAATTATTCGATCGTGTCTTTCTTGTCGAAGTCCATTACAACCGGAGTTGCAATACACAAAGAAGAATACGTACCGATTACGATACCGATCAACAACGCGAAGGAGAATCCACGGATGGTTTCACCACCGAAGATGAAGATCGCTAACAATACGAAGAACGTAATCATTGAAGTGTTGATAGTACGGGAAAGTGTAGAGTTCAATGCGTAATTAATAGTTGAACGCTTCTGAACACCGGCAACTTGTGCACCTTTCTCGGCAAGGAATTCACGAATACGGTCAAACACAACGACTGTATCTGTCATTGAGTAACCCATTACCGTAAGAATTGCCGCGATAAAGTGCTGGTCAATTTCCAGAGGGAAAGGCAGGATGCCATCAAATATTGCGTAGAAAGAAAGTACCACTAATACGTCGTGCACCAATGCCGCAACCGCACCTAAACCGAACTGCCAACGACGGAATCGGAATAAGATGTACAAGAACATCACGGCACAAGAAATGATTACTACTACGATGGACTTCGCAATAACTTCATTCGCAATAGAAGGACCAACCTTCACGGAGCTCATGATTTCGTAATTAGCCTCAGATCCTGCTACTTTCAACAATCCCGCATTCAACTTCACTAATGTTACGCTATCTGCTGCAACAGTTACATCTTCTGCTAAGTAGTTAGTAGTAATCTTCAACTGCTTGTTGCTACCTGCAGTCTTCACTTCAGGAGCAACACCGTATTGTGTACCTAATTCTTCACGCAATGTGTTACGATCAACTTCTTGTGTGAAGTGCACTGTATATGTACGACCACCGCTAAAGTCAACGCCTAAAGAGAAGCCGCCGTTTTTCACCAAGAATCCGATACCGGTTGCTATAATGATTCCAGAAATAGCGTAGTACATTTTACGACGACCAACGAAGTTGATATTGGTGTTACGCAATACATTTTCTGTAGCTGCAATAGAGAAATTGATCTTCTGATCTTTCTTCAACATCCAGTCGAAAATCAAACGTGTGATGAAGATTGCACAGAACAATGAACTCAAGATACCGATGATCAATGTTGTTGCGAAACCTTGAACCGGACCTGTACCGAAAGCGTAAAGGATAATACCGAGGATCAACGTAGTTAAGTTAGAGTCAAGGATAGATGACATCGCATTTTTGTAACCATCTGCTACTGCACCGGCTAAGCCTTTTCCTTCACGCAATTCTTCACGAATTCGTTCGAACAAGAGGATGTTCGCATCCACCGATAACGCAATCGTCAGTACGATACCTGCGATACCCGGAAGTGTTAATACTGCTCCTAATGACGTCAGGATTCCCATGATAAAGAATACGTTCACGAACAAAGCAACGTCTGCTACTAAACCGGCTTTGTTGTAATAGAATGCCATATACAACAACACCACGATCAATGCTACAATGAAGGATAACAAACCGGCCTGAATAGCCTGGCTACCTAACGTAGGACCTACTACAGTCTTTTCAACGATATTCGCACGTGCCGGCAACTTACCGGTACTTAACAACTTCACTAAGTCGTCTGCTTCACGGTTTGTAAAGTTTCCTGTGATTTGAGATTGCCCTCCGGAAATTTCTCCGTTAACCGTCGGATAAGAATACACGCGATCATCAAGAACGATAGCGATACTGCGACCGATGTTTGCTTTAGTAATACGTGCCCATGCTTTAGCACCTTCAGCGTTCATCGTCATAGAGATTTCAGGACTTCCTGAACCACTCATCTGGTCGAATACTTTACGTGCATCGCTCACTACGTTTCCGTCCAACGCAGGACCACCGTTACGTGACTTTTTCAAAGCAATCAACATCACGAAAGGTTGACCGTTATCTAAATTCTGTGGCTTAGCAGTCCAGGCAAATTTGCAATCAGAAGGGAACATCGGCTTGATTTCCGGGCGGTTCAAATACGCGCTCATTTGTGCGGTATCTTTTACCAACACACCAAAAATCTGCGGGCCTTTACCTTGATTGATATTATCTACAACCAATAAGTCGAATAATGGATTTTCACCTTTCTTCGGAGTCTTCTTGGTTGTATCGGCAGCAGCTTTAGCAGCAACCGTGCTGTCCAATGCCTTTTTCGCACTGTCCATCAATGTTTTTGATTTCGCTTGAGCCGCTAATGAGTCTTCTTTTGTTTTAGCATCCGTGTAAACCGGTACATATAAAGAAGAATCGATTTTGTTGGTGTCTTTAACAACACCCAACAGAATACGAAGTTTCTCGTTCGCATCACGCATACGAGGTGCGATGTCAGCGTATTCCTGAGTTTCCCAGAATTCTAAGTTTGCAGAGCTCTGAAGAATACGAGTTACGCGGTCTTCATCTTTAACACCCGGCAATTCAACCAAAATACGGTTGGTAGATTTCAAATGCTGGATATTAGGCTGCGCCACACCAAATTCGTTAATACGAGTTTCAAGAACTAATTTAGTCTGTTCAACCGCTGCTTCCGACTCTTCGCGAATTGCTTTCAAGACCTGCTCATCGGTAGAATTGAAAGAGATTCCTTTTTGCTTCAGATTTGCCGCAAAAATACTGGACAAACGGCCCTGAGGATTTACCTCTTTATAAGCACGACCAAACAACGTAACGAAATCTTCCGTAGAGTTTTTCTGATTGGCCAACGCCTTTTCCATCGCCTGCGTAAATGCAGGATCGGTAGATTTCCCGGATAATGACGCCACGATATCAGGAGTAGAAACTTCCAAAGTCACGTTCATACCACCACGTAAGTCAAGACCAAGGTTCAGTTCCTTGTCCTTACAATCGTCGTAGGTATAAAGACCTAAATAGATTTTCTTTCCTGCCAGTGAATCACGAAGGAAATAACGGATGCGTGCATTTTTTACAGAATCCAAAAACAGATCCTGTTGCGTTTTGTCATCACCAAAACGCGCTTTAGCCATCTCCTGAACAGCTTTGCCCTGCACATACAAATCGGCATAGGCTTCCGCTTTCTTTTCCCAATTACGGGTTACAAAAGAGAAGGATAAATAGAAAATACAGCTCAGCGCCATCAAAATGGCGAAAATGCGGATTGCTCCTTTAATGTTTTGCATAGTTTATTACAGCTTTACAACCTTGAGAGCGTGAAAGTACTCCCAAAATCGAGGGTGCAAATATATAAGAAAATCATTAGTAGCCAACGATTGAAGATTCTCAAATTATTATTCTGCAAATCAACCCGATATCGGCACATAATCGACACTATCCATCAACATTCGTATGTGATGCTTGTCATAGAAATACACCAATTTGAACCTATCTTTGTAAAGATGCGACTACTCACCGTTTTTATTGCTGCTTTTGCCCTACAGTTTTTGCCTCTGGAATTCCGGGCTCAATCCACTACAACATTTGTCCGTACTGACACTGTTCCGGTTGTTGCCAACAATCAGCAACTTCCCATGGCCTGGGCCGGAGGGTTGAACTTCGTGCAGCTGTCGGAGATTGATCTGAACATGGACGGAACCCAGGATTTGTTCGTTTTTGACCGTACCGGAAATAAAGTCACCACCTATCTAAATAATGGAACGCCGGGACAGGTAGATTATGAATTGGCTCCACAATACGTGAGTAAATTTCCTCCGATGCACGACTGGGTGTTATTACGCGATTATAACTGTGATGGCAAAGCTGATATTTTCACGTACTCTGTTGCCGGATTTGCGGTTTACAAGAACATCTCTACTGCACAAAGCGGACTTCAGTTCCAGTTGATGATATTCCTGGTAAACACTAACCGATCACCGAATAGCAGCAATTTTATCGGGAATCTTTATGTTAGTCAAATTGACATTCCGGTAATACGTGATTTAGACGGAGATGGTGATTTGGATGTTTTAACTTTCGGTAATTCAGGAACACAAATTGAATACCACAAGAACATGGGCATGGAAACTTATGGCACATGTGATAGTATCAGGTATGTGTATACCGACCAATGTTTTGGTGACTTTGCCGAGAACGCGTTGAACGCGAATGTTTCACTTAACGTTTCTTGCGGACCTGTCCCAGTTGCTCCTGATGCCAATACTTATTTCCAACGCAACACCATGCACGCCGGCTCTTGCATGGAATGTTTTAACACGGATGGAGACAACGATTGGGATTTGTTGATTGGAGATATTACCAATCCCGCAATGACGTACGTGCGAAATAGCATTGCGCTTCCGGGGTCACTTATGGATAGCGTGAATTATCAATATCCCGCAAATAGTTTTCCGGTGGCGCTAAACATATTTCCGTGTCCTTTTCACTTAGATGTCAATAATGACGGAAAAAAAGATCTAATCTTTTCGCCGAATGCCAGCAACACTTCCGAAAATTATTGCAGTTTGTGGTTGTACAATAACACCGGTCAAAATGATAGTGTGATTGTAAACTTTGTACAGAACAATTTTCTTCAAGATCAAATGATCGATCTCGGAGAAGGAGCTTTCCCTATATTTTTCGATTATGACAATGACGGCGACCAGGATTTGCTCGTCGGTAACTACGGGTACTACAATTCAGCCGGAATATATCCTTCCAAAATTGCGTTGTTCCGTAACAACGGCACCTCTACTAACCCGTTTTATGTTTTAATTGATGACGACTTTGCCAACGTTTATGCGAACAATCTGGGACTTATTTGCATGTATCCAACGTTGGGAGATTTGGACGGAGATGGCGATAAGGATATGTTAATTGGTGATGTTAACGGCAAATTGCATTACTTCAGAAAAGATCCGGGACCTGCTGATAATTTTACTCTGGTACAAGGAAACTATCAGGGTATTGATGTCGGGAATTTTGCAGCGCCGCAATTAGTCGATGTAGATCGTGACGGGAAATTGGACCTGCTGATTGGTGAACAAAATGGGAATATCAATTACTATCAGAATACCGGAACATCTGCTGTACCAACATTTGGTTTAGTTACTCCTTTGTTCGGAAATGTTATTGTGAATCAAGTTGGATACACAACAGGTTACTCTATTCCATGCTTATTCAATGACAACGGACAATACAGCTTGTTAGTAGGATCTGAGCGCGGGTTCGTTTATCGATTCGATAATATCGACAACAATTTATCCGGCAATTTCACCTTAACCGATTCCTTGTACATCAGTCATGTGGAAGGCGGACGAGTAGCACCAACCATCGCTGATATTAACGGCGACAATTATTACGATGTTATTATTGGCAATTACTCGGGTGGAATGTCGCTGTTCATGGGCGATGCGGGATTGAATGTGCCTGAGATAGGAAACGGCGAGTCATCATTATATGTTTATCCGAATCCTTCCAGTGATTTTATAACAATAGCGTATAATGATTTATCATCGCGACGTCAGCAATTGGATATTTACACAGTTACCGGGGCGCTAGTTCATTCCGAAATGCTTTGGAATAGCGGCGCGCAGGTAAACGTTAACGCGCTACCGGCAGGCGTTTACTTGGTGGCATTAACTTCCGAGAACGGAATTAAACAAACCACGCGTTTAGTGGTTACACAATCGGAAAACTAAAGTTTTTTACCTTCGGGTCGTGAAAATGAGAAAAGTATATCAATATGTAGCTGCGTTGTTGGTAGTCGCGTTCGCGATTTACTTTACTCCGCAGGTATTGATTCATGCCCTTCATGATCACGATGATACGGTTCACGATGAATTAGTTGATGAAGGTCCTGTTCGGTTCGAAACGCATCACACACATTGCGATATTCTGAGCATTGAAGGCGTTGAGTTTGAAACGTCAAGTGTTGCGCATCTTCCAAAAGTATTTGATGTCACAACGATATCAGAGGCGCATTATGTTGCTTCTGTACTTCTATTTTCATCTGCAGTTGTTCGATTAAGAGGCCCACCGATCATCTAGTTTTTCGGTTTCTAAATGCTCTTAATTCGAACTATTCATGATCAACAAATTGTTTGCACTGTTGATCGGGTTAGTGTGTTTTTTAGTAGTACCTGCACAAAATGATTCGTGTAATTACACGTTGACGGGAACGCTCAGCGACGACGAACATGGTGAGCAGTTGGGCTATGCTACAATTTATGTTGTGGAGCTGCCCAAAAAAAGCACGCAGACTAACGATCGCGGTCAATTTATTATAAAAGGCCTGTGCTCCGGCACGTACACGCTGGTGTGCTCTCATCTCAATTGCGAAAGGACAACTGTTAAGGTAGTCGTTACCGGCTACACCTCTAGTCAGATTGTTATGCCGCATCACGAGCATACCGGCTCTACTGTGGTTGTTTCCGACCGTTCCGACCGACCGCCTGTTTCGCAAACGAGAAGTGAAATCAGCGGGCGACAACTCGATTTTGTTCGCGGACAAAACCTGGGGCAGGCCGTGGCATCATTGCCGGGCGTTACTGTGGTGCAAACAGGAGGGAATATCGCTAAGCCGGTGATACATGGTATGCATAGCAATCGTTTATTGATTTTGAATAATGGCGTGCGTCAGGAAGGACAACAATGGGGAATTGAACATGCGCCGGAAATTGATCCGTTTATTGCATCACGAATTTCCGTTATCAAAGGTGCTAGTGCTGTACGTTACGGCAGCGATGCCATTGCAGGAGTAATACTGATTGAACCCGGTGACATCCGCATGAAACCCGGAATACAGGGCGAATTTAACGCAGTTGGATTCAGCAATAACGGCGAAGGCAATGTAGCCGCAATCTGTGAGCATCGACCCGAGAAGTATCGTGCGTTTGCATATCGTGTTCAAGGCACATATCGCCGCGGGGGAAATTATGCAACTCCTAACTATCGCTTAAATAATACCGGAGTTGAAGAATATAATTTCTCTGCTAATGCGGTTTATAATCACCGTCGATTTGATGCGGATATTTTCTTCAGTCAATTCAATACGACAATCGGAATTTTCTCCGGCGCACATTTGGGCAACATCACGGATTTATATGAAGCCATCAATAGTTCTGTACCTGAAGAAACCGGTTCATTTTCTTATCGATTGGGGCGTCCGTATCAACAGGTATATCATGAACTGCTAAAGGCTCGCCTTGTCTATTACTTGAACGAAGATTGGAAGATCCGAATGCAATATGCGCGTCAGTACAATCGACGTTTTGAGTATGATAAACATGGTCCAAGAAACGACTCACTGGCCGCACTCAATCGTCCGGATCTCAGCTATGAATTGACAACGCACAGTGCCGAGCTGATTGCAGAACACAATATGATTCACCGCATGACCGGTTCTTTTGGTGTCAGCGGATCTTATCAATTCAACACGTACACCGGTAGATTTTTTATACCCAATTACCGCGCAGAAAATGTTGGGGCCTGGTGGATAGAGCGTTGGAATGGTGATAGCATTCTTACGCTAGAGGCAGGGATACGCTACGACATAAGGCAAATGCAAGTGTTTATGTGGGAGAATAATTTAATTATCCGACCACAACATCAATTCCGGAATTTTTCTGCAACACTTGGTGCAATTGTTCGTTACAGCGACAAATTGCAGTTCAACATCAATGGAGGTAGAGCATGGAGAGCCCCGGCACCCAATGAATTGTATAGTAACGGACTGCATCACGGCGCTGCTGCATTCGAATTAGGAGACCGTAATTTAGAAACCGAAACCGCATGGAACGCCATTGCAACGGCCACTTGGCACGAGCATGATAAGCTTGATGTAAGCATCACAGGATACTGGCATTACTTCGATAATTTTATTTATGCTACACCACAAGATCAACCTATTGTTTCAATTCGTGGTGCTTTTCCTGCATTTCGATTTACACAAAACAATGCCACTTTATACGGCACCGATGTTCAGGTAGGATATCATCTGAATCAACATGTGCAAGTAATTTCAAAAGCAGCATTGCTTCGTGCGAAAAACAGAGATACGAAGGATTGGCTGATTATGATGCCTGCAGACCGAGGATCAGCAGGAGTGAATTATCAATTTTCAGATAAGGGAAATTGGAGCGACTTGATGATTGGCTGCAATGCACAATATGTGAACAAGCAATTTCGTGTTCCATACGGAGTAGATTTCGCGCCTCCTCCGAATGCTTATTTCTTAGTTGGTTTTGAAGCTTCCGCCAACAAAAAATTAAAAACGGGAAGTGTACTTACCACAATTACAATTACCAATGCGTTGAATCAATCGTATCGTGACTACCTGAACAGGTTTCGTTATTACGCAGATGAAATTGGTTTCAACGTTAGATTGCACGTTAAATATTCATTTGAAATATCTAAAAACTAAAACAACTATGAAAAATACAATTATTGCATTATCTTTAATTGCTACAATTGGATTCAACATTACAGGATGTAAAAAAGATGATGATCTGGTAGATGTACCACAGCCGGTAGTTAATGAACAGGAAATTATTACGTCCATGTTTCTAATGTTAACTGATTCTGCAACCAACACGCCTTTCGATACTATTGCCTTCCGCGATTTGGACGGTGATGGGTCAAACGCGCCGGTACAATGGGATACTATGCGTTTAAATGCCAATACGACGTATTTGATGAACGTGTTGTTATTAAATGAAATTCCAAATCCTGCTGACACCATCTCTAACGAAGTAGCAGAAGAAGCTAACGATCATCAGTTCTTCTACAATACTGCCGGAGTTTCCCTGACGCATACTTATTTGGATCAGGATACCAATACGCCTCCGTTACCTATTGGGCTTGTAAACAAAATCCGCACGGGCGCTGCAGGAACAGGAACTTTCCAGGTTGTATTGAAACACCAGCCCGGAACTAAAGATGGACAACAGACGACCGGTGACTCAGATGTGGATGTGACTTTTCAAACTATTATTCAATAATTAAAATATCTCGTATAAAAATCAGCATTTATGAAAACAACGATTTACACTTTATTAGCCGCAATCGTTTTATTAACTGCGTGCAACAAAACAAAAGTAAGTTCAAAACGTTTGGCAGGCGAACATTGGAAAGTGGTGAAACTTACCATTGGCGGAACTGCTGCAACAGAACTTCCGGAATTGCACTTCTCAGATTGTGATCCTTATGAAGAAGTTTGCAAAGGGGAATGGGAAAAAGGTGATGCACACGCTGAATTTGCCTGGGGATTTACCGAGAAAGGAAAAAAATTCACGCTTTCTAATCAATATAGCTCCGATGGCCACGCTCACGGGGGACATGAGGAGGAAGAATTGGCGGAATTAAGTGAAAACTTAAGCGGAGTTTATGATGTCGTGTCTTCAGGAAGAAAAAGCATGGAATTCAAGTGCTCATCAACAGTCGGCTATGCCGGACAAGAAGTCGTACTGCAAATTGAAAAGGAATAATTAGTTGCTTGTTCCTTTGCATAGCGGAGCTGATTTCGGTCAGTTCCGCTTTTTCATTGGCACTAAAATTTGCAAGCGTTCGAAATTTGGATTTGTTATTATTACCTTTAATACATGAGGATTCAGCGTTTTGTTTGGATGGCATCTTTTGCTGTGGGAAGTATGGCGGCTGTTGTGATGAATTCATGCAGTAAGGATGACATCATTTTCGATCTTGAAGCATCCGGTTATCCTAAAGAAATTGGCAAGTTGATCTTAACCAAATGTTCTACTCCGGGATGTCATACAACACAGAGTAAAGATGCTGTCGCAGGCTTGGATTTAAGCAGTTGGAATGCACTGATGTCGGGTGACAGAAACGGCGCTGCAGTGATTCCCTATCGTCACGATTACTCAACCCTCTTTTTGTTCTCCAATCGTTTCGATGATTTAGGTGCCGGTGCTGATCCGTTGATGCCGTACGGTCGTGAAGCGTTAAGTCGTGAAGAAGTAGTTTTAATGCGCGATTGGATTGATGCGGGCGCACCAAATGCGAGAGGCGAAATTGCGTTTAGCGAAGGTGCTTTTCGCAAGAAATATTACGTAACCAATCAAGGTTGCGACGTAGTTACTGTTTTCGACCAGGAAACCGGTTTGCAAATGCGTAAAATAACTGTTGGCGCAGAAGGAACAATTGAATCACCACACAGCATTCGTATGTCACCTGACGGACAATATTGGTATGTGTGTTTTTCATCTGGGCGTTACATAGAAAAGTACAGAACAGTGGATGATGGATTTGTCGGGAGGGCATTATTAGGTCCTGATGCCACCAGCGCGTTTGGAAGCTGGAACACTTTCGCCATTTCTCCCGATTCCCGTTTTGCATACGTTGTTGATTGGCAACCGAACGGACGAGTAGCTCGCGTTGATCTTGAGAATATGATCTGGTTACAGACGTATCAAGGATCAGGTTTGTTCGTACAACCGCATGGCTCCTTCATTTCTCCTGATGGCAACACGCTTTACGTGACTTGTAACTTCGGTAATTTTATTTATAAAGTAGATATTACGTTTCCACAATTACCGGATATAAATAAAATAATTATTGATGGCGTTAGTACACAACCGCTGAATACTAATTCAGAAAACGGTCACGAAATTATCTTCTCACCGGACAACACCAAGTACTTCATTACCAGCGAGCATTCCAACACGATACGCATTATGGACGTTGCGACAGACCAATTGATCGCATCAATCCCGGTTGGTGTATTCCCGCAAGAGATGTCCGTCTCCGAAGATCGTCCGTTTCTCTATATCACGTGTATGGAAGATACAGCAACTTATCCCGGTCAACGTGGCTCTGTTTATGTTGTTAACTGGCAAACTAACACGCTGGTAGGGCACGTTTATTCCGGCTACCAGCCACACGGACTGGTTGTTGATGACGACGCCGGCGTGGTGATGATTGCTAATAGAAATGTTGCTGCCGGCGGCCCTGCTCCTCACCACGCTACCAACTGCGGGGGGAAAAACGGCTATGTAACGTTTATCGACATGAACACGCAACAACTCGTTCCCGGCAGAAGAATTGAAGTTGCCGTAGATCCTTATGCTTGTGGTTATAGACGATGAATAATTCAAATAACGGAATCATTTTATTTGATGGTGTTTGCAACTTCTGCAACAACAGTATCAATTTAGTAATTCGAAAAGATAAGCGCGATTACTTTCGATTTGCTCCACTGCAATCAGAGGCAGGAAAAATATTGACTGCAAAATTCAATATTGATACGACAAAAACGGACAGTGTACTCTTGATTGAAAACGACGCGTTGTACAGCAAATCAACCGCGGCGTTGCGCATCGCCCGTAAAATGGATGGACTATTCCCGTTGTGCTATGCGCTTATTATCATTCCCAAATTCTTGAGAGATCCGATCTATGATTACATCGCGAAGCGGCGCTACAGGTGGTTTGGAAAGAAAGAATCGTGCATGATTCCAACTCCGGAGATTCGGAAGAAATTTATTTAAACTAACTTCTTAGTTTCAAAATTCCATTTTTGTAATCAATATTGGATTGATATTGAAATAATATATCGCCGCCAATAACACCGACTATTTCAGGAAACCCCAACATACGATAAGTCTCATTAACGTGTGTTAAGTCCAATAAAACGGATTCAAAATTTTTCAGTTGCAAATCGCCGAGAACAAGATGTTTTAGAACCACAATACTGCTCTTCATGGAGTTTGTGCCCAATCCAGTGGAGAGCTTGTCATGTTCAACAACATTTTCGTTCTTCAAATATTTTACAATTTGATTCGAATCAAACACAGAACGTGACGCACCCGTATCTACAATTGCAAAAGCTACTTTCCGATTAATTTTAATTTTAATCAAAAGATGATAGCCTTCATTTTCTATCTGCAGGAATCGAATTGGAATTGTTGTTACCATAAAAAAAGCCCCCTCAAATGAGGAGGCTCAAAGCTACAAACGAAAAAGTTATGCGGTTACATTATTCATGTTATCTAAAACACTCATCACTTCTTTAACAGCAGTTGCAGAATTCTGCACTAATTTCATTTCGTCTTCAGTTAATTTCAGTTCGATGATTTCTTCGATACCGTTGCGACCTAACTTTACAGGAACACCCAAATAGACATCTTTCAATCCGTATTCGCCCTGTAACCAGGCACAAACAGGGAAAATGCGTTTCTGATCACGAACGATAGCTTCTACCATTTGCGCTGCAGCAGCACCCGGAGCATACCATGCTGAAGTACCCAACAAGTTAACAATTTCACCACCACCGGTTTTTGTACGTTCAACGATCGCATCCAACTGCGCTTTGTCGATCAATTCCGTTACGGGAATTCCACCAACAGTTGTATAACGTGGCAGTGGCACCATCGTGTCACCGTGACCACCCATCAATACAGCCTGAATATCTTTTGGAGAGCAGTTCAATGCTTCTGCCAAAAATGCGCGGTAACGAGCAGTATCAAGAATACCCGCCATTCCGAACACACGCTTAGAATCAATTTTTGCTGACAAATAAGCGCAATAGGTCATTACGTCCAATGGATTTGACACAATGATAATGATCGTATTTGGAGAGTGCTTGATGATATTTTCTGTAACACTCTTAACGATTGCCGCATTTGTTGAAATTAAATCATCGCGGCTCATACCCGGCTTACGTGGCAGACCTGAAGTAATTACAACAACATCTGAATTCGCTGTTTTAGAATAGTCGTCCGTAGAACCCTTGATACGCGTATCATACAAGTTGATCGGAGCAGTTTGCCAAATATCCAAAGCTTTACCTTCCGCAAAATTTGGTTTAATGTCTACCAATATTACTTCGTTGGCCAGCTCTCTGTGAGCGATTACATCAGCACAGGTTGCGCCTACATTTCCTGCACCTACTACGGTTACTTTCATCGTTATTAGATTTTATGGTATTGTGTGTGATTTTGATTGAAATCGGGTCAAAAATAGGAATTGAAATGCTACAGAAACTGCCTTCGGCATGATTTTTTCTGCCAGTTATGAATGTTTAACGAACACTATACATAAAGTCACGTAGAACTAGTCTAATTTCGCACCATGTTAGTAAGAGTTGCACATCCCCGCCTCATTCTGCTGTTTCTTCCGATGTGGATAGTGACGGGATTATTTGCGCAAACTCCAACGAATCAAGATTGCCTTGCCGCCATTCCGATTTGCCAGAATGTGTATTCCACTCAGCAGTCGTACAGCGGAACAGGAAATTATCCGAATGAAATCAATTCTAACATTTCTTGTTTAGGAACCGGAGAGTTAAACTCTGTGTGGTACACCTTTACCGTTCAGCAATCGGGCAATTTGAATTTCACGATTACACCTAATAACAGTGCAGACGATTACGATTGGGCGGTGTACAATTTAACGAATGCCACCTGCGCCCAGATTTTCACCAATCCTGCGTTACAGGTAAGTTGTAATTACTCGGCAACACCGGGAAACACGGGACCTACAGGAGCCTCAACGCAAACCTCACAAGGCGCAGCAGGAACACCGTTCAACGCGCAAATTCCGGTTCAGCAAGGTCAAACTTACGTGATCAATATCAGCAATTTCTCTTCCACACAATTCGGTTACACGATTAATTTCGGAGCATCTTCTGCAGTGATATTCGATCAGATTCCACCGCAAATATTGACGGTTAATAATCCCGGATGCGGGGCGAATCAACTGACGTTAACCTTCTCTGAAAACATATTATGTAACACCGTTCAGGTTTCCGACTTTTCGTTTACGGGACCCGGCGGACCTTATACCGTTACAGCAGTTTCATCGCCGGTATGCGCTGCAGGTGGACAGTATACTAATCAGTATACAATCACCATTTCACCGGCAATTACGAGCGCAGGCACGTTCACCGCGAATTTGGTTGGACCTGTTACAGATTTATGTGGTAACGTCGCTATTTTTCCTGCACAGCTGCCATTTAACGTTGGTTCTTTTACGTTTGCAACATCATCTACACCGGCCAGTTGTGCTGCAAATACTGGAACAGCGACAGTAGCCGTTACAGGCGCAGGACCTTTCACTTATGTCTGGCAACCCAATGTCAGCATTACCGCCACAGCGACAAATCTTGCAGGTGGAATTTACACAGTAACGATTACTGATCAATCTACAGGTTGTTCCAGCACTGATACTATTCATGTGAATGCCAACACCACATTCGCTTCTACTATTTCTGCTTCCGATACTATTTGTCCCGGCTCAAGTACAACACTGACTGTGACACCTGCGGGTGGAACAGCACCATACACTTATAATTGGAGCAATGCGCTACCCAACAGCAATACCGTAACCGCTACCCCCACAGCAACTACAACGTATACGGTTAATGTTGTTGATGTGCATGGATGTACGTCAGGGCCTTACACCGTTACCATTACTGTTACCAATGCCATTACACTAACAACTTCCGGGAATTCAGTGGTTTGCTCCGGGAATTCAGTTGGAATAAGTGCAACTACGGCAGGAGGTTTAGGACAAATAAACTATGTGTGGCAACCCGGGAACTTGATTGGCTCTTCCATAACAGTAAGTCCAACTTCAACTACAACCTATACGATAACAGCAAGCGATCAATGTTCTCAAAGCG
>Ga0315899_10001383_pt1 | contig 27772 bp, 13 predicted proteins | sample LakEriMetagenome_2_FD_203518 | JGI IMG/M metagenome (GOLD analysis project Ga0315899, IMG submission 203518) | Freshwater fungal communities from buoy surface, Lake Erie, Ohio, United States - Buoy 4 MA112 | ecosystem: Environmental > Aquatic > Freshwater > Lake | place: USA: Lake Erie, Ohio... | reverse complement strand
CGTGACTCTCTTTGTGTCGGCCGGCGAGTCCGACTGATCCGCCGCGGCGAGTCATCATGATACCACATGTCCTACACTGTCACAGTCCTCCTCCCCTCACGGGCACAGCTTTGTACTAGGTCCTGAAGGACTCCGGGCGATATGGGAAAGACGTTTTCGCCGCTGAGGGCCTGTCCAAATTTCAAAACCACTACTCATCAAACTTACTGCAGAGCCACGGGCGGCGATCAAAGCTGGCAAATACGGCCACGTAATGGTCCGCCACTTGGCCAGCGGCCCGAGCAAGCGAATGCGCCCTGCTCGCGGCGCATCGGCTTTACGACGCCGTACTAGCCTGCTGTGCTCGCCGCCCGTTGCTCCCGCATCAAAATTGACTGTGCGGACTCTCCGAAAAACGTCCGAGTCCATGTCAAAATCGGGAAAACTTGATGCGGAGTCCCGCATCAAAGGTTTGATACGGGAGGCGAAACGCGCAGTCTGAAGACCGCAATACACATCATCTGCGCACCCGTCACGGGCCCGAGTCCCTCGGACTCGCCGGATCCTCTCCGGCGGACTTAGAACCAAGTCGATCTACCGTAGTACTATCACGCTCTATCATGATGATATACTACTAGGCCGCAAGGGGACCGGCATTCAAGTTGATCGTGACCGATTTCCTTGGCTCTCAGACCATTTTCGTTCACTGGCAGGCTCTCCCATCCCACGGAGGAGAGGAATATGTTGCCTCTCGGAGGCCCGTTTGATCGGCCCGAGACTGAAAGACACGAAATTCAAATTCATCTTCATTCTCAAATGTAAAGATCCTGAGCGTCTTCATATCCTCCGATCCTAGACTGCGTGCTCACGACTGATACACTCATTTCCGCGTCTAAAGAGGCGTGCGCGTGCGCGTATGGCAGACCGAAGACTGGTCTCATTAGCGGCGACGCCTGGGCAAAAGGGGAGCGGCGAAGAAGGGCTTTAGCCTCATCTGGTGAAGGGCCAGATCCATGCCTTCACGAACCAGTGATGTCGACCCGTCGCGACGGGTGATTTGCGACTCATGCAGCCGAACTGAAGGCTTCATTGCCCCTCTGCCTCCAGCCGCTGTATCGCCCCCCGCTCCAGCGCCAAGTGGACTGCGAGCGATCATCTTTTGCTTGCCCCGGGGCCCTAGTGCCTGAAAGCCGTCCGCTCCTGCGTGCCCAAATTCTCCTGTGCCATGTGTGGTGTGCGTGTGTGAATGTGTGCGTGTGCTGCGGTGTTTGTTTGTGTGTGCGTGTGTGAGTTGTCGAGAACTTGTGCGTGGGCGTGGGCGTGAATATGACGAAGAGTCTTCTGCGTTGGGCGCGTCTTTAGATCATTTTTGGCAGTATCGACGACAGTGAGGCGCGCGTGCTCAAGAGCAAGTGCAGGTGGGCGTGTGAGAGCGCAGATGATGCGTGTACACAGAGACACCGAGAGATGGTATCTCCACGCGAGACATCTGTACGTACAGGAGAGAGAGAGAGAGAGAGAAAGACAGAGAGAGAGAGAGAGAGAGAGGAAATGTGTGTGTGCGTGAAATAAAGAGAGAGAGAGAGAGAGAGAAAGAGAGAGAGAAAGAGAGAGAGTGCGCGCGAGCAAGCGAGAGAGTGACCGAGAGAGAGTCAGAGAGAGTACCCTGCCAGATAGGAGGAGGGCGGTAGCTACTAGTAGTTTCAGTGGCCGTGCTAATCCGCTGAAAGTAATCCGTAGCCGCAGTTGCCTCTCTCGGGTCCCGCTGCGGAATTGCGGTTTGGGCAGGGTGACGGAGAGCATCGCGCAGCGCCAGAGCCTGCCGGACTGTGCTTTGCATCACGGCCAAATTGCACCTGTCAAAGGTATTCCCCGGAGTGCGAAGGTGTGACGTGGCGATGCGCGGGCGAAGTGGTGGTGAGGTCACTCGCTCTTTGTTAGTCGGCATCCGCAGCACCGCCTGCAACGCGCTCGGTGCAGTGGTCCCGTGGTAGGAGTGGCCATGTGTAGCCCAAGTGTGCTCGCGTGGATCCCCTGGGAAGACCATGCCGTCGAACGAGGCCTTGGCCGGCGCCTTACCTGAGTTCGTGGCAAGGGCATGCACCGGCGCCAGGTCCTCAGATTCCTTGTGTCTTTTTGTTGCCTTTGGGCCCGAGCCATTCAGCTCGCCCTTGCCGCTGCCCTCCTTCCCAAATTCAATCAAGAACTTCCACTGCTTGTCCATTGGGCCCGCTAATGCCCCTTGATGAGCCGGGTCCGCCGCTGCCGCAGCAGCAGCAATCAGGTGAGCAGAGAATGAATAAATAATTGATTGAAACGAAAAATATTATGGGGCAATTTGCTTGTGTCTTCGTTGGCAATTTCCTTGTATTTTTGTTACTTGTATTTTGTTTTCTTATATCAATATCTCACCCCCAACTGCCAGGGCGATTTTCTTGAGTTCGTCTGTAGAAATTCTCAAGAGTCAATTGCCCCAATGAATTTACTATGAAAAGCAGTATGTATTGTACTTTTGGGAATATTCGCCTGAGTTCCGGAAGTATGGAGAGGAGGGCGGGAGGGGGAAAAGGTTTTCAGGTACTGGAGTGCCCACAAAGGAGCTATGGAAGCCTGTGTGTATGTGAGTACAAGTGGAACAGTAGAGGGTTCAGGGTTCAGGGTTCAGGGTTCAGGGTCTCTCTCTCTCTCTGTCTTGCTCTCTCTCTCTCTCTGTCTTGCTCTCTCTCTCTCTCTGTCTTGCTCTCTCTCTCGCATGCATCTAACGTGTGCGTGTGAGAGAGTGGGCCAAATCAGACAAGAGTGGGGGTAGAAACAAAGACACAAAAAAAGGCAGACCAGACATGGGCGCACTAGAAGACAGGTCAGACGTACTGCACCGTGACAGCGATGATCGCGAGGAATCACAAGACATCAAAGCCCCACCCTCTCTCTCCCTTATGTGAGTCATAGTGAGAGGGAGAGAAAGATTGCGCACTGCGTAGATAGCCTCACGTGGCTTCAAAGTCCCACCCTGCCGCTCCATTATAGGCCAATTGTCTGCACCGAGAATGATGTCTCTTCCTCCTCCAGCTGGTTCATAAGCCCCTCCCAGGGCACTATGCTTGCCCTCTCCGTGTGCTGCTGTCGCAATTCCTCGCACCAGTGGGCCGCCTCCTCCGACTTTGAGAGAACGAGGGGGCATCGTGATGGTGGTGAGCGGATGAGGAGGCATGGTGAGAGGATGAAGGGAGGAGGAGGAGGAGGAGGAGGATTCATGGTAAGAGGATGGGGCATGGTGATGGTGGTACCTGTAGCAGTGGGCTCAAGCGGATGGTGCACGTTGGATTTCGGGCTTCGCTTCTGGAGGAGCTGCTGGTATACGAGTTGCTCAGCCGAATTCTCCCTATATATATTTATATATAAACACACAAACACACACAAACACAGACACGGACACAGACAGACAGACAGACACACGCACACACGCGCGCACACACACAAATGGCACCCACCTCTGCCACTTGACTCCCGCATCGTGAGCTGCAGGGTGGACGTACTGCTGCCGTTGCTGCTGCTGCAGCTGCGACACGTGATGCACAGGGTGGTAGAAGTTGCTGGCTTGCGCGCTAGTCTCGTGCGCAGTCGCATCATTCGAGCCCCTTGCGCCTCTATGCTCTGTGAGCAAACAGGTGGTTTAGGTTTAGGGTTTAGGGTGCAGGTTTTTGGGTTTAGGGTGTAGGGTGTAGGGTATTTGGAGGTTGGTCAGCTGTCATAATATGAGAGACTACAGAACCGGCAAATTCTTTGAGCGACAGTGTGTTTTTTGGCGAAGCAATCTCGCCAAAGGTGGGGCGCTTAAGATCTGCCGCAAGTTCAACATCCACAGTCTGTTTAAGGCTTAGGGTTTAGAATCTAGGGTGTAGGGTTAAGGGTTTAGTCGACGCGCTTAGGATCCACACTTTCGACATCCATAGCCTGTTGCAGGCAGCCTCAAGTCGGAAAATCAGGTTTCGAGGCCAAGCATCTGTTGAGTGGGATGGCACATCGGGCATGCATTCGTGCGTGCATGTGGCGCTGTCTGAGTAGCAAAGTTGACCACATTTGCATGAGCGCGGAATTGTTTGTACTGAGGGGCATGGGTTTAGGTGATGATCATCCTTTTATTGTTCTTGGTTTAGGGTTTAGGGTTTTGGGCTGCGTGGGCTGGCACTTGAGCCGCGCGCTGTCGAGCTTGCTGCTCCTCTTGCTGTGCCCGCTGCCTCCGGAGTCGCTCTGCTCGCTCATGACTGACGAGGATATTGTTGGCTTGCCGCCTGGAGCCGTCCTGCAGATGACCATCTCCGAGTTTAGTCAGTGGGTCTTGACGTTCGGTGCAAGGGGAATCATCCGCAACCTTGACGAGGGCATCCTGTCATCCCGCCACCTTGACGTGACGGCAGCGCGCACACATAGCAAACTATGCCAAGCCAGCGCTACAGGGGTTTTACTTGACGTATCCGTGCGCCAAGCGACGACTCTTTCAGCATTATTGTAGTTACTCAAAAAAAAAAGACCGTTTGAAAAAAATTGTAACTGTCGGTTATCCGTGGGCATGGCGCGGAGAGTCTGGAGGCAGAGTGTTCCGTGTTTGATACTGCTGGGCGTGCTCCAGGGCTCGTCCCAGAGCAGCAGTGAACTCGGGTTGGCAGCTAGGGTCGCTAGCGCAAGCAGGGTCGCTGGCGCAAGCAGGCTGGAAATCACACCTGCCCTCATTAGAGCCGGGGAGAGCTTCACTATCTTGCTCAAGCACTTGACACCGCAGGAGCGGAATCTCTCCTCCATCACAGTCTCTCTTTCAAGCAGCAAACTCAACGAGGATGTGCGACTGATCACCCTGAGCCCCGGAGAACCCAGCAGCATTGAAACTCAAATCTTCTCTGCGCGCGTGAGCACTGTGCGATCAGAAGCAGCATCTCGCTCAGACTTGACAGCAGTGAACGTGGTTCCCGGTACACGACTAGATGCAGCATATCTGTCTGCATTCGGTGCAAGCAGGGCAAGCCCGGACTCCACTTTCTCTTCTCACTCGCAATCAAGCGACGTTGGCGCTGTGCAAGTGGCGCTTGAGCCGAGCATTGTCGTGCCGCCGTTTGCTACGCCTGGTTAGTACATGACAATACTACTTGGCGTGATTTCTTGTGTGCGTGAAACGGCGCTGTCCACTTCATTTGTTGTTTGACTCACCTCACCACCCCTGCACATACCGCTTTCGATCAATCACAGGACTGCCCATCGTTGTACGAGTCTACGACCCCTTTTTCGTACCTCCACAGAGGACGATGGCGTCTACCAGACAGTCAATTCCCGCCAATACATCAGTTCTTGTGACTGTGAGCCAGAATCAAATTGCAGGAGCAACCTCTCAAACTCCACGAGCCGTCCAGGGTGAGGAGTGCGTAGAGCTGACGGAGGAGCGTGTGGGATCGCGGGTGTTTACGGGTGTTCTGAGTACGTTCCGGTTTGTGCAGCCGTTGCCATGCATGTGCCTTGGATGCATGCGCATGCTGTACACAAGCAAAGTGAAATATCACTTATGACGACTTGCCTGTAACCCTGCTGCACGTCGTCAGCGCAGCAAGGCTGACTCAATCAAACTGCACCTCTCACAAATAACAACAACCAGAGCAAATAACAGCGACCCTCACGCAGCCGCCAACGATGGGGCAATTGACCTTTTATGCTCTTCTCCACCGCCTGGTCGCGATCCAGACGGTTACGGGCCAGATTTCGTGACCATTTCGTATGCCTCCTTGGCGCCGGGAGGCGGATTATCAGGGAGCCGCATTTCGGCCAGTAGTCCCACACTGTGTCCACCTCTGATGCACTTGAGCTCAAGCGTCTTGAACGTCGGCGGCGGAGGGCTCGCGAGGCAGAGTGTAATCATTACAGTAATAGACCGAGATGTGACTCCGCAGCTCAATGGCCTAATCAACGCGGCGGGTATTGACATATTTATATAGTACTGTGACGATTAAGCTAAAATTTATATATAAGTATATTAATTATTGTATAAATATAGGTGGGGCCGGGGTGCAGGCGGTGCGTGTTAAGGTGGTGTCGAGTAGGGTGGACGAGCCGTGGGATGTAGTTACATTGAAGCAGAGCAACCCCTCTCACGGCTCTTTTACCGGCGTCATCAACGTGAGCGCGGACGTGATTCCGGGTGCGCAAGACGACGGCATCGTCCGCCTGCTACCTGGCGACTCTCTTCGAATCATCTATACCCCAGCACTGTTTCTGATCGCACGCGACCCAGTTGTACAGCACGTGCGGACATGGATCAACGCAAGGCTGCGCCTTGAGCCGACCCCTGCAGCAGCGGTGGGGCCAACGTTGAATCTGCCTGCGCGCGATGTTTCGCTGGTGCCTCTGGACGATGCCCTGGCCATTGAACTCACCGACGTGGACCAGGATGTCAATGTTCTCGCCGCAGGTGTCATGTGTTGTTTGTTGCAAACCTTCGGTCATCCCGCCGCAGGACATTAGAGTTACCGTCTCACCGTCTGAAGCCTCTCCCTCTCTCCCCCCCCCGCTCCCTCTCCCGCACCTGGTCGAGCGCAGATCACGTGACCGTGGCGTTGACAATGCGCAATGGTTCATCCCTTAACGCGGCTCTGATCCTTCGCGAAACTGGCCTCTCCACTGGCATCTTCACAGCCCGCGTGCCACATCCCGGTTTAGATGCCGCGTCGCAGGTGCTTTTACATGTTTGGATGCAGGAGATTATATATGAGTTCGCGTGAGAGTACACACAGGCACACCATAGACATGGTGTGTAACAAGGAAGTAATAACACCAGATTGTGGTTACACGCGAGTAACAAGCGTATTGTGGCGTCACAGGGGTCCACTGCTGCAGTGGTCACGTACTCAGACACCAACGAGCATGGGATTCAGCAGCTGGTCGTGAGACGAGCAGCGTTCGCCACGCGGGGAGAGCTCACTTGCTCTAGCAACTTGTCGAGTGCCGGCACGTTTGGCGAGGGACACGCAATCACTGTCACTGTTGTAGATCCCGATTTAGACCAGGTCTCAACCCTCTCAGACGACGTGGGACTGTTAGAGTACGATTTCAACAATGCTGTCATGTTCTACGGCCACGCTGGGGATCTCGAAATTGTTTCATTGAAAGAAACTGCGGCGGTGTCGGGAGTGTTTACGGGCGTTATAGAAACCACTGGAGACATGGGCAGCGATCACACCGGTAAATTACTGACGTCACCGGCTTTTCTTGTCAGCGCTACGTACTCGGATGCAATGCCACAGTCCCTGAGTGAATGCTTTTTGCGAGTTCGTAGCATTGGAGAGATATCTGCGAGTTCCGACAATGTACTCCCGCTGCACACCTTTACTGTAACGGTCACCGATGCCGATCTCAACACCGATATCTATTCGGCCGAAATGTCGGATCTCAAAGTGACAGATGGCTTTGGGACATTCCATGACGTCCAGCTGCTAGAAACAGGTCTCGACAGCTCTCACTTCACAGCAGCGCTCCAGATTACTCTGAACCCTTCAGCAGCAAACGTTGGCGTACAATCGAATGCTCAGCCGACCTTGGTTTATTTACCTCGGATCAACGACGTGTTGCCAATGACCTACAACGATCGATCTCCTGAAGGGTTGCGCACGCCACTTAGCCCCGTGCGTGTGGGGCAGCGCGGGTTGCTGCAGGCGCACCCGCCTATCGTCTCAAGTGTTGCGAGCTCCACAGGAGCGCATGGAATCAATATCACAGTGACAGATTCCGACCTGAACATCGATGCCAATGCTGTGGAGCAACACACCACGCGACTCAAAGTCAGCGCTCTGTCTGGATCTACAATCTTACGCACTGTCGCTGTGACTCTGACTGAGACGTCAGTGAATAGTTCCACTTTCACCGGGTTCCTCAGCAGCAAAGCTTCCTCGGCGGTGACCGACCCCAGCATAGAAATGGGGCTACAGTATTTGACCGGAATCTCTGCTTCTCCCCTGATTATCGAGTACCAAGATCCCACTGAAGGTGTCATGCAGCCGTCTGTGACCTTGCAGACCGAGAGGAGAGGTCAACTGGAAATAACTCAGACAGAATCTGACACCGGCAAGTTCGGAATCGGAGGCAGGATCATTGTCATCCTGAAGGACAAGGACTTAGATGTGTCTAACAAGCCTGATACCGTCTCTGTTATCGTGACGTGTAGTGGGTCTGCTGCTCCAGACAGCGAGACTTTGACGTTGACGGAAACCTTTAGTTCCTCAGGCCTCTTCACTGGCAGCCTCGGGACACAGAGCACCGGCACCTCGATTGTTGACGATGGTATTGTTGCGCCAGTCAGCTCAGGCAACGTTGTTACGGCAGCATACAGTGACCAGGCGCCACTAGGTCATGTGGCCACGGGAACGATCACGGGAGGATTCATCGGACTCATCGCGATCACACCTTTACGGATTTTAACGTCTACGGCACAGATCACAATAACACTCACAGATCACGACCTTAACGAAAATTCAGGTGTTGCTGAGACATACGCAGCATCCAAGGAATACTTGTGGTACTCCATCGGTGACTCGACAAAAACATACTTGGACATCACTGAAGATGCCGTCGACTCGGCGCAATTTACTAAAGTCTTGGTCCTTCCCTCTGGTTCAGCTGCGGGATCCCGACTGACAGTGACGTATATGGACCCAGAAATCGGCGGAAAAGGAGCAGTTCGAAACGCTGTAAACAACAATCCGTCCTCGACCATTCTAGCGTTTGGTACCGATGGAGCAGAGAACAATGCTGCTTTCTCTCTCAAGTCTGCCGGTATTTTCTGGCGCAGCCCACAATGCCCCGCTGATCTCATACTAGCTTCTGCCTGCGGACCAACAACGGCTTGCAAGGATGACAGCCTATGCGGGGCGACAATGTCGAGCGACGCAGTGGAGAACGCAGCCTCTCTGAGCGAATTCCGCCTAGCGGCCGGCTCTGCGTTGACGGTTACAGTTCAGGATCTTGATCGAAATCTTGATTCCATCGTTGCCGAGACTGTGCATGTGACAGTACGCAATGAACAAAGTACTTCGTCATTGGCTGCCTACGGTGCGGCACAGAATCCTTACTGTGCAACAGCGCGGGACGAGTGTTATCTTGGCCCAAACGACAAAGTAGCGTGTAGCAACGATGGAGACTGTCCAGGAGGCTCTTGTGTGAAGCGCGGGTGCTTTCATGCAGCACGCCGCAGGGAAGAGGAGCCTTTCGTTGCTGTGCTTCTTACAGAAACCGGCCTGAACACGGCTCTTTTCTCGGGCATTATTTACACGCGTGACAGTCCTGAGATTAACACCGCGGGGGATAATGTGGTGCATGTTGGTGTTGGTGACATCATGTCGGTGACGTATGCGGACTCTCCCTCTTTGGGAAGCTCTGCAGGCGCAAATCGAACACGGCTCGTCAAAATTCTCAAAGCAGGCAAACCCGCGATCCTCACCTGCCCGTCTGAAATCCTCGCGGGAGGTAAAATGAAAATCATGTTGTCGGACTTGGACTTGATTGGAGCAGCAACAGCATCGGTGAAAGTGCGTGTGATCACTGGTGATGGCCGCCTGAGGAGTGACGAAGAAGCTATCGTTCTTACTGCTGCCGTGTCTGATGAGGGCACCCTGTCGGGATTTTTGCAGGTATCGCCTCGCATACGATCAGGGATGCTGCTTGTGCTAGCTGTGCCTTCAACCTGTCTATCTGTATAGTCACTGACCGTTTTTGTGATGCTGTGCAGACGGAAGTGGAGGAAACGCGACAGCTGCGTGAGGCGTGCTTGGATGCGTCAGCATATGCTGCAGGCAATCTTCATTACTGCGCTGTCGTGCGTCCCCCGCAGTCAGGAGATGGCATTCTTCATGTGCAGATCAACGATCTTATCGTGCTAGAGTATATTGATCAAGCTCCTCTCGCGGTCATCACAACCGAAGCCACTCTTGTCGTTCAATCTTTCATTGCTAACATTACGATGCTACCACGATATCCTGCAATCGGGGATGACGTGTCTGTCACTGTCGTGGACAACGATCTGAACAGCTCTCCGCTTTCCCTGGATTCTCACCGAATCGCTCTTTCCGCAAATGGAGAAGCAGGAAGAATGTACAGTGTCATGCTGCTGGAGACCGCTATCTCGTCTGGAGTCTTCACCGGGAAATTCAGTGTAGATGCAGTCGCAGCAAATGGCAACTCTTCATCCCCAACATACTTGGAATCACCCATCGTGAACGTCGTGGCCGGGGAAGAGATCATTGCGACGCTGAATGACATAGAGCCATTTGCTACCAACAGAAGTGCCCAGGTCACCATCGGGACTCCTGTGACAATTTCACTCAAACGCACGCTTGCACAGGGCACGCTTGAAGTGGAGATCCGAGATCTTGACACGATCAAAGAGCAATTGTTGCAAAGCCTGAGCGTGGCAAGTATCTATTATGAGGCACGCCTACCGCTGACAATTACTGCGACTGTGAGCTGGCAATGGGGCAGTGGTAATTTTGAATTGAAGGAGAAGACGCAGCCTGAGCTCGCAATCGGCACCTTCCACGCCGATGTGCACCTGGCAGGACCTCTGGCCTCCATTCCTGGCATTGATCAAGTGAAGGAGGGAATGACGTTGACGGTCAGCTACACTTCGTCTCAGATGCAAGGGCGAAGCGTCATCGCCTCGACTCAGGTCCAGAGCTCTTTTGCGGGCCTCATCCGTGCTACATCTAAGGACGTGGAGGCAGGGTGGGCGGTGCATGTCGAGGTGTACGATTTTGATCTCAACAAAGACTCCTCTGTCATCGAGTTTCTGCCCATTTCTGTGTCTGTGGCCAGCAGCAGCAGCAGCTTATCCAGCAACGATGCTGTGCAGACTGTCGTGCTTCGTGAGACAAACCCTGCATCATCAACATTCACCGCTAACGTCCTGACGCTGAGCGACGGTTCATTGTCCGCTTCTGCTGTCGTGGAGCAGTCTCCAGGGCGCGCCGAAGTGCCCGCGGACGAGAAGTCTGTGCTAATTTTCAACTACAAGGATGCAGCGCCGCAACGGAATGTCTCCACACAAGTTGTTCTTACCTCAGATTTGCCGTTGGAACTCTCGCTCACCGCTATTGGAGGAAGTCGAGTTGTCACACAGATGGAGAGAGAGAAACAGCGAGAGATTCGTGTGGGAGGGACTTTTGAAGTCCGTCTTGTAGATGCTACTGGCAATCATGATGCCCACATGCTGGACCAAGTGATGTTGTCAGTCAGATTATCGGGACCAGATGATTCGATCATGTGCTCTTTCAACGGCCTCTCGTGCACAGACATTGCGAAGAACCTATGGGGAAAGCCAGCTCAGTTCGTATGCAAGACCCCGGTGTCGTCCGACAACGCTGAATTCATCTGCGACAATACGGAAAACGCGGGACAGCATGCATCCTCTGCGTGCCAAAAAACCTGCGCATCGTTTGCTGGTGGGTCTGAACCGACCGATATCTCTCAAGACTTGATGCTCGAGGAAACTGGTACGGACACAGGTGTTTTTGTCATTGTAGTTGAGCTCGTGCAGAAACGTGCTACTGGATCAGCCTCAGCACTCTCTGCCGTATCTTCTGCCTCATCTGCCCCTGTCAAGCTAGCTGCATCTGACGGGGACGTGTTGACGGCTGAATACGGTGTTGCTCCCAACAATCGCCGCGTGGTCAGAAGAATCTTCCCGTCTGTCGTCGGCATTCCGTCTCTGCGTGGTTCAGAGGTTGCTGCAGCTATATCCTACAGTCCGAGCTTGGAGCTATGGCCTTTTGAGATCGGATCGCTAGTGTCACTGACCTTGGTGGATGCAGATTTGAATGAGGATGTGACAGCAGCTGAGCAGACAGAGGTAACTGTTGCAGTGACTTCCAATGGCGAAGTGGCGCAAGTGAGCATGCAAGAACGTGGTACAGACACCTCCGTTTTCACTGGTGCGCTGCGGACCAGGATGGAAGGCCCGACAGGTGCAGAGCTGCAATCGTTGTTGCAACAAGGAGTGCTGCCCATTGCCCCAGGCAGCGTGCTGACGGCGGTTTATCAGGATGCAGCGCCCACCAAGCAGATCAAAAGCGCGATGTTCGCCCGCGCTGGCATGCTGGGCACTCTTCAGCTCTCACCTGCAATTTTGAAAAGCGGTGGCGTTCTCACTGTCTTTGTCAGAGACACCGACCTAGACAGAGACTCGCTAGTTGCTGAACGCGCCACTGTGGTGTTGACATGCGATGCCAACCAGGACAGAGAGATACTAGAGCTTCACGAGACCTCCAACAGTTCGGGCATCTTTACAGCACAGATTCAGACAATCCAGACGGTCGTCAACGGCAAACACGGCTCGGGATGGCTCAACATTCGCGCCGGGGCGTCCATAGTTGCTTCATATCAGGATGATGCGGCAGGTGCAATGATCGAAACGCAAGCGCATACTCGTGCCTCCACAATAGCCGAACTTTCAGCGTCACGACGAGTGGCAGTAGGTGATTCGCAGCTTTTCGTTACTGTCTTTGACAGTGATGCCGATGTTACTTCAGCTGTCGACTTTGCAACAGCCTGGCTGTTTCCTGCCGAAGGGTGGGGTTTGCTGGGGCCGAAGTCATGCAAAATGTTTGCCTGTGATCCCGGAGGCGCCATGGCACTACGCCTCGTGGAGACGGGGCAAACAAGTGGGGTTTTCACGGGTGCTTTTGCTACGAGTAGTACAGAATCGGTGTCAAATGAAAAACAGTGTGTGAATCAGGCAGTACCCTCAGTGTGTAACATTGACTCCGATTGCCTTGGAGGAGGCCTTTGCCGAGCTCGGCATTTTTGGCCTGGCGCTTCGCTGATGATGGTGCCGGGTACCGTGCAGGTAGTGTATGACGACGTACGAGCAGACGGACATTTTGCTGCAATGTGGCCTGTGGTTATTGTGGATGGGCTGACAGTGCGATGTTCGCCTACGACCTTTTTAGCTGGCTCGCAGGTGACCGTCACGCTGCAGAGTATCACGGACGATACGTCAGCCCAGGCAGACCTAGCAATTATCAGGGCTCATGCCTACACTAAAACAAATGCGGATCAAGGAGGAGACCCAATCGGCATTCCCATTGTCTTGAAGGAGACTGCGGGTAGCAGCTCTCTCTTTACAGGCATTCTACCAACTGCCGATCGAGCTGCCATACTGCCTGAGGATCTTGGCAAATTGGGCATCGATATTGTCCCCATTGAAACTGGCGAACAAATCTATCTTCGCACCAATAACAACACAGGCCGTGTGGCAAGCGCCAAAGCGCAAGCGCAGACACAAGCCTCCATCACTCTTTCTCCTGCTGCTCTGCGCTTAGGCGGAATCTTCAGCATTACAATCATTGACGAGGATCTTCGCGCCTCTGGAGCCAAGGTTGACGTAGCTGTGACAGTCTTCAAGGCGATTGACCCGTACAATCCCCCCCCTCGCGGTGTGAATCCTGCAATTTCTTCTACTGTCCTCACTCTGACCGAGACCATGGAAGCACCAGGAACTTTTACGGGCAAGATTTTTGTGACTGACCAGAATGTCACAGCTTCAGGTGCTGTGCAGCAGGTGAAGGTAGGTGTCAATGATCTTGTAGTGTCCACATACCAAGATTTCTTTCCCTTGCAGACAATTTCGGCCAATGTCGAAGTACTTAAATCTGTGGTAGGCAGTTTACAAATTCCAAAAACGCTTCTGGCTGGCGCAATCTTGACAGTGACAGTAACAGATGCAGATCAAAATGTCGATGCAATAGACCGTGACAGAGTGCTAGTTGAAGTCAGAGCCCAGCGCGCAGAGTCCTTTCAGGTTTTATCCCTACTGGAGACGGACTACAACTCTGGGGTATTCGTGGGAGCAGTGCTCACAAGACCGAAGTCCGTTGTGGCCAGTGCCAGCTTGCTAGGGGGCGCTGGCAAAGGATCTTTCACAGAAGATGCAATCAAAGCAGGAGTTCCTCTCCTTGAAGTTAAGGTGAGCGCTGATAGCGATACTCTCACGGTAACATTCAACGACACTGCACCCAGACAATCGGTTGTGGCAAACTTGTCGGTCGTTCAATCCAATCTCGGGACAATTTCGCTGTCAGAAAAGAGAATTGCCCCAGGGTCATATATCACAGTTACTGTGGTAGATGCAGATGCTTCAGGTAGCGAGGTGCAGGTTCATTTATCTGCACCTTCGATGGACAAACCTTTGCTTCTAAGCGCAAAAGCATCCGGAGGAGACAAAACATTCAAAGCTCAATTCGGGGTGATGTCAGATCAACAGGATCTAGAAAGCCACTCATACAAAGTGGAGCCTTTCCGTATTGCTGGTAAGCCGCTGCAGCTCCCGAAGCTCAATGATGGTGAAATGGTGAATGTTTCTTATCTTGACCATGGCCCTGAAGCTACTGTCTCTTCTGTGATTCCAATTTGCTCGGCAGCCACTGTAGAGATTCATCCGCTTCTTTTTGCGTTGGGTTCGCGTGCATTGATCCGGGTGTGCGATCTGGATATGAGCAACCATGAGGGCCAGCCCGTGCAGGCCAAGGTTGAGAATCTGGACAGGCGGCTTGCAGTATTCATCTCCTTGAGTGAGCAAGATCTTCCTGGAACCTTCACAGGTAGTGTGCTGATTAGCCCCAGTAAGCAAGGGCCGGGTGCCGGTGTGTTGGCTCCTGGCGAGCTCACAGCCGATAAGGGTGACACCATCAGGGTTTCATTTGAAGACATATGCCCTCAGCAAACAGCTACGGTTCAAGCGCTCGCCAAGAATTTAGGCACCATTGCTATCAGCGCTACGGCAAATGGCGTTGTGAGCTCGAACATCCGATCGGGCGGGGTCATGAGTATCGTGGTTGAGGATGCGGACCTGAACGATCGACCCTTGGAGACAGAGCAGGTGGAGTGCAGATGCTGGAGCGGAGGTTCGATCTTTGAGCATGTGCTCTTGGTGGAGGAGGCTCTGGACGCATCCCGATTCACGGGGCAATTGCTGACCGCAGACGTCTTCAACCTTCACTCCGCTGCTGCACCTTCAGCTGACTCAGTGACCGTGTACACCGGTCGTGCTGAGGAGGCGCAGAGACGGCCACAGGACTATTTCTATCCCCGCGAGGTTTCCCGTTTTTTGAATCCGTATATTCCGGCGGCAATCAAACCGGCATACACTGCTTCCACAGCTATTCAAGCACAAGACGATTTTGAAGCAGTGGGCGCCGACATCATTTGCGAGTACTTGGATCTTGCACCACATTCCCGCCAAGTGGCAAAGGTTCATATTGTTGAATCGCATCGCGCTGTCTTTCAGACACAGCCTCGAAAAATCGTTGGCGCCGGCGGTGCAGTTTATGTCACCGTACAAGACGGCGACTTGGTAACCGGCAGTCCAGCTGCTGTTGTCACTGTAATCTCTCAATCCGATACCCTTTGCATTACTCTCACAGAGACGGGCGCAAGTACGAGTGTTTTTACAGGAAAAGGGTTGACGTCCGAGGATGTCTCTGCGGATGATGATCCTGGGCTTCTGCGTGTTCAAAGTGATGCCATGGGAGTTTACGAGACCATTAGGGTCCAGTATCAGGAGGAGGCGCCCTATTTGTTGCATTCATTCGACCTCAAGGTAGATCGGTCGCATGCCGGAAAGATCGTGGTCCATCCTCCCATCTTTGGGACAGGTTCTGTTGTCCAGATTGCCGTGGTTGATGCTGATCTCATGATGGGTCGTTTTGACGAAGCAGGTACGCTCTCTAATGCTGGACACTGCTTGTTGCTACTCCTCGTTCTTTTTTTCTACTCCTCTTTCTTTTTTGTGTTTCCAATGCTGGACACTGCTTGTGCTACTCCTCAAAAACTCACTGCTTGCGTTTACTATATTGCAGGTGCTATCGAGACGGAGAACGTCAATTCGTGCAGATCCATTGGGAAACATGAGTGCGCCTTTCCGTTCTATTACAAGGGCGACAAGTATGACTCATGCACATCAAGAGATGAGTTCAATGGTAATCCCTGGTGCTCGTACACCACTCAATATGAGCCAAGCAAGTGGGAGTACTGCACATGCCAGTGCCCGGGCTGCAATTCCAGTGCCGGTGTGGTGCACCTAGAAATGTTGGATGGCCAAACTCTTGATGTGTATCTCACTCAGGCCCCTGGACGATCTATTACGGCTGCACAAGCAAAACAGGATCTTGAGCCAAATCCATATCCACCCCTGTTTCCCCCAGGGGGCAGAGACGGAGGACCTAAAGATGTTTTCACAGGGCAATTTTCGACTAGAGTACGCAAGGGTCTCGGTGATATACAAGGTCCTGGTGAGATGCTGGTTCGGCCCGGTGAATTTATCACGTTTTCGTACCAAGACACGGCGCCTGAAGGTCACGACAAAGTGATTGTCAAAGTGTTTGAGTCCACTTTGGGAAACTTGAGTGCTAATCCGTGGCCAGCTCTTCCGGGATCGCCACTTTCGATCACTCTGGTAGATCCTGATTTGTACGTAACAGGATCCCCGACAGCAGAAAACGTCATGACTCAAACTTTGACCCTCAGAGGTCCATCCATGGATCCTGATCTCGTGCGCAATGGCGTATCTGGGACGGTGCTGTTGATGGATGACGGTACTGCTGCTGGACGTTTCACGGCGACTTTGCTACCGCTAATGGCCGACCAAGTTTCGGCAATTCAACAAGAATGGCCAACTGCTCCTTCGAATACGAGCATGGATATTTTCCCAGTTCATTACGATGACCTTCTCTTAATCAAGTATTACGACCTCATGCCAATGCACACTGTAGAGTACGCAATTAAGGTGGCTATGCCTGGAGCGTTAGAAATGTCGGATCTGCGACATGGGGGTGAAACGACGATTACAATCTATGACTCGGACCTTGATTGGGATCATGATAAAATTGACTCATGCACTAGCACTGCTTCGATTCCTCCGGCTCAGGGTGTGCCGGTAGCCATGATCGAGACAAATGAGCACTCAGGCGTCTTCACCGGGTTGCTTTCTATCACTTCATCAGCTCTGTCTGATCCTTTCATCACAAATGTCACGTATCTCGCGGGTGCAAGTATTGGGTCCACAATTGTAGCCACTTATCACGAGAGAGAGCCCAGTAATGTGCTCACTGCGAGTCGCACTGTAAAATCATCGACTGTGGCAACGCTATCTACAGATGCGGTGCGTGGCATTATCAATAAGAGAGATCTCATCGCCATCACTGTAATCGATCCTGACCTCAATCTGTCGCCCCTAGTTCAAGACACAGCCGAGATTGTAGTGACACTTCACACACCCAACTATAACTCTCGCAATCAAAGGCAAGAGACAGTTATCTTGCACGAGACAGCATTGAACAGCAACGGCATGTTCACGGGCACACTTCAAACGCATCAGGGATCGCTCAATGCCGCGGCTAATAATGGAGTAATGGACGTGAGGGACGGAGATCATCTAATTGTGAGCTATCGGGATGCTGCCCCGGCGCGTACGGTTCAAAAAGTCCTGAAAGTGTCAACTGCAGGCTCTATTACGATCATCCCGCAACTCGTGGATGCGGGAAAGGCAATCACGGTGCAAGTAACAGACTATGATCTCAACGATGATCCTACGGCTGCTGATGAGGGACACGTCACCGTGCTATCTGCAAGCGGCGATGTTGAGTCAGTGTCTCTGCTTGAGACGGCTCTAGATTCATCCATCTTTACCGGAATGGTTCTGACTTCTTCCAACATTAGCGCTCCCGGGGGTACATTGTCCGGGGTTGTTCCGGATTCTATTATCCAGGCGACCTACGTTGATAAAATCGTGGACACTTCGACCCGAACGCAGTCATATACAGCATTTGCTCGCGTCGCAACCAACGGCTCGTTGTCGCTGCTTCCTGCTTTAATCACGCAAGATCTCCCCGTTACGATTACAGTAACAGACAAAGACCAAAACAGAGATTCGGTAGCTGTTGAAACAGTGCCCTGTCAGTTGGTTTCCCTGTGTTCTACTGAGTCACAGAGCTGGGATGGCAGTCCACTATGCAGCATCAATCCCGCTAACGAACGCCAACTTGACGTGCAAAATGTTACACTGATAGAAAATAGCCAATCGTCTGGCATTTTCACTGCCGTTATTGCCACACACTCTGAAAATCGCTCTAACCTCACGAAAAATTACTTTGAGCCGTCAGTGAGAGCTCCATCTGGCGCTATAGTCCGTGTGCAGTACCTGGACAGGAATCCAGAGCCCTCACGATTGCGCATGACCGAGCGCCGCGTGGCAAGAGCGGGCTTGCTGTACGCTGCATCAAGCCTCATCAATGAATTCGCTCCCTTATCCATCACGCTGGAAGATGCGGATCTTGATTCGTCGGACCAGAGAGATACAAACTGCGCGCCCGGTGGAGTGGAAGGACGAGACCTAGGCGAGCTTGCGCGTACATGTCCTTCCCCAGTCAAACTCATCGGACCTCCCGGCAACGGCACGATGAACATATTAGGCTATCAGGGGGACGGCATCAATGCGCTTCTTTATGAGACGGAAAAGAACTCGGGCGTCTTTGTAACTGAAATAAGAACTACCTCTCGTGTCACAAACATTGTAGAGTCTTCAATTGTGCAAGCTGCTACGCAAGGCAGTTTCATCACCTTAACTTATCAGGACCAAGTGCCTGCCGCTCTTCGTACTCGACGAGTGAAAGTCGCTAGCGTTGCAAAAGTGATCACCAATCCTGATATCTTGCCGGCGGGCTTGAATATTTCAATTACGGTCAGGGATGCCGACTTGAACACCAATGAAGTTTTGCAGGAAACAACCGTCATCACCGTCAGCCAGACATCAACCTTGCCTCACGATGTTCGACAGTTGGTTCTGACTGAGAGTTCGCTCGACTCCAATATGTTTACAGCAATTCTAGAGACGTCGGTTGACTCATCTGCTGCTGGAGGGCCCTCAAAATCCCCCATTTTTGCGCCTGCCGGATCTTTCCTGACGGTCTCAGTGCAAGACTCCAATCCTACTCCAGCAACTGAGAGAGTTATGGTCGTGCCAGTGTCGACGCGTGGTGTTATATTTATGCAGTGCCCTGGAAACACCTGGACAGCATGTAATCAATACGACGTAACAGTTACGGATGCAGATCTTAATGAAATGAGCAACACTATCGAAACAAATAACGGACGCGTTTCCTTGTATAATCGCCGCGGTGAAGAGAAAGAGAATCTTATCGTTACGGAAAATGGAGTAGATAGCAACGCCTTCTTGGCCAGCATTCCTGTCGTTGTATCGAGGGCTGAGGACTGCGGTGGTGGGGGCTCAAGAGGAGATGGAAAATGCGGCTCTTGCCCCGATTGCATCGGCGCTGACTGTTGCACTTTGTCTAATGACAACAAATTCTCCATCTCGCCCGGTGATATGGTGCAGGCGGTGTATAACGACTTTTCACCTGCCAATTACATTAAAATTACCCGGGTCGTGCCAACTGTAGGACAGGTCAAGATAAAGTCCACAGACGTCCGCTTTCCGGATAATGTCATCATTGGACAACCTATGCTCATCAGCCTGTTTGACGCTGATCTTGACGAATCGAAAAAACCGACTATCACATTACAGTCGAAGCGCAACAGCTTAGCAGACCTGGAAACGATTACTCTAAGGAGCTCAAAAAGTGCTGCTACAATCTTAGAGTCATATCAAAACTATGGCCATTTCACGGGTGTCATTCCCTCGTTTCCATCGCACACTTTCACTTCGGGAAATGGCGTGGTTGAGCTCGACAGGAAAGATGAACTGAGCGCGATTTACACAGATGTCTATCCGCCAACGGCCCCAACGGCATGTGACCCCCCTGGCGACACGACCTGTGTTAAGCTGAAAGGCGACAGGGGGACCTGCAGCTCATGCGCCTGGCCCCAATACTTGGGCGTTATTTCTCTGTCTCCCTACCCCCGCCTGCTGCCTGATCACGTACTCACAGTCACTGTCAAAGATTATGATCTAGACAAGGACGGGTTGCCAGAAAATGACTTTGAAGTCGACTGGTCCAAGGACACGAGCACCGTAGTCAGCGTCAGATCCTGTCGCACTAAACGAAATGGCACGCAGGAAATTTGTGAGCCGACGGGACATGTTGAATTGCTCACCCTCCATGAAACAGCTGACGCTGGGACGTTTACAGGCAAAATCCAAACCTACACACGCAATGGATTGGCTGGCACGGGGGTGCTGTACCAGGCCGAGGCTGCTGGTCGGGTAGAGGTTGAGTACATGGACATGTCGGTCAGAGCTCCGGTGACTGCCCGTGTCCGTGTATCTTCCTCCGCTCAGGTCTCCTTCAAGAACTCGGAAATGGCTTCCTCTGCTGGTGGACCTGTCTTTATCACGGTGGTTGAGCTGGACGGCGAAACGGGACTTGAAGACGCGAGGATCATATCTGTGAATGTTTCCCGAACTGGATCACTTGATCCCTCGACAGTTGTACCTCTCACTGAGACTGGTGGTTCCAGGGGCGTGTACACAGGTGCTCTTCAGACCACGCACCTGGCGAGCAGGGAGTCAGGTCGCTACAGGCATTTGTGCCCTCAGAATACGCTCACCATCCCCGCCGTTTCGAGGGGGTTATCTATCGTGGCAGAATATTTGGACACGAGCACAAGAGGTACAAATGGAGAGCCGAGTGGAGCAAATATTGTCGTCGCATCCTCCCTCACATTCAGCTCTGAGACCGGTACAATCCAGATATCAAGTCTACGCTCTCCTCTCAGAATGGGTGACTCGCTGAGCATCACAGTCTTTGATCAAGATCTTGATGTTGATCCAGCTCTTCCGGAAACTAATCTGACTGGACTCGTTGTCGTTTACGGCAACGGATGGGGATGCAGTGCAGGCGCATACCCGTCCTGCTCTTCGACTGCCGTTTCCGATGGCTCAAAGGTCTTTCATTCCTGTCAGGGATTCCTTGCCAGCAATCATGCTTGTCTGCATCCTCAGTCGCCCTGTCCAAAAGGAGCACAGGGAGATACCCCACTCACTTGCGCGCAGGCGGATTGGGAGGAAGCTGTCCTGTCGGAGACCGGTTGCAGCACTGGTGTGTTTACTGGAGTGCTCGCGACCTCAGTCGCTCATGAGGCCTCAAGCCCTCGCAATGGAAGACTTTATGTGCGTTCAGATCCAGCGGAGAGTACAAAGTTGCGCGCAGTTTACATGGACAGCCATCCTGCTGGCAACATGAAGGACAGCTTCTTGGGGGTCGAAACAAAAGGACATCTTATAGCGCATGGCTTGGATCTAGACCTTTCGTCATTTTCGATCGGTGAAAGACTGACCGTGTCGATCACTGACGCCGATGCTGACAAGGATTCTTGTTCCGTCGAAAAACTTACTACCAACATCACAGTTCGTCGATCTGGTTCTCTCGTTGACAATGAGGAGTTGACGCTGAGCGAAACCGGAGTGGGATCTGGCATATTCACTGCACATTTGAATACAGGTGCCTTCTTCACCCTCCTTGCCTCCATCTTGTTTCTCTGTTTCCATGACTCCCTTCCTATCTTTCTCTGAATCTCTCTCACTGCGTACACGCCCCGATAGACAAAGCGCGGGACTGTGCGATTTGAGATCGAGTCTGTGTTTTAAATTTGCTCTCAATCCCCCACGCAGGTGGAATACCCGCGCTCCCCGCCAGCCAGAAGGCCAGTCGCTTGGATGGAGTCCTGTCACACCTCAAGTCGAGAGATGACGTGACCCTTGAGTACTACGACGTCTCTTCTGAAAGCCACGTGCTCCACTCCTCGAAGGCGTCATTCAGTGGAGACCTTTCCCACACGTTCAATTTGGTGCTTGCTGGAGGTTCGCTGCACCTTACTGTAGTGGATGCGGACCTCAATACCAATGATGACAATGTTGGAGAGAGTGTGTCGGGAATTTTGCAGGTGTCAACGAGCAAAGATTCTGAAATCGAGCAGCTTCTGTTGAAAGAAAGCAACGAGGGTGGCAACAGATTTGTCGCGATTCTCAACACTGATCGAGAAGCAAAGCGCGGCCGTTCAAATTCTGGAATCTTGAATGTCATGGAAGGTGATCGTCTGACTGTGACATATGCAGACCAGGCGCCATTTTCATCGCGCACTACCGTCATTCGAGTTGCTACAGAAGCCTTGCTCACTGTCTCTCCTTCGTTGCCAGCGATTGGAGAGCTGCTCAGCGTCACCTTGACTGACAGTGATTTAAACTTAGATCCTTTATCAGCAGACACGGGAATGCTGATGGCGTACCGGCAGCCTTCGTCCCCACTTTCATCAGCAGGCTACCGTAACATGAATTACGTCAATATCAACTGGGGACGCAATGCTGCCACGTTCGGCAGTGTTCAAGTGACGGAAACATCTGCCAGCTCTAGCGTCTTTACTGGGACCCTCCTGTTGTCCGAAAGACTGACAGATCTGGCTCCTGCTCTTCCTGTCGAACAGACATTGAGTTTTAGTGGAAAAATTCTCGCAGCTCGAGCAGGCGACACGCTGACCCTAACGTACACAGATGAGTTTCCCCATGAAGAAAGACAAGTTTACGTGTCATTGTATGAGCGAGCGAAGCTTCGATCGAAGTCTTCATCGATTGAGTCGGGCACGAACCTGACCATCACGATAATGGACGCTGACGTGAATCAAGATCCAAATGTTATCGACGAAATTGTCAAGTCTTCCCAGGTGCTGTGGATTGAGACTCAAAGACCAGTCCCGGGAGATAAGGAATGGCTCGATGCACAAGAGACTGGCGTTGATACGGGCGTGTTCACGTCCGTCATCAAGACGTCGAATATTCGCACCAACGCTCAGGAGAAGTTTAACAATATAATTGAGCCCTGGGATGACGGAGCCTTTGCTACAGTCACGTACAACGACTTGGCACCCCGGGGAGTTGCTGTACTGATTGTAAGCGCATCCACTATCGGCGAAATCACATTGTCACATGCCAAAATCGGTGCTGGAGCCGAGCTTACTATCACATTGTCTGATCCGGATCTGAACCTGGAGGTGAATGGTACGGATAGTGTCACCGTTGTTGCGACAACGAGCAAAGGCGGCGAGGGCTCAGAAGACATTCTTCTGTCTGAAACTGGATGGAGCACGGGAGTCTTCACGGGAATATTGAAAACGCAGCGGTCGGCATTTCTGGGCCCAAGCAACGACAGGGAGATGAACCTAGTGGATGGTAATACTGTCACTGTTACCTACTCGGACACATCGCCTGAAGACCAGGAGATCAGAGTGTGTAGAGACGACAGTAAGAAAATTATGCTGCGGACCAGATGCATTTCCACCCTTGTGTCTGCTTGTGTCTGCTACAACCCGCGTCAGGCCGTGTCCCAAGTGGGAGTTTTTGGACGCGTATTCCTTAACCCGGGCGCCGGAGTTCTCGACTCAATCGCAAGGCTACTCCCATACCCAGCGCTGCCTGAGGTCGGCTTTTCGATGCAAGCAGACTCTGTGCTCACACTGACATCTAAGATGACGGTAACCATCGTCGACTCGGACCTGAATACTGACTCCTCATTACCTCAGAGGTACAGCTCACGCGTCATCCCACCCAATGGCATCTCTACTGTCAGATCTGGTTCTGACGTACTTGAGCTTGAAGTTATGGAGACAGGCCCAGACTCAAGATTCTTTACAGGAGTGTTTGAGGCAACCGTCAACCCGCTCAGTGAGGCAGGTCTACTTCTCGTTCCTCAGGGAACATCAGCAAGTTCACTCGTCCAAGTTGAATATTATGACTCCACGGGAGGGACAAGGGTGGCTACAGCTCGCTTGATGACAACGGATACAGTCTCGTCTGCTGTCATTTCGATGACTTCTGGAGGCTCATCGTCGCAAGTTGCTGTCGGTGATGCCGTCACCGTCACTGTGCGAGACGGCGACCGCAATCAAGACTTTGAACACCCGGATGAGATCACCGTCCTTATGCTCAGTCACACTGAGAGCTCCACGGCAACAGCATCAGAGACCCTGACGCTAGTGGAGACGAATTACAGCAGCGGGGTGTTCACAGGAACGATGGGAACGTCACTTGGTGCGACCCGCAAGGACAATGTGCTCAACTGCGAACCGCCCTTTGATCTGGACGGTACCGGGAAAAGGAGGGAAGACAAGGCATGCGCCTGTTCTGAGATTCAGTTTTGTTCACAGTGTGCGGATCCATCCCTGTGCACCTGCGTCTCAGCGTTCGTAAGGGCAGTGTATGATGATCCAGCGCCGGTTCGTGTTTCAAAGGCAGCACTTGCCCTCACCTTTCCTGGGACGATAGCGTTCTCTTCAGCACAAGTATCTGCCGGGCAATCGATCAACGTGACAGTCCAGGACGCTGACCTCAACCTCAATAGAGCAGTGTCCGACACGGCTTCTGTGCTGCTACGTATAGTCCACTCCTCGTCCACGGCCTCTTCGCCCTTCGGTCAGACAACGATCACGATGACAGAAGTCGGGGTCAACTCGGCAACATTTACTGCCACCATTCTCCTCTGTGAGGGGTGCACAAGCAGCGCTTCGGCCCTCAACATTGGCACGCAGAGTGTGGGCGTAAAGCGTACTCTCCATGCTGAATACATAGACACCAGCCACAAGATGAGTTCTTGCTCCGAAACATGTAGCGCAATGGGTCAATGCTCCACTGCATGCACGTCCGTCCCCGCGACACGAACCACCGAGTCTTCGATAATGACTCTGGGCATACTAGAAGTGGCTGCCTTTTCTGGTTCGGCAAACACAATGCACCTCACTCTCTATGATTTGAACGCTGACACCGTGCAACTCCCACAAACGATCAATGTAACAGTGGCAGCAACTTCGAACGGCGCTCCTGTCACCTGCGGCTTGGCGTGTCAAAACAATTTGCAACTCAGGGAAACGGGAGTGTCCACGGGCACATTCACGGCTTCACTTTCGATGTTCCGTGCAGTTTCGGGTTGTCAAACCTCTTCTTCTGCCATCTGTGCCCAGGCTGGCAATGCTGCTACGCTGAGCGTGACATATACCGATGCGCAGCCTTTGCAGATAGTGGCAGTGTCGCCAAAGGTAGTGTGTGATGCAATATTGTCCACCGACCGAGCGGTGGCTCCCGGCAGGGCTCTCATGATAACAGTTTTTGACTGTGACGTTGACACTAGGGAAAACACAGCAGATACTCTCACCGTGAGCGTCGTTTCAACCTCTGGCTCTGGCAGCCAACAGGTGACGGACACTGAGCAAGTAACCTTGATAGAGACCTTGACCAACTCGGGATTTTCCGCCACGTTTACGGGTCGCGTACTGACGTCTGCTGGCAATCACGTGACGGCAGAGAATATAACCTTGAACGCCAGCATGGTTGCTTTTGATGGGAATGGAGTGCTGTACATCCGCCAAGCAATCAATGCAAGCGAACCTGCGTCGACGATATCAGCAACCTATACGGATGCATTCAATTCAGGCGGTTCATCAACTGTTCGAACTTCGCGGTCGAAAGCTTGCCAACCTGCGGTGCTCAGCATCTCGCAACGCCTCCGCGGGGTTACAGGAACTCCGACTCAGAATAATAATGTGACGTTCTCATCTGGGGTCCTACAGTTTCGAGTCAAGGACGAGGCTCGCAATGCCAACGGCCTTGCTGAAGATGTTACCGAAATTTCAATCCTCACTCTTGATGGCTCAGACTCAGAGATTGTCGTCATGAGGGAAACTGGCAACAGCACGAGCGTGTTCACCGGGGTGATTGGCGTGGATGGTGATGCCACTCACGCCAGCTCTCAAGATGGAGCTCTGGGCCCCTTCTCTTCTCGGGTACGTTTTTTATGGCTCCCCAACACACCATATTCCACACGAGTGCACTGTGAATGTTGTAACGGTTGATCGAGATGTTTTGAGAGGTTTTGTCCTTTATTCCCCTTTCCCCGTGGACGATGAATGCGTTTTCAAGTACAACTGCATCTGTGTTTTTTAATACACTATTACTTTTGAATTTCTTTGGCAGGAATCGATGCAAGTCACGTACTGGGACATGTGCGACGCTCAGAATCTCACGAGGTTTGCGAGCTTCGTGGATCCGGGATTTATCATAATACCTGCCCCTCTGCAGGGCTTGTCTATTGAAGAGAACGCAAAGATCACGATTACAGTAATGGATTCGGATCTGAATACCGATGCCCTCACCATCCAGGTTCAGCCTATTGTCAAGCATTGACGTGCATTCTTGCGCATTCTTGCGCGCCTGTTCAACTTTTTTTGACTCCACATACCATATACATTTCAACGTAAGCCCTTGGAGGTACTATGATGCATTTTTTGCTATCTGCTGTTCATAACGTACAACGAGCTTTGTTTGCAGTCCGTGGAAGGCCTTCTCACCATCACGTCTGAGGAGAGCGGCGACAAACAAATGCTCAATATCACGGAAACTTCCGTAAATTCCCGTGCATTCACCGCAATCGTGAGCGTATCCACCGGCACCTCGGCAAGCGATCTGACTCTCAGTTGCAATGGTGCATCCATATGCTTGGTGACAGGTGCTACCCTCCGAAACTGATCTGTTCGTTATCCTTGCACATGCCGCTCTTGCTCCCCGTGCTGACAAATGAAGCTGTGGACAGCAACATACCTCGATGCAAACTTTGGGAGCATCGCCAAGAAAACACGAACACAGGCTCGTCCTCTGGTTTCAGCCGCTGCTCCCTCTCAGACTGCGCAGCGAGGCATGCTGGACGGGTATGCTGCGCCTGTCTTTGTAGCAGGAGAGTCCCTGTCCATAACGGTGCAGGATTATGTGGTTGACGAGACTAAGTCGGCGAGACTTGTAGAACATTCACCCATCTACCATACTGCGCTCTCAACGGACAATGACAACCAGCTGGTAAACAGTGTGCACGCTGTTATTTCCACGTCGAATGGCGACCGCGAGGTCCGATCTCAGCCAATGCGCATTTATGCTATTTTTGCATCTAGAATGTGCTTTCGATAATTTCTCTGATGTACTATTGAATCGAGTTGATGGCTGAGTACATTTGTATCCGCAGGTAATGGTTCTCTCGATGTCTGCGAGCGCTAGTGTCTACACGGGCACGATCAAAACCGCGGCTCAAACTTTTTGGCGAGTTGAGACGCCGGATTCGCCACCAAAGGCAGAGAAAAATGTGGAGCAAGGTGATGGCGTGCTTTCCCCGCTGGGTGATAACACAACAGTGAACGTTATCTACACCGACATTTGGCCGCCGTCAGTGACAAGCATTCAGCGTATTGCAGTTTCACCAGGCACGATAGATTTTGTTCCGGCCCCTCTTCTGTCTACTTTCATCACTGCTAATCAAAGCATCGGTGTTTTGTTGAGGAAGAAGTCTTTGGACACGTCATTGACATCCTGTGAAACTGTGAACATTAAGGTGCGATCCCATACCATGAGACCCTCGCCGCAAGCAGCCTTCAACACAAGCACTAACACGAGTTTCAATGCCATCGTACTTGCGATGGTCGATGACACAGAGACTATCACACTCAACGAAACCTCGGTTGCAAGTGGTATCTTCAGCGGATTCTTCCGCGCTGCTGCGTCATTGTCCGAAACTTTTAGTGATGCAGAAGGTGTCTTACTGACAAATGAATCATCACTCGAAGCATGGTACCCGGAACCCGGGGCAGAGGCAGAAAATGGTGCAGGAGGCGATGGCCGACCGTGGCCGAGCATAAACGTACGAATGGCAACAGACGCATCGACAGCTTCCCCACGAGTGCATTCGTCAACCCCAGGGGCAGGAGAGCGCCTGACGATTACAGTTGTGGA
>Ga0315899_10001382_pt1 | contig 27782 bp, 19 predicted proteins | sample LakEriMetagenome_2_FD_203518 | JGI IMG/M metagenome (GOLD analysis project Ga0315899, IMG submission 203518) | Freshwater fungal communities from buoy surface, Lake Erie, Ohio, United States - Buoy 4 MA112 | ecosystem: Environmental > Aquatic > Freshwater > Lake | place: USA: Lake Erie, Ohio... | reverse complement strand
GCTCTTCCTTGCGTAAGTCATAAAGTCGCTTCACATAATTTTCAGCGTCAGACATGAAGACAACCTCTCTAACGCCAGTCTTTCCTCTTACTTCGGCGATTAACCTATTCCCATCAGGCGACGATACGGTACGCAAGTCGCTCCACCTTAGGCTCCTTAGCTCACCTACCCGCAATCCCGTATTCGCTAGTATTAAGACGTACTGCCGCATTAGAAATCGCTGTCGCCAGGTCGCTTTTGATTCTCCCTCTTCGACCCACTCTCGAGCAGCGGTATAGATAGTCTTCCACTCGTCCTGCGTGAATGTGGGGCGGCGCTCCAATGCTGCTTTTGGAGGCTCTGTGTCAGGCATGGTGGAGATGTAGCCTCTGGAGAGCGCATACTTAAAAACCGGGAGGATACATGTGCGCTCCCTCCGAAGAGTGGAGTTAGCTGGTTTCTTGCGGTTAAAGGTCTTCTTTCGCCAGGCCCAATAATCCGAGAATTCCACAGGTCCGATTGTGTCAATCCGTTTGGCGCCAAAAAATGGCACAGCATAGGTAGCGACACGCTCAATCGTATAATGCCAAGAGCCACCTTTTCGGGTGTGACCGATCGTGGTGACGTACCGCTTCCATTCTTCGAAAACTTGTTTGAACGTTTTCGATTGGACAGATCCACCTGCCTTCACGTGGAGATATGTGTCCTCATACAAATTCAGAGCGAGCCGTTCAGCTTCACGCAGGTCATCCGTTTTTGTGCTGACGATCTTGTAACCCGAAGCGTTTGGGACCCTGATCCTGACCTGCCATTTGGGATTTTTAAGGCCTGCCCGTTTGTAAAGAATGACCCGGCCATCGCCTCTTAGGTCACGCTGATCATCCAGCTTCGCCATGGGGTAGCTCGTGGTTTAATGATGCTCTTGAGGTAACAAGGATTTTCGCTTTTGGACACCATTTTTGTCCATATTTTGCCCATGCTGATTTTTGGACAAAATGCTCAAATGAATATTTTTGTTATATTCTAAGCTGTTGATTTATATAAATTTTATTGGCGCGCCCGACACGATTCGAACGTGTGACCTTTGCCTTCGGAGGGCAACGCTCTATCCAGCTGAGCTACGGGCGCGGGGTCCAACCATCTGAAAGGACAGGTTCCTTATATTTACCCCCAGCCAATGCGGCAAGCACTCGTTCAGGGTAGCTGTGACACCAGTGTGACAGGTCCGATCACTCAAAAAACCGCGCCAAGGGGGCACATCACTCACCAATGGCCGCCAGAGCCTCCCGGAGGGCGTCCCGCTGACCTTGGGTCAGTGATCTAGCGTCAATGACCGTCCCTTCAGTCTGGAGCCGCATAGGACCGCCATCAGCGCCCGTCAGCTCCATCTTCTTATGGGCGTGATCCCAGCCAGCAGCGGCTCTGGAACGGTTTCTGAGAGCCCACTGGATAGCCTGCGCATTGCCCGGGCCTCCTTGAGCCACATCTAGTAAGCGGCTCTCCCAAAATGCGGTAGCCGCCGCCCGCCCTACCTGCACGGCATCGGAAAACTCAGGGTGCCGCTTTTGCCATTCATAGAGGCTATCTGGGTGTACCCCCAAAATTGAGGCGCACCCGTCCAGTGACCGCCCTTGCGTCATCAGGTCAATGACACGTTGGCAAAACTCCCGGCGGTAAGACGACGGGCGTCCCTGTTTGCTCTTCTGACGGGCTGCCTTCTCACTCATGGAATCATGATAGCATAAAGAGCCCTAAAATCAGAGCTTTAATGCACGATTATACCACCCAGTATCCATTATCTATGTTCGCGGCGCTAATGCCCACGAACTCGGGAAGCTGAGTGAAGCTGACCAACACATCGTGTCGTGCGGCTAGGTTCTTATCTAGCACATCATTCCAATAGGCGACGCCAGCGGCTTCCCCAGGACGATGCAATACATTCTGGTAGAGAGCATCCACAAAGGCCGCGTTAGACAGGTTAGCGCCATAGCGGGACTGAAATTCTGCGCCAGCAATAAATGACGCAGCAATAACGTTCATGCTAACGCCCGCATCAAGCGTGTCAGCCCAATAACGGAAGCCACCCTCATCCGGAGTACGGTCAAAAGCCCCACCGTAAAGCCTATAAGCCGCTGGGGCATTGGGATTGGTAATGTCATAAATTAAATCACCGTTTGTAAAATCCAGACGCTCTACGTTAGTGATGGTGTCAGTTCCATCAGCTTTGCTGACAGTAATAATCCCATTTTTATAGATGACGCTTACTGCTGAACGAGAAGAGGCATATTGGACAGAGTCAACGCCCGGCCCGCCGTCAATAACATTGGATCCCGGGCTAGCAACAAATTTGTCGCTAACAGAAGTGCCCATAATCGTGTTGTTTGCGCCTCGCGAGGTGTCATTAATTATCACGGACGCTAATTTGCCTGCCACACTAATCCTTAGGGTCTCTGTACCTTCAGTAAGATTATCAGCGAGAATAAAAATGGAGGCTGTACCACGACCATCTGTACCAACCGTTATAGATCCGGTTAGCGTTCCGCCCTGAACATCTGCCGCGGAAACTCCAGAAAGCGAATATGATAGTTGCGTGCCAGCAGTTATATTTGTTGTTGTCAATAAGAACGAGGCTGTAACTCCCTCATCTACTGCTGAAAGGAGTGAGACAATATCATATGAAGGTAAAAGACTATTTGTTGGCAGTGCTGGGGAATCTCCGAATTGCACATACTCTACATTGCGTAAAATATCTGTTCCCTCATTTCCAATTACTGTTAACTCAGCGGCCGTGCCAGTAATTAAAAAATCTGATCTAGGTCCTTTAAGATAAATTACAGTATCTATACCAAGGCCTCCATCAACCGTATCGTTTCCGAGTAATGGATAAAAATAGTTGTCTAACGCATCACCAATCAGAATATCGTCAAATAATGAGGCAAATATCTTTTCAAACCCATAGATTTGATCACGTTCCGCCGCACCACTAGATATCTTAGAAGCCAAATTTACAGTAACTGGCCCTGCAGCAGTTGCATAGTCAACTGAATCTAATCCATCATCTCCGAATAATATGTCATCCCCTTCCTCACCTCTAATAATATCATTTCCGCCAGAGCCAAATATTAAATTATTCTTTGCGTCTCCTTTCAGAAATTCTCCAAAATCTGACCCTACTATATCTTCAATATCTCTAAGCGTTTGATTACCGAGGGCGCCAGATACCGTTCCAAGCTTTAAATCAACGTCTACCCATCCAGGAGCTAATTTATAAGAGACTAAATCCTCTCCGTTGCCTCCATCAATAACGTCGCTGCCGAAAGTACTAGTAAAAATATCATTCCCATCATACCCAAACAGAACATCCGTCTGATCTGATCCCTTAATTGTATCTTGACCGGAGAGTGCCAAGGCGAAAAAATTTTGTATTAAATTGGCATTTATATAATTGGCCGCCGCATTCGCATTGACACTAAAACCGCTTGCCGAGACCAACAATGAGGACCCAGCATACTCTGCAAAACCGGTCAAAGTGCCGTAGACATTAGAGCCAACATATGTGAAAGAGCCGTAGTAGACACCGGTGTTATACCCGTTTGAAATTGTCAGTTGCGTCGAGGTAGCGCCAGTAACTGACCCGTACCACGTCTGAGTGGCGGCCATGTTTCTTGCTGCATAAAAAGTGATAGAACCCATTTTGGCGCTCTTGAGTAATTAGACATTTTTTTGATATTATAACAAACTAGAAGTCATACAAACTCAGACGCATCGCACTTTGCTTCATTCTCAAAGTACTAGTTGACGCCAACCTCCAATCTTTAATTTCTTATAAAAATAGGCGTGCCCCGAATTTATAGATAGAAAGGACCAGATTGCTCTCGGGAATCGTGGGGCGCTATGGCCCACTAAAGACCATACTCATTACTGAGGCGATTTGAGGTTGATAATAGTGACATTCTCACCCCGCATGAATCGCTTAAAGAATTTCACCCCTCAGAAGAAGTTTTCTGAAACTGAATCCCGCATTTCTTACGGACGCTCGCCTGCTCTATTGCATCCATTTCGCCTTTCAGACGCGAAACTTCAGCAGCAGTCGTGCCGTCGCCTTTTAGAAAAAAGAGTGCGGGCCAAAAAACCACCATGCCAACAGTCATAGCAACCGCATCGGATGTAGCTTTGCTGCTTTGAGCCCCCGTGACCTGAATGGCGCGAGAAGACACGCGCGTAGCTTCCTCCCGCAACTGAGGGCAGGAGTAAGATTGATATTGCATCGGGGAGACGTAGGCCGCCGTAATGTTGTCTGGATTTGTGGCGCAGCCGGAAACTGCTACTGCACATGCGCAGATTAAAACCTTTTTCATTTCTTCCCCCCAACTCTTAGAATTTAGATACTGATATTTCCGCCCTCGATGCGCAAGCGTGTCATTAAATGAGAAAAAATTGTCAAGCTAAAGATTTGGAAAAAGACAATAGTCCGCTTTCCGCTTTCCCTCCCCTCCCCCAGAGTGTCCTCTGGTGGCGGGTCGCGGTCTGAAGGGGGACATTTTTCACACCGTATAACCAAGATGCCTTTTATCGGTGGCCAGCCGCCTCCCCTTCACGAAAGCCGTGACCGCTTGGGGGGTCTGGAGTCTTGGTTTTCCCTCAGTCCATGTCCTGACAGTCGGGCCGTCGGAAACCCCTTGCGGGTAAAGTGCCGGCGGTGGATCACCAATTTTTGTTTGTGGGGAACGGTAAACCCCTAGCAACTCATCACGATGGCGAAGCCTCTAAAAGCTCCATCCACCCGGTATGGGAACAGTCGCTAAACCCACCCATACGCTGTCCCTCCTGCACTCAATCAGCTGGTGCCGGGCACAGGCGAGGGAAAAACTGGGGAGTTTATGAACCGCAATAGTTAGCTCGCTCTTGGCGAGGCCTTGCAGGTTGTGGCGCTACAGATTTTTTGATCTTCATGCTCTGCTCCCTGTGTTGTGTGCGGGAACAGAAACGGGTTCCCGCACGGTAAAACCGTGTCACAGGAACCCCAATATTTGGGACAATCACCAGCGTATAAAGATAGATATTTGCCAGTTCCTAACCAGTGGATAGTGGATTCGCATAAGCGTGTAAATAAAAAGAAGAAAAGCAAAAAACACGCTATTCACATGGCTTTTTGTCATGCTGGATGCAAATTTACATGCACGATCCACCATTTAATTTTAGCGCAACGTCTTCAGCTCTGGGGTTGGCGTAAGCTAGCAATACCCGCACATCTTTATGGCCGCTAATGAGGGCTACCTCGGGCACGGAAAGACCAAGCTCAAAGCATCGGGTAATGGCTTCGTGCCTAAGATCGTGAAAGCGTAAGTCTTCAACCCCTGATCTTTTCTTCGCCCGTTCCCATGCCAAGCGGACAGCATTAGCACTGATCGGGAATATCGCCTGACAAGGAATGTCAACTTTCGCCCTTACAGGACCCAGTTCACCCGGGGCTGTTTCAAGCAGGACCCCCCTGGCGGCTTCACTCAGCGGTACCCTGCGCGGCTCTCCATTTTTAGTTAGACGTAGCAGAGCGACCTTCCGAGCCAAATCCACATCAGCCCAATTAAGAGCCAACACCTCGCCACGCCTCATGCCGGTAGCCAAAGCAAACTGGAATACCCGCAAAGGAAGTGGGTTCCGCAACCCGGCCAAAACGGCAAGGAGCTTTGCTAATTCTTCTGTCGATGGTCTACGGGATCGCGAAGGACTGTCTGGCGGCAGGCTGACCCTCTCCACGGGATTAGACGTGAGGAGACCCCATTCGTCCTTCGCGGTGGCGAAGCAGTGCCTCAGGATGGCTAGCTCCCGGCGCACGGAGCCTTTGGACACGCTCGCCAACCTTTTATCGCGGAAATTGGCCAAATGGGCTGGACGCAAATCCACCAAGGACAATGACGCTAATTCATCTACAAGGATACGCTTAAGGCGAGCGGCCTCTGGCGCGGCGCCTCGCTTTTTGGGGGTCACCTCCAACAGGTAGCGATGCAGCAAGTCTCGCACCCTCAGACGACCGTTTACTTGGGAGGCGCGGAAAATCTCTCCCCGGTCCGCCTCCACCTCTTTCTGGCGGCCCCAAGCCTCTGCATCGGCGCGCAGCAGGAAGGACTTGGACAGGTGGGGTTGGCCGGCGCGCCTGACCTGCGCCTGCCAGCGGGAGCCTCTTTTGCGGATAGTGGCCATGGTCATTCCTGTGACAGCGTTGTGACAACGTGTCCTTCAGGATTGGCGAGAACCCGCTAACTGGCTGATCTCAGTGACGAAGCTGGGTGCCATAAATGCAATTACCCTTGCTCTTGGAGGGCAACGCTCTATCCAGCTGAGCTACGGGCGCGGGGTCGGCGGAGGCCGCCGACGGCTTCTTCTAGCCTATCGTTCCGGCCCCCGCAAACAGACGCGCGCGAGCGGGGCGCGCGCGGGCGGCCTACTTGATCGGCGGGCGCGGCAGGCGGCTTTCGCCCGCCTCCAGCACGAAGGTGAAGTCCAGCCGATGCCAGGGGCCAGTCACGTCGGCGTCGGGCGCGGGGCCGTCCTGCCGGGCGAAATTCCCCACCAGCGCCCGGGTGACGCCGAATTGCGGATCGTTGTCGAGCAGCGGATCCTCGCTGTCATAGACCTGCGAGATGAGCGTTTTGAAGCCGGGCTTCACCACCATGACGTGCAGATGGGCCGGGCGGAAATGCTGGCGGCCCTGCGCGCGCAGCAAGTCGCCCACCACGCCCGCGACCGGCAGCGGATAGCCCGCCGGCTTCACGGAGCGGAACCAGAAGCGGCCCTCCGCATCGGTGGTGAACATGCCGCGCAGGTTCATCTCCGCCTGTTCGGGATCCTGCTGCTCGTAGAGGCCCACCGGGGACGAATGCCAGATGTCCACGTCGGCGCCGGCGACGGGCTTGCCCGCGCGGTCCACGACCTTGCCGTGCACATAAAGCACGGGGCCGGGCGTGGGCGAGCGCAGAAGCGTGCCGCCGTTCTCCACCCGCGGCGCGCCCATGCGCCAAAAGGGGCCAAGGAGATTCTGCGTCGTCTCCGTGGCGCCGTTGTCGCCGTTGTTGAGCAGACAAACAAGCGGCGAGACGCCAAGCGAGCCCGCCATGACGGCGGCTTCGTTATGCGTGTCGTTCGACAATTGCCCGATGCGATTGACGAGGGCGAGCGCGGTCTGGAACTCGGCCTCCGTCAGTTTCACCTCGCGCACGAATTGATGCAGATGCGACACGAGCGCCGTCATGATCTCGCGCAGGCGCGGGTCCGGCGTGCGCTGCATGGTCGCGAGCGCGACTTCGGTGAGATGTTTTTGGTTCTCAATGATTTCGGTGAGATGTTTTTGGTTCTCAATGATCATGACGGCCTCCCGCGCAAGATTTAGCCCATCCGCTGAGGAGCGCCAAAAGAAAACGGCGGGCTGGAGCCCGCCGCTTCGTGTTCATGATGCGCAATGCGTCTCGTCGACAAGACGGACGCAAACGCACTGCGCCAACGGCTTGCCGAACTCACTTAGCCGAAGCGGCGGCCGCCTTGAGCACGGGCGTCCAGCGCGCGACTTCGCTCTCGACGAGCTTCTGCAAAGCAGCCGGCGTGCGGTCCGCGCCCTGCGGCATCACGGCGCCGAGATCGTCCATGCGCTTCTTCACGTTCGCGTCGTCAAGCGCCTTCACCAGCGCGTCGTTGAGCTTGGCGACAACGTCGGCGGGCGTGCCCTTGGGCGCGAAGATGGCGTTCCACGCGCTCACTTCGTAGGTCGGCAGGCCGGCCTCCTTCGTGGTGGGCAGGTTCGGCAGCGCCGGCGAACGCGCGGGCGTCGCGATGGCGAAGGCCTTGATCGTGCCCGCCTGAATCTGGCTCACGACGTTGACGATCTGGTCGGTCATGTAATCAACCTGACCGGACATCATGTCGTTAAGCGCAGGGCCGGTGCCCGTGTAGGGAATGAAGGTGGGCTTGGTGCCCATCAGCGAGTTGAGCAGAATGCCCGTTGAGTGCGACACCGAGCCGACGCCCGCATGGGCGTGGTTGGCCTTGTCGCCCTGCTTCTTCGCCCACTCGATGAACTCCTGCAGATTGTTCGCGGGATGGTTCTTCTGCCCGACGATGACGATGGGCGTGCCGGCGGCCAGACCGATGGGCGCGAAGTCCTTCGTGGGATCGTACTTCAGGTTGGGATAGAGCGCGGGGGCCGCGCCATGGGTGCCCATGTGGCCCATCATGATCATGTAGCCGTCGGCGGGCGCGCCGGCGGCGCGCGTGATGCCGGTGGTGCCGCCGGCGCCGGCGACGTTCTCAATCACGATGGTCTGGCCGAGCGTCTTCGACATGGGCTCGGCGACCACGCGCGCCACGATGTCGGTGGGACCGCCGGCGGCGAAGGGCACGACCATCGTGATCGACCGGGCGGGATAGGATTGCGCAAACGCCGGAGCGGCCAGAACGGCGAAGGCTGCGGCAAGGGCGAACTTCTTCATCATCGTCTCCGTGTGACCAGAACAACGCTCCCGGGGATCGGGCGTGGTCCTCAAATCGGGCGCAATGGGCTCCGTGAAAAGGCGCAGGCAGCCCCTTTCGGTTACAAACATAGCGCCAGCGGCGCAAAAAACAAACGGCGCAGCCGCAGCTTTTCGACCCCATTGGCGCCCCACGAAAAAATCCGGCGGGGAAAGCCCCGCCGGATCCTGCATTCTTATACCTATGGATGACGCGCAGGGCGCCTATTCCTGGAAGGCGGCGTCACGCTTCTTGTTAATGGAGGGCAGAAGCGCCACCACAAGCATCAGCAGAGCCACGCCGAGCAGAACGCCCGAGACCGGCCGCTCGACGAAGGTCATGAAATTGCCGCGCGACAGGATGAGCGCCTGACGCAGCTTCTCCTCCATCAGCTTGCCGAGCACGAAGCCAAGCAGCATCGGCGCGGGCTCGTAACCCAGCTTGATGATGACGTAGCCCGCCAGCGCGAAGAAGGCGGTGAAGAAGACGTCCTCAGCCGAATTGTTGATCGAGTAAATGCCGATGCAGCAGAAGATGAGGATCGCCGGGAACATGAGGCGATAGGGCACCTTCAAAAGCTTCACCCACATGCCGACAAGCGGCAGGTTGATGATGACGAGCATCGCGTTGCCGATCCACATCGACGCGATCATGCCCCAGAACAAGTCGGGGTTTTTCGTCATCACCTGCGGACCGGGAATGATCCCGTGAATCGTCATCGCGCCGACCATCAGCGCCATCACCGCATTCGGCGGAATGCCGAGCGTCAGCAGCGGAATGAAGGCCGTCTGCGCGCCGGCGTTGTTGGCCGATTCAGGACCCGCCACGCCTTCGATCGCGCCCTTGCCGAAACGGCTCGGGTCTTTCGCGAGTTTCTTTTCGATCGTGTAGGAGGCGAACGGACCAAGCACCGCGCCGTTGCCCGGCAGAATGCCGAGCAGGCCGCCGATGAACGTGCCGCGCAAAACCGGCTTCACCGCCTGCCGGATGTCGTCCATCGAAGGCAAGAGCTTGCCGATCTTGCCGCGCACGACGTCGCGCGCTTCCGGGTTCTCGAGATTGCGGATGATTTCCGCGAATCCGAAAATGCCCATGGCGAGCGGCGCGAACTCAAGGCCGTCGGAGAGCTGCTGGATGCCCAGCGTCATGCGCTCCTGTCCGGTCTCAAGGTCCGTGCCGACGGTGGCGAGCATCAGGCCCAGGAACACCATCAGGATCGCCTTGAAGATCGAACCACGGGCGAGAACCGTCGAGAAGACGAGGCCCATCACCATCAGCGAGAAATATTCGGCGGGGCCGAACAATTGCGCGAGACGCGTGAGCGGCTGGCCCATGGCGGCGATGAAGATCGTCGCCACGCAGCCGGCGAAGAACGAGCCGAGCGCGGCGACGCCGAGCGCGACGCCGGCGCGGCCTTGCTTGGCCATCTGGTGGCCGTCGAGCGTCGTGACGACGGACGTCGCTTCGCCGGGAATGTTGACGAGAATGGCGGTCGTCGAGCCGCCATATTGCGCGCCGTAATAGATGCCCGCGAGCATGATGAGCGCGCCCGTGGGATCAAGGCCGAAGGTGATCGGCAGCAGCATGGCGATGGTCGCCACCGGGCCCACGCCCGGCAAAACGCCAACCAGCGTTCCGATCATGCAGCCGATGAAGCACAGGAAAATGTTCTGCAGCGTGAACGCGACGCCGAAGCCCTGAGCGAGATTGGAAAAAAGATCCACGGTGCGCTCCTTACATGAACGCGATGACCGGGATCGGCAATCCCAGCGCGAATTTGAACAGGAAGATGCAGAACACGGTCATGACGACGGCGAAGATCGCCGCTTCCACCGGACGCACTTCCTCCGTGGCGAAGGAAGCGAAAATCATCGACAGCGGACCGGCGACGATCAGCCCCGTGGTGCGGATGGTGAGGCCGAACAGCACGATGCCGCCGAGCACGAAGAACAGGCCGCGCACATGAGGGCGGGTGAGCGCATTGCCGCCCTTCACCAGCGCCATGAGGGCGAGCAGGAAACCGCCGACGCCCATGATGACGGCGATGGAGGTCGGCAACATGCCGGGGCCCATGGCGCGCAGGGAGCCCATCGGCAGCTTCCACGCCTGCCAGATGAAAAAGGCCGCGACGAGCACAAGAAAGAGCCCGGCGACGAAATCCTCGGGCACGCGGCGCGCCGCGCGACCTTCAGGAGCGGTGGTGTCGTGTTCACTCATGGGTTAAGCGTCCCTTGCCTTCGCTGCGACCCTTCCGGACCTTGTCTTTTCTTTGACGATTGCCACGGATAACGGCGGCGCGCCAGCGAAAACCGCGCGCGCGCCGCAGCATTTCCCGAGGAAACGCCCCTCAGTCGCCTGCTCTGGATTCTGCGATCAGCGCAGGCGCTCGGCGAAGAATTCGAGCGTGCGCTTGCGGGCCAGATCCGCGGATTCCGGATGGAAGCTCGCGCGCTCATCGCAATTGAAGCCATGGCCCGCCGGATAGACGAAGATCGGGACGCCGGACTGGGCGGCCTTGATCTTCTCCACGTCGGCCATGGAGATGCTGTGGTCGGTCTCGCCGAAATGAAGCATCAGCGGGATCTGCGGCTTCTTGTCGGCCATGGCGGCGATGCCGCCGCCGTAATAGCCCACGGCCGCCGCAACGCCCGGCACCGCATTGACCGCGCTGGCGAAAGCCAGAGTGCCGCCCCAGCAATAGCCCACCACGCCCACTTTGCCGGCGGATTTCACCGCCTCAACCGCCGCCTCGATGTCGAGCAGGGTCTTGGGCAATTCGGTCTGGCCTCGAATGGCGACGCCGCGCTTGGGATCATCGCCGGTATAGCCAAGCTCAATACCGGGCTCGACGCGGTCAAAGAGGGAGGGAGCGATCGCAAGATAGCCTTCGCGCGCATAAAGATCCGCCGTGTTGCGGATGTGCTGGTTGGCGCCGAAAATCTCCTGCAGGACCACGACGGCGCCCTTGGGCGCGCCCGCCGGGCGCGCGATATAGCCGCCAATCTTCTGGCCGTCCTTGCAAACAAGCGTGACCTTTTCTCCCATGACGCCCTCTTTCCTCGCCTTGTTCTCAAAGCCTCGGTCCGGCGCATCCGGCGCGGCCGCGGCGGATCATAAAAGATCATCGCGCACCGGGAGGCGAGTCTCTTTTTAAGGCCCGCGCGCGCTTTTAACGCGCCGGCAAGGGGCGAGCCTCATAGTGAAGGCCAAGCGTTTCAGCCCGCCTTCTTACCCGTGAGCCTTCATGCCCGTCGCCTTGTACACCGAAGCCGCGATTCAGCCCATGGTCTCGCCCGGACTTCTGACCCGCGGCCTGCGCAAGTCGTTCGACCGCGCCGGCGCCCGGCCTGCGGTGGACGGACTCGACCTGAGCGTGCGCGCGGGGGAGTTTTACGCCCTCCTCGGACCCAATGGCGCGGGCAAAACCACGAGCCTGCGCATGATCGCAGGCCTGTTGCGGCCCGACGCAGGGCGGATCGAGGTGTTCGGCGTCGACGCGCTCGCCGATCCCATTGGAGCGCGACGGATTTGCGCATGGCTGCCCGACGAACCCATGCTCTATGACAAGCTCACCCCGGCGGAATATCTGGAGTTCGTCGCGGGTCTGTGGGAGCTCGCCCCGCCGCTCGCGCAGGCGCGCGGCGAAGAGCTTTTGCGCCGCCTGTCGCTTTGGGACGTGCGCGACCAGCGCTGCGAGGGCTTCTCTCGCGGCATGAAGCAGAAGGTTGCGCTGGCCGGCGCCCTGATCCACCAGCCGCGCCTTCTGATGCTGGACGAACCCCTGACCGGGCTCGACGCCGGCGCCGCCCGTCTGGTGAAGGACATCCTGCGCGAGTGGACGCAGGCTGGCGCGACCATCGTCATGACGACGCATATTCTGGAAGTGGCCGAACGCCTCGCCGACCGGATCGGCGTCATCAACGGGGGACGGCTCGTGGCCGAAGGCACGCTGGCCGAATTGCGGCGGCAGGCCGGAGGCGCGGAAGGCTCGCTGGAGGATGTTTTCCTCGCGCTGACGACCGAAAGCGCCGCGTCCGAGGCCGCATAGCCCATGACTCATCTCACGCCCGCCCCCGGCGGCCTTATCTGGCTTGCGCGCCACGACGTGCGGGTCGCCACGCGCCAGGCGGTCGCCGCCATGGGCGGGCGCGTCGGCCTGCGCGGGGCGCTGGTGCTGGCGGGCGCCTTCCTCGCCCTGACGTGGCTCGCGCGGCCGGCGGGGCGCTGGCTGGCCGAAGCGACGGCCGATCCGACCCGCGCCGCGGCGCTCGACGGCGCGATGCTGGCCGCCGCTCTTCTCGTTTTGCCGTGGGTCGCGTCCCATGCGCTCACGGGGGCCGTGCGCACGATCTACGCCCGCGGCGACCTTGATCTGCTGCTGACCTCGCCCCTGCCGCCGCGGCGCCTGCTCGCCGCCCGCGCTCTCGCGATCTGTCTGGAATCGACGCTCGCGGTCGGCCTTTTCCTGACGCCGCTGCTGGTGAGCGCCTTATGGTTCGGCGGGTGGCGCTGGCTCGCGCTCGCTCCGACGCTCGTCGGGCTCGGCCTGATCGGTTCGGCGGCGGGCTTCTCGCTGGCGCTGGCCCTTTTCGCCCTTGTCGGGCCGCGCCTGACCCGCTTCGCCGCGCAAGCGGCGGCGATGTCGATGGGCCTCGTCTTTGTCGTCGTGCTTCAGGCGCTGCACTTCCTGCCCGAAGGTTTCGACGCGACGCTTGCGGGCCTGGCCAAGGGCGGCGCGGGCGCCTCCGCGCCGACGTCGAGCCTTCTGCTGCTGCCGGCGGCGAAAGCCGCGCAAGGCGACCTCGCGTCGCTCGGCCTGCTTCTGGGCGCCGGCGGACTTGCCATGGGCGCAGCGGCGGGACTGTTGGGAACGTATTTCGTGCGGGCGACGATGACGGCGGCGGGGGCGCCGCAGACGCAGCCCGCGACGCCGGCGAACCGGCCGCTCGCCTTCCGGGCGGGCGCGGCGACGGCCCTGCGGCTGAAGGAATGGCGCCTGCTTCTGCGCGACCAATGGCTCCTGAGCCATCTCGCCATGCAGGCGCTCTACACGCTGCCCATCGCCGCCGGGCTGTGGCGGCTTCAGCCCCGCGAAGAGGCCATCGCCCTGTTGTTCGGGCCGACGAGCGTCATCATCCTCTCACAGCTCGCCGCCTCCCTCGCATGGGTCGCCGTCTCCAGCGAGGACGCCCCCGACCTGATGGCGAGCGCGCCCGTCGCCCAGCAAACGCAAAGGCGGCGCAAGCTCGAGGCTTTGGCCGCGCCGCTCGCCCTGCTGCTCGCGCCGGTTCTTTTCTGGATCGCGCAGGACTCGCTCCGCGACGCGGCGATCGTCGGCCTGTGCGCGCTGGCGGGCGTCGCCTCCACCACGCTGGCCAACTTGCAACGGCCGCAAAACGCCCGGCGATCCGCGCTGGGCCGCCGCTACGCCCAGTCCAAGATCATGGCGATGGTCGAGCATTTCCTCGCCATTCTGTGGGGCATGGCCTGCCTGCTCGCCTTGCAGGACAAGCCTGCGGCTCTGGCGCTGGTCGCGCTTGCGGGGCTCACGCTCTGGCTGAACCGTCCGCCGCGCGGACCGGCGGGCGCCGACGCTTCGCCATTGGCCAATCGGGCGCCGGCGCACTAAGGTCCGCGCGAACCATTTTCGGAACGCGCGCCATGACCCCCGTTCATCGCCCTGTGCAGAAGGGCGACCACGTCTTCCTCGTCGACGCCTCCAATTTCGTCTTCCGCGCCTTTTTCCAGTCGATGCGGCAAGACCCGAAATATAATTATCGCTCCGACAAACTGCCGACCGGCGCGCTGCGCCTGTTCTGCACGAAGCTCTTCCAATTCATTGAGAAGGGCGCGGCGGGGGTGACGCCGACGCATCTGGGCATCATTTTCGACAAGTCGGAGAACTCGTTCCGCAAGGAGCTTTATCCGCTCTACAAGGCCAACCGCAGCGAGCCGCCCGAAGACCTCGTGCCGCAATTCCCGCTGATGCGCGAAGCCGTGCGCGCCTTCGGCCTCATTCCCATCGAGCAGGATCGCTACGAAGCCGACGACCTCATCGCCACCTATGCGCGGCAGGCGCGCGAACGCGGCGCCGACGTGCTCATCATTTCCGCCGACAAGGATCTGATGCAGCTCATCGAGCCGGGCGTCGCCATGTTCGATCCCGCCTCGGGCACGCAGGGCTCCGCGGGCGCGCGCGAGGAGCGGCGCATTTCCGAGCCCGAAGTGATTGAGTATTTCGGCGTGCCGCCGAACAAAGTGGTGGACGTGCAATCGCTCGCCGGCGATTCCACCGACAACGTGCCCGGCGCGCCGGGCATCGGCGTGAAGACGGCCGCGCAGCTCATTCAGGACTACGGCGATCTCGACTCCCTGCTCGCGCGCGCTCATGAAATCAAACAGCCCAAGCGCCGCGAGACGCTGACGGACCCGAAGATCGTCGAGCAGGTGCGCATCTCGCGCGAGCTCGTGCGGCTCGTGCGCGACGTGGAGCTGGAATGCCCGCTCGACGATCTGGGCCTCGCGCCGCCGGACGGGCGCACGCTCGTCGCCTTCCTGAAGGCGCTGGAATTCACCACGATCACGCGCCGCGCGGGCGAGACGTTCGGCGTCGACGCCAATGAGATCGAGCCGGATCCGGCGCTCATGGGCGCCGGCGGATGGCGCGGCCGCAACGGCGAGCCGAAAGAGCCGCCCGCCGCGCAAGCCGCGCAGCAGAGCGATGCGCCGACGCCGGACGGCGCCCCGCGCGCAGGCGCCGGAACGCCCGGCGAAACAGCCGATGGCCTTGGCGGGCCGCAGGCCTTCGCCGCGCAGCGCGCGCAACAGGCGAAAGCCGAGAAGATCGACCGCTCAGCCTATGAGATCGTGCGCGACGAAGCCGCGCTCGACCGCTGGATCGCGGACGCATATGAGGCGGGCCTTGTCTGCGTGGACACGGAGACGTCTTCGCTCGACGCGCTGGAGGCGGAGCTGATCGGCGTGTCGCTCGCGACCGCGCCGGGGCGCGCCTGCTACATCCCCATCGGCCATGTGAAGGAAGGCGCGAGCGGCGACCTGTTCTCCGACGCAGGACTGGCCGACGGCCAATTGCCGCGCGCGCGCGTCATCGCGAAACTCAAGCCGCTGCTGGAGGACCGCAGCGTTCTGAAAATCGCGCAGAACATGAAATATGATCTCGAAGTTCTGCGCGAGGCGGGGGTAGAGGTCGCGCCCGTCGATGACACGATGCTCATGTCCTATGTGCTCGACGCGGGCCGCAACGGCCATGGCATGGATGAATTGTCCGAGCGCCATCTCGGCCACGCGCCGATTCAATTCGGCGAAGTCGCAGGCACGGGCAAGAGCTTCATCGGCTTCGCGCGCGTGCCCATCGACAAGGCCGCGGAATATTCAGCAGAAGACGCGGACGTGACCCTGCGCCTGTGGCGCGTGCTGAAGCCGCGGCTTGCGGCGGAGGGCGTCGCCCATGTCTATGAGACGCTGGAGCGGCCGCTGATCGACGTGCTCGCGCGCATGGAGCGGCGCGGCATCGCCATCGACCGGCAGATCCTCTCGCGCCTCTCGGGCGAATTCGCGCAAGGCATGGCGCGGCTGGAGGCGGACATTCAGGAGATCGTCGGCGAGCCGTTCAATCCCGGTTCGCCCAAACAGCTGGGCGACATTCTGTTCGGCAAAATGGGCCTGCCCGGCGGCAAGAAGACCGCCACCGGCGCATGGTCCACCACGGCGAGCGTGCTGGAGGAGCTCGCCGAACAGGGGCACGAATTGCCCGCGCGCATTCTCGAATGGCGCTCGCTGCAGAAACTGAAATCGACCTACGCCGACGCGCTGCCGGGCTTCGTGAATCCACGCACCCAGCGCGTGCATACAAGCTTCTCGCTCGCCGCCACGACGACGGGCCGGCTCTCCTCCTCCGAGCCGAACCTGCAGAACATCCCCGTGCGCAACGAAGCGGGGCGCAAGATCCGCACGGCCTTCGTCGCGACGCCCGGCCATCAGCTGCTCTCGGCGGACTATTCGCAGATCGAGCTGCGCATCCTCGCCCATATCGCCGACATTCCGCAATTGAAGAAGGCCTTCGCCGACGGACTCGACATTCACGCCATGACGGCGTCTGAAATGTTCGGCGTGCCCGTGAAGGACATGCCGGCGGACGTGCGCCGCCGCGCCAAGGCGATCAACTTCGGAATCATCTACGGCATTTCCGCCTTCGGCCTCGCCAATCAGCTCGGCATTTCCCGCGAAGAGGCGGGCGCCTATATCAAGAAATATTTCGAGCGCTTCCCCGGCATCCGCGATTACATGGAGGCGACAAAGAAGATCTGCCGCGAGCAGGGTTACGTCACCACGATCTTCGGCCGCAAATGCCATTATCCGCGGATCGCGGCCTCCAATCCGTCAGAGCGCGCGTTCAACGAGCGCGCGGCGATCAACGCGCCCATTCAGGGCTCCGCCGCCGACATTATCCGCCGCGCGATGACGCGCATGGACGACGCGCTGGCCGCCGCGCGGCTCGACGCGCAGATGCTCTTGCAGGTGCACGACGAACTCGTGTTCGAAGTTCCGCAGGATCAGGTGGAGGCGACCATCGCTGTGGCGCGCAAGGTGATGGTGGAGGCGCCGGCGCCCGCCGCCGTCCTCTCCGTGCCCTTGCAGGTGGACGCGAAGGCCGCGCGCAATTGGGACGAGGCGCACTGAAGGCGCGCGCCTTCAGGCCGCCTGTTTCAGCGCGTCGCGCATCGCCTCGTTCATGCAGCGCAGACGCAGCCGCTCGCCTTTGCGCGCAATGATGGCGCAGGCCTGCGGCGCCTGACGCCAGCGGCCCTCCTCGCTGTCGAGCGGTTCGGAGACGATGGTGAGCCCGTCGCCGCCCTCCATCCGGTAGTAGAGCGACGGCGCCTGATCGTCGGACGCCCAGCGAAAGGCCCAGAGCGTTTCGCCGTCTGTCAGCGCCGCCGTGAAGCGCAGAGCGTCCTTCACGCCCGCGCCCTCCATGATGCGCAGCACGCGGGCGAGCGTGGCGGCGAAAGCGGCGACGGGATCCTCCGTCAGCCCCTCAGCGAAGGCGGCGAGAAAGAGCGCCTCTGAATCCGTCGCGCCAAGGCGTTCGGGATAGCAATCGTCAGGGATCAGCGCCTCCACCCGGCGCTTTACGGAGGCATATTCGCCAATCTGCCCATTATGCATGAACATGAAGCGGCCGCGTACGAAGGGATGGCAATTGGCCCGCGCGCTGGCTGCGCCGGTGGAGGCGCGCACATGGGCGAAGAAGAGATGGGAGCGCACCTGCGCGCAGATGGAGCGCAAATTCTCATCCGACCATGCGGGGCGCACCTCGCGATAAAGGCCGGGCTGGGGTCGTTCGCCGTACCAGCCGACGCCGAACCCGTCGCCATGGGTGCGGGTGACGGCTTCCTCGGCGCAGATCGACTGGACTATGAGGGACCGTTCGGGCGCGGCGACCAATTCCTCCAGAAAAACCGGCTTCCCACGATATGCGATCCAGCGACACATGACGCGCAAGCCTTTTATCAGCGCCGAAGCTTGTTGGCGCTCGCCCTCACGTTAGATAATGTCGCGCCGACGCGATGAATGGACAATTAACGCCCCGCTGAAAAGGGACGCTTGCGAGGAGAAGACATGCGGCTTTTGGCTAGCTTGGGCGCCGCGGCGCTGCTTTGGACGCAACCCGCCTGCGCGGCGGCGCTGGATGGGGCGGCCATGTCGCCCTGGCTTGGTCTGCCCTTCGCCGGCATCCTGCTGTCGATCGCGCTGTTCCCCCTGCTGGCGCCTGATTTCTGGCATCATCATTACGGGAAAGTGGCGGCCTTCTGGGGCGCGCTGGCGCTCGTCCCGCTCGCCGCGCTCTACGGACCCGGAGTCGCATGGGAGGCGGCCTTCCACGCCGCCATGCTCGAATATCTGCCCTTCATTCTTCTGCTGATGGCGCTGTTCACCGCCGCCGGCGGCATCGTCGTGCGCGGCAATATCCATGACACGCCGCTCGCCAATACGGCTCTCCTCGCCATTGGCGGGGCGAGCGCGAGCGTCATCGGCACGACCGGCGCTGCGATGGTGTTCATTCGTCCGCTGCTGCGCGCCAATGACGACCGCAAGCACAACGCCCATGTGGTGATCTTCTTCATCTTCATTGTCGCGAATGTCGGCGGCGGGCTGACGCCGCTTGGCGATCCGCCGCTGTTTCTTGGATTCCTGCGCGGGGTCGACTTTTTCTGGACGACGAAATTCCTTTTTAAGGAGACCTTCCTCGTCTATGTCGCGCTGCTCGCGATCTTCTTTGCCTTCGACACATGGATGCAGCGCTACGAGACAGACCGCGTGCGCGACCCGACGCCCGATTCGCCGATCCGCGTGACGGGCCTCGTCAATCTCGCGCTCATTGGCGTCGTGATCGCGGCGATCCTCATGAGCGCGGCGTGGAAGCCGGGGATCGGCGTGACCCTGTTCGGCACGCGGCTTGAATTGCAAAACCTGCTGCGCGAGGCCGTGATGATCGGCGTGACCATCGCCTCCCTTAAGCTCACCGTCGCGCAAGAGCGCAAGGAGAACGGATTCGAATGGGGGCCCATTGTTGAAGTGGCGAAATTGTTCGCCGGCATTTTCGTCTGCATCATTCCCGTTCTGGCGATGTTGCAGGCGGGCAAAAATGGTCCCTTCGCAAGCCTTGTGGGCCTTGTGACGAACGCCGACGGCTCGCCCAACAACGCCGCCTATTTCTGGCTGACGGGCATTCTGTCGTCCTTCCTCGACAATGCGCCGACCTATCTCGTCTTCTTCCAACTCGCGGGCGGCGATCCCATCCAGCTCATGGGGCCGCTGTCGAAAACGCTGGAGGCGATCTCCATCGGCGCGGTCTTCATGGGCGCCAACACCTATATCGGCAATGCGCCTAACTTCATGGTTTACGCCATCGCGCGTTCGGCGGGCGTGAACATGCCGAGCTTCTTCGGCTACATGCTCTGGTCAGGCGCGATCCTCATTCCGCTGTTCGTGCTTCTCACCGTGCTGTTCTTCTAGGCGCGCAACAAAAAGGCCGGCGGAAACGCCGGCCTTTATCACGCGCGAGAAACGCCGCGTCAGAGGATGAAGCTGACCGAACCGAGCTGGCCCAGCTCATGGGCGGCGAGCAGGACGCGGCGCTGCTTAATGCGGAAGCCCTGCGCCGTCTTGCGCAACTGGTGCTCATACGTGCCCACATAGACGAATTCGCGCTGATAGCGGCGATAGCGATAGCAAACGAAATTCGACTCGGCGGTGACGATATCGCCCTCTACGCCCGTAATCCGCACATTGGTGATGAGCCGGCAGGTGCGTGAGCGCGGATATTCCGCATGGCAATTGGGATCGAGCACGCGGATGACGCGCTGACGAATGCGCTCGCGATCATCCGAGATGATGTAGAGCGTGTTCTTGTAATCGCCTTCCAGCTCGTCGTTCGGCGGCACGTAATAGGTCGCGTCGTCGGTGAGCAGGTCTTCCCATTCTTTCAGCTTCCACGCATCCAGAAGGGCGGCCTCGTGGTAGAGGAAATCCTCCACCTCAGCGCGGGTGACGCTGGTCTGGGCGGTCGTCTGCACGCTCATCACAGGGCCCCCGTCATCATCTTGTTCCAATGGCGCCAGAAGGTGCGCAGATGGTGCTCGTCGCTGTTGAGCTGCTCGCCCTCGCGGCCCATGCCGCGCGACATTTCCGACCAGCGGTCGTCGGTGTAATTGGCGAGGCCCTGCTGCACCAGCTCCAGCGCCTCCACGTCGTCGGGCGTGGCGAAGCCGCCGGGGCCGTAGAAGGTCAGGAAGGCGTCGAGACGACGGGCGCGCGCGGCCTCGCTCTCCTCCACCGGGCCCAGCGCCCAGGCCACCACATGCATCTTGCCGGCGCCTTCGGGATAGAAGGTGCGGATCGTCACGGACGATCCATCGTTGATGACGAGATTGGGGAAGATCACGAGATTGCGGTTGGTGTCGCAGATGCGCTTGGCGCGATCAGGTCCGACGCGCTGCACCAGCTCTTCGCGGATCGCAGCCATTTCGGGCTTGGCGTCCTCGCCATAGATGGGAATCCAAGCCGCCACGGGACGGCCGCGGAAGTTCACGTTGTCCGTGGTGAAATGGCCATTGCCCAGATCGATCGCGAGGCCGTGGGTCGGCAGAACCAGCGAAGGATCTTTCGGCGGCTCCACCTTCACACCGGAATTGGCCATGTAGTTGAGCCATGTCGAATGGGTGGAGGGCAGGTGGTAATCGTCCACGCTGTTCTCGACCATCAGCTTCCAGTTGGCGTTGACGTCATATTCCTGCGTGCCGGAGAGAACCTCCATCGTGCCCGACGGCGACTGATCGACGACGAGGTCGATGTAATCCGTCGCCTTGCCGAGATAATCGGCAAGAGCGGGCGCATCGGGATCAAGGTTCATGAACCAGAAGTCGCGATATTGCTCGAAGCGCGCCGGCGCCTTCAGGCCGAACGTGCTCTGATCGAAGGCGGCGGTGTAGGCTTCGTCGCCCGGCACGCGCGCCATGGAGCCGTCGTTGTTGTAGATCCAGCCGTGATAGACGCAGTTGAAGCGGCGCGTATTGCCCTTGCGCTCGGTGCACACCAGAGCGCCGCGATGGCGGCAGGTGTTGAAATGGCAGCGCACCTGCCCCTTGGAGTCGCGGGCGAAGATGACCGGCCGGCCGGCCACCTTGCGGGTGTGGAAGTCGCCGTTGCGCTTCAGCTCGGAGCCGTGGCCCACATAGATCCAGCACTTGGCGAAGATCGTGCGCATTTCGGCGCGCAGCACCTCGTCGGAGACCAGAGCCTCGCGATCGAGAAGGAAAATGCCCTTTTCGCGGTCGTCGACCACGAAGGATCTCGCTCCCGTCATGTCCTGCCTCATTCGATGGACGTTTGACGAGAGCTTTTAGGCCCTTGGGCGAAGGCGTCAACCGGCGGGCGCCTGTTGCGAGCGGATCGCAGCAGGCGCGGGCGCCGCAGCGCGCCTTACCCCAGGTTCAGCTCCTTGAAGAAGTCGTTGCCCTTGTCGTCCACGACGATGAAGGCGGGGAAGTCCTCCACCTCGATGCGCCAGATCGCCTCCATGCCAAGCTCAGGATAGGCGACGACCTCGACCTTCTTGATGCAGTCCTGCGCGAGGCGGGCGGCGGGGCCGCCGATGGAGCCCAGATAAAACCCGCCGTGGGCCTTGCAGGCGTCGCGCACGGCTGACGAGCGGTTGCCCTTGGCCAGCATGACCATCGATCCGCCGGCGGCCTGGAACTGGTCCACGAAGGAATCCATGCGCCCCGCCGTCGTCGGGCCGAAGGAGCCCGAGGCCATGCCGTCCGGCGCTTTGGCGGGGCCGGCGTAATAGACGGGATGGTTCTTGAAATAATCCGGCAGGGGCTCGCCGCGGTCGAGCAGCTCGCGCAGTTTCGCATGGGCCAGATCGCGCGCCACGATCAGGGGGCCTGTCAGCGACAGGCGCGTCTTGATCGGATGTTTGGTGAGCGTGGCGAGGATCTCCTTCATCGGCTTGTTGAGGTCGATCTTCACCACGTCGCCGCCGAGCGTCGCGCCGTCCACATGGGGCATGTATCTGGCGGGATCGCGCTCCAGCTCCTCGAGGAACACGCCGTCCTTCGTGATCTTGCCCAGCGCCTGACGGTCGGCTGAGCACGACACGCCGATGCCGATGGGCAGCGAGGCGCCATGGCGCGGCAGGCGAATGACGCGCACGTCATGGCAGAAATATTTGCCGCCGAACTGCGCGCCCACGCCCAGTTTCTGGGTGATCTTGTGGATCTCCTCCTCCATGGCGAGGTCGCGGAAGGCGTGGCCATCCTCGCCGCCGCTCGTCGGCAGGCCGTCGAGATAACGCGTGGAGGCGAGCTTTACGGTCTTCAGGTTCAGCTCCGCCGACGTGCCGCCGATCACGATGGCGAGGTGATAGGGCGGGCAGGCCGCCGTGCCGAGCGTGAGGATTTTCTCCTTCAGGAACGCGATCATCCGGTCGTGGGTGAGCACGGAAGGCGTCTGCTGGAACAGGAAGGTCTTGTTGGCCGAGCCGCCGCCCTTGGCCATGAACAGGAATTTATACTCGCTCTCGCCTTCGGCGTAGATGTCGATCTGCGCAGGCAGATTGTTCTTCGTGTTCTTCTCCTCAAACATGGAGATCGGCGCGAGCTGCGAATAGCGCAGATTCTTTTTTTCGTAGGCGTCACGAATGCCTTCCGCGAGCGCGCTCTCATCCTCGCCCTCGGTCCACACGAGGCGGCCCTTCTTGCCCATGATGATCGCCGTGCCCGTGTCCTGACACATGGGCAGGACGCCGCCGGCTGCGATGTTGGCGTTCTTCAAAAGATCATAGGCGACGAAGCGGTCGTTGCCCGTCGCTTCGGGATCGTTCAGAATCTTCGCGAGCTGCGCGAGATGGCCGGGGCGCAGCAAGTGGTTGATGTCGATCATCGCGGTTTCGGCGAGCAGGCGCATGGCCTCGCGGCTGACGACGAGCACCTCGCGCCCGCCGAGCTTCTCCACCGACACGCCCTCCGAGGTGAGCTTGCGATAGGGCGTCTGGTCCTTAGCGAGCGGGAACATCGGGGCGTGCTGATAGGTCATGGAGACGTCGCCTGTTTGCGCCGGATCGCGCCGGCGGGAATGGAGCTTCGCGGCGTTCTAGGCTTTCGCGGCCGGCTTTGGAAGACCGACCTTCGCGCTCCGCGATTGACGAACGGGCGCGCAGGCCGATTACTGGGGCGGCGTTTCCAGAAGGAGAGATCGTGCGCTTTCCCCATCCGCTTCTCCTGACCGATATTGGCGGCACGAACGTCCGCTTCGCGCTGGCGGCGGAGCCGGGCGCGCCGCTCGTTCTGCTCGCAGCCTCGCGCACAGCCGACCATGGGAGCCTCGCCGCCGCCGCCCGCGCCGCCCTGCCGGCGGAGGGGCTCAGCCCCCGCAGCATGATCGTCTGCGCCGCCGGGCCCGCGCGCGGGCGCCTCCTCACGCTCACCAACGCCGACTGGACCATCGACGGGGCGCAGACCGCGCAGGAGCTGGGCCTCGACCAGGGACTGACGCTCAACGATTTCGAGGCTGTGGCCTACGCTTTGCCCGCGCTGACGGCCGGGCAGACGCGCCGCATCGGTCCAGCCCTGCCCGGCGGGCCGGGGCCGCGGCTGGCGCTGGGGCCGGGCACGGGGCTCGGCGTCGCCGCGCTGGCTGAAATCGACGGTCGATTCGTCGCCATCGCCAGCGAGGCCGGCCACGTGGACTTCGCGCCCGCCGACGCGGCGGAGGCCGCCCTCTTCGCCCATGTCGCGCCCCCGCATGGGCGCATCACCGCCGAGACGCTCATTTCGGGGCCCGGCCTCGAACGGCTCCACGCAGCCTCTTGCCGCATGGCGGGCGCGCCGGACGCGGGCCTGAGCGCCGCGCAGATCACGCAGCAGGGACTCGCGGAGCCGGGCCTTGCGCGCGATTCGCTCAATCTGCTCTGGCGCCTCGTCGCGCGTTTCGCCGGCGACATGACGCTCGCCTTTCTCGCGCGCGGCGGCGTGACGCTCGCCGGCGGCGTGCTGCCGCGCATTGCGAGCCTCATTGATGACGACGCGTTCCGCGCCGCGTTTGAGAACAAGGAGCCGATGCGCGCGATCGTGCGCGATGTGGAGACGCGCCTCATCGTCGGCGACAACGCCGCGCTCGTCGGCATGGCCGCCATCGGCGCGGCGCCGCAGCATTACGCGATCGATTATGCGACGCGCCTGTGGCGATAGAGCGCGTTCGACGCGCGCTCAGGCCGCGTTCGACGTCGACGTCTGGGTGAGCAGAAGATAAAGCCCCGCAGCGTCGCGCGTGGCGCGCAGGCGTGCGGCAAGGCTCGGATCGCGCATGGCGCGGGCGATGCGCGAAAGCGCCTTGAGATGATCGGCGCCGGCGTGTTCGGGCGCGATCAGCAGAAAGATGAGATCGACCGGATCGCCATCGAGCGCGTCGTAATCAATCGGGCGCTCAAGGCGCGCGAAGACCGCGAAAATGCGCTCCGCGCGCGGCAATTTGCCATGCGGAATGGCGATGCCGCCGCCCACGCCCGTGGACCCGAGCCGCTCGCGCTGGAGCAGAGCGTCGAAAATCTCGCGCGCCGACAGGCCGGACATTTCGGCCGCCTTCTCGCTGATTTCCTGAAGGGCCTGCTTTTTCGTGGCGACGCGCAACGCCGGCAAAATGGCGTTGGCTTCGATAAGATCGTTCAGCGGCATTGTCCCAATGGTTCCATATGCGCGAAGTCGCGCGTCCTTCATTCAGGCGCCTGAGCGCCCTTCGGACCCAACGGGATCCAGCCAGCCGATGTTGCCGTCCTTGCGACGATAAACGATGTTCACGCGATCCGTGCCGGCGTTGCGGAAGACAAGCACCGGAGCGCCCATCATATCAAGATCCAGCACCGCATCCGAGACCGAAATGCGACGCAGGGTGGTGCTCTTTTCAGCGACGACCACAGGATTGAAGCCTTCCGGCTCCACGTCCTCATCGGGCGCCTCCAGAACATAGGAAGCCATGGTCTCCGCCTGAATCGCCGGCGGGGCGTGACCATTGCCCGCATGATGATCCTTGAGGCGACGCTTGTGACGGCGCAGCCGCTTCTCCAGACGATCCGCCGCCTGTTCGAAACTGACGTAAGGCTCCATCGCGAAACCTTCCGCCTGCAAGGTCACGCCGGTGCCCAGATGCAACGTGCAATCCGTGCGGTAGCCCGCGCCTTCGTGGTCGACCACGACATGGCCGGCCACCTTGCCGTCGAAGTATTTCTCGACGGCGCCTGCGATGCGATCCGTCACATGCTGACGCATCGCTTCACCAAGACTGAAACTTTTGCCAGAGACGCGCAGGTCCATGCTTGTTTCACTCCGAAAAAGCGCTCCGGGGAGCCCGACGCTGGACGCCCTCAAGCGTTAGAAGCGTCCCCGCTTTAAGTCAACCAGCCCCTAAATCGTTGCGCGTGCGCTGCACAATAGCATGGCGTTAGGGCAGGCCTCCGCCTGACTCACAGGCGCATCGCGGCTTTTTCGCGGCGCCGCTCGACGGAAGAGGGAATCCTCAAGCTCTCCCGGTATTTCGCAACGGTGCGACGCGCGATGTTGACGTTGGCTTCCTTCAAACGAAGCACGATGGCGTCGTCGGAGAGAACGTCGTCGGCCGGCTCCTGGTCTATGAGCTGCTTGATCTTGAAGCGCACCGCTTCGGCGGAATGCGAATCGCCGCCGCTCTGCGCGGGAATGGAGGCGGTGAAGAAATATTTGAACTCAAACAGGCCGCGCGGGCTCGACAAATATTTATTCGAGGTCACGCGCGAGACGGTGGACTCATGCATGCCGATCGCATCGGCCACCATTTTCAGATTGAGCGGACGCAAATGCTCCACGCCGCGCGCGAAGAACGCATCCTGCTGTTTGACGATCTCGCTCGCCACTTTGAGGATCGTGCGCGCGCGCTGCTCAAGACTGCGCGTGAGCCAGTTCGCGTTCTGCAAACATTCGGCGATATAAGTCTTCTCGGCGGGCGCAAGACCGGGGCGCGAGACGCGCGCCGCGTAGGTCTGATTGACGAGCACGCGCGGCAGGCCTTCGGGATTGAGCTCGACGAGCCATGTGCCGTCGGAGGCCGCGCGCACGGTCACGTCGGGGGTGACAGGCTGGACAGGCGCGCCGCCGAACGCGCGGCCAGGCTTGGGATCAAGCCGGCGAATCTCTTTCAGCATGTCGGCGAGGTCTTCCTCGTCGACGCCGCAGATCTTGCGCAATTGCGCGAAATCACGCCGCGCCAGCAAGGGCAGATTGGCGACAAGCGCCTGCATGGCGGGATCATAACGATCGCGCTCGCGCAATTGCAGCGCAATGCATTCTGCGAGATCGCGAGCGCCGACGCCCGTCGGCTCGAAGGTCTGCACGATGGCGAGCACGCGCTCGACGCGCTTGAGCGGCGCGCCGAGCCTGTCTGCGATGTCGGCGAGGCTCTCGCGCAGATAACCAGCTTCATCAATGCCGTCGATGATGGCGCCGCCGATCATGCGGTCCGTGGGATCTGACACGGCGACGGCGAGCTGGGCGGCGAGATGTTCGCCGAGCGTCACCTGCGCGGCGACATAGGCTTCGAGATTGGCGCCTTCGCCGTCTTCGCCGCCGCCGCCGGGCGCGCCGGTCCATGCGGTGGCGGACAGGCCGCCGTCCTCATAGCGGGTTTCGGCTGGGGTGGGCGCGCGGTCGGCGTCGAACGCATTGTCAACGTCGGTGCCAAGGTCAGCGGCGAGCGATTGCGCATCCGTGGGCATGGACTCGCTCGCCCAGTCGCCCTCGTTGCGCGCGCCGGGCGCATCGCTCCACGCCGTATCGGATGCGCCGGCGCCGGACGAATCTCCGTCGAAGTCGCCGTCGTAATCGCCGGCTTCATTGGCCTCGCGCGCGGAATCGTTGAGCGCCGCGCCCTCGCCGGGCGCTGCGCTCTCGCTGTCCTCGGCGCGCTCCAGAAGCGGATTGCGTTCGAGCTCCTGCTCGACGAAAGCGGACAGCTCGACGCTCGACAATTGCAGAAGCTTGATGGCCTGCAACAGCTGCGGCGTCATCACCAGGGCCTGGCCCTGACGGAGCATCAGCTTGGTTGAAAGCGCCATTGCACGACCGATCCGCGACACTGCGAGCCGCAACAAAGAGCGGCCCATTTTTTGCTTATATCATTTTGAGCCTTGGCCGGAAAACGAAAACGGCGCAGCCGCCTGAGGCGGAAGCCGTCGCGCTTAGTCCATGGTTAAGGATTGGCGCCGGTTGAGGCCGCCTGATCCACGAGGCGCCCGTTTTTAAGGCGCCGCACGGACTTAGAGGCGGAAATCCTCGCCAAGATAGAAGCGGCGCACGTCCGGATTGGCGACGATCTCATCCGGCGAGCCTTCGGTGAGCACCTGGCCGGAATGGATGATGTAGGCCCGGTCGATGAGGCCAAGCGTTTCGCGCACGTTGTGGTCGGTGATGAGCACGCCGATGCCACGGGCGGTCAGATGGCGCACGAGCGCCTGAATGTCGCCGACCGCAATGGGGTCGATGCCGGCGAAGGGCTCGTCGAGCAGCATGAAAGAGGGCTGGCCGGCCAGCGCGCGCGCGATTTCGCAGCGCCGCCGTTCACCCCCAGACAGAGCGATGGAGGGCGCCTTGCGCAGGCGCTTGATGTCGAACTCCTCCAGCAGGGCCTCCAGCTCCGCCTCCCGCGCGGCGCGGTCGGGAATGGCGACCTCAAGCACGGCGCGGATATTGTCC